>Ga0180219_1001945_pt1 | contig 12699 bp, 9 predicted proteins | sample eDN3rd30CBELigMG_FD_151338 | JGI IMG/M metagenome (GOLD analysis project Ga0180219, IMG submission 151338) | Enriched Miracle-Growth compost microbial communities from Emeryville, California, USA - eDNA 3rd pass 30_C BE-Lig MG (version 2)... ...
CGGGCGTGCGCGATCCCTTCGCCATCGTCATGGACCAGGTTCTGTCCCCCACCCGCGCGATCATCAAGGGCAAGGAAACTATCCTGCTCGGCACCTATAACTATATGGGCATGACTTTCGATCCGGACGTGGTGGCTGCGGGCAAGAAAGCGCTCGACGAGTTCGGCGCGGGCACCACGGGCAGCCGCGTTCTGAACGGCACCTACCAGGGGCATAAGGAAGTCGAGGATGCGCTGAAGGAATTTTACGGCACCTCTTCCGCCATGGTCTTTTCGACCGGCTATCAGGCCAATCTGGGCATGATTTCGACGCTGGCGGGCAAGGGCGACTATGTGGTGCTGGACGCGGACAGCCATGCGTCCATCTATGATGGTTGTTTCCTGGGCGACGCGGAGGTCGTCCGCTTCCGCCACAATAGCGTCGAGGATCTGGACAAGCGCCTTGGCCGCCTGCCCACCGATGCGCTGAAGCTCGTCGTGCTGGAGGGTGTCTATTCGATGCTGGGCGACATTGCGCCCCTGCCCGACATGGTGGCCGCTGTCCGTAAACATCCCAATTGCATGATCCTTGTCGACGAAGCCCATGGCATGGGCTTTTTCGGTCCCAATGGCCGCGGCGTCTATGAAGAGCAGGGTGTCGAGAAGGACGTGGACTTCGTCGTCGGCACCTTCTCCAAATCGGTCGGCACGGTGGGTGGCTTCTGCGTCTCCAACCACCCCAAGTTCGAGGTAATGCGGCTGGTCTGCCGCCCCTATGTATTCACCGCCTCGCTGCCGCCCAGCGTTGTCGCCACCGCCGCGACCAGCATCCGCAAGTTGATGCACGCAAGCGAAAAGCGGGCGCATCTATGGAAAAACAGCCGGCGACTGCACAAGGGCCTCACCGACCTCGGTTTCACGCTGGGGACGAAGGAACCGCAATCGGCGATCATTGCCGTCATCCTGACCGATCAGACTCAAGCCGTCGCCATATGGCAGGCGCTGCTGGAACTGGGCCTTTACGTCAACATGGCCCGCCCCCCGGCAACCCCGGCGGGCACATTCCTGCTGCGCTGTTCGCTTTGCGCGGAGCATAGCGATGAACAGGTCGAACAGATCATCGGCATGTTCGAAGTGGCCGGACGGACCGTCGGCGCTATCGGCTGATCGATTCAAATCCGCAAATTCACGGCCAGACGAGCTTTACGCGCGACAAAATCGCAGTTTTGCCTGCAACTTTTAATCGTTGCTGTTTCGTGCACAACATCGTTTGGTTAGTGTAACAGCCCATGGCCCAAGGCGATTTCATGGAAGAGGAAAGCACTGGCTGGCGGTCGCTCCTTCGGCGCGCCTTTGCTCCCGTGCTGGCCATTCTCCTTGTGGGAGCCTTGGGCGCCATGCTTTACGGCGCCAGCAGCGCATCGCGCGATCATGCCCGGGCGCTGGAAGAACAGCAGAAAAGCTACGAGGTCATCACCCTGGTCCGCACGTTTCAGGCGACGACCGCTCGCGCCGAAGTGACGTTGGCGCGCTATGTCATCAGCATGGACCCCGACACGGGCCGCTTATTCCAGGATCAATGGCGGACAGCCGCCAGCCAGATCAAGTCGCTGGCCTACGCCACCCGGGATTCCGGCTGGCAGCGCGACAATGTCCAGCAATTGCAACAAGCCTTCATCGCCTGCGGCAAGACGCTGAGCCAGATCGGCCTACGCACCACATATGACCAGAAAATGGGAGCGCTGGCCCAATTCCACCAAGCGGGCAAATCGGAGGATCTGCGGCGGATCACCACCTTGCTGGACAGCGTGATACAAGCAGAGAATAAGCGCCTGGCGGAGCGCAGCCTCGCCGTGAGCCTTGCCGGCGACCGCAGTGCCTGGGTCAGCCGCACCTATCGGCTATTGGGATTGGCGCTGTTGGTGAGCGTGCTCTGCGCGGTGTGGTTGGCCAATGCCGCTTATACCGAGCGACGCAACGCACGGCGACTGGCCGAAGTGGAAACCGACAGGGCCGACCGGCTGGAGGCGGCAGTCGCCACGCGGACTATCGAATTGTCCGAAGCCTATGAGCAATTGAAGAAGGAAACCGCTGAGCGCGCCGCCGTCGAGGAGAATCTGCGCCAGATGCAGAAGATGGATGCGATCGGCCAGTTGACCGGCGGGATCGCTCATGATTTCAACAACATGTTGGCGGTGGTGGTCGGCGGGCTGGAACTGGCCAAGCGCAAGTTGAGGCTGAAACCGGAGGAAGCCTCCCGCCATTTGGCCAATGCCATGGAAGGCGCCCACCGCGCCGCCGCGCTGACGCGTCGTCTGCTGGCCTTTGCCCGGTCAGAGCCGCTATTACCGAGCGCACTGGACCCGGACACGCTTTTGGCCGACATGGAAGAATTGATCGACCGCACAATAGGCGATCAGATCATCGTGACTTTCCATCATCACGCCCAGGGCTGGCGCATCTTCGTCGATCAGCAGCAGATGGAAAACGCGATTCTGAACCTGTGCGTCAACGCGCGCGATGCCATGGACGGACGCGGCAAGCTCACGATCGAAACGGGCCAGAGCCAGCTTTCCGAGCATGAGGTGGGGGAATGTCCGGCGGGGGAATATGTCACATTGACGGTGACGGACGACGGTTGTGGCATGTCTCCGGACATATTGGCCCGTGTGTTCGAACCATTCTTCACGACCAAGCCCGTCGGCAAAGGTACGGGCCTGGGCCTCAGCCAGATTTTCGGCTTCGTGCGGCAAAGCGAGGGTGAGATCCGCATAGAATCGGAAGAGGGCGAGGGAACCAGCGTGCAGATCCACCTGCCCCGCCGCATTGTCGCCGAGACGGATGCGCCCGACATTGTGCAGGACATGGAACACGAACCCACTTTGCATCCGCCGACGCGCATCCTGGTGGTGGAGGATGATTCGCGTGTCCTCAATCAGACGATGGCAGCCCTTTCGGAACTGGGCCACTTGCCGCTCGCCTGCGATCATCCTGACAAGGCCGTGAAACTGCTGGCGGCCAATCGCGACATTGGCCTCATTCTGACGGATGTACTGATGCCGGGCATGACCGGTCCCGAACTGGTGCGATCCCTGCCCAGCCCCTACACGCATCTGCCGGTGCTGTTCGTGACCGGATATGCTGGCGATACTGCGGAAAGCACCGATTTCGCGGGATATGAGGTGTTACGCAAACCCTACACGCTCGCCGCCCTGTCAGTGTCACTATCCAACGCCCTCAACGGATCGCGCCACCCCGGAACAGCCGCGGCAGCAGAGTGAGCGCACCGATCAACGGCCAGCGGCGTTGCCATGGCTTGATCTCAATGCTTGTGCCCGCGTGGCGATTTATCTTCCAGGCGAGATAGTCGATCCCGCCCGCATAGGTGAAGCTGGCCTTGGCAAGGCGGACAACCGACAGCCATTTCCCCCGCCGCTGCAATTGCCGCCAGCGCCGCGCCGCCTGATCGGGCGATAGAGTATGCGGCACTTCGCCTTTCGCCCCGACACCCCGTAACCGCGCGATTTCTCCAAGAGCGGCGGCACCAAAGCGTTCATAACGGTCCGGGTCGCCATCCACGATGGAGAGGGAACGACCTTTTCGCTCCGCCCGCAGTTCGGCATTATAGGTGAGCGTAAAACCGGTTTTCCATAGCTCCAAAACGCTATGTGCAGTCGATGAAGGCATCATCGGCATGGTCAATTCCAGCAGCGTCGGCGCGGCCGAGGCTATGGCGGCGATAGCGCGTTGCCGGGCAGGATCGTCCGAGGCCCAGAGCAACCGTGACGGCTGGGCAAAGCGCGCCCAGACCGACACATTATCCGCTTCCATACCGCAAAGACGCGCGAAATCGGCCTCCGACAGGACCGCATATTTGGCGATCAGGCCCCCATGCTCGAAGGGGAATACATTGGGTGGAACCAGGCGGTTGGCGGTCGCCAGCCATTTTTTGCCATAAGCGGCGCGATAGTCAGACACGATCAGATAGAAGTCGAGCATCAGCCCGTCGAGATTCTCTTCCCGCAGGCACGAACCATAAAAGAGCACCGTACGCGCCGCATCGGGATAGCGCGCCGCAAGAGCCCCAGCCATAGCGGCCGCACGAGGATCGGCGAACATGGCAAGTTCTTGAGCAACAAGGGAGCACAGACGGTCGGGCATCGTTGCCCTCCTTAACGTCTACGCAGTAGCAAAGACAGATTATTAGCCGGCATTTCCACAATGCTGTCGAGCACCAGTCCCTGCATCCGGGCGGCGTCCACTACGTCCTCCAGCCGCCGCACCCCCCAGTCAGGATCGCGAGCCTTGAGCGAAGCATCGAAGGCCAGATTACTGGGAGCGGTTTCTATCTGTGAGCGGATATAGGGACCATAAAGATAAAGTAGACCACCAGCGCGCAGAACCGCTCCACTCCCACGCAGCAAGCCCAGGGTCGCTTCCCAAGGGCTGATGTGAATCATATTGATGCAGAGCAACGCGTCAGCATGAGCAATGGGCCACTCTTGCGCCATAGCATCCAGCAGGAGCGGTGCGCTAAGATTGGGCAATGCCGCTTGCACCTGTCGTGCGGCTATAGAGGCCAGGGCGGCAGGATCGAAATCGGTTGGCTGCCAATTCAGCTCCGGCAGAGCGGCGGCGAAATGAATAGCATGTTCGCCACTCCCGCTTGCTATCTCCAGCACAAGGCCGGACGAAGGAAGTGCCTCACGCAGCACTGCCAGGATGGCATCGCGGTTGCGAACTGCCGCCGGCGCGTGGCGCATGCCTTTTGCAGAAGCGCCAGAGTTGGGTGTCCAAGGCTCTGGCTCCTTCATCATTCTGCCGCTTCCGCCAGTTCCGGTTCGGTCCAGACCAACACCGGCTTGCGTGCGGCCAGCGTTTCGTCCAGACGGCGGCGCGGAGCATGATAAGGCGCGCCCTTCAGTGCCTCATCCCCGGCCTTGGCCCGTTCAGCCAGACTACGCAGCGCCATGATGAACTGGTCAAGCGCCGCCTTGCTTTCGGTTTCGGTCGGCTCAACCAGCATCGCGCCGTGGACGACCAGCGGGAAATACATGGTCATCGGATGGAAGCCTTCGTCGATCAGCCCCTTGGCGATGTCGAGCGTGGTGAAACCTTCCGCCAGTCCCTTGTCACTGAACAGGGCCTCGTGCATGCAGGGCCCGCTGCCGCCAAAGGGGGCGTCCAGCACGTCTGACAAGCTGCGTAGGATGTAGTTGGCGTTCAGCACCGCATCGCCCGACACCTGACGCAGGCCGTCTGCGCCATGGCTCAGGATGTAGGCGAGCGCGCGGGTGAACATGCCCATCTGGCCATGGAAAGCGACCATGCGGCCAAAGCTGCCGCCATGATGATCCTCGACCGATTCTTCCTCTACCAGCACGAAGCGGTCACCCTGTTTTTCGACGAAAGGCAATGGCGCGAAGGGCGCAAGCGCCTGTGACAGCACCACCGGACCGGAACCGGGGCCACCGCCGCCATGGGGCGTGGAGAAGGTCTTGTGCAGGTTGATGTGCATTGCGTCGACGCCAAGGTCGCCGGGACGAACCCGACCGACGATGGCGTTGAAGTTGGCGCCGTCGCAATAAACAAAGGCTCCGGCCGCATGAACCGCGTCGGAGATCGTCTTCATGTCGCGCTCGAACAGACCACAGGTATTGGGGTTCGTAATCATCACCGCCGCCACATCCGGGCCGAGGCGGGACTTGAGCGCTTCCAGATCGACGCGGCCATCCGGCGTCGCGGGAATATCCTCCACCTTATAGCCGCAGAAGGCAGCGGTCGCGGGATTGGTGCCATGCGCGCTTTCAGGCACCAGCACGACCGAGCGAGCGTCGCCGCGTGCTTCCAGAGCGGCGCGGATGGCAAGCAGGCCGCAGAGCTCTCCATGCGCGCCCGCCTTAGGGCTCATGGCAACGCTGTGCATTCCGGTCAGGGTGACAAGCCATTGCGCGAGTTCATGGATCACCGCCAGCGCGCCCTGCACCGTCGATTGAGGCGCAAGCGGGTGGAGATCGGCGAACCCCGGCATCCGCGCGACCTTTTCATTGAGGCGCGGATTATGCTTCATCGTGCAGGAGCCAAGCGGGAACAGACCAAGGTCAATCGCGTAATTCTGACGGCTGAGGCGCGTATAGTGACGCACCGTCTCCTGTTCCGACAGGCCCGGCAGGCCGATGGCGTCCTTTCGGGCGAGATTGCCGAAACGGCTCTTCACCTTGGGCACTTCGGCGAAATCGACGCCGGTCGTGTCTGCCGATCCGATCTCGAAGATCAGTGGCTCTTCCAGCATCAGCGCGCGGTTGCCGGTGGCCGTTGCTGGAGCCACATGTTCTTCCGCGACAGCCTGCGGCGCGGTGGGACGGCCTTCCTTGAGCATGGTCATGCCAGTTCCTCCTCCAGCGCCTTGGCGAATGTTTCGACATCCTCCGCCGTCACCGTTTCTGTGACCGCGACGACCAGACCGTTGCCAATGTCGGCAGCATCCGGGAACAAGCGGCCCAGCGACACGCCGCCCAGCACGCCTTTGTCGGCAAGATTGCGGACAACGTCGCGCGCATCCTTCGACAGGGTCAGCGTGAATTCGTTGAAGAAGGCATCGTTGAGCAAGCACACGCCGGGCACTTTCGCAAGGCGGTCGGCGGCCTCCACGGCCAGCGCATGATTGAGGGTGGCAAGCTCACGCAAGCCTTTTTCGCCCAGCAGCGTCATGTGAATGCTGAACGCCAGCGCGCAAAGGCCCGAATTGGTGCAGATATTGGAGGTCGCCTTTTCGCGGCGGATGTGCTGTTCGCGCGTGGAAAGCGTCAACACGAAACCGCGTTGCCCCGCAGCGTCAACCGTCTCACCGCAGAGGCGTCCAGGCATCTGGCGGACATATTTCTGTTTGCAGCCGAACAGGCCGAGATAAGGGCCACCAAATTGCAGGCCGACGCCCAGCGACTGTCCTTCGCCTACCACGATATCCGCGCCCATATGGCCGGGCGCGGCAATGGCGCCCAGCGCCACCGGCTCAGTCACTACCGCGACCAGCAGCGCGCCCGCTTCATGGGCGGCGTTGGCGAGTGGCGTCAGGTCGGCAATGCGGCCGAGTATGTCAGGATATTGAACCACGACGCAGCTCGTATCCTTGTCGATGCTGGCGACCAGCGCATCGATGTCGGTGGCCGCGTCCAGCTTCGGAGCTTCGTGGACCAAAGCGTCGCCGGTGAATTTCGCCATCGTCTTTGCCACCGACACATAATGCGGATGCAGGCCGGACGACAGCAGCGCCTTGCCGCGCTTGGTAATGCGGCGGGCCATGCCGATGGCTTCCCAGCAGGCGGTCGAGCCGTCATACATGGATGCATTGGCGACGTCGCAGCCCAGCAGGCGCGCCACCTGCGTCTGGAATTCGAACAGCACCTGAAGCGTGCCTTGCGCGATTTCCGGCTGATAGGGCGTATAGGCCGTCAGGAACTCGCCCCGCTGGATCAGATGATCGACGCTGGCGGGCACATGATGGCGATAGGCCCCCGCACCAAGGAAAAAGGGCGCCTCCCCCGCCGACAGATTCTGCCGCGCCAGCTTCGCCATGTGGCGTTCGACCGCCAATTCGCTGGCATGGTCGGGCAGACCCACGATTGTGCCGGGCAAGCGTGCCTGCACGGGCACATCGACAAACAGGTCATCCACGCTGGCCGCGCCGATGACGGAAAGCATCTCCTGCCGGTCGGCGTCGGTAAGGGGTAGGTAGCGCATGATATTTTCCTACGGCATCGGTCCCGCAATGGGGGAGCGACGGTGAAACTTAAAGCGAAGCCACGAACTTCTTGTAGGCGGCTTCGTTCATCAGCCCTTCCAGTTCGCTGGCATCGGTAACGCGCAGCTTGAAGAACCAGCCATCTTCCTCGGCATCGCTGTTGACGAGGGCGGGCTCATCCTCCAGCGCGCTGTTGGTTTCCACGACCTCGCCGGAAATGGGCGCATAGACATCGGAAGCGGCCTTTACCGATTCCACGACGGCAGCATCGTCACCCTTTTCGAAGGTCGCGCCTTCGGCAGGCAATTCGACGAACACGATGTCGCCAAGCTGTTCCTGTGCATAGTCCGTGATGCCGATAGTGGCGATTTCGCCTTCGACATCGATCCATTCATGTTCATCTGTGAAATAACGGCTCATGATTTCAACTCCCCTCGAAATTCAGGCAGATTTCTGACGGCGATAACGGTGCGGCACGAACGGCATCGGCGCAACGGTCGCCCCGATGCGCTTGCCGCGCACCTCAACCTCCAGCGCCGTGTCGAGCGCGCTGTGCGGCAGGCTGACCCAGCCCATGGCGATCGGCGCGCCCATGGTCGGCGCGAAACCGCCGGATGTCACTTCGCCTACCAACACATCGCCCGCATAGATCGGCGCGCTTTCCCGCGCAGGCAGGCGGCCGTCGATCTTCAGGCCCACCCGCTTGCTGCCGGGGCCATCCGCCAGTTCCTTCATCACGCGGGCGTGGCCGAAGAAGCCTCCCTCCTCGCGCCGTCGCTTCTGGACGGCAAAACCCAGATCCGCGCCAATCACGCTGACGCGGGGATCGAGATCATGGCCATAGAGCGGCAACCCCGCTTCCAGCCGCAGCGAATCGCGAGCGCCAAGACCTATGGGCTTTACCTGCGGCATGGCGACCAGTGCATCGGCCAAAAGCTTGGCATCCTCGGCGGGGATACTGATTTCAAAGCCATCCTCGCCGGTATAACCCGACCGGCTGATCCACAGCGGCACGTCGCGCCAGGTAAAAGGGCGGGACTGCATGAAGGAAAGATCGGCGGTTTCGGGGATAAGCTGACCAAGCGCCTCGCCAGCCTCCGGCCCCTGCAACGCGAGCAAAGCCTGCTCATCCATATGGTTCATGGTGACTTCATCGGGCAGATGTTCGATCATCCATCCCATATCGTCATATTTGGTCGCGCCGTTGACGACCATGTAGATGTCCGCGCCATCGAACGCGCCACCACCGATGCGCGACACCATCAGGTCGTCAAGGATGCCGCCTTCCTCATCCAGCAGCATGGAATAACGCTGATGGAAGGGCTTCAATCCCTTGATGTCGCTGGGCAGCAATCGTTCCAGCGCCTCGTCCACGCCCTCGCCGGAGAAGGTGAGCTGACCCATATGGCTGACGTCGAACAGGCCTGCATGTTCGCGAGTCCAGGCATGTTCGGCCATGATGCCTTCATATTGGATCGGCATATGATAGCCCGCGAAGACCACCATGCGGGCGCCCTGCGCGCGGTGCCAGGCGTCCAGCGGCAGGGCGCTGGGCGGAAGTTCCTCTTCAAGGGTCGCGACGTCGTCCTTGCCGGTCATGGGGCGGCCTTTCCGTGTTGAGTGTTCGGCGACAGACGCAGAAAGGCCAACGGGCCAGTGCGCTTGCCACCCCCTCTGTCACGGAACCTGAGAGCTTTGACCACCGATCCTTCGACCGGATGGCTTACCCCTTCGGTGGGATGGAACGAGCCATCCGCTTTCCAGAGTGCCTGCCCATGATGCGGTCCTTTAGCCTGAGAGATTCCGGGGCGGTTGCTCCTTCGGCGATGGCGCCTGGCCTGAAAGGCCCGCCATGCTCTCCCGCATCATGCCCGGCGCCGAGTCTTCGACGCTGGAGACGGATTACGCATTGCTCAAAATGCCGGGCGGCGTCAATCGCTCATGCGATCAGGTGGCGGAACGTTCTTCCCCTGCCAGCCTTTCGGCCAACACCCGCGCAGCCTGCCGCAATTCGACGAGGCGGACATGGGCAGGCAGCAATTTCCCTTCCCCGTCGCGCAATTCAAAATCGGCAAAACCGCCCGCATCGCCGATCAGCGCCAGGAATTTTTCGATCCCTGTGAAATTGGAATCGGCGATCAGGTTGCGGCACAGATCGATCTTCACCGACCACCAGCGATCGCCATGGTCCCGCAGCAGGGCGGACATTTCTTCCAGTTGCGCGGCGAGCGCGGCGATTTGCGGATGCAGGGCCATGAATGGAAATTGGGCATGGCCACGCCCGCTTTCAACCAGCGATCAGGCGAATGTCACTTCCCCGAATATCTCGGCATGACGCTTCTCCGCATAGCGATCCGTCATGCCTGCGATGAAATCCGCGATATGGCGACTGCGCCGCAGTTCCTCCCGCACGCAGTCATCGCGCCATTCGGGCGGCATCAGGTCGGGCCGTTCATGATAGGCGCGAAACAGGTCGGTGACGATCACCCGCGCGCGCGCCGCTGCGGCAAGCTGTTCGGGATGATGATAGAGCGTCGCATACATGAACCGCTTGAGTTCGCGTTCCTGCGCGGCCATCTCCGGCGAAAACCCAACAAGAGCGCGCCCCGCTTGCCGCACCTCCTCCACCGTCTCGACGCCCGATTGCGCGATATTCGCCCGGGTTGCGGCGATCAGATCATTCGCCATAACGCCGATCTGTTCGCGCACCAGTTCACGCAACAACCTGTCTTCCGGCACATCGGGATAGCGGGCGCGGACCCGGTCCCATGACATCTTCACCAGTGGCACGGCCAGCAACTGATCCAGTGTCAGCAGACCAGCGCGCAACCCGTCATCTATGTCATGATTGTCATAGGCTATGTCGTCCGAAATAGCCGCGAGTTGCGCTTCCAGCGAGGCATGGCTGGAAAGATCGAGGGGGAACAATGCGTCTACTTCGCGCATGGCCCAGCCGGGATGATCGACAGGACCATTATGCTTGGCCAGTCCCTCCAGCATCTCCCAACTGAGGTTCAGCCCCCGGAACAGCGGATAGGGGCTTTCCAGCTGCATCAGCGTGCGAAGCGTGTGTGCATTGTGATCGAAGCCGCCCTGTTCGTCGAGCGCCACCTCCAGCGCATCTTCCCCAGCGTGGCCAAAGGGCGGATGACCGATGTCATGGGCCAGGCACAACGCCTCCGTCAAATCCTCGTTAAGACCCAGGGTTCGGGCAGTGGTGCGGCCGATCTGCGCCACTTCAAGGCTATGAGTAAGGCGCACGCGGAAATGATCGCCGTCAGGCGACACGAACACCTGCGTCTTGTGGCGCAGGCGACGGAATGAAATGGAGTGGATGATCCGGTCGCGGTCACGCTGGAACATGTCGCGCGGCCCGCGTATTTCACCGCCCGGCTCGGCATGGAGGCGGCCCCGGCTATGACCGGGATGAGAGGCATAGGAAGCCAGACGGGTCATGCGCGTGCCTTATTTGCCGCCGATCCGCTCGACGACCTCTCCCGCATCGCTTTGCCAGGCAAAGGCATCTGCCCCCGCTTTCTTGAGGTTCGATTCCACCGTCTTTGCACGCGTGAAGCTGGAAAAGGGGCCGATGAGCAGGCGATTTGTGCGTCCCCAGGATGCCGTCCAACCATCCTGTGGCGCCACCTCGTCATATTTCTTGCGAAGCGCGCGCAGGGTGAAGGCCAGCGCGCCCTTGTCCGACCCCGTGCCGATCTGAACCCAGTTGCGGGATGGGTTGGCCGCCAGCCGCTTCTGTTCCTCCGCCTGCTTCCTCTTGGTTTCGGCTTCCTTCTTCGCCTTTGCGTCGGCCTCAGCCTTGGCTTTCGCATCGGCGGATTTCTTCGCCTTTTCTGCGGCCGCCTCACGCTCAGCGCGCCGGGCAGCCTGCAAGGCGGCGACCTCCGCCAGATCAACTGGCGCGACACTGGGCTTCAATTCCTCGTCCGGCACGTCGATGGCGTGGATGATATCCGCCAGCGTACGCGTCGCTTGCGGATTGGGCTGTGGGGTCGCGGCGGGCGCGACGGCCCTGGCCGATTGCGCTGGAAGCGGCGCAGCAACGGGTTGTGTGGCCGCGTTCGGAGCAGGCTGAGGTTGCGTCGGCGCGGGCGCGAGCGGCACGGCGTTCAAGGGATTGGTCTGCTGCGCCGGAGCCGCTGCGGGAGCGCGCGTGACCTGCACGGATTCAAAGCCAGGCGCCGGTGGTCCTTGCACGGCACTCGTCGAAGGTGCGGGCGAAGCGGCCTCCACCTGCCGCACGGGTTGAAGCGGCGGCGAGACTGGCCGGACCTGCGGGGCGGGCTGCGACGTCGGTTGAGACGATGGCGGTAGTGGTTGGACCTGCTGCTGGGCAGGCCGCGCCTGCACGGGCTGTGGCTGGGCTGAATGAACGGGCGCGGCCGACACCGCTGTCGCCGCCTCCGGGGAGGATGAAGCCACCGGCGCCGGGCTGCCCGCCCGCGCCACCCTTGACGCTTCACGCCGCGCCGCGCTGCGTGAACGATTGTCCGCGCGGGCTGCCGAAGGCGTGGATGCCGCTGTGTTGGGAGTCGCCGGATTCGACGCTGCTGCGGACGGAGGTTGCGCGGTCGGGGTTACGGCTGCGATTCGCGTGCCCACATTTGTGGGGAAATGGCCGAAATGAATCGCCGCAGCCTTTTGCGCGGCAGTGAGATAGGGCATTTTCTGCATATAGGGCGTCAGGGCGCTCGCAAGCCGGGCAGGCATTGTCTGGTCCGCTATCTTCTTCGCTTCCGCCTGTTTGTTATTCATCGCCAGGATAAAGGCGCGATATCGCCAAGCGGCCCGGTCGCTTTTGTAGAGCAGTGGCTGGAGCACCTTGTCGGACGCCTCCACCTGCCCCGAAATACCGAGCGAAGCAGCATAGCGGCGAATGAGTTCCGCGTCGTCCGGCGTGCGCTGCAACGCGGCCTGATAGTCGCGCTGCGCGCCAGCCTGATCTCCGGTGAGATCGCGGGC
>Ga0180219_1001949_pt1 | contig 12686 bp, 10 predicted proteins | sample eDN3rd30CBELigMG_FD_151338 | JGI IMG/M metagenome (GOLD analysis project Ga0180219, IMG submission 151338) | Enriched Miracle-Growth compost microbial communities from Emeryville, California, USA - eDNA 3rd pass 30_C BE-Lig MG (version 2)... ...
AGATCGCCGTGACTTCCCTTGAAAGAACGCCGCGCCGCGCGTGGCCCATGCCTCCCGCTTTCCGGCATCGGTGGTTTCCGCCAGCACGATCAGCGCCCCCGCCAGCTCGTCGGCAGTGAGGTTGTCTGCACCCGTGGCGATCACCAGTTCGCCGAGCCCGAGCACCTTGCGGGTTTTGAGTTCCTTCGCCTTGTCTTCGAGCGCCTTCAGGTCGGCATCATAGTCGCGTGGCTTGCGCATCATCATCTCCATAAGCTGTTGATGCAGCGATGATAGTTGCGCGCGTCCCGGAACGCAGTATTGTTGCCGGAACGGTCTGGGACACGCCGGTCCATCCCGAGATTTTTTCGAGGGAGGGCGCGCTTATACGTCGTTCCGACGTGCGCTTCGCCGTGCCAATGCTTGATCGCGATGGCGATCTATCATCTTCACGTCAAGGTCATTGGCCGCAAGGCCGGAAGCAGCGCGGTGGCCTCCGCCGCCTACCGCTCGGCTTCGCGGATGCGCGACGAACGCATCGACCGCGTGCAGGATTTTTCCAACAAGCGCGGGGTCGTCCATTCCGAGGTGATGTTGCCGGAACACGCGCCCGAGCAATGGAGCGACCGCGAACGGCTCTGGAACGATGTGGAGGCGTTCGAGGTCAGGAAAGATGCGCAGCTTGCCCGCGAGGTGGAGTTCGCCATTCCGCGCGAGATGACGGAGCGCCAAGGCATCGAACTTGCCCGCGATTTCGCGCAAGCCGAATTTGTCGATCAGGGCATGATCGCCGACGTGAACGTGCATTGGGACATGGCCGAAGACGGAAGCCCCAAACCTCATGCCCATGTCATGCTGACCATGCGCAGCGTGGACGAGAACGGCTTCGGCCCGAAGGTGCGCGACTGGAACCGCACGGAGATGGTGGAACGGTGGCGCGAACGCTGGGCAGAGCATGTCAATGAGCGGTTGGCGGACCTAGATATTGACGCGCGCATCGACCATCGCAGCCTTGAAGCGCAGGGTATCGGGCTGGAGCCGCAAAGCCAGATCGGCGCGCCCGCACAGCGGATCGAGACACATAGTGTCGAGGGCGACGGGATCGAGGCTGCCAATGTTGCGGATCGGGCCGAATTGCACCGCGAGATCGCGCGGAACAACGGCGCACGGATCATCGCCGATCCTTCGGTGGCGCTGGACGCGATCACGCAGCAGCAATCAACCTTCACGCGGCGCGACATGGCGATGTTCGCGCACCGGCACAGCGATGGCATCGAGCAGTTCAACGAAGTCATGGGCGCGATGCGCGGTTCGCCCGATCTGGTCGAGCTTGGGCAGGACGGGCGCGGCGAGGATCGCTTCACCACCCGCGACATGATCGAGGCCGAACAGCGCCTGCACCGCGCCGCCGAACTTATGGCCGAAAAGGAATTGCACGAGGTCAGCGACCGCGACAGGGAGGCCGCGCTTGCGCGTGCAGGGGAACGCGGCCTTGTGCTGTCCGGCGAGCAGGCCGACGCGCTGGCGCATGTCACGGACGGACGCGATCTTGGCATCGTCGTCGGCTATGCCGGAACGGGAAAGAGCGCGATGCTGGGCGTCGCCCGCGAGGCGTGGGAAGTGGCGGGCTATGAGGTTCGCGGCGCAGCCCTTTCCGGCATCGCGGCGGAAAATCTCGAAGGCGGATCGGGCATTTCTTCGCGCACCATCGCCAGCATGGAACATGGCTGGAAACAGGGCCGTGACATGCTCACTTCCCGCGATGTGCTTGTCATCGATGAGGCGGGCATGGTCGGCACACGTCAGTTGGAGCGCGTGCTGTCCCATGCGGCGGAAGCAGGCGCAAAGGTGGTTCTGGTTGGCGATCCGCAGCAGCTCCAATCCATCGAGGCAGGCGCGGCCTTCCGCTCGATCCATGAGCGTCATGGCGGCGCGGAAATCGGCGAGGTGCGCCGCCAGCGCGAGGACTGGCAGCGCGCCGCCACGCGCGATCTGGCGACCGGCAGAACCGGCGCGGCGATTCATGCCTATGACGCGCACGACATGGTGCATGAGGCGCAGACCCGCGAGCAGGCGCGCGGCGATCTGATCGACAGATGGGACCGCGACCGGCAGGCGGCACCGGACGTGAGCCGGATCATCCTCACCCACACCAATGCCGAGGTGCGCGAACTCAACGAGGCTGCCCGCGACCGGATGCGGGCGGCTGGCGACCTGGGCGAGGACGTGCGCGTCACGGTCGAGCGCGGCGAGCGCAGCTTCGCCACCGGGGATCGCGTCATGTTTCTGCAAAACGAACGCGGACTTGGCGTGAAGAACGGCACGCTCGGCACTATCGAGCAGGTCAGCACGCAGAGCATGACCGTGCAGGCCGACGATGGCCGGTCCATTGCCTTCGATCTCAAGGATTACGACCGCATCGACCACGGCTATGCCGCGACCATCCACAAGGCGCAGGGCATGACGGTGGACCGCACGCATGTCCTGGCGACGCCGGGCATGGACGCCCACGGCAGCTATGTCGCCCTGTCGCGGCATCGCGACGGTATGGACCTGCATTATGGCGGCGACGACTTCGCCGGTCAGGATAGATTGGTGAACACCCTGTCGCGCGACCGGGCCAAGGATATGGCGACGGATTACGACCAGATCGACCCGGCGCAGGACTATGCCGAGCGGCGCGGCATCACTTTCCGCGCCCGTGTCGCCCAGATCATGCGCAGGCTGATGCCGGAGCGCGTGCGCGATGCCGTCGATGATATGCTCGACAGATTGCACGCGCCCGGTGGCGGCGTGCCTGGCGGAAGTGTTGTGCAGCCGCCGGAAAGGGCGAAGGCCGGAAGGACGGAACCGGAGCGGCAAGCCGATACCGAGCCGGAAGCCGTCTTGCGCCGCGCCCGCACCAGAGCGCTTGTCCGCCATGCGCGTGCTTGCGATGCGATCATGGAGGCCAAACGCGAGGGCCATACGCCGTCCAGTGAGCAGCGGCGCGAGCTTGGCGCGGCGCGCAACGCGTTCGAGGAGGTCCGGCCCCACGGCTGGCAGGACGCGGAAGCCGCCTACAGCAAGGACAACAGCCTTGCCCGCGAAGCAGGAACCGGCAGGATCGACCGGACTGTCCGCGCGCTCTATCAGGAAACCGAACTGCGGCATGATACGCAGCGGGCCGATGATTTTGTGGAGCGCTGGCACAAACTCGACCGGGCCAGCGAGCGCCAATATGCGGCGGGCGATTATTCCGGCTACAAGGCAGCCCGCGCCGAGATGGGCAATATGGCGAAGGCTCTCGAACGCGATCCGCAGATGGAATCCCTGCTCGAAATCCGCAAGAAGCAACTCGGCATCGACATGGATTTCGACTCAGGCATGAGGCTTGGTCGGCAACTTGCCCTCAGTCACGGTCTCGGCAGAGGTCGGGGCATCGGGTTGTAGAGTGAAGAACTTTCCTATTTACCGCCGTTTCTACGCCACGGCCCTACAGCGGCTAAATATTTCTTGCACAATGATAAATCGCTGCTCTGTCTGGTCTCTGCAATCGTCAGAAACGACCAGCAGGAAGCAGCAGAACCATGCGCCAACCAGACCGCATCATCCGCTTTAACACCGTTCGCGCCCGCACCGGCCTGTCACGATCCACCATCTACCGCAAGATCGCCGAGGGCACGTTCCCCGCCCAACTCAGGATCAGCACCAATGGCGCGGGATGGCGGGAATCCGACATCAATCGCTGGATCGCCAACCCTGCAGGATGGCTGCCACGCGGCGAGATCGATTTTGATGACGTCCTCTGATCGTGCCGATGATGACGGCGCAGGCGGCGCGCGCGGTTCCCGGCGAGGCAGGCCCCCCACGGCCTCGCAGCAGCTTGAGGCATTGCTGGGCTGTCCCTGGCCGTTCCCCGGCAGACCGCCCAAGCATGACCTCAGCACATGGACCGTGACCGACGATTGGCCCGATCCCGTGCCGGTCACACAAGCCGAAATCGAGGTGTTCGAGCGATGGTTCGGCGACCTGTTCGATGAATTGTTCGGCTCATCCGACCCTTGATAAATCCGGCAATATGCCGTATGTAACGAGGGAAAGGAGTTCAGCCATGCCCAGACCCGCAAGTGAAATGGAAACCGCCCGCCTTGAGGCGCGCGTCCCTGTCAACGTCTATGAGCAGATGCAGCGCGCCGCACGGCTGCGCGGCATGACGCTGACCGGCTATCTCATCGCCACGGCAGGCGAGGACGCACGCCGCACGGTCGAGGAAGCCGACGTGCTGCGTCTGGCGGCCGAAGATCAGGTGCGCTTCGCCAAGGCGCTGATCGACCCGCCCGCGCCCAACGCCCGTCTGGCCCGCGCCGCGAAGCGTCATGCTGACCTGATCGCGCCCCGGTGAGTGCAAGGTTTGCGATAGAGCCGCTGACCAAAGGTCACCAGCGCAAAACGTTCTTATGTGGCAACGAGCGGATTGATCACTATTTCCGCGAGACGGTTACGCAGGACATCAAGCGCCGATACGCGACCTGTTTTGTCGCCCATGACCTTGAGACCGACCGGATAGCGGGCTTCTACACGCTGTCATCGAACAACGTCCCGCTGACCGCCGTGCCCAAGCCGATGGCAAGCCGGTTGCCCCGCTATCCGACTGTCCCGGCGGTGTTGATCGGCTGGCTTGGACGCGACCAGTCCTATTCCGGGCTTGGACTTGGCGAGGCGCTGCTGTTCGACGCGATCAAGACGGTCGCCGAAGCGCCGATAGGCGCTCACGCCATATTCGCCGACGCCATCGACGGGAAGGCCGCAGCCTTCTACACGGCCTTCGGATTCACGCCGCTGACTGATCGGCCCAATACCCTGTATCTGCCTGTTGCGACCGCACAGCGCCTTTTATCGGGAGAAGCGCTATGACAACTTCGAGCAATGGCGAATCCCAGCATCGGGTGATGCTACGCGCGGCCCTTTACCTGCGCGTTTCGACGGCGCGGCAGGCCGAGCATGATGTCTCCATTCCCGACCAGAAGCGGCAGGGTGAAGCCTATTGCGAATCCCGTGGTCTGCAACTGGTCGAGACTTTTGTAGAACCCGGTGCATCGGCCACCAATGACCGCCGCCCCGAGTTCCAGCGCATGATCGAGGCTGGCACCAGCAAACCCGCGCCCTTCGATGTCGTCGTGGTCCATTCGTTCAGCCGCTTCTTCCGCGATCACTTCGAGCTTGAGTTCTATGTGCGCAAGCTCGCCAAGAACGGCGTGAAGCTGGTTTCGATCACACAGGAAATGGGCGACGATCCCATGCACGTCATGATGCGGCAGATCATGGCGCTGTTCGATGAATACCAGTCCAAGGAAAACGCCAAGCACGTCATCCGGGCCTTGAAGGAGAATGCGCGGCAAGGCTTCTGGAACGGCTCGCTTCCCCCTATCGGCTATCGCACCGTCGCCGCCGAACAGCGCGGCGCGAAGATCAAGAAGAAGCTGGAGATCGACCCGCTGCACGCCGACACGGTGCGGCTGATCTATCGCCTCGCCCTGGAAGGCGATGGCGTCACCGGCCAGATGGGCGTCAAGAACATCGTCTCCTATCTTAACAGCCGCCGCATCTTCACCCGTGACGGTGGACGCTGGGGCATCGGGCAGGTTCACCGCATCCTGACCCGTCGAACCTATATGGGCGAGCACGAGTTCAACAAGCGCAGCAAGACCAAGAAACTGAAGCCGGTCAGCGAGATCGTGATGGTTCCGGTTCCGCCGATTATCGACAAAGAGACGTTCGAGGCGGTGCAGAAGCTGCTCAAGGCCCGCAATCCCAAGGTCATGCCCGCCCGCGTCATTAGCGGCCCGACCATGCTCACCGGGCTGATTCATTGCGCCAAGTGCGGTGGAGCCATGACCATCCGCACCGGCAAGGGCGGACGTTATCGCTATTACGTCTGCTCGATGAAAGCACGGCAGGGACCGACCGCGTGCAGCGGCATGGCGGTGCCGATGGAGAAGCTGGATGATCTTGTCGTCAATCACCTTGAGAAACAGCTACTCCAGCCCGAGCGGCTGGAAACCGTGCTTGCCGCTGCGCTCGACCGCAGGGAAGAACATGCCGGGCGCCGCCGCGAGCATATCGCCGAACTCAACAAGCGCTCCACCGAATCGGAACTGCGCCTCAAACGGCTCTATGACGCCATCGAGGCAGGCGTTACCGATCTGGACGACCCGGCGTTGAAAGACCGCATCGACGGCCTCAAGGCCATTCGTGATCAGGCCAAGGCCGATGCCGACCGGGCGCAGGCCATGCTCCAGAACTCAGGGCAAAAGGCCGTCACGCCGCAGATGCTGCGAAAGTTCGCCACGACAGCGCGTCAACGCATCCGGCTGGAAGGTGGAGGCTATCGTCGCGACCATCTGCGCGCGCTGGCGCAGCGCGTCGAGGTCGATACCGGCGAAGTTCGCATCATGGGATCGAAGTCCCGGCTGCTACAGGCGCTTGTGGCGGGAAGTGGCGTAAACTCAGTGCCCACTCAGGGACTGAAGTGGCGGAGAGGGAGGGATTCGAACCCTCGGTACCGTTGCCGGCACGCCGCATTTCGAGTGCGGTGCATTCGACCACTCTGCCACCTCTCCGCAGAATGCCGCGATGCCTCGTTCCGCCAGGGAACCAAGCCGGTCACGCCAGGTCGAGGGGCGCCATTAGCGGATGATTCCCGCCTTGCCAAGCAGCCCGAGGGCTATTTTTCTTGTGCATGCGCAATAGCATCCTAAATGGGAAACATGACAAACGCGATTCAAATTTTTGGCGCAGGCGTTACCGCACCGCCGATTGTCCATGCGCGGTTCAGCATAGGCGACGTGGTCAAACATCGGGTGTTCGGATTTCGCGGTGTGATTTTCGACATCGATCCAGTCTTCGCCAACAGCGAAGAGTGGTATGAATCGATTCCCGCCGAATTGCGGCCGGACAAGGAGCAGCCCTTCTATCATCTTCTCGCGGAAAACGGCGAAGCGAGCTATGTCGCTTATGTAAGCCAGCAAAATCTGGTAACGGACGACAGTGAGGAACCCGTGGATCATCCGGCGATCGCCGATATGTTTGGCCCTTATGCGAACGGCAAGTACAAGCTGCGACCGCTCCACCGGCACTAGAAGCGGGGGGATGCAAAGGCGGGCAACGCTTTTGTGCGCGATCCTCCCCCTGCTCTTCCTGCCGGCCTTCGCCCTGTCGCAGGCGGCGGAACCGGATACGTCCCTGGCCCGGGTCAACGCCGATCCCCTCTTCCCCTTCTCTCGCGAGATCGAGGCATTCGCCAAGGCGGAAGAGAAGGATCCGGCGGTTCCCGACGCCGCGCTTTTTCTGGGCAGCTCCAGTATCCGGCTCTGGGACATCCACAGCAGCTTTCCCGACGTCGGGACGGTAAATCGCGGTTTCGGCGGCGCCACCACGCGAGACGTGCTGCATTATTATCCACGGCTGCTGCCTCATGCAAAGCCGCGCTCCGTGATCGTCTATGTCGGCGAAAACGATCTAGCCGGCGGCGCCGATCCGCAGAATGTGGCGCGCGAAGTGCTGGCGTTGCTCAAACGGCTGCGCGCCGATTATCCCAAGGCCCATATCGCCTATCTTTCGCTGAAGCCCAGCCCGATCCGCTGGACGCTCTGGCCCAAGATGGCGGCTGTCAACATGACCGTCGCGGCCCGCGCGCGCGTCCAGCGCTTCGACTATGTGGATGTCGGCAGGACGCTGCTCGCGCCCGACGGCCTGCCGGATGCTTCCCTGTTCCGAAAGGATGGACTGCACATGAACGCGCGCGGCTATGATCGGTGGACCCGCGTTGTCGACGCCTATCTCGACCGCATGCAGATTGCCGATAGCCGGGCCGTCGCGACATCCTGACGCTATCCCCGCGGATTTGACGTCCGGCGGGCAACTTTCCTGTTGCTCCACGGGAAAGCAATATTATTACGAAGCAGGCTAAAGATATAAGCCTGAAGCGGGGGACATCAGTTGACAAGCGATCCGGCCAAAGCCGCACCGATGGCGGAACTCACGATCCGCGGCGTCATTCTGGGCGCGCTCATCACCCTGCTGTTCACGGCCGCCAACGTCTATCTGGGGCTGAAGATCGGCCTCACCTTCGCGACGTCGATCCCGGCGGCCGTCATTTCCATGGCGATCCTGCGACTGTTCGCGACGGGAACGATCCTAGAAAACAATATCGTCCAGACCATCGCATCGGCCGCGGGGACGCTGTCGGCGATCATCTTCGTGCTTCCCGGTCTTGTCATCATCGGCTGGTGGCAGGGCTTTCCCTATTGGCTGTCGGCCTGCACCATCGCGCTGGGCGGCATATTGGGCGTCATGTATTCCGTGCCGCTGCGCCGGGCGCTGGTCACCGGATCGGATCTGCCTTATCCGGAAGGCGTCGCCGCCGCCGAAGTGTTGAAGGTCGGCGCGGGTTCGCGCGAAGGGCTGGAGGAGAACAGGCGGGGCTTGGCCGCGATCGTCATGAGCGCGCTGGCCGCGGCCGGTTTCTCCATCGTCGCCAAGACCCGCCTGATCGCGGAGGAGGCCGGAACCTTTTTCAAATTCGGCGCGGGCGCGACATCGGTGTCCACCAGCTTTTCCATGGCCCTGATCGGCGTGGGGCATCTGGTCGGCCTGTCGGTGGGCGCCGCCATGTTCGTCGGCCTGCTGATAAGCTGGGCCGGCATCGTGCCCTGGCTGACGACGCCTCTGCCCGCCGGCGCGGATCTGGCCGACGTGGTGGGCGCGACATTCCGCACGAAGGCGCGCTTCATAGGCGCGGGGACCATCGGCATCGCGGCGATCTGGACCCTGCTCAAGATTCTCGGCCCGATCGTCGGCGGCATCCGGTCCGCCCTTGCCGCCAACCGGATGCGCAAGGGCGGCAATGCGGGTCTGCTGGAGCTGACCGAGCGGGATCTCCCGATCGGCATCGTCGGCGGCACCATCCTCGCCTCGCTGATCCCCATCGGCATCTTGCTGTGGATTTTCGCGCAGGGCGGGCCGATCGCCGCCAATCCCGTGCCCGTGATCGTGCTGACGCTGGCCTATGTGCTGGTCGCGGGCATCGTCATCGCTTCGGTCTGCGGCTATATGGCGGGCCTGATCGGCGCATCGAACAGCCCGATCTCGGGCGTCGGCATTCTGGCCGTGTTGGGCGCTTCGCTGATCCTCGCGGCGATCTACGGTTCGGGCGGCGATCCGGGCCGGACGCAGGCGCTGATCGCCTATGCCCTGTTCGTGACCGCCATCGTCTTCGGCATCGCCACCATTTCCAACGACAATCTTCAGGACCTCAAGACCGGCCAGCTCGTCGGCGCGACGCCGTGGAAGCAGCAGGTCGCGCTGGTGCTGGGCGTGATATTCGGCTCGCTCGTCATTCCGCCGATCCTCGACCTGCTCAACAGCGCCTTCGGCTTTGCCGGCGCGCCGGGCGCGAAGGCCAGCGCGCTGCCCGCTCCGCAGGCGGCGCTGATCTCCGCGCTGGCGAAGGGCGTGCTGGGCGGCGACCTTGACTGGGGGCTGATCGGCATCGGCGCGCTGATCGGCGCGGTGGTCGTGGCCATCGACGAGCTTCTGGGCAGGACCGGCAAGTTGCGCCTGCCGCCGCTCGCCGTCGGCATGGGCATCTATCTGCCGATGGCGCTCACGCTGTTGATCCCGGTGGGCGCGCTGATCGGCCATTTCTACAACCGCTGGGCGATGCGCCAGGCGAATCCCGATTTCGCCGAACGCATGGGCGTGCTGATGGCCACGGGCTTCATCGTCGGCGAAAGCCTGTTCGGCGTCGCCTTCGCGGCTATCGTCGCCGCCACCAACAGCGACGCGCCGCTGGCGCTGGTGGCGGAGCATCATTGGGCCGCACCGCTAGCGGTGGCGATCTTCGTAGGGGTGATCGCGGCGCTCTACGGCCGGCTGCGCCGCTGGGCCGGCTCGCCGCTAGGGTGAGGGAGCTAGCGATCGGGTAAGGAGCCGCGCGCGGCCCTCCCCTTCACTTCTTCGCGGCGAACCAGCTTTGCAGCGCGGGCTTGAGCCGCGCCCGCGTTTCGATCCGCGTCTGGATGCCCGCTATGGCGCGATCCACGACCTTGCGCGATTCCGGCGTCAGATATTGCGTGGCATAGGCGTCCAGCTTCCGCGCCATGGCCGGGTCCGCCGAACCGCCGCCCAGCCGGGCCAGCGCCTGCGAGCGGGCCGACACGTCGATCAGCGCCTCATATTGCTGGCGATGGGCCAGCACATAGTCGACGGCAAGCATGGGATGCTCATAACCGACCTGTGCGATGATCGCGGCGCTGGTGGTCTTGCCCGGCTCGTCCGTCAGCGCGAGGTCGAGCGCCTGACCGGCGAGCTTCTCATCCTTCGCACCGCCCAGCAGCGCGAAGAGCTGGCTCTTGTCGAGATCGGTCTTCGCGCCGTTCGCCATGGCGCGCAGCCTGTCCCACTTCGCCTGATCGGCGTTCCTCGCGACGATGCCCAGCCAGACATTGCGGAGCGGCCCGTCCAGCGCCGCCGGATCGGAGCCGAGCGCGGCGAAACGCCGATTGGCTTCCGCCACCACCGCCTTGTCGCCGACCGCGCCCAGCGTCGACACGAGGCTGGACCGCAATACCGGCACCTGCGCGCCTTCGCCCGGTTTCGCGTCATAGCCGATGGCGGCCAGAACCGGCATCAGCTTTGCCGAGGCATAGGCGGCGACCCTGCCCTGCGCGGCGGCGTCGCCCTCCAGCATCTGATGAGCACCCTCCAGATAGTCCGGCACCTGCGCCAACACGGCGGGGCTTGCGCTGCCCGGCACCGCGTCCAAAAGGTCGAGCGCAAGGCCCATCGGCTGATAACCGCCAAGGCCAAGCTGCCAATTGTCCGCCAGCAGGCCGATCTGGTCGATGGCGGGGAGCGTCGTGAAATCCTTCGCCAGCGCCCGCACATTGGCGGCCGGGTAGAGCGAGCGATAATAGCCCGACTGCCCCGCATTGACGACATAGGCGCCGCAGCCCGGCAGCGTGATCTGCCCCTTGCCGCTCAGGATCATGCGCTGCGCCGAACCGCCCAGCGTCTGCGCCATGACGGGCACGTTCCAGCGCAGCGGCGTCTTGTCCTTCCGGTCGCGGCTGAATTCGCCCTGGACCAGCGACAATATGGTGTTGCCGCCCTTGCATTGGGCGCTTTCCACCGTGACCAGCGGGATGCCCGGCTGGCTGGTGAAGTCGTGCGCTATGGAGACAAGCCCCTTGGCCCCCGCGCCTTCGACCGCTTTCCACAGGTCGTCGGTCACGGTGTTTCCATAGGCGTGCTGCTTCATATAGGCGCGGATGCCGCTGCGCCACACATCCTCTCCGGCATAGCCTTCCAGCATGGTGATGACGGCTTCGCCCTTTTCATAGGTGATCGCATCGAACGCCTGGTTGACCTGATCGACGGTCGCGATCTTCTGCACGACGGGATGGGTGGTCGCCAGCGCATCCAGCCCCATGGCGCTTTCGCGGCCGCCGACCCGGTTCAGCAGCATTTCCCATTGGGGTTGCAGCTTGTCCGTCACCTTGGTCGCCATCCAGCTCGCAAAGCCCTCGTTCAGCCAGAGGTCGTCCCACCAGGCCATGGTGACGAGGTCGCCGAACCATTGATGCGCCATTTCATGCGCGACGGTTTCGTAGATGCGGCGCTTTTGCGCTTCTGTGGTGAAGCGGGGATCGACCAGCAAGGCGCGCTCGAAGGTGAAGATCGCGCCCCAATTCTCCATGGCGGAGAAGAACTGGCTCTGGCCCGGTCCCGCGACATTGTCCAGCTTGGGCAGCGGGAAGGGGACGCCGAAATAGTCGTTGAACCAGGGCAGGATCGCGGCGGAGGCATCCAGCGCCAGCGCGGCCTTGCCGGTATTGCCCTTGCCGGTGACGACGCCGACTTCGGTGGCGCCGGCCATCTTGGTGGCGCGGTCCAGTTCGCCCAGACCAAAGAACAGCAGGTAGGAGGACATTTTCGGCGTGGTGCCGAACGTCACCTGCGTCTTGCCGTTGCCCAGATCCCGGCTGTCCTTCACCGGCATATTGCCGACCGCCATCTCTCCGGCCGGGACGACGGCCGTCAGGTCGAAGGTCGCCTTGTAACTCGGTTCGTCCCAGCTCGGCACGAAGCGGCGGGCATCGGGCGCTTCGAACTGGGTGAAGAGGGCGCGCTTCGCCTGACCCGCATTGTCCGTATAATCGAGCGCGAAAAGCCCGTTCGCCTGCGTGGCGATGACGCCGTCATAGGCGATGTCCAGCCGATAGCTGCCCGGCGCGAGCGGCTTGCCGAAGTCCAGCGTCACCGTCTGCGCGGCGGCGTTCACGCTGGCGGCCCCCTTCACCGCCTTGCCCCTGGCCGGGGTCAGCGTGACCGCGCCGAAATGGAGGTCGGCCGCGTTCAGCACCAGCGCAGGCATGGCCTGCGATACGGTGATGTCGATCGCCACCTTGCCCGTGAAGGTGAGGGCGCTGGCGTCCGGCGTGACCGTGATCGCATAATGGCTGGGCGCGGCGCCGCGCGGCAACTGAGTCGTCACGGCGGCGGCGAGGCCGGCCTGTCCTTGTGCATGGGCGGTGGCGGCCAGGGCCAGCGGGGCTGCGGCGAGCAGCAGGGGCAGCATCTTTGAAAATGTCATCCGGTTCAGACTCCGACACGTCTTGAACGGCGCAGCCGGGGCGGCCATGCGCCTTGATACAAAGCGGCAT
>Ga0180219_1001954_pt1 | contig 12663 bp, 12 predicted proteins | sample eDN3rd30CBELigMG_FD_151338 | JGI IMG/M metagenome (GOLD analysis project Ga0180219, IMG submission 151338) | Enriched Miracle-Growth compost microbial communities from Emeryville, California, USA - eDNA 3rd pass 30_C BE-Lig MG (version 2)... ...
CCGTTCCGGTAACCGTGACTGAGGCATGATCCTCACCGAGACCGGTGAAATAGGCGTGCACGTTGGAAGCAACGTGCATGTCCTTCGGCCTTCCCTCTACGCCATGACGCAGATCGGCGAGCCGGCGCAGATCGTAGAGGTGTATGCCACGGTAATGTGCGATGGGCTGCAAGGAAAAGCGGCCCTTGACCAGTTTGCGGACGCCCTGGCGGTCATCAATGCCTGCAGCGAGGAAGACCTGTCCGAGGTGTTTGGTAGCTATGGCGACGACCTGGAGTATCGGCCGGGTGCGGCCCCGAGGGAACACGTTCTTCCCTTGGCCCGCTGCCTGCTCCGTCATGGGATAACCGGAGACCAAGCGCCTCTCCCGCGGAAAGCGGACGAAGATCCAGAGTACATCCGAGAGTTCGTGGCCAGGGACCATGTGGCCTTGGCCATGGCTCACCTGGGGATCAGCGAACGAGAGGCCTGGGGGATGACCATGACCAGCCTGGTCGGGGCCCTAAGGGCGAAATTCCCAAGGATGGAAAGCAGCGCCCCGGGTTCCAGGGCCCCCAGCAAGGAAGAGCACGACGCGACGATGGAGTGGTTCGAGAGGATCGAGGCGAAGCGCAGGGCCAGGTTAGGGTCTCACTGAAAAGCAAAACCCCCGGTACGCGCCAACGTCCGGGGGTTTTTAGTTTCCACCCCCATCAGCCTGGGAGCAGAACATTGGTTAATTATAGGCCCAAGCATCGGGTCAAGGTAGACGGGAAGATGAACGCAACTGATGCCGGAATCGTCGGTAAGCGTCTGGCTAATGCCGCACTAATCCTGGCCACAGGTGTAGCGGTAGCTTCGATCATCGCAGCTCTTGGGGTTGCGCTGGGCTGACGAAGGAGACGAAGACAATGCGCGCATGCAAGAACGCCGAGCTAGAGGCAAACGTCACTCAGATGGCAGAGATGCTGAAGAGTGGCGCTTGGGGCCCCATGAGCCTCACTGGCCCTGCGGCTGATCTGCACGAAGCCATCACTCGGCTGCACATGGACCTGGAAGAGGTTGCAGCCGAGCGAGATTGCCTGGCAAAGCCGGATCAAATCTGACCAGTGGTTTCATCGCGGCGTCAATCCGGGTTACCACCAGGTTCTTCAGCCAATCTGACCGCAAGCAGAACCCAGCCCAGCGCTAGGTTTTGGTGTTGAAGCTTTGGTATCCTCCTGATATTCACAGGAGGAAAATCAATGCTTGGATATAGCAAGGGAGAGTGGATTCTAGGGGTTATCGTAGGAGTTCCCGCATTTTGGTATGCATGGACATTTATTTCGGATCCAAAACAACAGAAAGTATCAGAAAAGGCATCTCCTGAAGAAATAGTTGAATGCAAGAGCAGAATTGAACACAACTATCCAAAAGGATATAAGGTTGACGTTTCTGTTCTTACGGGAAGCTCTAGCGATAAAAAAGGTCCAGAAGGATCGTCAAGAGTTAAGCTATATTTTGATGTTTATTATCCATCTGGAATGCAAAGCTTTCAGGGTATCTGTCAGTTTTTTGATGGCGCACCGCCGCTTTTAGTTCAGACAAGGTAGTTTTTTGTTTTCTTAAAACCCGCTTATGCGGGTTTTTTTATTTTATGGAGATGGAATATGTCTGAGAAGGTTGGAAGCATCTATTACACCGTGGAGGCCAAGACAGAAGCCCTTCTCAATGCAGAAAAGGACGTCTCTAAATCTATGGATAAAATGTCCTCTGAGATGGATAAGGCAGATAAGTCTGCCGACAATCTCAATACCGGTTTGAGCAAGCTGGCGAAAGCCATTGGGGCGGTCATTGCTGCGAATACTCTTCGCGATATGGCGAGCATGGTGCAAAAATACCAGGAGATGGCCGACCGAGTTCGACTAGCCACGTCGTCTACGCAGGAGTTCAACACGGTTCAGGCGAGGTTGCTGCAAACTGCCAATGGCACCTATCGTTCGCTGCAGGAGGCACAGGAGCTCTACATTCGCACTGCCGATAGCCTTCGCAGTCTCGGTTATACAACCGCCCAGGCGATGGATGTGCAGGATTCTCTGTCCTATGCCTTCGTGACCAATGCCACCAGCGCCGATCGTGCCGGCGCCGCCATCGATGCCTTCAGCAAGTCGATCAATACTGGAAAGGTCGCTGCTGACCAGTGGGAAACCATTAGCTCTGCGGTTCCTACAGTGATTAACCAGATCGCCGCCGCATCAGGCAAGTCAGCTGCCGAAGTTCGCGCGCTTGGAGCCGCCGGAAAACTGACTGCTACTCAACTGTCGGAAGGTCTGCGCAAGGCTCTAGACGAGAATGCCAAGGCCGCTGCCGGAATGACCAACAACCTGGTTGATGCGGGTGTTCGCACGAAAACAGCACTCACCCAAGTTCTCGTTTCCCTGGAGGACCAGACTGGGGCTCTGGATACGCTCACAAACGGGATCATTTCGGCAGCCGATGCAGTGCTGAATTTTGGCCTAGACGCGCAGAAGATGGAGTCCTTTCTGCAATCTGCAGCTGTTGCTGGGGCTGCCCTGGCGTCGATCGTCGCTGGTCGTTTGATTATGGGGCTCAAGGATTCTGCTGCCGCCCTGTATGCATCGACTATCGGCGCTGCCGCCAAGGCAAAAGCTGACCTGGCTGCTGCTCAGGCTGCTACCGTCCTGGCCGCAGAAGAATTGATCCAGGCCCGCGCCGCCGCTGAGGCATCTGTGGGGCTCAGCACCCATGCAGCTGCCGCACAGAGACTCGCCGTTGCCGAGACGCAAGCGACAGCCGCTACCGCCGCTCTGACCGTGGCTCAGCGCGCAGCGGCTGGCGCCGCAACGGTGGCAGGCGCGGCCATGACTGGCTTGCGCACAACCATGGCATTCCTTGGCGGCCCAGCTGGTTTAATTCTACTGGCTGCAACTGCGCTCGCTACGTTCGGCATTAGTGCTCGTAATGCTAAAACAAGCGTAGATGCTCTAACAGCATCTATTAATGACATGACTAGTGCGCAGTTAAAAGTATTAAATCTAGATATAGATAAAAAGATACTGGAGTTGTCTAGTAAATTAAAGACTTTGGCTGATAACTATGCCTATGCCAGCGAAAATGCTAACGATACAAGTAGTCGTGGCAGGAGATTTGCAGAAGACCAAGTGCGTATTGCTGGAGAGATATCCAATGTTAACCAGGAGCTTGAGAAATATGCTCGGCGCCGGTCAGAAATTAACAAGATTCTAGATGGAACTGCTAATGGAGGAAATAAACCGACTGGCGCTCCGACGTTGACTAATCCCACGCCTCCGGATGACTCAATTGCGAAGAAGGCTGCAGCCGAGGCCAAAAAGCGTGCGAACGAAATTCGTCAGGGCACGTTGGAAAATGAGAAAGCGATCGGAGATCTATCGCAGGCCCTCGCGCAGGCCGGCCTGAAGGCGCAGGACCTCGCCGAAGCACAGGCGGTCATGAAGCTCAATGAGTACGCCACCCCCGAGCAGATTGCCCAAGTAAAAGCCCTCGCCGCAGCGCTATATCAAGCCGAGCAGGCGAAAGCGAATAAGCAGCTCCTGGGCCAAGTGGATCCCATCGCCGGCGAGAACCAGGCCTATCAAACAGAGCTGGAGAACCTGAAAAAGCTGAACGATGCCAAGCTTCTTGAGGAGGAGCGCTATCAGGAACTTCGCACTCAGGCAGAGCAAGATCACGATGACCGGCTGAAGCAGTTGGAAGAAGAGCGATTCCGTCGTCAGTCGGCCGGCAACGAGTTGATCATGGCCACCCTGGATGACATCCAGCAGGCCGGAACTAACGCCATGGTTGGGCTGATCACGGGCGCCAACAACGGCAAGGAAGCCATGCAGCAACTGGCAGGATCAATGCTCAACCAGGTAGTTGGTGCGCTGGTTAAGGTAGGCATCGAGCAGGCCAAGAACTTCATCATGGGGCAGAGCATGCAGGCGACCGCAACTGCCCAGGGCGTTGCTCAGGCCGGGGCGTTGGCTGGAGCATATGCCCCAGCAGCAGCTGCGGCCTCTGTGGCCTCGTTTGGCGGCGCCGCCACGGCAGGTCTTGCTGCTATGGCTGCTGCCGTCCCCGCGATGCTTGGACTGCTCGGTGGCCGGCAATATGGCGGCTCGGTCGCTCCCGGCGGGATGTACCGGATCAACGAGAACGGCGCGCCCGAGGTATTCAATGCTGCCAACGGCAGGCAGTACATGCTGCCCAACTCCCGCGGAGAGGTGGTGAGCAATAAAGACGCTTCAGGAGGAAGCTCTCCCGCTGTAAATGTTTCGGTCAATCTGCACGAGGATGCTTCTCGGGCCGGGCAGGTCACGAAAAGCGTGGGCCCCGATGGAGAAGTCCAGATTGATGCCTGGGTGGCGAATCTTCTATCCGATGGGAAGACATCGAAGGCGATTAGCCAGGCGTTTGGTCTAAAGCGGAGAGGCACATGATCGAATACCCAGAAGAACTGCCTTTCCCGCAGCGCTCCGGGTATGGGTTCACTCCGATGAGCCCGTTACTGCGCTCCGAGTTGCAGAGCGGTCGAGCGCGCCAGCGCCGTAGGTTCACCAGCACTCCAACGGTGGGCAGCTTCACTTGGCTGCTCAGCGACACCCAGGCTGTTCTGTTCGAGGCATGGTTCAAGGAAGTGCTGCTCGACGGATCGCAGTGGTTTGAATGTCCGCTCAAGACACCGATGGGCAAGAAGGCATATGTCGCGCGGTTCACGGATATCTATTCAGGTCCGGTGCTATTCGGGCGCAGCCATTGGCAGTACAGCGCCAATCTTGAGCTTCGCGAACGACCAGTGTTGATTGGCGGCTGGGCAATTTACGCGCCTCAGTTCGTTGCACACATGAACCTGGTAGACCTTGCAGTGAACAGGGAGTGGCCTGAAGCATGACCATTCTCGAACGCGTGTATGCCTCTGGGGGGCCAGAGGTGGCGATTGCCACCATCGAACTGTCCTGCGACGCCTGGGCGGATTCGCTGTTCCTGTGCCAGGGATTCGAGGACCAGGTTTTCACCACCGAGGATGCCAGGACGGTGACTTTCCAGGCGGCCGGCATTGATGTTGCGATCCCGAAGCGAGACAACTCCGGCGCGCAGGAAGTGGGCTTCGCCATCGACAACGTGACCGGGGAAGCCCAGCAGCGAATCGATACTGCCCTGGATGCTGGCGCGAAGGTCTTCCTGACGCTGCGCATCTTCCTCGACACCGACCGCAGTGGACCTGCAGAGCCGCCGTACCGGATGGTGGTGAAGAGCGGCAAATGCTCGGCGGCCACCCTTGAGGTGACGGCCGGGTACTACGACCTGATCAACACCGCATGGCCGCGGGACGTGTACACCACGACCTTCGCGCCTGGCCTCAAGTACATCGGCTGATCCATGTTCGACAGATACCTGACGGCTACCTACGTCGAAGGTGGTCGCGAATGGCCGCGCGTGGACTGCTGGGGGCTGGTGATTCTGGCGCGGTGCGAACTGTTCGGGCTGCCGCGGCTGAGCGACTTCGGCGCAGTCACCCGCCATACACCGGTCGACATGCAGCGCGCCTACCGCGCCGAGGTGGACCGCGCCCTGGTCGAGTGCCGTCCCGGTCCTGGAGTGATCGCTGCGGCCATGCGCGGGGCGGTCTGCATCCATGTCGGCCTGGTGGTGGAGAAGGAAGGCCGCCTGCGCGTGCTGGAGATCAACCCTCGTTCCACACCATCCCTACCGCTCCTTGAAGACTTCGAGGCGCGCTACCTGCGAGTGATCTACTACCGTGATCGAGATCTATCCATCGCGCCTTGAAGGCGAGCCGCTGGAGCGGCACCCGATCATCCGGCCGGTGACCATCCGCGACTGGCTGGCGGCCAACGTGCCGAGCTTCGGCGACCGTGAGGTGCATCCGATCAGCATCGGCCTGATCCCTGCGGAGTTTGCCTGCCGGTCCGACCTGACCGAACGCCAGATCAACGCGGAAGAACGCGTGGTCCCCGCGGAGGAATGGGCGAACACGCTGCTGCAGCCGCAGGACACGCTCCGCATCTACATCGAGCCCCGGGGCACCGATCCGTTCACCATCACCGTCGCGCTGTTCAAGGGCGCGCAGTCGGTGTTCCGGTCGTTCATGCCGAAGATCCCGGGCGTCTCTTCTGTCCCAGGTTCCGGTGAGTCGCTGACCGACTCCAACGCAGATGCGAACAAGGTCAAGCTGGGCGATGTGATCCCCGAGCTGGCCGGAAACCCGAAGCGTTACCCGGACTATCTCGTTCCGCCTCGGAAGTACTTCGCCGGCCCCCGTGAGCAGTGGATGGAAGTGCTGCTGTGCGTCGGGAAAGGCGAGTATCAGATTCCGGCCAGTTCGGTGCTGATCGGCGATACCGCGCTGCTCGCCTTGGGCGCAGATGCGCGTTACACCATCTACGGGCCAGGGGAGGATCTGTCTGCCGAGACGGCAGCCGAGTGGTGGCATACCGCAACGGAAGTGGGGGCCACTTCCACCGGCACGGCGGGCCTGGAGCTGACGGTGGCCACCGACGTAACGCAATCGCCCACCGCGAGCGCATATCAGTTCAGCGGATTCACCATCACCATCCCAGCCGGCCAAGGCTCCTTCCCTGAGGACTGGGAGGAAGGTCAGGTGATCCGGGTAATAGCACCCTACAGCTACACGGTCACCGATGGTACGCCGCGCGACGTGATTACCGGGCCGCTCGGCATGCTCAATGCCGAACCTGGTGATGAGATCGAGGTGGTAGGCGTCAACGGCGGCTTCTACACGGTGGAGGACTTCGATGTCTCCACCGGGATGACGCTGGATTACGAATGGGGCGATCCCGCTGACCAGCTGGCGCTTGGTACTGGCTTGGCCACCATCGGGCCGAAGGGGCTGCTCTATCGCATCGTGACGATCAGCGAAGACCTGCAGGTCATCACCGTCGAGCGCCTGGATTCCAGTGGTTCCACCGATACTGGCTGGCCTGGCTTCGATGCTATGACCAGTTCATCGGCGGTCATCAGCCTGGACCTGAGTGGATCTGAGGGTGGCTACCGCGGGCCGTTCCCGGCCTGCCCGGAGTACGAGAAGACATCGCTGATCGAGGTGGACGTGTTCATGCCCGAGGGCCTCTGTGGTGTCGGCCGGGAAGGGCAGTTCTACCAGATCAGCGTCTTCTACGACGTGGAGTGGCGAGACATGGCTGTCGGCGGCGCCTGGACCGTGGTCAGCTTCAGCCATGCGGGAAACTCACTCGACCAGCAGGGGTTCACCGACCAGATCGCGCTGCCCTATGCCATGCGGCCTGAGGTGAGAATCCGCAAGGTGTTCGTCAACCAAGGTGGTAATTCGACGAGCGAGTACCGCGATACCGCGCAGTGGTATGGGCTGCGGGCGAAGCTCCAGGCGCCTACCAGCTACGCAGGTGTCACTACCATCGCGGTCAAGGTGCGATCCTCTGACCGAATCTCCTCGATGACGGACAACAAGATATCGATGAGGCCAGTGCGCATCTTGCCGACGCGGAGCGGTGGGGCGTGGACAAGCCCGCAACCCACTCGCGACATCGTGCCCTGGGTGGCCTATGTCGCGAAGTCCATCGGGTACACCGATGCAGACCTGGACCTGGCCCAGCTCGATGCCCTGGATGCCATCTGGAAGTCCAGGGGAGACACCTACGACATCGCGATCACCGATGCCGGGACTGTGAAGAGCAACATCGAGGATGCGCTGGATGCCGGATTCGCCGAACTGACGATTAAGCGCGGCAAGATCTCACCCGTGCGCGACCAGCCGCGGTCGTCGTTCGATCACATGTACACGCCGCAGAACATGACCGAGGCGTTGGTGCGGAGCTTCACCGCTCCAGGACCAGACGATTATGACGGCGTGGATATGGAATACATCGACCGCGATACCGGGGAAACGGCAACAGTCGAATGCCGCATCGCTGGCGATGTCGGAAGGAAGGTCGAGAAGATCAAGGCGCCGGGCGTCACCGACCGCACCCGTGCATGGCGGATCGGCATGCGTCGTCGCATGGTGCAGCTGTTCCGGCGCTGGGATTACACCTGGTCGACGGAAATGGATGCCTACAACAGCGACTACCTCAGCTACTGCATAGTGGCAGATGACGTGCCTGGGTATGCGCAGAGCGCGCTGCTACTGTCGTTCGAGTTGCTTGCTGGTGGAGTGGTGCGACTGGAGTCTAGCGAGCCCCTGGACTGGTCTGCCGCTGAGCCTCATGCGGTTGCACTGCGGCGTCCAGATGGCACCGTCTCCGGCCCCTATGTGGCGACTCGCATAGACGACTACACGCTCACCATCCCCTCCCTGGACTTCACCCCGGATGTCTCGTGGGGTATCGAGCCGCCGCACCTGCTGTTCGGCGTCTGGTATCGCTGGGGTTACCCAGTGCTCATCACCTCAATCGAGCCCGACAGCAATGTCGGCGCCTCGGTATCCGCTGTGAATTACGACTCGCGCATCTATCAATACGACGACGCGACCGCCCCATAACAACCGAACAACCTCCCTTAACCCGCCACCTGGCGGGTTTTTGCATTCTGGAGCACACGCATGGCTTACACGCCTTTCAATACCGGTAACCCGATTGGCACCTGGGGCTCAGTCGATCCACGTGATTTGGTGGACAACGCCGCGATCCTTGACCGGTGGGTGAATGACCAGACGATCACCCAATGGCGGGACCGGTTTGGTATTCAGCGCCTTACCTGGAACGGTATGGAGGTCGCCTTCCAGCAGGCACAGAGTGATCGACAGGATGCTTTCGACGCCGAGCAAGCCGAGCATCAGGCTGATTTCGATGCCGCCCAGGCGCAGCGTGAGTCGGATTTCAACGATTTCCTGCTCGCATCTGGGTATCAGTTCGTCGGCGATTACGACACCGATGGCCCACTGACCATCACCCAGGTGAACCAGATTTTCAGCAAGGACGGCGAGTTCTGGCGCGCATCTGCATCGTTAGATCTACCGTATACGACTGTTGAAGATTGGGCGATTGATCAGCCGAAATTTGTATCGGTAGGCGATGCTGCGCTCCGCCAGGAACTTTCGCAAAGCTCAGGATCAGATATTGTTGGTTACCGAGGCACTACTATCTATAAACGCCTCAGTTTAGAAATACACCCGGAAGATTTTGGCGCTATTGGTGACGGTATTGCGGATGACACAACAGCATTTCAGGAAGCCATAGACTTCTGTGCATCTAATAAAAGCGAATTTCACGGAACCCCAGGAAAAACATACAAGATTACATATCCGTGCTCTATAACAGGAGTCAAGGCTATCGGGAATTTCTCCAGAATACTTGCTCTGATGCCATCTGCGACTATAGAAAATGATGCCATAAGCCTATACGGAGATGGTGTTGAATTTTCTGGATGGATAATGCAGGGGGCAACTGATTCTGAGTCTGGATATGATAGTCGTACATATCGCGGAATCCATGTGCGCGAAACTGCGAAGAATTTCAAGGTATGCGGAAACACCTTCCTGTACTTCAAAGTCGCCTCAGTTCAGACCAAGGGCATTGGCGTCACTAATGCCCTGCCGATGATAGGCGAGATCGCGCACAACTACTGCGACGGCGGAGATGGTCGTTGCATGAATGGCATAGTTGTTCTCGGCGGCAAAAGCATACGCGTGCATCACAATGTCAGCATGAACACTTACAACCAAGCATTTACTGTATCAGATGCTAGCCGCCTGACTCCAATCGCTGAATACGGAAAGAACATCGATATATGGCTCGATGAAAACCAGGGGTATATTACAGACCCACCCGCAGATGTTACTCAGACTGCCGCAGATTCTGGCCTGAAGATAGCTGGAGGGTCAGGGCTACGCGCACGTCACAATACGATTCGCTATGTCGGCAGCAAGACTAGTCCTACCGTAACTATCGGTAAGGGCCTTGAAATCACACTGTATGACCTGGCCCAGCAACGCGACCGCAACGATGGCACGCTTGGCACCAACGAAGGCGTGTATATGCCCTATGACGAAAAAACCGTGCTGCCGGAAGCCTCGAACAACCTGATCATCGGCTTCAGCATAGGCATTTACCTTAACGGCATCTACAACGCCAAGGTCTGCGACAACGTCATCGCCTCGACCCAGGTCGGTATCCTTTACCAGTCGCAGGGCGCGACGATCCAAGGCGCGCCCTATACCCAGCCGTCGGCGGAGGGGCCAGGGGTGCAGCGTGGATTCGTGCAGGACAACAACATCACTAGTCTCGACACTCGGGCGATTGGCGCCGGCAACGCATTCATCGCGCACAAGTTGAATACTAACTACAACCGAATTATCGAGACAGAATATCGTGGCATCATAAATAATCGGTTTGATGGAACAAACGGCGGTGTTCAGAACTACAAGCGCGATGCAGATGGCCGGCAGTACGGAGTGTCTCAGTTCGCCGAAGGCGATCTAGTTAACTACGTAGATATTTCGGCTGGATCTGTGAGCCAAGTTGTTTCAGGGTCTTTGCAACAGGGTGGCGTGGCTAAATTAAATCTTGCATTTGAAGGAGTAGCTACAGATTATCACGTGTCAGTTCATCCGAATTGGAACACGACCGTATGGATTACTGGTAAAACTGCACTTCAATTTATATTGAACTTCGGATCTCCAGCACCTGCCGGTGGAGGCAGGGTTTACTGGAAAATAACTCCTGCACAGAAATGGATATCGTGAGCAACTAAATAATATATATATCCGACAGTATATAACGCCGGCCATAGAGCCGGCGTTTTTTGTTTCTGGAGTCTGACCAATGCGCACATCCGGACGGGCCCTGAGCTTCATCAAATCGTTCGAAGGCCTGCGCCTGCAGGCGTATCAGGATGCTGTCGGCGTTTGGACCATCGGCTATGGCGCCACCCGCGGCGTGAAGGCTGGCATGGCTATCACCAAGGAGCAGGCCGAGCGAATGCTGGTCAACGACGTGCAGCGTTTCGAGCCTGACATCGACCGACTAGTGAGGGTGCCGCTGAGCCAGGGCCAGTGGGACGCGCTGATGAGCTTCACCTACAACCTGGGCGCGGCCAATCTGGAGTCGTCGACGCTGCTGAAGCTGCTGAACCAGAAGGACTACGCCGGTGCTGCGGATCAGTTCCCGCGCTGGAACAAAGCCGGCGGGAAGGTGCTCTCGGGGCTGGTGAAGCGTCGCGCTGCTGAGCGGGCAATGTTTCTGGGGATTCCGGTATGACCTGGCTCCTCAGCTACTTGAAGCCCGTAGCCCTGGTAGCGGCCATGCTCTGCGCCTTCGCTTCTGGCTGGCTTTCAAACGGCTGGAGGCTGGGCCAGCAGATCGAGCAGCAGCAGGCCGCTTTCCAGGCTGATCTGAGTACGATCAACCTCGCCACGGCCAAGGCCCAGCAGGAAGCCAACGAACAGCACCAGGCGCTTGCCAAGGCCGTCCAGCAGGATTCCGCCACCCGATACCAGGAGTACACCGATGCCCAGCATCAGAACGCTCAGCTTCGTGCTGACCTGCTCACTGCTCAGCGCCGGCTGTCAATCAAGGTCAGTGGTTGCAGTCCCGCCGCCGAAGTGTCCACCGCCGCTGGCACCGGAGGCGTGGATCATGCAGCCGGTCGAGCCGACCTTGACCCGGGATCTGCTGATCGAATTGTCGCCATAGCCAACCGAGGGGACGATGCCATCCGGCAGCTGATGGCGTGCCAGGGGTATGTGAAGCGAATCTTGGGGGAATAGGGCGCCCAGAACGGAGGCTCAATCCCTCGGCGTGATGCTGTCAGCCCACTCCTGCATCATGCCGCGCCGCTGCTCCAGGTAGGTCGCGTGGTTGTAGGTCTCACGGATGATGCTGGGATCGGTGTGGGCCAGTTGCTTTTCGATCCAGTCGCGGTTGTAGCCGCGGTGGTTCATTTCCGTCGAGAACATGTGCCGGAAGCCGTGCGGTGACTGCTGGCCGCGGTAGCCGCAGGCATTCATGGTCTCGGTGGCGTAGTTCACGCCCATCGGCCGGCTGATGTCGTTCCGGTTCGGGAAGACATACTGGAGTCCCTTGGAGAAGGGCAGCATGGATTCCAGTAGTTGGATAGCCTGGCGCGACAGCGGGATGACGTGGTCGCGACGCGCCTTCATCCTGGTGGCCGGGATAGTCCAGGTTGCCGATTCAAGGTCGATCTCGGCCCACTCGGCATAGCGCACCTCTCCAGGCCTACAGGCGGTGTAGATCATCAGTAGCGTGGCGGTGATGTACATGTGTCCGGTTTCGCATTCACGGATGGCCTTCATGATCCTCGGCATCTCGTCGAAGTCGACGAACGGCCGGTGCTTATAGACGTCGATCTTCTCCGTAACGGTATGCATCTCTGCTGTCGGGTTGGATTCAGCCACGCCGGTGGCGATGGCGTACTTGAACACCTGGCCAATCCATTGTCGTGTCTTAACTGCCGAGGTGATGGCGCCCCTGTCCTCGATCTTCCTGATCAGCGTGATGATCTCGGCTCGACTGATGGACTTGATCTGGCGCTTACCGAAGGCCGGCAGAACGTCATTGTCCATAGCAATCCGAATTCCCTTCCTTGTTCCCTCCGCAATATCTCCCTCCCTGAACTTGAACCATTCCTCATAGACCTTCTTGAAGGTCTGGCCGCTGGCCTCAAGTCTCTCCGTTTTCTTTTCCTTCCTTG
>Ga0180219_1001955_pt1 | contig 12662 bp, 9 predicted proteins | sample eDN3rd30CBELigMG_FD_151338 | JGI IMG/M metagenome (GOLD analysis project Ga0180219, IMG submission 151338) | Enriched Miracle-Growth compost microbial communities from Emeryville, California, USA - eDNA 3rd pass 30_C BE-Lig MG (version 2)... ...
TGCACCGCAGGCCTGTAAGGCCGAAGGGGAACCTGTTCATGACGGGTGGTGCGGGCAGGCAGCGCAGCTGCCAACACGGCCGGAAAGGAACGGGTTGCTGTCCTCAGCTGACCTGGTTCAGGACTGTTCGCGAAGAAAGCCGGATGGGTATCGGGTGCGGGTCTGAAGGTGCCGTGACCGGCGCTTGCAATCAGGCTTCGCCTTCGCCTTCCGATGCCGCCAGCAGATCCATGAAATTGCGCGCGGCCTCCCGGTCCTCCTCGTTTTCGAACGCCACATCGAGATCGGGGGCGGACCCGAACATGTGCAGGAACGACCACAGTGCAAAGCGCTTGCCTCGGTCCTCCTCAAGGCCGAGATCGACCCGGCAATGCTCGATGCCGGCTGACAACGTGTCGGGGGCAACCCCGGAGAGGTCGGTGGTGGCAAAGTAGCGCTGCAGAAGATCGTCAAGTTGCATGACCGGTCCATAGTCGGGTCGGCGCTGAATGCACATCCAGGCAATTCAGATGAAGATTATGAAGGGCCCCTCAGGACCCAGGAGAAGTGCCCAAGAGGCCGCGACGATCGACCACGGTGATCCGGCGCATCTTGGCATCGATCACCAGTCGTTCGGTGACGCCATTGCCCGGAAAGGCGACGACATAACGCGGATTGAGCGAAAGCATTTGCTCGTTGCGCTTGAACCCGGCGCGGGCACCAAGCCGACGATCAAGCGAGTAGGTCAGTTGCTGCACTTCGCGGCGTTCAGCCCAACTCGCGGCCAGGCGATCGGCTCCCTTGCCGTCGCCGCCATGAACCAGGAAGAGATCGGGAACCGCATCGCGAACCTTGTCGAGCGTCGCCCAGATATTGTCGGCGTAGACACGCGCATCCTCGGCGCTCTCGAAGCTCTGGCGACCACCGGCGAAAACGACCGGAGTTCCTTCCGGGATCAGGGCATGGCGCCGGTTCTCGGCGCGTGCGCGAAGGAAATCGCGGGCATCGATTACGGCCGAAGTGAGATTGCGCGAATGGCTCGCGCGCGACCCGGAAACCGGCTTCCACGAGGAACCGGTCTCGTCGCGGTATAGTGCTGCCGCCGCCTCACGCATCTGCTCGAAGGCCAGCATGCTGGCTTCGGCAGCCTGCGCGCGCTCGACCTGCTCTTCGAGATTGCTCGAATGCACTTCGGAGCCATCGGCCGATGCGAGGAGGACACGGATCTCGTCGCCGGCCCGATCAAGCTGAGCCGATTTGCGGCTAGCTGCGCGGTGAAAGAGGTTGACCATACCCCAGGCAATATCCTCGGCATCGGCTTCCAGGGCTGTGTCGGAAAACATCGCGAAGAGGTCGGACCATACGGCATTAAGCGTCTGGCCGATCGCGTCCTCGCAGGGAAAGTCGGTTGCGTTGAAGGGGGCTGGCTTGATGCTTAGGCCTGAAAGGTCGAGGCCGCTCAACTGGTCGATGAAGCTGTCGTACATGGAGTGTCTCCTGATCGCGGGGACAAGGAGAGGAGGCACCATTGCCTCGGCCCTGTCCGCCGGAGCCCGATCAGGGCCGGGACAAGGGGCGCGACGCACCGCGTAGCGGGAAACCTGCGGCCAGAGGCTGGAGCGGGCAACACGGGCCGACGGGCCGCAGGTTGCGGCGCGCCCCGACCGGCCCAAGGGCCTCTCCCGGCGGACAGGGACGAGGCAGGATCAGGCCCCGGTGTCGCAAACAGATCGGGAGATCTCGAAGATCGCCTCGCCATTCGAGAACCGGCCAACCATGCGCAGCTCGCCGAACACGTCGATGAACCGTCCCGACACCTGGCCAAGCCAGTGCCGTGCCCTCGATGTTCGCGGTGTGTAGAAATCGGCTTCCCAGTAGCGGGCATCGTCGCGTTCAGCGAGCCAGATCGCAGCAAGCCCGCAGTAGGTCGATATGCCGCAATCGGCGAAGGCGTTGCGCAGGAGGATACGGTCCTCGCGGCCGCGCCATCCATCGAAGCGCTCGAAGGAAGGAAAGGCCGCCTTCGTGGTATCGATGACCTCATCGACGAGGCACTTGTAGGCACAGTCGACATCTTCGCCTTCGCCGTCATCAAGCAGACGAAAGGCCACCACGGAGCCGGATGGATAGCTGGCAGAACGTCCCATCTCCGGTCCCCTGCTCAAGCCGCATCAGCGAGTTCGATGTCGGCCTCGCCTTCACATGATTGGTATCCACCCAGTTCGAGAAGCAGGCTGGCCGCTTCCTCGGCCTTGGCCGCAGCGGTCAGGATCGCGCGCTCGTCCGATTTGAGGATCTTGAGCCAAGACGCGATGTAGCTGGCGTGATGGTCGAGGTGGGTGACCGGAAGACCCAGTTCGGCCCCGAGGATGGCCGAGGACAGCTCGGCGATCAATTCCTCGGCAGCATAGGCATCACTGCCGAAGCGGTTCTTGAGATCGCGGTCGAGCCGCGAAGAATGCCCCGTCCAGTGCGACAGCTCGTGGGCAAGCGTTGCGTAGTAGTGGTCATAGGCTTCGAAGAGTTCGGCTGGCGGCATGGTGACCCGGTCACGCTGCGGCTCGTAATAGGCCTGGGCTCCATGATGGCGCAGGTCAGCGCCGATCTCGGCGAAAAAGGTATCAAGCCGCTCTTCGCGTCCTTCGGGCTCAAGCGCGGCAACCAGCGGCTTGGGATGGTAAAATGCAGGGAGGCCATCGCACTGGTCAGCGTTGAACACGGCATAGGCCTTGAGCACGCGCCGGTTCTCGGTGTCAGCTTCGCCTTCGGCGTTCTCGACCTCCTTGGTGTAGCTCTTGTAGAAGATCGCGATGGTCGACTTCTCGCCCTTGCGGACCTGTCCGCCAAGTCTCTGGCACTGGCGGTAGGTCATCCAGTATGGCGAGGCGTAGCCGCAGCCATCGGCCACCATCCACAGCCAGAAGGTGTTCATGCCTCGATATGGCGTCCCGCAGGAGCGCAAGGGCCGCGAGACCGGCACACCGCGCCACGGCCTGACCCAAGGTTTGGTGCCTTGCTCGAGTTTTTCGATAATGGCGGCGGTGATGCGCGCGGCAGGCGATGTCGAAGCTGTGCGGCGGGACTTGGTCATGGAAGGTCTCCTGATCGCCGGAACGAACTTGTCCCGGTTCAGAAGAGCAAAGCTCCCTCCCCTCTCGTTTAAGGAGAACGGCTATGCGCTATCGCGCCAGTCATCAAAGAGTTGCCGACGATCGCCTCAATGCGGCCATAGGATCAGTCGGCTCGATCTGTCCGCAATGTTCGACGAACCGGAAAGTCTCCTTTCAGGAGCGCTGGTTGGGTAAGCGGGCGTTCCCACCTGCTAACCAGCGTGTCAGCTTCGAGCCCCATATCGCACAAGGCAATCGGGACGAGCCATTCTCACCGGGGACTGAACCAAACTGGCGGGCTCTGGTCGAGACTCGACGGTGTCAGGATCACCTGACCTATGCAGCCGGACCGCGGATCACCCACCAGATTGCGGCAGCAATGAGCTCGGACTCCGCCGAAAAGGAATTGGCGAAAAATTATCACGGCTGGCAGATGACATAGCCGACCGCACCAATTTCGGCGCAGGCAGAGAAGAACCCCATCAGGATCCAATACAGCTGTACGAAGTTCGGCCGGACCGACTGCCCGGCGGCGATGCGCGCGAACGCTGCCTCGACGTCCGCCCGGCTCAGCGACGACGTCACGATGAAGACCCTGCGTACGACATCGGGCGCGCCAACCGTTGCCACGATCGCGCCCTCGACCTCGTTGCGCGTCCCTCCGCGCATGTACCGCCGGATCGCGGTATCGATGTTGTCCTTGCGGTAGACGTTGTCCCACGACGCGTACTTCTTCGCCATACCGTCGCCCGACAGCGACAGCCGCCCTAGGTTCTTGATCCCCTGTCCTACCGCTTCGTGGAATGCCGACGCGCTCAGCGACGGGGCACCATGCTTGGCGTGGTAGAAATTGACGGTCGCGGGCGAGGTCGTCGTCCCGACCCCGATGAAATCGGCCCATTCGTCGCCGAGGTCGTCGCAGATGAGGATGTCGTCCGTCACCAGCGCGTTGGCGATGATCCCGAAGACAGAATCGGCATCGAACGCAGTCTGGTCCTTAGCGAACGTGCCTTTCTCGTCGGTGGCTGCGATGAGCTCAGGCCGGGGCTGCAGGTGTCGCAGGAACTCGGCGCCGCCGCCGGTCATCGCGTCGTCGCGGAACAGCGATCCGTTGACGTAGGCGAGAGCCAGATCGCTAAAGAGGACGGTGCCGAGATCCTCGGAGTCGAGGTAGCGCAGGAGCGACATTCGCTGCGGATCGGCTCCCACCGGGTGGTCTGCCCGCTCGATGAAGATCGCGTCGATTGCTGGCGTGTCGAGACGTTTCAAGGCGATGCGCGACTTGTTGATTCGAAGGGCTCCGACCTCGGCACCTTCGAACTCGAGGCGGACATCAGGCCCGTCGGCCACGGCGTCGTAAGTGAGGTCGAGGGCGGCAATGACCGCCTCGGTATCGAACTTCGACAGCGCCTGCCAGCCGCCGTCCTGCTCCCAGACCATGCGGACCTTGTCGTCCGCCTCGAAGATCGCGTCGGCGAGGCCCATCGTGTCTACCGCGAAATACGTCGGATGCACGCCCGTCGGGAGCTGCGACAGCTCGATTGCTCGTGCGAAGTTGCGTATGAAAGGCGAGGTCTCGCCTGCGTCGTCGTCGAGCAGGCCGATGATCTGGCGGGCCCAATCGACCGCTTCGATGCACGCGGCCCGATCGGAGCGGACAGTTATACGGCCGGTGCTCGGCGTCGCCGAATAGCTGCCGTCCTCGCGCCGTACGCGGTATCCTTGAGGAATAAAGCGCGTCGCGCTCGAAGAGGCGATCGCGTTTTGGAGGTCACGCGCCTCGAGCACCTTCGCGCGCAGCGCGAATGGCGAGGTCGTCATGTTGCGCAGGCTCAGCTTCTCGAACACTGCGTCGTGCCGCCCGATCGCACGTTCGACCCGCGAACGCCCGAGCGGGTCGAGAAAGTCGCGCCGGAACGCGTTGGTGACATCGAGCCCCGCCTTGAACACCGCGACGGTCTCGGCGCATTCGACGATCAGCAGGAAGCCGTGGACCCGGTCTGTGGCGCCGTTGTCGAGGAAACTCACCGGCCTGTCATAGGCGAAGCAGATCGCAGAATAACGCGCATCCGCTCTCTTCGCCCGCACGACGCGAAAATGGGCCTGGCCCGGCTCGACAGCGACCTTCCGCAACTGGACGAAGAGGTCCGTCACCGCCTTGTTGGTCAGCGGCTTTCGCCGGCGGTAGAAGTAGGCCGCCCGCGCGGTCCTGAGATCCTCTAGCATGGTCTATTCTCTTTCGACGGTCGCGCTCGCGCGCTTTTGCGCGGCCTCTTCAGCGGGACTAGCTGGCAGGTTTGGCGGTCGGTAATCGGGCGCGCGGTCCATTCGTTCCGCGATTGAGGGATCCAGCGCATGCGCCGGATCGACCCACCGTGGCTGCGCGAGCGGAAAGTATAGCCCGAACAGCGAGGGACGCGGCCACATCGGGCGTCTGACGCGCCTGGGGAGGATCTCGACGAGCCACCACGCGTGCTTGAGCGAGCGGTGCATCCTGCCCGCTGGATCGGGCTGGCGATACCGGTGTTCGCTCCCCTCCTTGGGTTCGCCTAACACCAAGTGACGGTAGTTAGGCCTGTTGAGCTTCAGGCCCGCCTTCTCGCACTCGTCGAGCAGCCAGACGAGGGCGATCTTCGATAGCCCGCTCTCGTTCTCGGGGTATCCTCCTCCGACATCGGAGTGGACCCCTGGAAACCAGCGCTGCTCGATATCCTGCTCGCGAACCTCGCCAGGCCGGAACCGATTCGGCACATACGGTTGCGGCTGCGCCCACTCGGCCGGATTGAACATCGCCCTCCGTTCATCGAGCGCCAGCGCATGGCGGAACGTCGCGACGCTCGGGTTGGTCTTCGTGAACGGCAGGTCCTCGAGGCTAGGCAGCCAAAAACGATCGGGGCGCGGGACGATCACCGAAGCAACAGTGTCCCAGCAGCCCATGAAATGGATCGTCGGATACCGTGCACCGATGACCCGCGCGAAGTGCCACGCGAGCGGCAGCTTGTCATCCGCCGCGGCGCGCTTGTAGGTCTCGAGCGCGCTGTCGCACATGTTTATCTGGTCGAGGCGCACCAGCCCAATGAGGTGCAGCATCCCGGCAAGAACCCGCACCGTCCACGCGCCACGACTGAAACCGAGCAGGTAGATCCGGTCGCCGGGGCGCCAAGTCTGGACGAGAAAGCGGTAGGCGGCGAGGACGTTGTCGTCGAGGCCATACCCGGTCGCGAGCCCGATGAATCCCGCCACCTTCTGCCGGACGCGGTGCAGCCAGTCGCTGCGCCCGATAGTACCGACGCCGGGCGTGTACCAAACGTGCTGGTTGCTGCGCTTTTCGGCGATCCGGAACGCCTTGAGAACGTTCGAGATGCGGATGTCGCGCTGGTCTTCGGCGAGCGCGCCGCCCAGTTCGTTGCCGGTTCCGTCGCACAGCACGACGAGATTGCGGCCTGCCATCGGCGTGTCTTCTTCTCCAGTCGCTGGCATGGCGTCTCCTAGTCCGCTTGCGGATGTATCTCGGGTATTGCAATCACCCTTGCCTGACATTCGACGCTCATGCAGAGAGGATCACTCTTAGGTTAGCTTCGGACGTTTTCTTCAAGTAAAGTTCGGTCGTTCCGAGCAACTTAAGCGCGTCATCCGTCACGGTCGCCACTGAGGCACCGGGTTGCACGAGAATCATCTCGAAATCCATCCGCGCGCGGCGTGCCTTGTCCTTGAAGTAGACTAGCTGCTTGGGATCACCCTTGAGGAAGCGGCTCACGCCTTCCTGCATCCAGATGTCCTGTCGGCGCTTAAGATCGTGATACAGAGCATTGATGCCTCCGTGCTTAACGGTCACGCTTTTCTGCGCCTGCCCGCATACCGTATAGAAATTGCGGATATCGCGCGAGACCACTCCGCCGTGAGCGCCCTTGCAGTGTACGAGGCAGAGCCTGATTGTCGTGTCGTCCACGTCTTTTAGGCAGACAAGGTCAGCGGCCTCGCCGCTACCGTCGTCGTTGAACACGATATCGAACTCATCGGCAATTTGGGTGAATGTGCGGTATTGGATCGAAGCCTGATTGCCAGTCTTATGCATCGACTCCTGGTTGAGCGGAATGCCATCCCAGTTCCAGTGCTCGAGCCGGTCGCGGTCGAAGCTGCCAGCATTGAGCACGATTGGAATGTGATAGCAGTTGTAGGAATAGGTGCCATCGACGTAGCGCACCAGGAAGGGATCCTTTGCGAGATACTCTTCGAGCGCAATTTCGGGGTCCCGGCCCTTCTGAAAGGTAAGGCGCGGTCCTGAAACGTGCTCATGGCGGTAGCCGCCTGGATAGCTGGCTCCAATGCGGAGCCGATACACAGACACGAGCGTGTCGCTCGCGATGCGTAGCAGTATCGAGCTATCGTCCTCGGTGCCCGCGATTTCAAGATCGACGAGGAACAGCGGAATCAAGACATTATCGAAACCGACAAACTGACGATCATTGAGGCGAAGCTGGGCTTGCTCACCCCATTGCAGTGCGATTGGTGGGGAGCCCAAAGGCACTTCAAGGCGTTCGGGCCTCAAGAAGTCTCGGGTGATGTTGGTTTCCTCTGAGTGTGAGGCGGTCACCTTGCTCCAAGTGAATTTGACCCAGTCCAGCCATTCGGCGATTGAACCGCCTTTCTGCTGCCATATCTTCCCGCGGCGCTGCGTGCCTCCCCACAGCACGCGTTCGCCGTTCTCGTAGCCGAGACACGCGATGTTATTGAGCGAGGATTCTGCCTTTTCGATGCTCGCAAGCCCGTCGGTTACGTTCGGTCCAAAATAGGAAGTGAAGCTGATCGCCCCGACGCGCGACGACCCTAAGCTTTTGACCAAGGGTAACTCCACATTGTTCAGTATCTGGAAGATCGACTTTCCCGTGACTAGCTCCGTCTGCTCGTCTGTTACAGCGCTTGCCATCGTCTCGGAGCGCAGAGCCGAGTAATCGCTCGCATAAAGCGCAAGGACCCCTTCTTCCCTATCCCACCGCATGACCAACAGATCATGCACGACGTCGATGACCTCTTGATAGTTGCCCCAGGAAACTCTGCCGGAGTGCTGCACGACAGCGACCAACACCTCTCCGTCGTCGTCATATGCGTACCAAGTCTCGGCTCCCTTCGGGAGCACCGAGGTGTAAGCGAGAGGGCTCCATGAGGCACACTTTGTCCGGAAGAACTGCGTCGATAGCGCCGGCCGGAGATTCCAAAGTGACAAGTGCGTATGAAGGTCACCTGAGGTGCGTAACTTGTCGACGACATCCTGTAGTCGCAACTCCTCCTCAATCCGCTCTTCGCTCAATCGGCGGATGAGCCGATCCCAGTCCGCGCCCTGAGCATACAGGTCGGCTAAGCGCCGCTCGGCCTCGGGATCCGCGATGTTTGTGACCACCGTTGCCTCGCCAATATTTCCGGGGTCGCCTTTGCGTGTGAATCGGCCGATAAACTGGAGTGTGATCGCGAGCGACTTGTGTGTGTCATGAAGCGCGGCCACTTTGAGGTTGGGCAAGTCAAAGCCTTCACCGAGCATGTCAACACAGATGACGATGCGCGCGCCATCCGGTCCGCGATCCAAGAGCTGGGCCAGCGCTTCGCGATTTGGCACCGTGCGCCCTGAACCGGAATAGACCACGACCGGGCGAAACTCTGGCGCCAGGCTCGAGTAAATCGCAAGTAGCTCGGCTGCGCGTTCCTTTGTCCGGTACGAGCCATCCAAGAGGTGGTCGAGGCCGAGTGTCTGGCGATCCCGGCGTAAAGCTTCTATAGCAGCCGAGGCAATCCTCCGATCCCGCCGAACTTGCTCGCCATACTCTTCGACTGCAATCAAATTGATTGGTCGGTAGTACCCTGCAGCTTGAGCGTCGCCGAGCTTGAAATTGAAGATGATCCGCCCGTCGATACGTTGGCTGTCGCGCCGGAAGGGCGTCGCTGTGAACTGGATGACGCGCTTTTCTGAAAACTTATCGCGAACGGACGACCAAGTGGATGCGGTGATATGATGCGCCTCATCCACCATCAGGTCGGTGCATCCCTCCAAGAGGACTCGTCGGGCCTCCGGTTTGCAGGCCTCCAGGGTATTTGGCAGCGCGACGATGACGTTCGCCTCGCGCAACAGGGTTTCGGCGTCCTCGATGGTGCGCACGCCCGCAGTGAGCGCAGCAACGCGGGGGCGCGCAATTTCGTGCGGAACCACTCCCGCATCCGGCAACACGCCCAGAGACAAAAACTTTCCGGCCATCTGCGATCGAAGCGGAACGCTTGGGACCAAAACGAGAGTACGCGCAAGCCTTCGATAAACCAATGTCGCCAGCATTGTTTCGGTTTTGCCTGTGCCGGTAGGAAGGACCACGGTCGCTGGCTCGAACTGCGATCCAACTGCGAAATGGGCCGAAATCGCGTGTAGCGCTCCAATCTGCGGCGCTCGAAGTCCTGCTACACCTTCCGCTTCATCCTCGGTGGCGAACTGAAATCTCCCGTTCCAAGTGGATAAAACAAGTTCCGGACTCGACGCGTAATCGGCCAGCTGGATTGGTTCGTCCCATGCTAGCTGTACGGTCGGCGGAAATTCTTCCGGCGTTGTGCCGTTACCAACCAGCACCGCCATGGAACTGCTTACCCGACGCGCGCCCTTCCGGCGGATCAGCAGTCTGTCGAATGGAGCGGCGAGATCGGTCTCAATCAAATCGTGGCCGGAAACTTCGCTGGTCTTGATTTTTGCGCATGTTGTGGCACCTAAAAATGGAGTCTGTTCGACGACATTGTCACCGACCTTGACGCGGCGTCTTGGCAAAGCGGGGAGGTCCAATTTCCCATGCCACAATGTAATCAACGACACAGTGTGCTCCTGGATATTTGGACGGCGGTGATACCTGTTGCGAGCAGGTCGGAAGGTGATCTTTCTACATGCTCCCGCCGCTGTTGGACTAATGGTAGGTTACGTCCCATTCTACTTTCTAGGTGGCACGTTAACGGCGATAGCGTGCCCCCTGGCCGCAGCATGGTAGGCATCAGCGAAGGTGTTGTCCTACGAACTGCTGGATCGCTCGCGTGGGACTGAAGGACATCAATGGCAGTTTCGCCTCGACGTCGCCCACATTTACGCGTCCGCGTTGAAACATTCGATCAGCGTCACCGCGTTCAATCGTCACCTTCGCCTCGTAAATGTTGCGCCAATGCCCATCCTGCCAGCTGAAGTCGCGCCCGAGGCAACGCGGGTTTGCTGGCCGCCCGACTGCAACGTCACTACCGCGATGTCGGGCAAATGCCGTTTCGATTCCGTGCTCGAGATCGGTCACTCGATCGAACACGACCCGCAGCAACGGAGCGGCGAAATTGTCGAGGCAGACGGTTTGCCGTTGCGTCGCCACCACTGGAACCTCCTGCCAAAACCTATCGGCTTCATCTAAAGAGAACCAATAGAGAACGAAAGGTCGGTTGGTGGATTATCCGCAGTCGCCAATGAAGCGCAGCCTTTTATGGCCGTCTGCTCGCGTTTTCGTCAGAACTGGACGGACCGGAGCCCGCCCAGAAGCCGATGGGCTGGTTTCCCTGAAACCAGCCGGTCAGCTTTGCGCCCCAATGTCGGTCGTTCCCCGATCGTCGCTCGGTTCCGGTAACCTGCCATCCGCTAATAAGGCGGGCTGAGGGCCTAGGTCCAGGGCGCGGCAGAATTACGCCGGTGTCGAAGACGTGTCGTCCGGCGTTATACCATTAAAGAAGAATTTGAGGATGTATCGGTCGAACGCCGTCAGGCCTTGCACTTCGAGTGCGGCGTCAAGACCCTTGCTGCGGAAGGAATCCAGCGCGCTCCTGAGATCGAGATCTGGCTGTGAGAAATCCATGTAGCGGGCCTTGTGTAGCTTGCGCGAGATCATCCGAGGAAGGCCGTACTCCTCCAGATTGTGCACTGCCGGAGGCAGGAACGCATGACTCACCTTTCCTACGAAGCCGCCGATGTCCACGAAAGGGTTCACAATCATCTTATGGAGCTCATTGATGTCGCTCAGAAGGGCGGAGAGCTTGAACGTGATTGTCCTCTCGAACTGAAAGAAGGCTTCGATATCGATCCCTGCGCTGGACAACTGCCTGAGCATCGTCGGCATGTCGGTCGTCCAATTAGCCGCGAGGGCCTTGACCACCGCGACAACGCGGCCATGAGGAGCGTCCCATCCCGAGGGCTTGAGGGCAATCACCTTGTAAAGCATTCGCTCCCAGTCGGAGGGATTGTTCGAATTCAAGTAGCCGAAGCCTTTCCAGTCCTCGGGGTGTTCCTTCATGTCACTGGCCGTCTTGAGCAAGAAGTCTGCATCGCTGTCTTGCAGCAGGTTGTCCCTCTTGATCCGCGCGAGATTGTCCGCTCCGACGATGTCGGAGAGCTGACGCTTGTACTCAATAATCCTCTCGATCTGGCGCTCGGTCAGGCTTTCACGGTCCTGGGTCTCGTCAAGGCTTCCTAAAAGCGTTTCCGGAAAATCGATCTGGAGCTGCGTATCCTCCTCCTTCGGCGGCGAATCCAGAAGGTAGATGTTGCCTACGAAGTGCTTGAACATGCGGCCGCCTCGACCGATGATGTTCTTGTATGTGAAGTCCTTCAGGTTGGTCTGCCCAAGCTTGCTTTTCCAGATCACGACGTTCTGGGCGGATGTGTTCACGCCCTCGATGATCGAAGATGTCGAGATTATGCTGTCGAACCCTTTCTCATGCTCGAACAGAAGAACCTGAAGCTGGCTGAGGCACCTGTGCATTCGACCGTTGTGCACGCCGACACCTCGCTCCACGAGGTCAGCCAATACCCAGTCTCGCTGATAGTTCTCTCGGAGCCACCGAGCGAAATGGCTGGTGTGAGGTCGATCGATCTTTTCCAAGCGGGCCACGACGAGCTCAGTGATTTTTCTTATCTCTGTGTATGTCCCAGCGTAGATGAGCGACTTCTCTTTCCGCGGCGAGATGATCGACAGCAGGGCCTCGGATTTCCTCTGCGCATCCCCCTTAATCTCCTTATAGATCTCATGCTTTTCGAGGAAGACGGTGTTGAAATCCAGCAGCTCTAGGAACTCCATGTCCCGAGTAAAAACGTTATCCTCCAGCTTCTTAATGTTCGGGGCCAAGTAGTAGCGTTGCTCTGCTCGGCGAGAAAGCTGGACGATCGCCCTTATTAGTGACGGCGCCCGTTCCTTATCGTGAACGATGCTCGCCTTGTAGAACTCGTCGATGACCAGGAGATCGATCTTTTTCAGCTTCTGAATGTAGCCGAAGGCGCGCTCTTGCGGGAAAATCAGGATGTTCCGCGCTTCGAGCGGGGTGTCAGGCGCGGTGATGATGCCGTAATGCTGCGCAAATTTCTTGTACAAGCGACGCCGGGTCTCGTCCATCAATGCGATCGTGGGTACAATGATCACGACGGTGTTCGGTCTCTTCGCCGCGATGAACGCGTCGATGATTGTCAATCGGCGCGCAAAAGGGACCCCCGATCGGCGTCGAAGAGGGACCCCCTTATCGGATATGATGCTGGTTTGTTGAGGATGGCCTTGCGCTGCGTGCGGCGGAGGGCGGGCGTAGCCCGACCGG
>Ga0180219_1001958_pt1 | contig 12654 bp, 13 predicted proteins | sample eDN3rd30CBELigMG_FD_151338 | JGI IMG/M metagenome (GOLD analysis project Ga0180219, IMG submission 151338) | Enriched Miracle-Growth compost microbial communities from Emeryville, California, USA - eDNA 3rd pass 30_C BE-Lig MG (version 2)... ...
CGAAAAGGTCGCCGCACTCCATCTCGACAAGCTCGGCGTCAAGCTCTCGAAACTCAGCACGAAACAGGCCAGCTATATCGGCGTCCCCGTCAATGGGCCCTTCAAACCAGACCATTATCGATATTGAAGGATGCACGATCCGGCCGGAGGCGCTAGCAGGCGCCTCCGGACAATCCACGCCAGGGAGTTAGAGCCAAGATGAGCGACGCGATCCATGATGTGCTGGGTGTGGGCAATGCCATTGTCGACATCATCGCCCAGGCCGACGAGGCCTTTCTCGCCAGACATGGCATGAACAAGGGCGGCATGGCGCTCATCGAAGAGACGCAGGCCCATGCCATCTATGCGGACATGGGCACGGCGATCGAAGCCTCGGGCGGATCGGCCGGCAACACCATCGCCGGCATCGCCTCCTTCGGCGGCAAGGCGGCCTTCATCGGCAAGGTGAAGGATGACGAGTTCGGCAAGATCTTCCGCCACGACCTGACCTCGCTCGGCGTCCATTTCGCGACCCCGCCGGCCACACAGGGCGCCGCCACCGCGCGTTGCCTCGTGCTCGTCACGGATGATGCGCAGCGCACCATGAACACGCATCTGGGCGCCTGCGTGGACCTGACACCCGACGATATCGACGCCGATCTGGTCGCCGCCAGCGCCATCACCTATCTGGAAGGCTATCTGTTCGATCCGCCGCTCGCCAAGGACGCGTTCCGCAAGGCGGCGACCATCGCGCGGGGCGCGGGCCGCAAGGTCGCCCTCACCCTTTCGGACAGTTTCTGCGTCCATCGCTACAAGGACGAGTTCAAGGCGCTGATCGCCGAGCATGTCGACATCCTGTTCGCCAACGAGCATGAGGTCGAGGCGCTCTATGGCAGCACGGACATCGCCGCCGCCGCCGACGATCTCGCCGCGCAGGTCGGTGTCGCCGCCATCACGCTCAGCGCCAAGGGCTCGCTGCTGGTCAGCGGCACGCAGCGCGTCGCCGTGGCCGCCGCGCCGATCACCGAACTGGTGGACACCACCGGCGCGGGCGATCTTTACGCCGCCGGCGTGCTCCATGGCCTCAGCCGCGGCCTGCCGCTCGCCGAATGCGGCCGCCTCGGCAGCATCGCGGCCGCCGAGGTCATCCAGCATTATGGCGCCCGCCCGCAGGCGCGCCTCGCCGAACTGGCCTGATCGGCAGGATGGGATGGCGGCAGGCACGGCCTTGCCTGTCGCCGCCACCCTCCCCTATGCGACCGCATGACCGACGAACCCGAGGATGATCCGCGCGGCCTCCTGCCCTGGCTGCGCCGCCACATGAGCATCGCCATCGGCGTTGCCGGTCTCGTCGCGTGGTTCGTGATGCTCTGGCTGATGTTCGGCGACGTGCTTTAGGGCCGTCCCGCCCGCTATCCCATATAGGCGATCGTGCGGATCTCGATGCTCTGGCGAGGCGCGGCGTCGGGCGCGGCGGTGGGGTCCTCGAAGGCGCTGTGGCCGGTCCATTGCACCGCATCCGGATCGGAATCGAACAGGCGGAATATATAGGCCTCGTCCGGCGTCATGCGCGGCGCATAATACCAGCGATGATCGGGATTATAGGCCAGGTTGAAGCCCCAGAGCGATCGCCGCCCGGCGTCTCCCAGCCCACCGCGCACTTCGCTGGGAAACAGGTCCGCGCGCCGCACCGTGCTCGCGTCGCACAGCGCCAGCGGCGTGCGCTCCACCAGGCGCAGCGGCCGCCAGATATTGATGAGCATGTGCCGCCCGGCGAGCCGGCGCCCGGCCTCTTCCGGCGGCATCAGATCGAATGTGAAGTCCCGCACGGTGCGCGCGCCATAGTCGACATGCGCGCCGAATGCGGGGAGATTGCCGTCGCCGGCATCGCTGGCGTCGGTGCGCAGCATCGCGCCGAACGTCACCACCTTGTCCGCGCCGGTGAGCCGTGTGACGAGGTCGGCCGCCTCCCGCGCGAACAGCCGCTTCATCTCCGCCTCGCTCCCCGCGCCCGGCACGGCGGACGGTGCCCGCAGGAGCAGGAAGCCGTTGCGATCGAGGGAAAGCTCCTCCGCGATTCGGCGCACATCATGGATCGCGACCTCATGCTCCTCGATCGGCCAGTAGCTCTCCGCGCGGTTGGCCGCGTTGAACACCGCGCTTTCGCCGCGCACCACATAGTTCAGCCTGGCCCGGACCGACGCTTCCATCGCCTCACACTCCTCTCCGCTCATGGCTGGCGCTCCGCCGCCACATTCATTGCCCGTGGCCAGGAGACAGGGGCGGAGCGAGGATGGCAAGCCCTGGCTTTGTTCCATCGGCCGGTCCCGGCACGGCACTCGTCGCGGTGACCTTGGCCGTGGCGGAAAACCGGCTAGGGTCCGGCGCAATGGAGGATGACGCATCATGACCAGACAATCACCGCCACGGGCCGGCCGCTGCTGATGGCGGGCGCGCAAGGCATTGCCGTCGGCAGCGGCGCGCTGCGGACCATGGTCGCCGAGCATTGCGCCGCCGAGGGCGCGGCTCTCGACATCGCGCTCAGGCGACAGGCCGATCTCCCCGGCCTCGCCGGAGATGGCGTCGCCATCATCCTGCTCGGCGTGGAGCCCGCGCGGACCCTGCGCGATCCGGGCCTGCCGGGCCGGAGCGATGAGAGGCGGACAACCGGCTCCATCGCCCTCGACATCCGCTATCTCCTCGTCCCGCATGCGCAGGAGCCGGAGCGGCAGCAGCGGTTGCTCGGCCTGTTGTTCGAGATGGCGGCGGCCACGCCGGTCCTCGGCCCCGCCGCACTCAATGCAGCGTCCGATGATGGCGCCATGTTCGCGCCCGGGGAGATGCTGAACCTCGTCGTCGACCCCATGAGCGTCGAGCCCGGCACCCTGCTGCCGCCCGCCATGCTCCTGCGCGTGGGCGGATTTGCCATCACCCCGCCGCAGGATGCATCGAACCCCGTCGCGACCCGCTGGCCCCGCCTGCAACCATGAAGCGGCGGCGCAGGCATGGCCGCGGCGGGCCACCCTAGCTCCCCGACCCGACTTGGGCTAAAGATCGACGATGGTCGGACTCTCCACGCTGGAATCGCAGATCGTCACATCGCTCCAGGATCGGCAGACCGCCATGGTCGCCGAGGTCGTCGATTGGGCGAACGTCAATTCCGGCAGCCGCAACATGGCCGGGCTTGCCGCCATGCGGGAGATCGTCGCGGCCCGGCTCGCGCCGCTGGCGGACGCTCTGGAGGTGCGCGAGCCCGACCCGGTGACGACGCTCGCCGATGATGGCCGCACGGTCGACGTGCCGCACGGCGCCAACCTGCTCGCCCGCAAGCGCCCGCATGCCGCGCGCCGCATCATCCTGACCGGCCATATGGACACGGTCTTCGCGCCCGATCACGCCTTCCAGACCTGCCGGATGCTGGACCCGGCCACGCTCAACGGCCCCGGCACGGCGGACATGAAAGGCGGCCTCATCGTCATGATCGAGGCATTGGCCGCGCTGGAGGCCGCCGGCGCGATCGACGATCTTGGCTGGGACGTGGTGGTGAATGCCGATGAGGAAGTCGCCTCGCTCGGGTCCGCCGGCCTGCTGCGCGAGGTCGCGCAGCAATGCCAGATCGGCATGACCTTCGAGCCCTCCGCCACGCCCGAGGGACGCCTCGCCAGCGCCCGGCGCGGCAGCGGCAACTTCATCGCCAGCATCGCCGGCCGGCCCGCCCATGCCGGCCGCAATCCCGAGGACGGGCGCAACGCCATCATCGCGGCGGCCGATCTCGCCCTGCGGCTCGACGGACTGAAGCAGCGCATCCCCGGCCTCTCGGTCAATGTCGCGCGCGTCTCGGGCGGCGGGGCCAATAATGTGGTGCCGGATCGGGCCGCGCTCAGCTGGAACATGCGCCCGCAGGATCTGGCCGGGCAGCAGCAGGCGGAGGATGCCATCACCGCCATGGTCGCGGAGATCGAGCGCGTGCATGACGTCGCCCTGCGCCTCTCCGGTGGGTTCGCCCGTCCGCCCAAGCCGTTCGACGCGCCGCATCAGGCGCTGTTCGGGCTGGTGCGGGAGACCGGCGCCGATCTTGGCCTGCCCATCGACTGGGCGCCGAGCGGCGGGGTATGCGACGGCAACAATATCGCCGCGCAGAATGTGATCGTGGTCGATACGATGGGCGTGCGCGGCGGCGCGATCCACACGCCCGACGAATTTCTGCTCGTCGAATCGATGAGCGAGCGCGCGGCGCTGGCCGCCGTCGCCATCGCGCGGATCGCGGATGGCCGGCTCGACGCGGTTCTGCGCAACAAGGGGGAAGTGCATGTCTGAAACCTGGTTCGTCCGTCCAGCGACCACGAACGATATCGACGCGGTCTATGCGCTGGCCGGACAGACCGGTCCGGGCTTCACCAACCTGCCCAATGATCGCGATGCGATGCTCCAGCGCCTCGCCCGCAGCGAAGCGAGCTTCAAGGCGGACCTGCACGAGCCGAACGACGAACTCTACATGTTCGTGCTGGAAAATGCCGAGACCGGCCAGATCGGCGGCACCGCGCTCATCTTTTCCAGCATCGGCACCAAGAAGCCCTTCTACAGCTACAAGATCACGCGCCTCTCCCAATATTCGCGCCAGCTCGACCGGATCGTGACGACCGAAGTGCTCAATCTGGTCAATGACTTCGCCGGGGCGAGCGAAGTGGGCGGGCTGTTCCTCCTCCCCGAGTTGCGCAAGACCGGCCTGGGCGTGCTGCTCGCGCGCAGCCGCTATCTGTTCATGGCGCTGCACCGCGAGCGTTTCAGCCAGCAGGTGCTCACCGAACTGCGCGGCTATCAGGAGCCGGAGGGCGTCTCGCCTTTCTGGGAAGGGCTCACCAAGCGCTTCTTCGACCTGGAGTTCGCCGATGCGGATCGCTTCCACGCGCTCAACGGCAACCAGTTCATCGCCGACCTGATGCCCAAGCATCCCATCTACACCATCCTGCTCTCGCCCGAGGCGCAGCATGCGATCGGCAAGCCGCACAAGGCCGGCGCCGCGGCCATGCGACTGCTGGAGGCGGAAGGCTTCCGCTATCAGGGCTATGTCGACCTGTTCGACGCCGGCCCGACCCTGCAGGCCGAGATCGACGAGCTGCGCGCGGTGCGGGAAAGCCGCAGCGCCATGATCCAGCCGGACACGGACGCCGGCGCCGACGACGGCGCGCCCGCCCGCATGCTGATGGCCGCCGGCCGCCTGCTCGATTTCCGCGCCTGGCGCGGCGAGGGCCGCACGGCGGATGACGGCGAGACCCTTCGCATCGACGCCGGCATGATGAAGCTCGGCGGGATCGAAGCAGGCGACTTCGCCCTCTATGTGGTAAATCCCTAAGGCACGAACGAAGGCGGAGAGCATGCGCGAACTGGTTTCCACAGATCCCTGTACCGGCGAGGTCGTCTGGCGCGGCCCGATCAGCGATGCGGACGCCGTCGATGCCGCCGTGGCGCGCGCCCGGGCCGCGCAGCCCGGTTGGGAAGCGACGCCCATCGACCAGCGCATCGCCATCCTGCGCGCCTATGCCGAGCGGGTGAAGGCCCGCGCAGAGGAGATCGCGACGATCATCTCGCGCGAGACCGGCAAGCCCTTCTGGGAGACGAAGACGGAAGCCGCCAGCGTGGCCGCGAAGGTGGATATCTCCATCATCGCCCAGGCCGAGCGCACCGGAGAGCAGCTCAAGGACGCCAACGGCCTCACCCAGGCGGTGCGCCATCGCCCGCATGGCGTGCTCGCCGTGCTCGGCCCCTATAATTTCCCCGCGCACCTGCCCAACGGCCATATCGTGCCGGCGCTGCTCGCGGGCAATGCGCTGGTCTTCAAGCCGAGCGAGCTGGCCCCGGCGGTCGCGGACCTGACCGGCCGGCTCTGGCGCGAGGCCGGCCTGCCCGAGGGCGTGCTGGAGATCGTGCAGGGCGATGGCGAGACCGGCAAGGCGCTGGCCGGTCATCCCGGCACGGACGGGTTGCTCTTCACCGGCAGTTCGACGACGGGCAAGGCGCTGGCCCGCCAGTTCGCCGAGACGCCGGGCCGCATCCTCGCGCTGGAGATGGGCGGCAACAATCCCCTGCTGGTGTGGGACGTGGCCGAGGGCGATCTGGACGCCGCCATCGCGCTCATCATCCAGTCCGGCTATCTCTCGGCCGGGCAGCGCTGTACTTGCGGGCGCCGCCTGATCGTGCAGGAGAGCCTGGCCGACCGGCTGCTCCCCCGCCTGCTCGATATGATCGACCGGCTGGTGGTCGGGGCACCGTTCGATGAGCCGCAGCCCTTCATGGGCCCGGTGGTGGATAATCGCGCAGCCAATCGCGTGCAGGCGCAGGTCGCCCGGCTCATCGATCTGGGCGCCCGGCCGCTGCGCCCGCTCCTCCGCCGCGATGCAGAGACGCCGTTCCTCAGCCCTGCCCTGCTCGACATGACCGGCATTGCCGATGCGCCGGACGAGGAGATTTTCGGTCCCGTCGTCCAGCTTTGGCGCGAGAGCGATTTCGATGCCGCGATCGAGCGCGCCAATGCGACGCGCTTCGGCCTCTCCGCCGCCATGCTCGGCGGCACGCGCGAACAGTTCGACCGGTTCCGCGCGCGCACCCGCACCGGCGTGGTCAACTGGAACCGCCCGACCAACGGCGCCAGCTCGGCCCAGCCCTTCGGCGGCCTGGGCGATAGCGGCAACCACCGGCCGAGCGCTTATTATGCGGCGGATTACTGCGCATTCCCGGTGGCAGGGATGGAAGCGACGGCGATCGAGGGCGCGCTGGGCGTGGGGCTGAAGCCATGAAGCGTGCATGGTCGATCGGCGCCGCCCGCCGCGTGCCGGCGGGACGGATCGGGGGGCAGGCAGCATGACCGCCCCCACCTGCCGCGAGGTCAATTTCGACGGCCTCATCGGCCCCAGCCATAATTTCGCAGGTCTCAGCCCCGGCAATCTCGCCGCGACCATGCATGCGGGCGAAACCGCCTATCCGAGGCGCGCGGCGCTGCAGGGCGTGGCGAAGATGCGCATGATGCTCGGCCTCGGGCTCGGCCAGGGCTTCTTCCTGCCGCAGGAGCGCCCGGACGTCGCCTGGCTGCGCCGCTTCGGCTTCACCGGCACGCCGGCGCAGGTGTGCGCGCGGGCGTGGAGCGAGGAGCCACTGCTCTTCGTCCAGGCGGTCAGCGCCTCGGCGATGTGGGCGGCCAATGCCGCGACGGTCTCGCCCGCGCCGGACACGGCGGACGGACGGGTGCATTTCACGCCCGCCAATCTCGCCACCATGGCCCATCGCAGCCATGAATGGGTCGAGACGCTGCTCCAGCTTCGCCGGATCTTCGCCGACGACAGGCATTTCATGGTCCATGAGCCCGTGCCCGCCCGCTTCGGCGACGAAGGCGCGGCCAATTTCATGCGCATCGCCGCCCCGGTGGACGGGCCGGGCATCGAGATGATGGTCTATGGCGAGCCCGGCGGCCCCTTCCCCGCCCGCCAGTCGATCGAGGCCTGTCGCGCCATCTTCCGCAAGCATGGCGTCGCGGACGGCCTCGTCATCCAGCAATCGCCCGAGGCGATCGCCGCCGGCGCCTTCCACAATGACGTGGTCGCCGTGGCGCACGAGAATATCCTCTTCGCCCATGAGCAGGCCTTTGCCGACAAGGCCGCGCTCCATGCGGCGCTGGCTGCGCGCTGCCCGGACCTCCTCATCATCGAGGTGCCCGCGCGCGAGGTTTCACTCAAGGAGGCCATTGCCTCCTATCTCTTCAATTCGCAGCTCGTGACCCTGCCGGATGGCAGCCGCGCGCTCATCGTGCCCGTGGAGTGCGCCGAGACGCCCTCGGTCAAGGGCTGGCTGGACGCCAATATCGGCGCCAACGGACCGATCCACGCGGTGCATTTCGTCAATGTGCGCGAGTCGATGCACAATGGCGGCGGACCCGCCTGCCTGCGCCTGCGCGTGCTGCTTTCTGCCGAGGCCGAGCGCGCCGTGCATCCCGCCCATCTGCTCGACGAGCAGGGCGCCGACCGGCTTGAAGCGCTGATCTCGGCCTGCTGGCCGGAGACGCTCTCGCCCGCGGACCTTGCCCTGCCGGAAAGCTGGGAGGCGTTCGAAGCCGCGCGCACCGCGCTGGTGGAGGCGCTGGATGTGCCTTTGTGAGCCTGGCCCGGGCCGGATGGGCTATTCAACCGTGACGCGTGGAAGGACCCTTTGATGACCCGCCATTTCGTCCCCGCGGACGCCATCCGCCTCGCTTTCTCCGCCGCCATGTCGCGCATGTATCGCGCCGAGGTGCCGCTCTATGGCGACCTGCTGGAGATCGTCGCGCGCACCAACGCCCGCGCGCTAGAGAGCGATCCCGCGCTCAGGGCGATGCTGGAGGCCAAGGGCGAACTGGGTCGCCTGAACGACGAGCGCCATGGCGCCATCCGCGTCGGCACGGCGGAGGAGCTTGCGCTCATGCGCCGGCTGTTCGCGGTGATGGGCATGGTGCCGGTGGGCTATTACGACCTCGCCGTCGCCGGCCTGCCGGTGCATTCCACCGCCTTCCGCCCGATCGAGCCGGCCTCGCTCTCCGCCTGCGCCTTCCGCATCTTCTGCTCGCTGCTGCGCATCGACCTCATTGCCGACGCGGAACTGCGCGAAATGGCCCGCGAGACGCTAGCCGGGCGCCGGATCGTCTCCGAAGGAACGCTGGCACTTATCGAGCAATATGAGCGGGATGGTGGCCTTATCTCCGAAGATGCGGAAAGTTTCGTGCTGCAGGCGCTCGAGACGTTCCGCTGGCAGAGCGAGGCGCTGGTGGATCACGCCACTTACGAGGCATTCAACAAGGCGCACCGCCTGATCGCGGACATCGTCTGCTTCCGCGGACCGCACATCAATCATCTGACACCCCGCACGCTCGACATCGACGCGGCGCAGGCGGAGATGATCGCCTGCGGCATCAAGGCCAAGGCAGTGATCGAAGGCCCGCCGCGCCGCGCCGCGCCGATCCTGCTGCGCCAGACCAGCTTCCAGGCGCTGGAGGAAGCGATCCAGTTCCCCGAGGGCGACCATCGCGTGGCCGGCGCGCACACCGCGCGGTTCGGCGAGATCGAGCAGCGCGGCTATGCGCTCACCCCGAGCGGCCGGGCATTATATGACGAGATCCTCGCCGATGTGGAGGCTGCGCGCGCCGCCGGTGGCGACGCCTACCAGGCCCGGCTTGCGGCCGCCTTCGCCCGCCTGCCGGACAATGTGGAGGCGCTGCGCAAGGCCGGGCTCGCTTATTTCAGCTATCGGCCGACCGCCGAGGGCGAGCGGCGGATCGCGGCGGGCGGCCTCCCCGCCGGATCGCCGGAAGACCTCGTCGAATCCGGTATTCTATACGCCGATCCAATCACTTATGAGGACTTCCTGCCAGTGAGTGCAGCCGGCATCTTCCGCTCGAACCTCAACGAGGCGGAGGACGCCGCACTTGGCGCCGCCTCCTCCCAGGCCGAGTTCGAGGCCGCGCTGGGCGCACCCTGCCTCGATCCCTTCGGCCTCTATCTCGATCAGGAAGACGCCTCTCTGGAACGGCTGGAGCGCATGACGGCCTGATCCCGTCAGGGGAACTGGCAAAGCTCGATCTCATGCCCTTCCGGATCGGCGAGGAATGCGACCTTGACGCCGCCCTCGATCGCCAGGATCGGCCCCTTCGGCGTCCCGCCGGCCGCGATGATGGCGGCATGGCTCGCCTCGATCTCGCGGGTCAGGAAGCCGGTCGGACCATGGCTCGCCGCGTCGGGCAGCGTTCGCCCATCCTTGTAGCTGAGCAGGATCAGGCTGAGACCCGCATCCTCCTGCGCGAGGATCACTTCGCCAAATTCGGGCGTATCGAACCTGTCACGCACCGTGAAGCCGAAGGCCTGCTCGTAGAACCGTTGTGACGTCTCAAGATCGCGCACGATCAATTTGAAAAAAGACAGTTTTGCCGGTGACATGCTTCTCTCCTCGAGGTGATTGCCGCCGGGTGTCCACGCCAAAAAAACAGGGATGCGGCGTGAGAGGCGGCTGCGCATGGCGGGAAAACATGGCAGACGCGATGGCGCCTCGGTCTCGCCATAGGCCATGAGCCGGCATCCTCCGATCCGCGCTGGATGATCGCCCGCCCGTCAGCCCCGGTTCTTCTCCTGCTCGATGAGCGCCCGGGCATTGGCCGTCAGCCGATCGATCGTCTCTTCGTAGAAGCTCTGGTCGGCCGCGTCATGATCGGCCATCAGCCGGGCCTCCCGGCGCTCGGCGATATCCATCATCGAGCGGAAGATCTCCGCGCCCTGCGCCGTCGTCTCCAGCAGGATGTCGCGCCGCCGCGTCGGGCGGGTCCGCGCGATCAGCCCCGCCTGTTCGAGATGGCTGACCGTGCGCCCGATCTGGCTCTTGTCGCGCCCCATCAGCACGATCAGCGAGGCGAGCGGCATGGGCTGATAGTCGCCGATCAGCGAGAGCACCTGCCACTGGAATTGCGAAAGGCCGTGGGTGCGCTGATAGACCAGCATGGCGCTGCGCTTGAAATAGGCGGCGAGGCTGAACAGGCGCGGCGTGAGCAGCAGCGGCGGCGGCGGCTTGATCCCGGACGGCCAGGAAGGGGGCGTCGCGGCATTCGCGCATGGATTGATGAACCCCGCCTCGGTGCTGAGCCGGCGCTCCTCGGCATAGATGTCCGCCGCCGTCACGGTGAGGCTCTCGGTCATGGCGAGGAAGCGCTTGAGGTCGGCGTCCGCTATATCCACGCTCAGCAGCCCGTCCCGCGCCCGGCCGATCGCGATGATCCGCTCGTACAGGCGCTCGCCGGCCGGCGCGAGCGTCAGCTTTGCGCGCAGCCGCTCGCGGGCAAGCAGGCCCTCCTCCTCCAGCGGCTTGACGGCGCGGCTGACCTGCGCCTTCTCATGGCCGGACAGGGCGACGATCTCATGCGAGTTCAGGCCGCCATAGCCGCCGATCATCAGGATGAGCTGGCGATGGATGTCCTTGTAGCCGATCTCCCGCTCGAACACCGGCTGCCCGCTCTCGCGCACCAGCCGCAGCAGGTTGAACAGGCGCGCGCCGAACAGCCGGAGCTGCATCTGCTCCTGCCCCATCGGGCGCTCCATCACGTCGATCCGGTCGGTCAGTCCTGCCTCCCTGCGATACGCGCGCGGCCGATCAGGCCGCTTCCGGAAAGCCGCCATGATAAAGCCGATCCGGCGCCCGCATGCAATGACCGCGATCCAGATTGTCCGCAGATCGCGGCCGTGCGCGGATCAGTCCCTCAGCCGCTCCGCGTGCCAGCGCACATGCTCGGCCATGAAGGTCGAGATGAAATAATAGCTGTGGTCATAGCCCGGTTGCAGGCGGATGGTGGCCTTCTGCCCTGCCTTCGCGCAGGCTTCTTCCAGCAGATGCGTCTTCAGCTCCTGCTCGAGGAACGGGTCCGCATCGCCCTGGTCGACCAGCAGGTCCGGCAGGCGCGCGCCGTTTTCGATCAGCGCCACCGCGTCATGCCGCGCCCAGGCCGCCGCGTCGTCGCCCAGATAGCCGGCCAGCGCCTTCCGGCCCCATGGCACCTGGCTCGGCGCCACGATCGGCGAGAAGGCGGAGACGGAGCGGAACCGGCCGGGATTGCGCAGCGCCACGGTGAGCGCGCCATGGCCGCCCATGCTGTGCCCGGTGACGCCCTGCCGCGCCATGTCGGCGGGGAAGCTGGCGGCGATGATGGCCGGCAGCTCCTGCTCGATATAGCTGCCCATGCGGTAGTTGGCGGCGAACGGCGGCTGCGTCGCGTCGACATAGAAGCCGGCGCCAAGGCCGAAATCATATTTGCTCTCGGCATCGTCCGGCACGCCCTCGCCGCGCGGGCTGGTGTCGGGCGCGACAAGGATGATCTTCTCCGCCGCGCAGGCCGCGCGATACTCACCCTTTTCCATGACATTGGCATGGGTGCAGGTGAGGCCGGAGAGATAGGTGAGCACCGGCAGTCTTTCGCCGGGATCATGCGCGGGCACGAAGACGGCGAATGTCATCGCCGTCCCCGTCTCCGTCGATTGGTGCCGGTAGACGCCCTGGACACCGCCAAAGGCCCTGTTGGTCGAGAGCGTCTCCAACGTCATGGCTCAGGCGCCTTCGGGCAGCTGGCAGAAGGTGCAGATCTTGTTGCCGGTCGGGTCGCGCAGATAGGCGCCATAGGCATTGCCCGGCGCGCCCGGACGCTTGCCCGGCTCGCCCTCGCAGGTGCCGCCATTGGCCAGGCCCGCCGCGTGGAAGGCGTCGACCTGCTCCTTGTTCTGCGCCGCGAAGCCGATCGTGCCGCCATTGGCATGGGTGGCCGCCTTGCCGTCCGCCGGCGCGCCGACGCCGAAGGTCGCGCCATTATGGCTGTAGAAGACCGTGCCGGGGCGGAACTCCATACCGGCCGGCCAGCCGAGCGTCGCCAGCGTCGCGTCGTAGAAGGCCTTGCCCTCCGCTACATCCTTGGCGCCGATCATGACATGCGTGAACATCGTGTCTCTCCTTTGTGTTGGTTGAGTGTCGAACCGGTCATCCGGGGCGAACGGGTTCAAATCAGTATACGACCACCGACCGGATGGATTCGCCGGCATGCATGAGGTCGAAGCCCTTGTTGATGTCCTCAAGGCCCATGACATGGGTGATCATCGGGTCGATCTCGATCTTGCCGGTCATGTACAT
>Ga0180219_1001960_pt1 | contig 12650 bp, 7 predicted proteins | sample eDN3rd30CBELigMG_FD_151338 | JGI IMG/M metagenome (GOLD analysis project Ga0180219, IMG submission 151338) | Enriched Miracle-Growth compost microbial communities from Emeryville, California, USA - eDNA 3rd pass 30_C BE-Lig MG (version 2)... ...
GGTCGAGGTGGCGGACCTGGACGAGACGGCGCGTGGCATCGGCGGCTTCGGCTCGACCGGCGTGCGCATGGTCTGAGATGGATTTCACCGACGACCAGCTTGAGCGTTACGCCCGCCATATCGTGCTGCGCGAGATCGGCGGAGCGGGGCAGGCGCGGCTGCGCGGCGCGCATGTCGCCATCGTCGGCGCCGGAGGCATTGGCTGCCCGGCCATCGCCTATCTGGCGGCGGCGGGCATCGGCACGCTGCGGGTGATCGACCCGGACACCGTCTCGCTCAGCAATCTCCAGCGGCAGATATTGTTCGGCGCGGCGGATATCGGCCGGCCCAAGGCCGAGGCCGCGCGCGACGCCGCGCACCGGCTGAACCCGGACTGCCACCTGATCCCGATCAACGAGCGGCTCGACCCGGCCAATGCCGCCACATTGCTGCGCGATGCCGACATCATCCTAGACGGCTGCGATAATTTCGAGACGCGCCTCGCCGTGTCGGACGCGGCGACTCGGCTGCGCATCCCGCTCGTCACCGCCGCCGTGGGCGAGTTCGAGGGGCAGATCGGCGTGTGGCGCGGCTGGGAGGAAGGCCAGCCCTGCTATCGCTGCCTCGTCGGCGACGCCACGACCGATCCGGCGCGCACCTGTGCCGAGCAAGGGCTGGTCGGCGCACTCACCGGCGTGATCGGCAGCATGGCGGCTCTGGAAGTGATCCGCGCGCTGGTGCCGTTCGGCACGCCCTCGACCGGCAAGCTGATGGTGCTCGATCTGCTCGGCAACCGCTTCCGTACCCTCGCCGTGCCGCGCGACGAGGCCTGCCCGGCCGCCCTCGCACCGGTATGACCGAGCGCCCCACCAGCCGGCCGCCGCTGGCCCTGATCCTCGCCAATGCCGACCCTGCCCGGCTGCGCGCCGCGCTGGTGCTCGCCCGCTGCGAGATCGCGCTGGGCGGCCACGCGCGCCTGTTCCTGCAGGGCGAGGCGGTCACGCTGCTGCGCGCACCCATCGCCGCGCCGCAGGACGACGCCTGGCAAAAGGCCGGCGAGCCGCCCCTCGCGGTGCTGGTGGCGGAGGCGCTGGCGGACGGCGTCCTCCTCTCCGCCTGCCAGAGCGGCCTTGCCATGGCAGAAATGATGGCGGCGGACCTGCCCACCGGCGTCATGCTCTCCGGGCCGATCGCCTTCCTCGCCGCCGTGGAAGCGGAGAGCCGGCTGTTGATGGCTTAGGGCAGATCGCCATTCCGTTGTGGCGAACCAGAATCGGAGACGGACCGCAGGGCAAGAGGGTGGATTTTCGAAACCCGGAACACAGCGGGCGGAAGATCCGTAAATCACTGGATGAACGGGAAGCCGCCAAAACTGAATGTCACCCTCGGACGGGTGCTGTGCATCGCAAGCGCAGGAAAGCAACATTTACGCGCTATCCGGGTTGGAGGGCGATCCGCCGGGAGTAACGCGAGGCGCATGAGACGCATCATGTCCGGTATACGCCATATCCGAAGATCACGCGGCTCTGCGCCACCGGCCACCCACCCACCACACGCATCTGCCACATGACAGCGCGCCGCGATCCTGTTACCGCCCCGCCATCCATTTCCCAGACAAACGCGCAACGGACGCTTCGACCATGTTGGAATTCACGACCAGCCCGCTCCTCACCCCCACCTCGGCCGAGGATCGCGCCGCCGCCATGGCGTCGCTCGGCTTCGGCACGCTGTTCACCGATCATATGGTGACGGTCCGCTACACTGAGGGGCAGGGCTGGCACGATGCGGTGCTGGGGCCGCGCCAGCCGATCCCGCTCGATCCGGCAGCGGCGGTGCTGCATTATGCGCAGGAGATTTTCGAGGGGCTGAAGGCCTACCGCATGCCGGACGGCTCGGTCGCCAGCTTCCGCCCGCAGGCCAACGCCGCGCGGTTCAACCAGAGCGCGACCCGGCTCGCCATGCCGCATCTGCCCGAGGACCTGTTCGTCGAGAGCATCCGCCAGCTTGTCTCCGCCGATGCCGACTGGGTGCCGGATGCCGACAAGGGCAGCCTTTATCTGCGCCCCTTCATGTTCGCGAGCGAAGCCTTCCTCGGCGTGCGCCCGGCGAAGGAATATATCTATTGCGTCATCGCCTCGCCGGTCGGTGGCTATTTCAAGGGCGGCAAGTCCACCGTCACCCTGTGGGTCAGTCATGATTATGTCCGTGCCGTGCCGGGCGGCACCGGGGCGGCCAAGTGCGGCGGTAACTATGCCGCCAGCCTCCAGCCGCAGGCGCAGGGCATCGAACATGGCTGCGACCAGGTGCTGTTCCTCGATGCGGTCGAGCGCAAATGGGTCGAGGAACTGGGCGGCATGAACATCATGTTCGTGTTTACCGACGGCACGATCATCACACCGCCGCTCAATGGCTCGATCCTGCCCGGCATCACCCGCGAGTCGCTGGGCGCCGTCGCGGCCGAGGGCGGCTATACGCTGAAGGAACAGCCCTACAGCTTCGACCAGTGGCAGGAAGACGCGAAGAGCGGTCGCCTCAAGGAAGCTTTTGCCTGCGGGACGGCGGCAGTCATCACCTCCATCGGTGAGGTGCGCTCGACCCAGGGCAATTTCGTCATCGGCAATGGCGATGGCGGCGAGGTCGCCCGCAGCTTGCGGGAAGCGCTGGTGGGCATCCAACTCGGCAAGCGTCCCGATCCGCATGGCTGGATGACGAAGCTGGCCTGAGCGGACCGCGCTACGGGCCAATAGCCCGCGGCTCCCGCGATAACCAGCCCCGGCGTGAGGCGGCGATCCGCTCTCTGCCTCGACGCTCCGGCAGCGCGCTGATACAACGGCCGGAGAATGAGGAGCCGGCCATGACCCTTCGCGAAACCGCCATTCCCGCGGTCGACATGATCGTCCTGCCACGAGTCCACGATCTTGGCGACGGCTTCGAGGTGCGTCGCGCACTCCCCTCGATGCACCGCCGGATGGTGGGGCCGTTCATCTTCTGCGACCAGATGGGACCGATCACGCTGACAGCCGGACAGGGGCTGGACGTACGGCCGCACCCGCATATCGGCCTCGCCACCGTCACCTATCTGCTCAAAGGGGAGATGATGCATCGCGATTCGCTCGGTTCAGTGCAGGTGATCCGTCCCGGCGCGGTCAACTGGATGACGGCGGGCAGCGGCATCGTGCACAGCGAGCGCACGCCCACCCAGACCCGCGCCACCGGCGGTCCCCTGTACGGCCTCCAGACGTGGGTCGCGCTTCCCCGCGAGCATGAGGAAACCGCGCCTGCCTTCTTTCACCACGCCGCCGAGGATATTCCCCAGGCCGAAGCGGAAGGCGTCACCATCCGCGTCGTCGCCGGCACATCGGACGGCATGACGTCACCCGTGCAGACCTTCACCGACATGCTCTATGCCGACGTGACGCTGACGGATGGCGCACGCTACCGGCTCACCGCCGAGCATATCGAACGCGCCGTCTATATCATCGAGGGCACGCTGGCTGTCGAAGGACAGACGGGCGGCTTCGCGACAGGCGAACTCGTCATCTTCAAGCCGGACGTCGAGATCGTCCTGCGCGCGCAGGGGCCGGCGCGGATCATGCTCATCGGCGGCGAACCACTGCCCGAGGCGCGCCACATCTACTGGAACTTCGTCTCCAGCTCCAAGGAGCGCATCGAGCAAGCCAAGACAGACTGGCGGTCCGACCGCTTCGCCCATGTTCCGGGCGAGACGGAGTTCATCCCCCTGCCCGCCTGAGCGGAGCGGACAGCTTCAGTCCCGGTCCATTTCCTGAATGGCTTTCTCGCGCGCCGCCTGCACCTCCGCATTGCGGCACAGGATATCGAATGCCGCCATGAAGGTATCGAGCCGGTCCTCATCGATTCCCTGGAACAGAAACTCGCTGCGCGTGACCGCTGTCTCGGTGATGATGTCGTAGATGCGCCGCCCTTCCTCGGTCGGGCCGAAGAAGCCATGGCGCCGCCCCGGCTTGCCGCTGCGCTGAACCAGGCCGCGCTCGATCAGCTGGTTGACCGTGCGACCCGCCTGGCTCTGGTCGCGATACAGCGCCAGCACCAGCTGCGGCCAGCTGACCGGCGGCTGGCGGCAGATTTCGTTCATCACCCAACTCTCGAAGTTGGAGAGGCCGGTGCGGCGCTTATGGGCAAGCGCGCCCCCACGCAGGATATAGGAGCAGAGCGTGATGAACGGCGGCAGCAATCGCGAACGATCGACGGCGATCCCGTTTTCACCGGGCAATCCGGCGTCGACGAGGTCCTGAAAGTCGACCTGCTCGGAGAGCTTGGTATTCGCCGCGCTCAGCTTGCGTTCCTGCTCGAACAACGCGACTGCGCGTGTGAGCAGCGTATCGAGCACGCTGAACAAGATGACGAGTTGCTCGTCGGTCACGCCGAAGGTCAGCTCGCGATTGCGCAGTTCGGCCTGCCGTTGCAGCTTTTCCGCCAGATTCCGGCCGCTCTGGCTCACGCGAATCGGGCTGCGGATTCCGCCGCGCGTCACCAGCGACACGTCACTCATCCGCTTGATCGCACGACTGACCTGCGCCTTGTCGACGCCGTTGGATGTCGAGATGGCGGCCAGCGTCATGTCGCCCTGCGCCTGGAGCAGCAGCAGGATACGGCGATCCAGCTCGTTCAGGTGAACGGTCCTGGCAAAGGCGATATTGGCGCTCTCGCGTGCGTTGCGCAGGAAAACCCAGAGCTTTGACTGGAATTTGCTACGCCGCTCGTCTCGCGGAACCCGCGCATCGAGCGCCCCCGCAATGCCGCGTAGAGCCAGTTCAAGCTGCCGGTCAAAAGCGCCTTGCGGCTCGGCCGGGGGCATGCCGCTCTGTTCGGCCAGTGCCGCTCCGAGGGTGAAATGATCGACCAGGCCGACCGCCACCTCGGCCTCATTCTGCGAGGCGCCGGCTTCGCACAGTGCGGCCATCACGCCACGTGCGCCTTCTCCAAAAGGCAGCGGGAGCGGCAGGTGCGCGAACAATGCGCTCCCATCACGGCGGGAAAGCAACGCCTGACGCGCCGCGCGCGCGCGCCGCGCCAACTGGCTGCGCCAATCCTCGCCGCCGCCCGCAGGGGAAGAAGCCGCCGCGATTTGCGCCGCCATCGCGGTCAGAAGATCGGCCAGCGACGGGAAATGCCGCTCGATATCCGCCTGCCTGACCCCACGCCGCGCGGCGATGGCCGCCGCATTGCATTGCTCCAGCCCAACCTCGTCCAGAACCGCCAAGGCGGCAGAGACGATCGCGGTCCGTTCCGCTTCCATACCGGGATCTCCCGGCATGGCCCTGCCGTTTTCCATGGTTAGCCTCCGCGGATCTTGGCGCCCGTCAAACTGATATGATTGATCGCATTTCACGGCCCGGTCAACGCTTCATGGCAATACTGGCGCACAACTCGTCGCCCGCATATGAGAGGCGCCGGCCATGCGCGCAGCATTTGACGAGTCGGCCGCACTTGGGCACACAGGCGCGACAAGGGTGCCGTGGTGGGCGAGGGATTGAAGGAGTAGGGAATGCTGATCGGACGTGTGACTTTGGCCATGGCGACGAGTGTGGCCGTTGCGGCTGTGACGATGGCAAGCGCCCCAGCCTCCGCCCAGGGCAGCCTGCAGGACCAGATGGCCGTCTGCGCACGGATTTCCAAGAAGTCCGCCCGTATGGAATGTTATGACTCGGTCGCGAACGCGGCGCAAAACGGCCCTTCCTCCAGCGCATCGCCGTCCGGCTTCGGCTCGTCGTCGATCCGTAATCCCGCACCGGCCGCTCCGCCGCCGCCAGCCCCCCCGGCAGCCGCAAGCGCTGGCTTCGGGTCCGAGCAGGTCAGCCGCCCCGCTCCGCCTCCCGCCAATATTGCGGGAGATGCCGATGAAGTGGAAGTGGCGGTCCAGTCCGCGCGCGATAACGGCCTGCGCATGTGGCAGATCACCCTGGCCGATGGCGCTATTTGGCGCATGACCGAACGGGCCAGCGCCGGTTTCCGCCCGCCCGCGCCGAACGAGACTGTGACCATCCGCAAAGCCGCGCTCGGCAGCTATCTGATGAATGTGGGGCATCAGCCATCCGTGCGCGTGGAGCGCATCCGCTAATCACGCTCCTGCGAGCAGCGTCCATTCGCTCATTGCAGCGCTTCGCCATTGCTTAAGCTTCAGACCGATCCGGCTCAGCGACCGGATCGGCTTTTGCAAGACGGGCAGCCATCGCCAGGCGGCTCGGCTGACGCTTGCGCCGCATAAGCATGGCCATGGATCGTCACGGCAAAACCAGGTCCAGACGGAATGAGTTGGCCCATTGGCGCACAGGCTTCCCGACGGATCGCCCAGCCCGGCAACGTTACAGAGGCGGTGTAACGCCATGCTGCAGCCGCTTCCAAGCTTGTAGCGCTCAATCTCCAGCGACCGGCCTCAATGGGCGTAAAAAGCCCATCGGCCCCGAAAATGCGCCGTCTGTTGCGGATATGCAACGTTGCGTTTCGAAGTGCATATTTGAAACAAAGTCAATGTCCGGCTTGCTGGACAAGATCGATTCCCTTGCATAGACATGGAGTTCTCTAATTGGGTGGCGTAGCCGACAGAAGCACGTCGCAGGGGGGAGGACGAGATATTTTCAACAGACAGAATATCCGGGGATGACTCCGTCCATTCATGGGCTTGGGCATATCCTGTGCGCGCGGCAATCCGCGCCGAAAGCTTCGGGCACCCGTTCCATCACCTGATCGAATCGCGACGCTGAACGCGCGCGATGCGGTTGGATATTGGCGTCGGCACCGGAAGACCGGGCAACGGCCCAACCGAAGCTGCAAGCCCTAAAAACGATGACGCCCGAGCGGGCGCAACACCTTGTTATGCACTTACTGTGAGGGGAGAACTATCTTGAATACGGAAATTGAATCCAAGGGCCGTTTGCTCGGCCACACGCTGCGGGTCGCCCTGCTGGCGAGCGCCGGCCTGGGCGCCTTCGCGCTTACCGCGCCGGCACAGGCGCAGGAGGATATTGGCGCCGATACCGCAGAAACCAGCCAGGCAATCGTGATCACCGGATCACGCATCGCGCGTAAGGATTATGAATCAAACAGCCCGATCGTCACGGTCGGCCAAGACCTGCTTCAAAATTCCAGCACGTCTGCGGTTGAGCAGAACCTCAACAAGCTCCCCCAGTTCACGCCTGAGAAAACCCCCACCCAGGGTGGCGATATTCAGGCATCGCCGACCAACACGCCCGGCTCGGCAACTGTCTCGCTGCGTGGCATCGGGTCCAACCGTAACCTCGTGCTGATTGACGGCCGCCGCGTCACCCCGGCCAACGCCTCGATGGCGGTGGATATCAACACCATCCCGTCGGCCGCGATCGAGCGTGTCGAGATCATCTCGGGCGGTGCCTCCTCCACCTACGGCGCGGATGCCGTCGGCGGCGTCGTCAACTTCATCCTGAAGAAGAACTTCCAGGGCATCATGCTCGATGGCCAAATGGGCATCACCCAGCGTGGCGATGGCCAGGAATATAAGATCAGCGGCATCATGGGCACCGATTTCGCCGATGGCCGCGGCAACATCAGCATCGCGCTGGAAACCAACAATCGTTCCAAGTCACTGCGTATCGAACGCCCCTGGTTCCGCAAACAATATGCAGACCCGAATATTGGCGGCAACTACTTCTTCCCGACCTATTCGGGCATTACGCAAGCTGGCGGCGGCAACCAGGCCTATCAGGACCTGCTGAATGGAATGTTCCCCAATCGGGACCCCAACACCAACGTTTCGGCTAATGGAAACCTCTATTTCCTTGGTAACACGCCGTTCACGATGGGCACTGGCCCCACGAACCTCACCGGCGTATCCAACTTCCCGACGGAGTTGATCGACGGTTATGTCACCAAGAAAGACATTTACGGTGGGCTGAGCCAGAACTTCCCGGAAGATTATATCAACCTTCCGCTCAACCGGTTCAATTTCTATGCACGCGGCAGCTATGAAATCAACGACTGGGTTTCGGTGATTGCGCAAGGTTATTTCAACAAGGCGCATACGGCGACTGTCCAGCAGCCCGGACCCATTGTCGGCGGTTGGAACGTCGTGATTCCTCGTTATGCAAACGACTCTGAATGGCTTCCTTCCAATCTGGTCACTTTGCTGAATGCCCGTGATGACCCCAATGCTGCCTGGTCTGTGACCGGCTATGTTCCAGGGCTGGGCAACCGCGAAGTCTTCAGTGACGTTTACACCTACAACATGGTCGCTGGCTTCGAAGGCAAGATTCCGGGAACCGACTGGACCTGGGACGTCACTGGTTCACGCGGTGAATCCGTTACCAATGCTCTGACCACCGGCGTAGCTTCCCTTGAGCGCCTCCGGGCCGTGATGACGGCACCTCGTTTCGGTGCGGGCTTCAATACGGCGGGTAACGCCGCAGGCGGCTTCTTCGGGTCGAGCAGCGCAAGTTGCACCTCGGGCCTTGATCCGTTCAGTGGCGCCGATGTTTCGTCTGACTGTATCGATGCCGTCAAAGCCGATCTGAAGGAAACGGCGACGATGACGCAGACCGTCTGGGAAGCCAACGCCCAGGGTAAGGTCCTTGATCTTCCGGCCGGCGATCTCCGTGCCTCGGTCGGTGCCACCTATCGCAGCAACCATTATACCTTCCTCGAGGATACGCTGAAAACGAGCGGCACCTCTTTCCAGGATCAGGCGCTGGGTATCTATCCAGCCAACAATATCGATGCGACCCTCTCCAGCAAGGAAATCTATGGAGAAATCTCCATTCCGCTGCTGAAGGACATCCCGGGCATCAAGCTGTTGGAACTGATCGGCGGTATTCGTTATGCCGATTCCAGCATGACGGGCGGAAGCACGACATGGAAGGTCGAAGGCAACTGGGAAGTGACCAACTGGCTGCGCCTGCGGAGCAGCTATAACAAGGCCCAGCGTGCGCCGAACATGGGTGAACTCTATTCCTTCACCCAGAACTTCGCCCTGTTGACGGGCGGAGACGCTTGCTCGACCGGCAATCCATATTCCTATTCGGCGAACCCGGCGAATGCCAATGGTGCGGCCGTAAAGGCCCTGTGCTCCGCACTCATGGATAAGACCAATATCCCGGGTCAGCCGGCAAACTCTGTCTCTTATTATGGCAACGGTTTGCCAACCAACGATCCGGCCTATATTCCGCCATCGACAGGTTCGACCAGCGCATCGACGGCACCGGGCTTTGCCTTCCCTTATTTCATCGGCAACCCGACCTTGAGGCCGGAAGATGCAAAGACCTTTACCGTCGGCGGCGTCATTTCCTCGCCGTCCAATGCGCCAGCCCTGAGCGGCATGCGCCTGTCGGTCGACTATTATAACATCAAGGTGAGCAACGCGATCGGCCTGCAATCCGGTCAGACATTACAGCAGCTCTGCCTCGACCCGGCGTTCAATCCGACGTTCGATCCGAATAACTTCTATTGTGAGAACTTCCAGCGCGGCACGGGCGGCGGCATTGGCGCCGTACGTCTGGCCTATACAAACACGGGCGCATTCAAGACCTCCGGTCTCGACGTCCAGTTCGACTGGCGGCTCGATCTTCAGGATACGGTCGGCCTGCCGGGTGCCTTCGGCATCAACACGGTGTTCAACTATCTGTTCACCCTGAAGTCCTCACCCTTCTACTCGGGTGTGCCGAAGGAATCGCAGGCACCCTTCACGGAGTATGCTGGTACCCTGTTGGCGCCGGACAGTGGCCTGAGTCCTAACGGGGCCTATCGCTGGAAAACCTTCACCACCTTCAGCTATGCGATTGATGGTGTGAATGTCGGCCTCCAGTGGCAGCATCTTCCGGCCATTGCCTCCGGGTCGACGAATACTGGCCTTCCGGCTTATGATCTGTTCAGCCTGAGTGCGGGTGTAAAGGTCAATCAGACCGTGTCGATGCGCTTCGGCGTCGACAATCTGTTCGACAAAGCTCCCCCGTTCGGTGGTGTTGATACGACAGCCGTTTCTCCAACGCTGCCGGGTGGTTCATATAACACCACCAACTATGATGCTCTCGGCCGCCGCTTCTACATCGGCGCGACCGCCAAGTTCTGATCGCCGCTCACGCGGTTATCTGATGGAAAATCAGGGGCCTTCCTTCGGGAAGGCCCCTTTTTTCGTGCCTTGCCGGCACCGTCGGCGGTCCGTCGCCTGTTTCAAATTTATCACAGGCCATCAGCCTTCCATGGTCAGCGCGTCGCCCCGCACTTATCCCCTAGACAGGTTTAATCAACAACTATACTCAAAACGTAACGTTGAAGATAACAACCATTAGTGGGGAGAGGCTTTGCTGACCGGCAGGGTCGCCTGATCAGGCAAGTCGCGGTGTCCCATACGATCGTCGAATAGCGGCGCGCCCAAAAGGCGTGTGCCGGCACGGCTTCGTGTGCCCGCCAATCCCCAGACAACAACGGATCCGCCGCGCTGGCCGCCGACTCATCGGTTCGTCCACGCGGCCACAATGAGCCGTGAAGGCATCGAAACAGGGGAGTGCTTTATGACTGACAGATTGAAATTGCGGTTCTGGCTGCTCAGCGGCAGCGCCTGCCTCGCGGGCGCCATGACGGCAGCCGCCCCCGCGCAGGCGCAGGACGAGGGAGCCAGCGCCCAGGAGCAGGCGATCGTCATCACCGGATCGCGCATCGCGCGCCGCGATTATCAGGCCAACAGCCCCATCGTCACGGTGGATTCGGATATTCTCGAAACATCCTCCTCCTCCGCGATCGAATCGAACCTCAACAAGCTGCCGCAGTTCACGCCGGCGCAGACGCCCCAGCTCGGCGGCGACATTCAGGCGACCGCGACCAACACGCCGGGCGCAGCCAGCATCTCCCTGCGTGGCCTCGGCGCCAACCGCAACCTCGTGTTGCTCGACGGCCGCCGCGCGACGCCCGGCAACGCCAATATGGTGGTGGACATCAACTCGATCCCCTCCGCGGCGATCGAGCGGGTGGAGGTCATCACCGGCGGCGCATCGGCGACCTACGGCGCCGATGCCGTGGCCGGCGTCACCAACTTCATCCTGAAGAAGAATTTTCAGGGCCTGGAACTGGATGGCCGCATGGGCATCTCGCAGCGCGGCGACGGGCAGGAATATACCATCAGCGGCATCATGGGCACCGACTTTGCCGATGGCCGCGGCAATGTCAGCATGGCGTTCGAAACCAATGATCGCTCCGCCGCCAAGCGCATCAACCGCCCGTGGTTCCGGGATCTGTATCTCGACCCGGATGTCAGCGGCAACCAGACCTTCTCGGATTCTCCCAGCTTCGTGCCGGGTGTGAACCGACCATCACAAGATGTGATGAACGGCATTTTCGACGGTCGCGACGTCGCCGCCTTTCCCAATTATCCGACCAACGGCACCGTCTGGTTCAATACCGACGGCACGGCCTTCGGCGGCTCCAACAATTTCGCGACCCGCGCCGGCGCCTATCGTTACAATGGCGACATCGGGCCGGGCATGCATGAGAACAGCCGCGGCTATCTGTCGGAGAATTTCCTCGACGATCAGCTCGTCCTGCCGCTCAAACGCTACAATGTCTATGCGCGCGGCAATTATGAGATCACCGACTGGGTGAACCTCGTGGCGCGGGGCTATTTCAACAAGTCGAGCACGCTCACCGTGCAGCAGCGCGCGGTCGCCGGCAACGGCTGGAGCGCCAATATCCCGATCTACAACAGCGATGGGTCGCGCCGCGAGATCCCGACCGAGCTGGCCGCCATGCTCGCCAGCCGCACCCCGGCGGCCGGCACATCCGACCTGGCGCTGGCCAATCTCAACTGCGCCGGCGCCAGCGCCGCCGTGCCCGGATCGGCTGCGGATTGCGATTGGCAGCTCAACATGTATCCGCTCGACACGCCGCGCACAGTGGCCGCGGATGTCTTCACCTATCAGATGCTGGTCGGCCTGGAAGGCAAGATCCCCGGCACCGACTGGACGTGGGATGTCTCCGGCTCGCAAGGTGAGTCCGAGACGAGCTTCACCTCCTCTGGCTTCGTGTCTCTGGAACGGTATCGCACCGTTATCAGGGCAGACAATTGGGGCGCCGGCTTCGTCCAGCAGGGCAACCAGATTCAGGGCGGCTTCGGCGCGTCACAGGTTACTTGCACCAGCGGCCTCAATCCGTTCGATGATGTGGCGACCAGCCAGGATTGCGTCGATGCGATCTCGGCCGATGTGAAGGCCCGCTCGCTGATGCAGCAGACCAATTGGGAGGCGAACGCGCAGGGCAGCCTGTTCGCGCTGCCCGCCGGTGATCTGCGCGCCGCGCTCGGCGCGTCCTATCGCCGCAATCGCTTCAGCTTCACCAATGATACGCTCTCGACGCAGGGCAAGTCGTTCCTCGATCAAGTGGCCGGCCTCTACCCCAGCGGCAACTCCAAGGGCACGATTGCGGTGACGGAGCTTTATGGCGAGCTTCTCGTGCCGCTGCTGGCGGACCTGCCGCTCATCAAGAAGCTGGAGCTGGAACTGGGCGCCCGCACGTCCGATTACAGCACCACGGGCAGCAGTTTCACCTGGAAGGCGCTGGCCGACTGGCAAGTGACCGACTGGCTGCGCATCCGCGGCGGTTACAACAAGGCCGAGCGCGCGCCCAACATCGCCGAATTGTTCCAGGCCCCGCAGCAATCCTATGCCAGCCTGCCA
>Ga0180219_1001962_pt1 | contig 12643 bp, 11 predicted proteins | sample eDN3rd30CBELigMG_FD_151338 | JGI IMG/M metagenome (GOLD analysis project Ga0180219, IMG submission 151338) | Enriched Miracle-Growth compost microbial communities from Emeryville, California, USA - eDNA 3rd pass 30_C BE-Lig MG (version 2)... ...
AGGTGTTGCTCCACATAGTCCAGGGCCACTGCGACCGCTTTGTCGTTGGCTTGGATTAGACGCTCGTCACCGCCGATTAAGGCTTGCAAGGTGATACTTTTCGGGGCACCAAATGTGAGATCCAGGGCCGCCCGAGCTTTGGCGTCCTTGCGAATGGATTCGCCAGCCGAAACGCCATGGCCAAACTCGCCCTGCAGCATGGCCTTGAAGCGCATCGGATCGAACTCACCGACTGCACCAAGTCGCCGAGCACCTTCGCCTTGCCAAGCGGCTGCCTCACCATCTCGGCTGTAGTAATCGTCTGCCTGGTCTGCGTAATAGTGGGTAGCAACGGACGCGCGAGCGCGATAGATCTGGCTGTGCGAGATCATGAGGGTTCCAGGAAAGTTAATGAGAGACGAGTCAGAAGAAAAAAACTCGTGTCAGCGCGTGCTTTAAAAAGAAAGAAGGTGGTATCTAAAAACAGTTATTTACTGATTTTGTAGACTGACCTGGGGCGAAAAAAGGAGGGAAGTGATTGCACGCATTGTTCTTGGAGGGGGGTAGTTATTTCCCCTCCAAAATGGACGCTGTTGGTTAAGGGTTAAGAGAAATTTGTCCTATAAGGCTCTGCATATAGTCGGGAAATACCACTCTCTGCAGCGATGTCTGGAGTTGAGCGATGTGTCTATCGTCCAGGCGTAGTCTGCCGCAGGCAAGTGCCAGGATAAATTCTGGTAATGCTGCACCAGAATCTTGCTGCCACGCTGAAATTTCATTCTGAATGATTTCTAGCATTTCCTCACTGCAAGCCTCATCAACGGAGTAGGCCATTTCATTTTCCTTCGCTAACCTCAGGAAAGCGGCACGTAAAATTGAATCGTTATAATTTTTGAAGTTTTCCGGACAGAGAAGAACGTGACCATACAGAGATGATCGCATCTCGGCTTCAATAGCTAAGTTTCGAGTAGACCCCAGTGCTCTGTCATGGCATCGAGCACATGCGAGAGCATTCCCTACTACGACAAGAATATCTGCCTGAGATATTTTTGAGATATCACTGCTCGTGTTCAAATACACGAAGTCATTTTTTATACTTAGTTCATCACCCTCGCGTGTAAGGAAGAGCTTATCATCAGAGCACGCCCTATTCTCGATAAATTTTTTTCGCTCTTGAAGTCGTTGCGGAGCTGATGGATCTGAACATATTTTAGAAAGCAAGTTGTATTCTAGATCCCATGCGGAACGGCCCTGATAATTCATTGGGAACGCCAACTCGTGGGCGGAGCGAAAAATGAAAGTATCTCGGCCATGTTCCCCGTAGGTTAAGAATATGTTCAGGTCTGAATGCTGCTCTGGACTTTCAGAAAATGTTAGTGCCGAAATGTAGGCCACATTTCCTTTTGGGATGATGCTGCGCAAAGTGGCATTGATTTGGCGGGCTCTTCCATGGTCAATTAGCACGCCAAATAAGATTAATGCGCTGGCTCCTTCGACAGTTGGCATTGTCTTTAACTCAGCCCAGTCAACAAACTCAACGTAGCCGTTGATAAGCGGAATCTGTGCTTCTTCCAACAGTGCACGCGCAATTTCATCTGAAATGTCAGAAAGTACGACGTATTTTATTGGTATAGGAGCAAATCTGCGAAGATGCCTTATCAGGGTGGTGCGTGTGTGATCTTCTTTGATCAGTGCCTCAATGTCTACGTTGATTAGCGATGGGGCTGATTGTGACAGACGAAAATTTGTTTGAAAAACTTTCGAGCGAGTGAGTCTTTCCAACACCTCTCTTGCTGCACTGCTCTGAGATTTGGCTTTGACTCGAACGCGTCTGCTTTGACGTTTTTGGAAAAGGAATTGATCTCCTTCCAATTCAGCAAGAATAAACCCGCTATCGCATAGCGGACAATCATCCGGTCTATGGTTTAGTATTTCTTTGTAGCCACAACCACTTTGTCCCGCATGAGTTAGATTGCACACCACTCCCTGGGGATATTCTGTCGTAGAGTTTGAGGCGAGGTAGTAAAGTATGCTGATGTTCTGTCTGTTTGCACCGAGTTGAACGAGCTCTGTTGCAAGTGATCCAGAAGTTGAAGCTGACACTAGAATCCAGTCGTTTCGGGCAATGCGGGATATCGACTTTAGCCCTCCATATGAGCTAAATGATGTGATTGAAACATAGTCGGTCCACAGTTCTCTACGGTTCGCTATGTAAATCATTGCTTGAGCAACGGATATGAGTGGTGCTGTATCAACCAGAATAAGTTTAGGCGGTTTGGGTCCGTAGTTGCTCAATGCGAAAAATGCTAGTGTTGCGCATGCGTGGGAGGACAAGAGGACATTTGCAGTGCGTAGAAATTGATTGGCATGTTTTCCTGACCCTTTACGGAAGTGCACTCCGTGAGGCGCATTTACTAAGCCATTCCCTTTGTCGAATAGATCGAATAGCCATCCTCTTATTAGTTGAGGATCCACATGCACTTTAGACTCGTGACGTGCCGAACCTCCCTCCCAAAAGAGCCTATCTGACATCACCTTTAGCTTTGGGCCGTCGTTACATATATCAAGGACGTGGAAAGTGCCTCCGTTCTCCATAAATAGCTTTGATCTGGCAAGCGCGGTGCCATCTAGCAATGCGCTGACGATAGCAGTTGTTTGAGAAAACGGCGCTAGAATGTAGATGTGGGCTGTTGAGGGGCGGGTGGAGTATATATCGCGTACATCGGTACTAATTAAAGCATCTTGGATGATAGGATCCGTGTAAACGAGTAGGCATGCATCGCATTGACGCCCGTTGATCTCTACACGAGAAAAGAGTGTTAAGGCGTGTGTATTCATCATTTCAGGGGAATAAGAACGCGTAATGTCGATCCAACTAATTTCTCGTGTTCCGTCGGTATCTGAAAAAGATGTCTGGCTACATCTAATAGTACCGGCTTAGGCATACCTGGTCGTGTTTCTGATGACCGTGATTCGATTTGAATAGGAAGAGAATTTTCAAAGAAAGATCTATAGGCGCGTAATCGTCCTGTTCTCACCTCAAGATAACCTTTCGCGAACATTAGCGCACGCAAAACCTCGTATAGTCCTAGACCACGATAATCGGGCCTTCGGTCTGGAACGGCAGAGTCAGCGTGTCTGCCAAGGCAGTAGTGCATGATTTTCCATTCACTGTCTAACGAAACAGATGAATCTAAAATTTTTCTATTGAAGGAAGAGTAGAAACCGATTCCGCTGTCAAACACCGATAGTTCCAGATAAGGTAGAACTGTGGAGGTGGATTTTCCATTTGGAAGTCTGATGTGAGAGTCTAGTTCGAGCCTTTTTATTATTAGGCCTCGTATCCCGTTTTTGACTATAGGTTTCCCCTCCAAATCCGTCTTTGCATGATTCTCGGTGTTCTCGAAAAGTTCTGATAGGATTACTCCTAGAACTTCACGGTGCTTATAGATTGAAGATTGCTCAACGCCACTCGCTAAGTGGTTGATCATCAGATCTTCCAACAATCCACCCATTTCGCTACTTTTGAAAAGAATGCCCTCTCTGTTATAGAGGTCTGGGTGAGTGCCATGTCCTAAACTATCTGCGCATACGGCCACCTGGCAATCTGCAAAAGCGTCTATTTGCAAACGATGATTAAGTAGTAATGCTCTTCTAGCCCGTTCCACTTCAGTCGAGACATTTATTACAGGGCCTTTGGGAGGCCGAATTGAGTGTGATACGTCTTGAAGGCAGAGCGCGATTGCTAATAAAGGAAATAGCGTTGGCGACGCAAATACTAGCTTAGCGACAGATTCATCCCATTCGAATGATAGCGAGTTACAGATAGAGGCTAGTGTAATGAGGCGCTGTATGCCGATCGCATCTGGCAGACGAGTTGGATCGTTTGAGTGCAAATCGCCATGCGAAATCTTGATCAATATGTCTCTGTTGCCTTGAGTCAAATCGACTAGAGGAGTTTCGCTCAAGATATCGAAGATTCGAATGGAACCGATTGCGTTGTTGTCTTGGGTCACGTCCAAAATCACAGAAAGTTATATTCGAATGTTGAAACAACCGTTTGTCCATAAGGACGAGTTGAAAATCTGAATCGAAATGTCTCTGGCTTTACTCGTGGCTTTCGAGTGTGATGGCGAGCATTTTTTTTATTTTGGGTTCAGGCTTCCAGTAGTTGGGGCCCTTTAGGAATTTTCCATTATTGTCGTAGATTGGCTTTCCATCGGAACCTAGTTTGCTTTCATTGCTGTCCATGATGATGTCAAGAATTTCCTCTAGAGGTAGTCCGTATTTCAACGCCTCCGAGCGACAGTAGACGATGACATCTCCTAATAGATCGGCAATCGCGACCGCAATGTCGAGCTGGGGCGCTCCTTCATTAGCCAAGCTGACAATGTCATCAATTTCATTAATTTCATCAGAAAGTGTGGATTTGAATTTTTGCAGGCGCTCAGCAACGTCAGTAGGAACTGTAGGCCTTTCATGGGCTGGCAGCTTGTACATTGCATTCATCGTAGCGATTCGTTCAGCGAAGGTACTTTTCATGAGATTTCCTAGAACCAACTGGCATTTTTTGCTATGAATGTAACACTTTTTATATGCCGCGAGCATTTGTTGATATAGGGCATGGAAGACTTGTTTTTATGCAATAGAAGCAATGTTGGACATGCGTAGAGCAGATCGCTTGGTTAGCTACCTTGAGGAATCTTCTCCGGAGTTAGTGCCGTCTTGGACGGTAGTGCATGAGTATTAGCCCTAACTGTTTATCTACTTGTTGGTGTTTGCATAGATGCAGCCGCTATAAATTCTTATCTGGATTCTTGAAACGCCATTGCAGCTGATCCAAATTTCTTGATCGGCAGCGTTACCCTCGCAATCGGGAAATCTCCCGCCAGCGCGACATATCCTCCCAGTGACGGCAGTGCCTGTATCTGGGCCGCCGTCACCACATCTTCGGTCGTCCGTTCCATGTTGTCCGAAGTGTTTCGGTTATCAACACTGCGGCTGACGCTGTACTTGGGCCGTTCGACTTCATGCTTGCCCAGGCTTTCGCTCATGTCCTTCGCGGTTTGCGGATCGGTACGGGAGCCGCCCAGCACGGCTAGGTTGCGGAAGCTGGCCCGAATGGTGGTGGCCATGGTTTTTCCATAGATGTGCTCCAGTTGCGATGTGCTTTGCAATCCGGCCACGATGCGCAGGCCATTTTTCCTGCCTTTGGTCAGGCCTGCTTCCAGCGAGGGCAGGGCTTCCAGACTGGCCAGTTCGTCGATAAACAGCCACCAGCGCCGATGAGAACTCTCCGGCATGGACAGAATGGACGTGATGAACACGTCGGCCCATGAAGACACGAGCGGTTTCATGGAGCTCATCATGTCTTCGCGCCAGTTGATGTACAGGTTGCCACCGTCAGACCGAGACAGCCATTCGCGGATGGAGAATTTCCCGGGCTTCATGCCGGTGTGCTCGGACAGCTTGTTCGACAGCACAAAGCGGGCGGAGGACAGCGCTTTACTGGCCTCGCTGGAGCCTACGAACAGGGATTCGGCCAGTGTGCCTTCCAGGAATTGCTTTAAGACCTTGGGATCCTCGATGGTGCACAGGCGAAACAAATCCATGACGCTGGCTTGTTCGCCCTGCATCTGATGCAGTTTCTTGGCCGTTTCGCGTAGCAGTAGTCTCCCAAAGTCGTTCCACTCTTCCGCATTTTTATCCTGGCTCATTGGTACCATCGAGTGAGCCAGCCGCTTCCAGTCGTAGTCGGCGCGCACTTCGTTGAAGAGCGACCATCCCTGACTACGGGCGTCGTAGGGGTTGAGGATCATGTCGTTCGGCTGCCAGAACTTGCTGAGCAGATCCCCGTTGGGGTCAATCACAATCATGCGGTCGTTGCGATCCGAGGCTTGCCTGCCCAATCGGGCGTGCATCTCGTGCTTGGATCGGCGCAGGACGGATGCGGCCATGTTGCGCAGCAGTACCGATTTGCCTGAGCCCGTGGCCCCGCTGATAAGCAGGTGAAGGTTTTCATTGGCCGTGGGCATGGGAATGCCGCCGATGTCGATCTGTTCTTTCCCGCTTTCTTCGCACTGACGTGCCAGGCCCTGGGCCGACGTGGTGCGCGTACCCCGTACAAAGCGTTTGTAGCCCGCCCCTTCAAACCCTTCGGTTCGAGCCGTGCGTCCGACAAACAGGACAAAGATGAGGGAGAGTAGCAACCCGACACCAAGCGCACCGTAGAGCAAGGGGTACTGCGGCGTTATCACCATGAAGTGCCAAAGGGCCCGGGCATTCCAGTCGTGCCAGTGCATGTGGCTGCCCCAGGTAGCGGTGGCCATCCAGGCACCCGCCGGAAAGAGCACCAGGGAAAACGCGGCAATACGCCGTCGAGTGATGGGGGAAATCAGTGTGGACATGGTTACCCGTCCTCATGAAATCAGCATCTGACCGAGAGATAGACCCGCCAGCAAACCACCCAGAGCGCCTGCGGCACCGCCGACAAGTAGGGCGATCCAGGTCATACGCCGTGCCGATCGGTGCGCTGTGTGGGCGTACTGTGCGGCTTCGTGGGCCAGGCGATCGAGTTGCTGGTGAGTGTCTTGCAGCATGGCCTGAGTGGCCTGCTGTGCTTCCTGGTGGATCGGCCGGATGCGCGATTCGATGGTGCTCGTCAGGTGGTGACTGAGTTGCTGGGGCAAGGTTTGCTGCGTGTCTGCCATGGCCTGCATGCTTTTTTGCACGGTATGCAGGTGCTGCGTGGTGCGCTCCAGTCGGTCTACCAGGTTGGACACTTCGCCCAGCACCTCGTGATACAGCAGGTCCAGTTTGGTACGAGCGCCGTTGGGAGCCAGGTTGGGTTCCATGATGACGCTCAGGCAAACAATGCGTTGAAGGCCGCGTTCATTTGCCGATCTACCGGCTTGGCCAAGGCGCGCAGGGCGTGACGACTGCTTAGCTGGGAGATGCGGACATGGTCGTCTGGATCGGTGTCGCGAAGCAGGGCGCGGTAATCGGTTTGGTCGGCCAGCACGTCGGCAATGGTGGTGCGTTGTTCGGCCAGTAGTTCGAAGACTTCGTTTTCGTAGATAGCTGCGTGTGGGTTGGCTTGCACCTCGCCGGTCTTGGCGGCATAGGCCAGGATCGAGGGGAATTCATCGGCCACGCTGCTATCGACCCGATTGAACAGGATGCGTACCCGTTCGGGATCCACGCCGAGCTCGGCCAGCGCTGCGACGGTTTTGATGGTTTCGCGTTGGGCTTTGCCGGTGTTGATGACGGGCAACACGAAGTAGCCGATTTCTTCATGCGCATCTTCGTAGCGCATCATGTGCGTCAGAAAATCCTCGATGTTGCTGGCACCGACATCGACGATGGCATCGTCTCGGGTGAGCAACTCGCGAAATAGTCGGCCAAACTGCTCACCGCGTAGCTGATCGACATCGAGGCCCAGGTCTGCGCCGGTTTCGTTGGTGGACTCGACGGCGAAGATTTGCGCGCTGTTCATGCGGGGGGCAAGCAGGTGCGAGGCCGCGACCGTTTTGCCAACAGAACCGGTGTAGTTGAGCACGGCGACTTTCATGGTTTGTTCCTTTTGGTGGACGGGTTGTCAGTGGTGGGCGTACGGTTGGCCTGGCCTTCACGGCGTAGTGCTTCCAGGTCAATACGCATGTCGCGGATCTTTCGCAGATCCCCAGGCGTTTGGATGTCGCGGGGCCGTCCCTGAATGGCATCCAGTGCCGGTGGCGACGAGGTGGGGGATGAGGGTGGTGACGGTTGCTTGGCGGCTTTCCTCTGCGCTTTGCGCCAGCGGTACAGCGTGATGGCATAGGTGCCGAACTGAACCTGCAGACCAGCTGCTGCCAAATCGTCGAGTACGGCAGCATGTGGAACACCAGTTGCCAGCTCCGCTTCGATCAGCGGGAACAAGGCGCGCAGTTGTGCTGCGGTGCTGATGCGAGGATCCAAGGTCGCGAGGGTGGCGCGATAGCGCGCTACGGGTCGGGATTCATTCATAGGCTTCCATGGTTGCGTTGAAAACGGGATGGGGTCGAGGCTTGCTACAGGCTGACTTATCCACAAGCCTGTCTGGTAGTAATAAGGTAGAAATAAGGTAGAAGGCGTCGAGATGGCTGGAGAGCCCCTATTCATGCGGGTTTCCAAAATCGATGCGCGATGCTATGCCGATAAAGCGCGATGCTGTGCCGATAACCCGCGATGCTATGCCGATGCAGGCGCGATGCTATGCCGACGCCTCAGACCACTTATCCACAAGCGATTTTTGGTCAAATAATGATCAAAAAATGGGGGGTGAAAAGACGGGTTTGGTGCGGTGGATGAGACGTTATGGCACGCTGGTTTAGCGATCCAATCGCGTCCAAACTGCTTGTTCATGTCCCTTGATGGCTGCTTCGATTCGGGGTTCGGCGATCACTTCCAGCGCCTCCAGTTCGGCCAAACTTCGCTCCAAACTGACCCGAAAATCCCGCATGCGACCGGTAGACTGGGCACGTTCTTTGAGGATTTCCAGGCTGTATTTCTGCTGGATGTCGGACGAGGTACCGATGAGTCGCTGCAGGCTTTTGGATAGATCCAGCCGCATCTGTAAGCGCTTGGACCAGTCCACCAGAGCGTACTCACGGTTGCCGAATATCTGTGCCCAGCGCGGATCGGCATAAATGGTGTAGCAGCCGCTGTGCGCGTCGTAATCAAAGCCACCGATCATGGCGAGCACCCGTGTTGAGGGATGATTGCCATAGCTGTATTTGATGGAGCCGTCCTTGCGACGAGCCTCAATGCACAGCGTAAACCGGGCCAGATCCTTCATGCCTTCATGCAGCCACTCGTATTGGCTGCCGCCAGTCGGTCGGCCCATGCCTCGCAGAAAATCGGCACGGTTGATGACGGGCGCTTCGCCGAGCAAGGCCGTGGTTTGCAGATACATGGCATGCATCCAGATATCCGCGTGGTCTTCGCTTAACTGCTTGCCGGATCCTTTGAGTAGGATGTTGCTGCCTTCGAGGAACACCGTTTCGTCATGCAGGGTGCGCCAGCCTCGGCGCACCGGCGCGAAGATGGCGCTTCGGGCAATGTAGTTGGGAATGGCGCGTGCCGTTTCCTTGATGCCGGGCAGGATAAACGGGGTTGGGGTACGAGCCTGCTTTTCTGCGGCTGCCACCAAGGCCTGCTCAGCCTTTTGGTGGGCCCGTTGCATGGCGGCAGACAGGCGCAGTACGTTGCCATCCTGATGAAAGGGCTGGCGTGTGGATGAGATCATGGGTCAAGCTCCAGGTGAGCCGGTGTAAGGCCTGCCTGGCGCGTGTGCAGTGCCTCACACGGGTTCAGGGAAAGGGGTTGTCGGCGGCAGGACGTGTCTAGCCGACAACGCAATAACAGGTGTTTGCCCGGGAGGGCGATGTCGTGGACTAATTAGCGACCGGTGCTTTGGGCTCGAACCAGAGCTCTTTGAGCCGAAAGCGCTCGAAATGCAGCACCACATCGACGGTCTGGCGCAAGAAAGCCTGAATGGTCGGCAAATCCAGGTTGCCACCAGTGGGCGATTGTTTGATGAGAATGGCCAGTCGATCAAAGGCGTCGGCAGCGCTGTTGGCGTGTGTAGTGGTGACCGATCCTGGATGACCGGTATTCAAGGCCGCCAGATAATCCCAGGTTTCTGGGCCACGTAGCTCGGCCAGAAAGATCCGGTCGGGCGACAAACGCATGCAGGCGGCCAGGCTGTCAGTGGCCGAGACGCGACCGCGTATGCCGCCGTACATCAGGTGAATCCGGTTTCGGTGCCGTGGCAGGATCAGTTCATGGACATCTTCAATGGTGATGAGCCGTTCGTCCACGGGAACGCGGTCAATCAACGAGCGGGCAAAGGTGGTTTTGCCAGAGCCCGTCGCGCCCGAAATGACGATGTTCTTGCGCGCCAGGATCGCTTCGTGCAGAAACTGGGGAATATCGCCTGCGGCTTTAAGTGCCATGAGCGCTTGGTCGCAGGCCGAAGCATCGCCTGCCGCATTGGTCGCTGTACTCACAAACGCACCCTGTGCCTGTAGTTCCTCCAGAGAAAATGCGGCTTGTGTGTGCTTGCGGATGTTGATGGCTAGCGTTTCGTCGATGCAGGCCGGTGGCATCACGATCTGGCCCCGTTCGCCGTCCGGCAGGAGGACGGATTGGATGGGGCTGCGGGCCATGTGGTTGTACGCAGCCAGCGCGGTGGCCAGGGCTTCCAGGTGCGGGTAGGTGAGCGAAGGGCATGTCTGCAATTCCCATGCCCCACGCGTGCGGGTGTAAAACTCCCCGGCTCGCACAATGGCGATTTCCGTCACGCTCGGGTTGTCCAGGTGGGTGGTTAATGGTCGTAGAAAGGTACGAACCGAGATGGAACGATCAAATGGGATCGGTTCAGGGGATGGGTTCGAGCTCATAGACGTGGCTGAAGTCCAGGTCACGGGCGACCATGATGCCGATGCGTTCGCCCTGGTTTTTATAAAGCGTGGGGGGAATGTCCAGCGAGTGCTCCAGTATCTTGGCAATGGCTTCTTGGCCGCCTTGGGTCGTATTGTCAAAACGGATGTTGTCGTTGCCTGACTGGCCCTGGTTGGAGGCCCAGTTGCCAAAGTCACCGACCAGAGACAGCAAAATGGCGTTGCCAAAGCGGTCCCAGAAGTGATTGTCGATTTCGCCATCCACCCCAGCCTCTCCAAGCGGGCCGGTGCCGGGCGAGCTCAGATTCACGATCACGCCGCTGGGCGTTTCCAGTCGGTTCCAGGTCACAAAGGCACGGGCCTGGCCTTGCTGGATGCCACCCGACTGATAGCCGGTAAATTTGGTTCCGGCGTCGATGAGTTTGACCTTGCCGTTGGCGCTCATGACATCGTGTGTGGCCAGGCAGGTTAGAAACCCGGATTGTGTGCTGACGAGCTTTGTCTGCAGCGTGCAATCAATCATGGTGCCTTGTGTCAGTAGAAAGTTGCGATCACCGAGCTGACCGGCCACAGACGGCGACAATTCCAATGGGCGTAATTTGTCGGCCAAGGGGCCCGCATCGTTATACGGGCCTTGTGCCGCATCGGTCTGGTTCGTGGTCTCGCCGTTTCCATCTCCACCATCTCCCTGCAGAGGGCTGGCCAACCGGCGTTGTGCCACTTCATCGACAGGTGGCGGCGCATCGGGCGCGGGTGGCGGTACGCTATAGCTCGGTTCCGATACAGGGTCGGCAACCGGCGGCGCAGGGGCTGGTTGTGGCGCGGGGCGTTCCACCTTAGGTGTCTTCAAGCGGTTGGTGATGCCGCTTTGATCCGCTTCCAGGCCGTTGGTGGCGTCCTCTTGTGGTTCATGGCTCCAAGCTTTGATGAGCACACCGATGGCGACGGCAAGCGCGACTAGGATGGTGAGCCAGAGAAACGCCCGTGCACCGCGCGGCGCAGTGCGTCCAGCGGTCTCCAGGTTCACCGGTTCCCGCTCTAAGCCAGAGGATGCTTGGTCGTCGGTGGGTTGTGAGTCTAGCGGCAGCGTGCCTTGCTCGTTTTCCGTCATGGGGCATTCCTTTGTTGCGTGTCGTCGCTGCGTTGCACGGCAGGCACGGGCATGACCGTGGAGGGTTGCTGTGCGGGTGCGCCTTTGATGTTGCGCTTGACTGCAGGCGAGGCCGTTCCGGTATGCGCTGGTACGGATGTCGCACCGTAAGCCTCGTTATGGATGGCCAACACTTGATTGCCTAGGCGCAGATGCCACAAGGCCGAAGTGCGATGCAGCACCATGGTTCGTTCATCGGCCATGTGATAGTTGGTAATGACCTCTTGGCCGTCTGGGGTGACGCGATAGACGGTCGGGATGTCGGCTTCAGCAGCAAACTGCAGCCAGGTCTGACGGCCATCATCCCAGGCATGGACGGGCGCGATGTCTGCATCACCGTTGCGGGTGTAGGCCTGCCAGTTAATGGGCGTGCTTGCTGTGCGTAGGGATTGCTCGACCGCTGCTTTCTGCGATGCCTGGATGCGTTGCTTGGCTTCGGTGTCGGGATAGCGGACGACTAGCTTGTACAGTGCCGGTGAGTGGCGGTTGTCGCTGTACGTGAGCCTGAAGCTGTAATCGCGTCGATTGGTGACGACAAGCAGGTTGGTGTTGGCGTTTTCCGCTGTGGGTTTGAAGAACAGGTGATTGTCTTTGTACGTAAACGCGTAGGCCTGACTGTCACCAAAGACGTGGTAGACGTAGTGCTCGCCAGGCTCCAGGACGATATGGGTTGCCACGCCAATGATCGCATTGAGTTGGATCACGTCCGTCGCGTCGTAGCTGACGTAGCGCACGCGATGATCGGATTTTGAGGATCGTGGCGTGTCCAGCGCCAGCGCGCTTGCAGGCAGTGCCAGACAAAGCGCGAGCGCTAACGCTTGTCGTCTGGGGAAGTGTTCAAACATGAGAGTTCCTTCGGGGCGATATGGGAATTAGCGCGACAAGTCAGCGGCCAGGTCATAGCGTGTGATCTGGAAACCCAACGGATTCAGGCGTGCGACCTCTTCGGTGAGCGGCACATCGGTGTATTGATAGGCCATGGTGGCAATCAGGTGCTGGACCTTGGTGATGTTGCCCGACGTCACTTCTCGCTCTGTCTTGGTAAAGCGAACAATGGCCGCCTGGTTGGCGCCGAGGGTGATGGAGTGGACCT
>Ga0180219_1001965_pt1 | contig 12626 bp, 9 predicted proteins | sample eDN3rd30CBELigMG_FD_151338 | JGI IMG/M metagenome (GOLD analysis project Ga0180219, IMG submission 151338) | Enriched Miracle-Growth compost microbial communities from Emeryville, California, USA - eDNA 3rd pass 30_C BE-Lig MG (version 2)... ...
GGCGCCGGAGTTGGATTCCTGCGACGAGCTGGCGGCGTTGAAGCCGGAGAAGGCCAGCGCCTCCTCCACACCCGGCATCCCGTTGGCGATGGCCATGGCCTGCTGCATCACCTCGTCGGTGCGCTCGCTCGAGGCGCCGGGCGGCAGGGTGACGACGCCGATGAGCGCGCCCTGATCCATGTCGGGGATGAAGCCGCCGGGCGTTTCCGCGAAGCGCCAGCCGGTGATGACCAGAAGTCCGGCATAGATGAGCAGCATCATGCCCACCTTGCGCACCGTCTGGGCGGTGAGATGGCCGTAATTGCTGCTCAGCCAGTCGAAGCCCCGGTTGAAGGCGCCCGTCGCCTTGTGAAAGGCGCGGGAAGCCGGGTTGCGCCCCACCTTCTCATGCACATGCGGCTTGAGGAGCAGGGCCGCCATGGCCGGTGTCAGCGTCAGCGACAGGAAGACGGAGATGACGGCGGCACCCGCGATGGTCACCGCGAACTGGCGGAAGAACTCGCCCGGAATACCGGAGACGAAGGCCGTCGGAATGAACACCGAGAGCACGACGAGGCCGATGGCGACAACGGCGCCCGACACCTCGTCCATGGTGCGCCTGGCGGCATCTCTGGGCGAGAGGCCCTCGCGCAGGTTGCGCTCCACGTTCTCGACCACCACGATGGCGTCGTCCACCACGATGCCGACGGCCAGCACCATGGCGAAGAGCGACAGGGAGTTGAGGCTGTAGCCCAGGCCCAGCAGGATGGCCAGCGACCCGATGAGCGAGATGGGAATGGCCATGATGGGGATGATGGCCGCCCGCCAGGTCTGCAGGAAGATCATGATGACGACGACCACCAGGATCAGCGCCTCGATGAGCGTGTGCTGCACGGATTCGATGGAGGCAGCGACGAATTCCGTCGGATTATAAGGGATGCTGTAGGTGACGCCCGGCGGGAAGTCGGGCTTGGCGGCCTCCAACTCGTTCAGCACCGCCTCCGCCGCATCCAGCTCGTTGGCGCCGGGCTGCGGGAACACGGCCATGCCCAGCGTCGGCCGGTCGCCGGCATAGGCGCGCAGGCCGAAGTCCTGGCGGGACAGTTCGGCATGGCCCACGTCCTTGAGGCGCACCAGGCCGCCATCCTCGCTGGTCTTGATGACCACATTGTCAAACTCTTCTGGCGTGATGAGCCGGCCCTGCATCTGGATGGGCAGGGCGAAGGCCGCCTTCTGGTCGTTGAATGGCGGCTGGCCCAGCGAACCGGCGGCCACCTGCACGTTCTGGCCGCGCAGCGCCGCCACGATATCGCTCGCCGTGAGGTTGCGGGCAGCGGCCAGATCCGGCTCGATCCAGATGCGCATGGCATAGGAGGACCCGCCGAACACCTGGATGTTGGCGATGCCGTCCTGGCGCAGCAGCCGGTCGCGGAGCGTGCCGTTGGCCCAGTCACCCATATAATCGATGCCGACATCCGGATCGTTCGAGGTCATGGCGATGAGCATGAGGAAGCCGGCCGTCTGCTTGTTGACGGTCACGCCGAGGCTGCGCACCACCTCGGGCAGGCGCGGCTCCACCGTTGAGATGCGGTTCTGCACCTGCACCTGGGCGGTATCGAGGTCCGTGCCCTGCTTGAAGACGATGTTGATCTGCGCCTGGCCGCTGGAGACGGCGGTCGAGGTCATGTAGAGCATGTTCTCGACGCCGTTGATCTGCTGCTCGATGGGGGTGAGCACCGTCTCGGACACCACCTCCGCCGAGGCGCCGGGATAGGTCACGCCCACATTGATGGTGGGCGGCGAAATCTCGGGGAACTGCGCCAGCGGCAGCAGCGGATAGGAGAAAATGCCGATGATGGTGATAACCGTGGCGATCACCGAGGCAAAGATGGGCCGGTCGATGAAGAAATGAGAGAGCTTCATGCGGGTGACCCTACTGGCCGGAGGGCAGATTGGCGGCCAGCGATGCCGGCACTTCCAGCGGCTTGGCCACCGGGGTGACCTCGATGCCCGGCCGCACGCGCTGCAGCCCGTCCACCACCACCGTGTCCTGGGCGCCAAGACCGGAGCGGATCACCCTGAAGCCGCTGTTGATGGGGCCAAGCTGGACGATCCTGCTGGCGATCTTGTTGTCGGCGCCGACCACATAGACCGCGCGGTTGCCGGCAATGGTGGTCACCGCCGTATCGGGGATGAGGATGCCCTTGTAGGGTTCGGAGCCCTGGAGCTGCATATGGCCGAACATGCCGGGGATCAGGAAGCCGTCGGGATTGTCGATGACGGCGCGGCCCCGGATGGTGCCCGAGCTGCCGTCCAGCATGGAATCCATGAAATCGAGATGGCCCTTCCAGTTGAAGTCCGTCTCGTCCTGCAGGCGGATGCGCACCGCCGCCCCTTCCCTGCCCGCCGCCATGTCGCGCTTGTATTTGAGATAGAGCGCTTCCGAACCCTCGAACACGAAATAGATGGGATCGACGGTGACCAGCTTGGTCAGCAGCGTATCATCGGCCGTCACGGCGTTGCCCACATCCACCCGGCGGTAGGAGACGCGGCCATCCGCCGGTGCCTTCACCTCGGTGTAGCCGACATTGAGCGCCGCCACCTCGGCGTTGGCCTGAGCCGCTTTCAGCTCCGCTTCCGCCGCCGCCACGTCGGCCTCGGCTGTATCGAACCGCGAGCGGCTGACATTGCCGTTCTCGACGAGCTTGCGCTGGCGCTCCAGCTCCACCCGCAGGTTCTTCAGAGTGGCCTGGACGCGGGCCACGTCGGCCTGGGCGGCCGCGAGCTGCGCCTGGAAGGGCCGCTGGTCGATGGTGAAGAGCACGTCACCGGCCTTGACGGCCTGGCCATCCTCGAAATGCACCTTGGTGAGATAGCCCGAGACGCGGGGCCGCACGTCCACCGTCTGCACGGCCTGGAACTTGCCCACGTAATCGTCCCAGTCGACGATGTCCTGGCTCAGCGGGTGCGCCACCGTCACTTCCGGTGCCTGCGGCGCCGGCCCGCCGGCCTGATCGCCGGAGCAGCCGGAAAGCGCCAGGATGGCCAGGAGCAGGCTTGCGGCGAGGAAAGCGGAATTTTTCATGGAGTATCACTTCTCTCAAAAGACGGTGGGCGTCATAAAGGCGGTGGGGCGCCGTACCGCAAACACCGGGCAGTGTCAACGATCGCCGACTTCTATAACGTTGCGCCGCACAATTTGTCAACGAGTGATGACATAAAGGATGACAAAGATAACAGCGGCCTGTAGTCTCCAGTACCCATGGTAAATGCGAAAGTTCAATCCCTGACGCCCCGGCTGCGCAATGCGGCCGCCACCCGGGCGGCGATACTGGAGGCCGCCAAGGCCCGCTTCATTGAAGAAAGTTATGATCGCGTCGGCGTTCGTCAAATCGCCGGCGACGCCGGCGTGGACGCGGCGCTCATCAGCCGCTACTTCGGCTCCAAGGAGGAGCTGTTCGCCGAGGTGCTGGCCAGCAGCACCAGCGATCCGATGGACATCATCTCCGGCCCCCGCCACGAATTCGGAGTGCGGCTGGCCACCGCCTTCTTCGACCCCACCCACAAGTCGCAGCAGGAGAGCTTCGATTTCATCAATCTGGCGGCACGCTCCACCATGTCGCCCGTGGCCGGCCAGAAGATGCGCCAGCACATCGAATCCTGCTATGTGGCGCCCTTCACCCGCTGGCTGGGAGACGCGGGCGCGACGGACAAGGCATGGCTCACCGCGTCCGTGCTCATGGGCGTGGCCCTGATGCGCAACATCGTCTGCGGCCCCGGCGCCACCCCTTCCGAGAAATGCGACAGCATCAACCAGCTGGCGCGCACGCTGCAGGCCATCGTGGACGCCGGCTGACAACCGCCAGCCGGCGCATGCGTGGTGACGCTCAGCGGATGATGGTGCCGGTGTCGTCGGCCTGGGGCGACGGCGTATCGGTCAGGTTGACGCTCAGCGTGTGCACGTAACGGAACTTGCCGTCCACATAGCGGAAGGTGTGGGAATCCGGCATGCCGGTGCCGCTGCCGAAGCGGCAGAACACGTTCACCACGCCCTTTTCCTCATCCACCAGGTAGTCGCGGTTGATGATGTAGAGGATGCCGGCGGGAATGCCCACCTCGCAGGTGGTGTCCGCCTCACCCTTCACATTGGTGTAGGCGCCGCCCTCCAGGCGTTCGCACGGGTGCCCCCAGGGCGCCTCGGTGAACTTGTCGCTGAACTGGTCGAGATAGGCATTGGCGCCGTTAATCATCTCCTGTCCGCGGGTGCGCTCGCTCACCGGCAGCTCGCTCCAGTCCTCGGCGCCGGCGTATGTCTTGTAGGCATTGGCGTTGAACAGCCAGTCGCCCTTGTCGGTCACCAGGCTGTCGACGCGCAGGATCTTGCCGTCGTTCATGTAAAGCCGCGTGCCGATGACATAGGGATGCCCGCCATCGGTCACCACGATCTCGGTGAAGGTCTTGCAGCGCTGCGGATCGTGGTAACTCGAGGAATAGGCGATCGGCAGCTTCTTGTTCCACAGGCCGTCACCCTTCCCGATCATGCTCATGTTCTCGAGGAACTGCGCATTGTCGGCGAACTGCAGCTTCGAGATATCGCCCGTCCTCTGTGCATCCACATAGGCCTTGGTGGCGGCCTTCAGCTCGGCGCGGGTGCAATGCGGGTAATCCACCCGCGGGTCCGTATCCTGCTGTGCCTGGGCCTGCGCTCCCATGCTCCCCAGGGCGCCGAGCAGCACCGCAAGGCAGGCGGAAGTGAAAATCCTCATCATCAAACCTCTCCGTCCATCAAGATTTTTCTTGGTGTTCATCGCCGGAGACCCCGATCCTCAATCCACACTTTCGCCGCAAGTCCCCCAACGGCCAGTCATAGCACAACTGCCATTGCATGACATCCCTCGCCGTTCGCCCACCTTCCCCGAGAGCGGAGCTGGCCATGGCCCCAAAGCGCGACGGAATGACACGGGAAAGCCGTTTTAAAAATATGTATATTTGATGCAACATATAAGTGACGATTCGCGTTGACGTGGGGAGCGGAGAGTAGAACATGGCATGGTTGGCGAAGAAGGGGATGAGTTTGGACCTGCGCAAGACCCTACTTGTGGCGGCGTGCGGCGCTGTCGTGACCGGTGCCGCCGCGACCTGGGGCCTGACCCAGGCCGAAGCCGCCGGCGCCAATTCCCTGCGTTCGGAATATGAGGCCATCGACTATGCCGGCGTCGCCAAGGACAACCCGGTCTACCGCCTCAACCAGCGCATCAAGAGCGGCGAGGTGACGCTGAAATATGAAGGCGAGCACGGCTATCTGGAAAGCCTGCTCAAGGAGCTGAAGATCAATCCCGCCTCGCAGATCCTGGTGTTCTCCAAGACCAGCCTGCAGCACCCCTACATCAATGCGAAGACCCCCCGCTCCATCTATTTCAATGACGATACCTATGTCGCCTGGGTGCAGGGCACCCAATTGGTCGAGGTGACCACGACGGACGACAAGAAGGGCCCGGTCTACTTCCTGTTCCATAATACGCCCAAGGTCGAGGATCATATGGAGCGGGAGACCCACACCTGCCTGAACTGCCACGACACCTACGGCAACATGGGCGGCGGCGTGCCGGACCTGCTGGCCAGCTCGTCGATCATCAGCAAGGGCGGCGTCCGCCTCACGGAGAAATTCTGGACCCGGGAGGTCAACGACACGGTGCCGGTGGATGACCGCTGGGGCGGCTGGTACGTCACCGGCCAGAGCGGCGACCAGCCCCACATGGGCAATATCCTCATCGACGACCTGTCGCAGATGTCCAGCCTGGACGCCGTGCGGCACGAGAACATCGACACGCTGGACGAGCTCGGCTACCTTGATACCTCGCATTATCTGAGGTCCACCAGTGACATCGTGTCCCTTCTGGTGCTGGAACATCAGCTCACGGTGGTCAACGAACTGACCTATATCAAGTTCAAGGCGCCGGTGGTCCTCCAGCGCATGAAGCATGCGGATGCGATCAATGCCCCCTCGTGGGATGCCCTGCCCGCCGATGCCCAGCAGGTGCTGCGCCGCATGCTCGACGATCTGGTGAAACGCATGCTGTTCGTCGGCGCCGCCGAATACAAGGATCAGATATCGGGCTCGAAGGACTATTCCGACTGGTTCGAGGCCCAGGGGCCGAAGGACGACCAGGGCCGCTCGCTGCGCGACTTCGACCTGAAGACCAAGCTCTTCAAGCACTCTGTGAGCTTCCTCATCTATTCCTCTGATTTCAATACCCTGCCGCCCTACGCCAAGGATTATGTGTACCGGCAGATCGCGGATGTCCTTGAGGGCCACACCCACGACGAGACCTATGCCTTCATCCCCGATCAGGAGCGCAAGGCGACCTTGCAGATCCTGGCCGACACCAAGCCGGACTTCGCGCGCTATCTGGATACGCGGGCTGCGTTGAACCCTTAAGCCCCGGGCGAAACGCCGTCCCAAAGCAAAAGGCCGGGTCCCACGCCCGGCCTTTTGTCATATGCCCGGGCTTGGGTGTCGGGGCCTACAGCCGGCCGGCGCGGAAATCGGCGATGGCCTGATGAATCTCCGCTTCGGTGTTCATGACGAACGGACCGTATTTGGCCACCGGCTCGCGCAACGGCCGGCCGGCCAGAAGGATGAAGCGGGCCGCCGCGCCCGCGCCGGCGGCCAGCGCGATGCGCTCGCCCTGCGACAATACGGCCAGGGTGCCGGCCTCCACCACGCGCTCCCCGGCCACGGTCACGGCGCCATCGATGACATAGAGGAAGGCGGCGTGGCCGGCGGGCAGCGCATGCTCGAAAGCCTGCCCGGCGGGCAGCGTCACGTCGAAGAACAGCGGGTCCGTATGCGCCGCCTCAACGGGGCCGGAGACACCGTCGAGCACCCCGGCGATGATGGTGACGCGCGTGCCGTCCGCCCGTTCCACCACGGGGATGTCCCCGGGTGGGATGTCCTGGTAGCGCGGCGCCGTCATCTTGGCGCTGGCGGGCAGGTTGATCCAGAGCTGGAAGCCCCAGAGGAGCCCGTCCTCCTGCTCCGGCATTTCGGAATGGACGATGCCGCGCCCGGCGGTCATCCACTGCACGCTGCCGGGCGTGAGCAGCCCGGAGTTGCCCTGATTGTCGCCATGGCGCATGCGCCCGGCCAGCATGTAGGTCACCGTCTCGAAGCCGCGATGCGGATGGTTGGGGAAACCGGCGATATAATCCTGCGCCTCGTCGGAGCGGAATTCGTCCAGCATCAGGAACGGGTCCAGGTCCGCCACCTCGGGCGTGCCGATGAGCCGGTGCAGACTGACGCCGGCACCATCGCTGGTGGCGAAGCCGCGCGTGGTGCGCAGCACCGTCCGTGCCGTTCCCTCCATGATATTGGCCATGATCCGCACCTCCTCGGCTTGTCTACTGTCGCTGAATGGCGATATGGACGCAAGGGCCGGAAAGGCAATACTATGGGGTCCGAACCACCAGGGGGAGCGCCATGTCAGAGAAGATATCCGCCAACGCCATCCAGGCTGAATCCTGGGCCGGGGAGATGGGGGAGAAATGGCTGGCCCATCTCGACCGGTTCGAAGGCATGATCGCGCCCGTGGGCGAGGCCCTCCTGGCCAAAGCCGCCGTCCGGCCGGGCGACCAGGTGATCGACATCGGCTGCGGCGGGGGTGCGAGCAGCCTCGCCCTCGCCGCCCGGGTGGCACCGGATGGCATGGTGACGGGGCTCGACATCTCTCCCATCCTCATCGCCGAAGCGCAGCGCCGGGCGCGGGCGCGCGGCATCCAGACCGCGCAGTTCGTGGTGGGCGACGCCGGAAGGGTGCGCATCCCGGGAGACGGCTTCGACGTCCTCTTCTCCCGCTTCGGCGTCATGTTCTTCGAGGACCCGTACGCCGCCTTCGCCAACATGCACGGCTTCCTCAAGCCCGATGGCCGCGCCGTCTTCGCCTGCTGGGCGCCACCCGCCGAGAATGCCTGGGTGCGCGATCTCATGGCCATCGCCGCCGAATTCGTCGAGTTGCCGAAGCCCGAGCCCCGCGCGCCCGGCCCCTTCGCCTTCGCCGAGCCGGACTATGTGCGCGACATACTGGAGAAGGCCGGGTTCAACAATATCCGGATCGAGCCGTGGCGCGGCCCGCAGATGATCGGCGGCAAGGGCGCCACACCCGAAGAGGCGGCCGATTTCGTCATGGACGTGCTCTTCCTCGGCGAAGCGCTGGAGGACCAGCCAGACACGGTGAAAGCCGCCGCCCGCGCCAGGGCCGTCGCGCTCTTCCAGGCCGCCCGGACGGCGGAGGGCGTCTCCCTCCCCTGCATGGTGTGGTTCGTCTCGGCCGACGCCTGACCTATTTCTCTGGCACCAGCCGCAGGATCGAGCCGCTGTCCGTCGAAACATAGATATAGCCATCCGGCCCCTGGCGCACCGTGCGGATGCGCTGGTGCAGATCGGTGAGCAGCTTCTCCTCCGCCACCACCTTATCGCCGTCCAGCCGCAGGCGGACCAGATGCTGCCCCGCCATGGCGCCGACGAACAGGTCGCCCTTCCAGTCGGGGAACCTGTCGCCGGTGTAGAACATCAGCCCGCCCGGCGCGATGGAGGGATACCAGTAGTAGACCGGCTGCTCCATGCCCTCGTGCGCCTGCTTGCCGATGCCCACGGGCTTCAGATCGTATTGCCGGCCGTAGGAGATGACCGGCCAGCCATAGTCCCGGCCGGCGCGGATGATGTTGAGCTCGTCGCCGCCGCGCGGGCCGTGCTCCACCGTCCACAATTCGCCGGTCTTCGGATTGATGGCCGCGCCCTCCGGGTCGCGATGGCCGTAGGAGAAGGTATCCCACGGCACGCCCGAGCGCTCGATGAACGGGTTGTCCTCGGGGATGGAGCCATCGGGATTGATGCGCGAGACGCGCCCCGAATAGTTGCGCCGCGTGTCCGGGTCGTCGAAATCATGCTCTGCGCCGTCCAGGTCGCTGTCGTAGAAGCGGAAACGGTCAGCGCCGGTGACATAGAGCGTGCCGTCGGGCGCGAAGGCCAGCCGGCGGTCGCCGCCGGTCAGGATGACCTCCACATCCTCCAGCCGCGTCTCGTCCTCCGAGAGGCGCCCGCGTGCCGCCACTTCCGAGCCCAGGTCCTTCGAGCGCCGCTCGGCCACCGACATGGCATAGACCTCGTCATAGAAATGAGAAGCCGGCCAGCCGCCCGGCGCCTCGCCCTCGGGCGGCTTGAAATAGGTGAAATAGACATAGCGGTTGTGGACGAAATCCGGGTCCAGCAGGATATCGTGCAGCCCCTCCGCCGAAACCATCTTCACCCCCGGCACGCCCTTGAGCGGCGCGGTGTAGCGCTGGGTCTTCGGGTCCACGATGCGCATCGTGCCCTCGAACTGGCTGACGATGATGCGCCCGTCGGGCAGGAAATCGAAGCTCCAGGGCTGCGCCAGGCGGGAGATCACCGTCTCCACCGTATAAGACGATGCCGTGCGCGCCGCCGGCGCGCCGGTCTGTCCCTTGAAGGCCGGCGTGGGCGCCGGCGGCTCGTCGACAGCCTGTGCCAGGGCGGGCGCCGCCATGATAAACAGCGCCAGGGTGGTCGCGGTCAGACGTTTGGACATGCCGTGCCTCCTTTTCGCGTGGCCATCTATGCCGCGGCCAGCGCTTGTTCCAGATCGGCGAGGATGTCGTCGATATGCTCCAGTCCGACACTGAGCCGCACATAGCCGGGCGTTACCCCCGCGGCCTCGCGCTCCTCTTCCGAAAGCTGCTGGTGCGTGGTGCTGGCCGGGTGGATGGCCAGGCTGCGGGTATCACCGATATTGGCCAGGTGGTAGAACATCTGCAGGGAGTCGATGAAGCGCTGCCCGGCCTCCAGGCCGCCCTTCAGCTCGAAGCCCAGCAGCCCGCCATAGCCGCCTTTCAGATAGAGGTCCGCCCGCTCTCTGGCCAGGCCACTCATCAGGCCGGGATAGATCACCCGTGTCACCTTGGGGTGGGCAACAAGATAGTCGGCGACCTTGCGCGTGTTCTCGCAATGCCGCTCCATCCTGAGGGGCAGGGTCTCCAGCCCGTTGATGAGGAGAAAGGCGTTGAAGGGGCTCATGGCGGCGCCTTCGTCGCGCAACAGGGTCACCCGCGCCTTCAGGATGTAGGCGATGGGGCCGAGCGGCTTCGCGGCGTCCGTCCAGATCGCGCCGTGATAGCTCGGGTCCGGCTGGGTCAGCATGGGGAAGCGGCTGGCGTTGGCCTCCCAGTCGAAGGTGCCGCTGTCGATGATGATACCGCCGATGGAATTGCCGTGGCCGCCGATATATTTGGTGCAGCTGGAGGCGATGACGGCGGCGCCATGATCGAACGGACGGCAGATGATGGGGGCCGAGGTATTGTCCATGATGAGCGGCACGCCCAGCCGGCGCCCGATCTCCGCCACTTCACGAATGGGGAAGACCTCCAGCTTGGGATTGGGCAGGGTCTCGGCGAAATAGGCGCGGGTCCGCTCGTCGGTGGCGTTGGCGAAGGCCTCGGGGTCCTCCGGGTCGACGAACCGCACCTCGATTCCCAGGTTGCCCAGCGTGTGGTTCAGGAGATTCCACGTGCCGCCATAGAGATTGGTGGAGCTCACCACATTATCGCCGGCATGGGTGATGTTCTGTATGGCCATCATCGATGCCGACTGGCCGGATGCCACGCCCAGCGCCGCCGCGCCCCCCTCCAGCGCCGCCAGCCGTTCCTCCAGAACCGCCACCGTGGGGTTCATGATGCGCGTATAGATGTTACCCAGCTCTTTCAGGGCGAAGAGGTCCGCCGCGTGCGCGCTGCTGTTGAACTGGAAGCTGGTGGTCTGGTAGATGGGTACAGCCACCGAATTGGTGGCCCGGTCCATACGGTGACCAGTGTGCAGCACGATGGTTTCGTTATGTTTGCTGGCCATGGGGATGCTCCTCCTTTTTTCTGAAGTCTCACAAGCACGTCGTACGGACGGGCGGCCCGTGTAGCTTCGGGTATTTGCGCGCTTTGGGCAACAAGTCTGACGCGCCTTCGAAAGGATGACCGGGTGCGCCAGGGTGGTTCCCCCGCTCATTTCCCGATCAATTCGAGGAATGGTCTTGTCCGCCCACCCCGTGGCGTCTAATTTCAGGAACAGCAATCACGAAAGGCCCGTTCGGGCCGGGGAGATAGAGACCATGCGCGAATACCTGCAGTTCTTCATCGGCGGCGAATGGGTGGACCCGGTGACGGCGAAGACGATCGACGTCATCGACCCCGCGACGGAAGGCGTGGCCGGACGCATCAGCGTCGGCTCGGCGGCCGATGTGGATCGGGCAGTGAAAGCCGCGCAGACGGCGTTCCGCACCTGGTCGCTCACCAGCCGGGAGGACCGGCTGGCCGCCTTGGAGCGCATCGTCGAGGCATTCGGCAAGCGCGTGCCGGAGCTGGCCGCCGCCATCACCGAGGAAATGGGCGCCCCCAAATGGCTGGCCGAGGGCACGCAGGCGCCCATCGGCATCAATCATTTCAAGAAGGCCATCGAGGTGCTGCAGCGCTTCGAGTTCGAGGAAGACCGCGGCACCGCCCGCGTGGTGAAGGAGCCCATCGGCGTCGCCGGCTTCATCACCCCCTGGAACTGGCCCATCCACCAGATTTGCGCCAAGGTGGCGCCGGCCCTGGCCACGGGCTGCACCGTGGTGCTCAAACCCTCCGAGATCGCCCCCTTCTCGGGGCAGATCTTCGCCGAAATCCTGGAGGCGGCGCAGTTGCCCGCCGGTGTCTTCAACATGGTGCAGGGCGAAGGCCCCGTGGTGGGTGCCGCCATCTCCGCCCATCCGGGTATCGACATGGTGTCCATCACCGGTTCCACCCGGGCCGGCATCGAGGTTGCCAAGGCGGCGGCCCAGACCGTCAAGCGCGTGCATCAGGAATTGGGCGGCAAGAGCCCCAACATCGTGCTCGACGATGCCGATCTCAATGCCGCCATCCCCGGCAGCGTCAACGCCGTGATGATGAATTCCGGCCAGTCCTGCCGTGCGCCGACGCGCATGCTCGCTCCCAACAGCCGCATGGACGAGGTGTGCCGCATCGCCGCCGAGACGGCCGAAACCTGGGAGCCGGGCGATCCCAAGGGCAACAGCCGCATGGGCCCCGTCATCTCCAGGCCGCAATGGGAGAAGATCCAGAAGCTCATCCAGTCGGGCCTCGACGAGGGCGCCGAGCTGGTGACCGGCGGCCTGGGCCTGCCCGAGGGGCTGGACAAGGGCTATTACGTGAAACCCACCATCTTCAGGAACGTCACCAACGACATGAAGATCGCGAGGGAAGAAATCTTCGGTCCCGTCCTCTGCATCCTGGGCTTCGACAGGGAGGATGATGCGGTGGAGATCGGCAACGACACCGAATACGGCCTGGCCGGCTACGTGCACAGCACCGATATCGGCCATGCCCGCGATGTCGCCCGGAAAATCCGCGCCGGCTATATCAGCCTCAACAATGCCGGGCTCAATCTCGACGTGCCCTTCGGCGGCTACAAGCAATCCGGCAACGGCCGCGAATTCGCCGATTTCGCCTTCGACGAATTCCTGGAGCCGAAATCCATCCTCGGCTACAACCCGGCCGCCGCCGAGTGAGGGATATGAGGATGCTGCACCGCGCCATCGCCGCCGCTC
>Ga0180219_1001972_pt1 | contig 12608 bp, 12 predicted proteins | sample eDN3rd30CBELigMG_FD_151338 | JGI IMG/M metagenome (GOLD analysis project Ga0180219, IMG submission 151338) | Enriched Miracle-Growth compost microbial communities from Emeryville, California, USA - eDNA 3rd pass 30_C BE-Lig MG (version 2)... ...
CCGCAGCGGGTGGAGTTGGAGCAGCTGGCAGCCGCCTACGGTTGGGAGTATCACCGCGCGACGACACGCGCCGAGCTCGATCAGGCGCTGACGTCACCGGTCACCGGATGTCAGCTCGTCGAGGTTCCCCTCGCGCGCTGATCCCGTTCCCTAGACTGACCGGGATGGCACGCACCACGATCATCGAAGATCCCGCCCGCCCGCGCTGGGACGGCCCCGGTCACCGCCCGCTGCGCGTCCACGTGTGGCAGCCCGAGGTCCCCGGTCCGCACCCCGCGGTGCTGCTCTCGCACGGCACCGGGGGTGCCGCCGCGGACCTCTCCTGGCTGGCGGAGTCGCTCGCCGCGGCGGGCGTGCTCGTCGCGGGCGTCGATCACCACGGAAACACGCGCACGGACGAGTACCTGCCAGAAGGATTCGCCTTCGTCTGGGAGCGACCGCGGGATCTCACGATCCTCCTCGACCATGTCCTCGACCGGTACGACGTCGACGCCGCGCGCGTCGGCGTGGCGGGATTCTCCCTCGGTGGCTACACCGCCATCGCGCTGCTCGGTGGTCGGATCGATTCAGCCGTCGCAGGTCTCGTCATCCGCGGCGCGGTGCCGATGCCGCCGTTGCCCGAGTTTCCGGATCTCGTCACGCGGCTGCGCGCCTCCTGGACCGACGAGGCGCTCGCCGTCCGTCTGGCGGAGTCGGGCGGGTCCGTTGCGGACGGGCGCATCCGTGCCGGGTACGCGATCGCCCCGTCGATCGGCGAGCTGGTCGACGTCGGGAGTCTGGGCCGCGTGGACCGGCCGCTGCGGATCGCCTGGGGCGACGCGGACGACAACGCCTTCCCCGACCGGAATGCGCTGCGCTACCTCGCGGCGGTGCCCTCGGCATCCGGGCTCGGTCTCGGTCCCCACGTCGGGCACTACGACTTCCTGGGACACGCGCCGGAGGGAGGGGACGACGCTCGCAGCCGGGTGGCGGCCGACGCCGTCGCCTTCTTCGAGCGAACGCTCGGATGACATCGGGATGACGCTGGCCAGCTGATCGCGCCTGGGCCAAGATGGCTCCATGACCGCGAAGAGCCAGCGCGACTGGACCGATGACCCCTCCGATCTGCTGCGCGTAGGAGACGGCTTCCGACTCAGCGACGTGGATCCCGACTCGACCCCCGGATACGACGGAGGCAAGAAGGACGGCGCGAAGGACCTCGCCGACGGTGCCGAGGAGCTGGACGAGCTGCAGGAGCGGCTGTACGCGCAGAGCCGTGTCCTTCCACAGCCGCAGGAACCGGGCGCTGGCCATGCCGTGCTCCTCGTGCTGCAGGCGATGGATTCGGCGGGCAAGGGCGGGATCGTCCGGCACGTCATCGGGGCGACGGATCCGCAGGGCATCCGACTGAAGGCATTCAAGGCTCCGACGGAGGAGGAGCGGGCTCACGACTTCCTCTGGCGCGTGGAGAAGGAGGTACCCGCGCCCGGCTACATCGGGGTCTTCGATCGTTCGCATTACGAGGACGTGCTGATCGGCCGCGTGCGCGAGCTGGCGCCTACGGAGGAGATCGAGCGGCGTTACGACGCGATCAACGACTTCGAGAAGCGGTTGACGGATGCCGGCATCCGCATCATCAAGGTGATGCTGCACATCTCGCCCGAGGAGCAGAAGGCGCGGCTCATGGAGCGCCTGGACCGTCCGGACAAGCACTGGAAGTACAACCCGGGCGATGTCGACGAGCGGTTGCTGTGGCCGACGTACATGGAGGCGTACCAAACCGTCTTCGAGCGCACCTCGACGTCGTACGCGCCCTGGTACGTGGTTCCCGCGAACGCGAAATGGTACGCACGGTTGGCCGTCCAGGCGCTGCTGCTGGATGCGCTGGAGAAGATCGATCCGCAGTGGCCGGCCGCCGACTTCGACGTTGCAGTGGAGAAGGCGCGGCTCGCCGAGAGTTGACCCACACCGGCGGATGCCGTCCTGGATGGACGACTGCGCGCGCAGATCGCCCGGCCGATGAGGGCGTGGCGCGGCGGCGGTCGCTACGCGAGTGCGTCGATGATGGGGCGGAACTTGACGCGGGTCTCGAGCATCTCCGACTCGGGGTCGCTGCCGGCCACGATGCCCGCACCGGCGTGCGCCGTGAACCGGATGTCGTCCGCGCTGTCGGCAGCGGTGGACAGGTCGAACTGCGCGCAGCGCAGCGCAATCGCCCACTCGCCGTTGCCGTCCGCGTCGATCCATCCGACCGGGCCGGCGTACCGCCCGCGGTCGAAGGGCTCGAGCCGTCGGATCAGGTCGAGGGCCTCGGCGGTGGGCGTGCCGGCGACGGCCGCCGTCGGGTGCAGGACATCGACGAGGTCGAGTGCGGACGCACCGTTCTCCAGTGCCCCCTCGACATCGGTCGCGAGATGCCACACATTCGGCAGCTTGAGCATGAACGGCTGTTCCTCGGCGACCAACGCACTGGTGTGCGGGCGCAGCGCCGTGAGCACGCTCTGCACGGCGTACTGGTGCTCGTCGAGATCCTTGGCGCTGGTGGCCAGCGCCAAGGACGCGGCGGTGTCGGCGTCGGCATCCGCCCCACGGGCGATCGTGCCGGCGAGCACGCGCGCCGTGACCTCGCCGCCCGCGACGGTGACGAGGGTCTCCGGGCTCGCGCCGATCAGACCATCGACCGCATAGGTCCAGGTGTCCGGATAGGCGGATGCCAGCGCGCGCACGAGCCGGCGGAGGTCCGAGCCCGGCGGGATGGAGCCGACCAGGTCCCGCGCCAGGACGACCTTGCTCACGTTGCCGCCGGCGATGGCGTCCAGCCCGGCGGCGACGGCAGCCTGGTACCCGTCCGGCGTGAGCGTGCCGGGGCCGAGCGTCGCCGCCCAGTGCGGTCCGTATCCGGTGGACACGAGACGGTCGGTGTCGACGGGATCGGCCTCCGGCGCGTCGACGGGGCGGATCCGGGTGATCCAGCACCTGCCGTCCCGGCGCCCGAGGATCGTGCCGGGCACCGCCAGGTGCCCGGCACGCTGTGACCGCGCCTCGAACGGCAGGGCGCCGAACGCGACAAGACCGGTGCCGGGGACCTGGACGGCGTCATCGACCTCTGCGGCCGCGGCGAGCGCGCGCCAGGCATCGGCGATCTGCGCGGGGCGCGTGCCCGGGCCGGTGCTGAACTCGTAGACGGCATCCATTCCGACGAGGAGGTCGCCGCGGCGCGACCAGACGGTCGGATTCTGCGGTGCCGCGTACTCGAGGAGGTCCTCGATCGCGTCGATCTCGCGGGTCACCGCACGCAGCCGAGGGGGCCTGAGGGGTGCGAAGCTCACCTCGCCAGCCTAATCCGCGGCACGGCATGCCAGCGCTCTGCCAGACTCGCTGGCATGACGCAACGCCCTGACGTCGGCACCCGGCTCGTGTTCCGCTGGACCAAGTGGGGCGGCTCGCCGCACTGGGAGCATGACTGCGTGTACCTGGGGTCGGACCGGTACGGCGACTGGGTCGGTCAGCGAGATGGCTGGCGCAGTGCGCGCCCGGGTCTGGATACCGTCTCGCAGGGGGACAACGTCACGCTCATCCCGCCCGGCGGGGAGTACACCGCGACCTTCAATGAGACCCACCCGCGTATCGCCGTGTACATCGACGTCGCGTGGGACGTGCGGTGGGATGCCGGCGTGCCCACCGGCATCGACATGGACCTCGACGTCGTGCGCGCCCGCGACGGGCGCGGCGTGTTCATCGACGACCGCGACGAGTGGGAGGAGCACCGCGTCGCCTACGGCTACCCGCTGGAGGTCGTCGCCCGCCTCGAGCAGGTCGCACTGGATCTGGAAGCGCAGGTGACGGCGCGCACGGCGCCCTTCGACGACGACACCAGCGGCCGCTGGCTCGCCCTGCTCCAGAACGTAGACTTCAACGGTGACCGCTGAGCCCGACCCCGCAGAGCCGAACCGCGCCGACCTGGGCAAGGACCCGTCCCGCGTGAGCGGCATGTTCGACGAGGTCGCAGCCGCCTACGACCGCACCAACACCGTGCTGAGCTTGGGCAACGACAAGCTGTGGCGCATCGCGACCACCCGCGCCGTCGCGCCGAAGCCGGGCCAGCGGATCCTCGATCTGGCCGCCGGCACTGCCGCCAGTTCGGTGAGTCTTGCTCGCAGCGGGGCAGACGTGGTCGCCGCCGACTTCTCACCCGGAATGATCGCCGAGGGTCGTCGCCGGCACGGCGGTATCCCGAACCTCTCGTTCGTGGAGGCCGATGCCACCGCCCTTCCGTTTGCGGACGGCGAGTTCGACGCGGTCACCATCTCGTTCGGGCTGCGCAACGTGAACGAGCCGCGTCGCGCGCTCGAGGAGATGCTGCGCGTCACCGCGCCCGGCGGCAGGCTCGTCGTGTGCGAGTTCTCGCATCCGCAGAACGCGGCGTTCGCCGGCCTCTATCGGTTCTATAACGACCGCGTGCTGCCGACGGTGGCCAAGGCCGTCAGTTCGAACGCGGAGGCGTACGACTATCTCAACGAGTCGATCAAGGACTGGCCCGCGCAGAAGGGCCTGTCGGCGTGGATCCGGGATGCCGGGTGGACCGACGTCGCGCATCGCGATCTCACCTTCGGGATCGTGGCGCTGCACCGTGCGCGCAAGCCGTTCTGACCCTTCGACGTGCTCAGGGACCGCCCGTGTCGGGGCGGGTATCACCGGTCGTCGGCGGATCGGGCCGGGCCGCCGCCCGGTAGGCTGTCGGACGTGACTGCGAGCCCCTCCGCGCACCGTGCGCGCCTGACCGCGAACCTCGGTCTGACCGAGCGTGTGCTGGCCGGACCGCGTACGCGGAAGCTGCTGGCCGCCGTCGAGGACGGACTCGACCTTGTCGAGACGCAGCTGGCGGCCGAGCTGAAGGTCAGCGACTCCATTGCCGACGCCACCAGCCGCTACCTGTATGAGGCCGGCGGCAAGCGGGTGCGGCCGATGCTGACGCTGCTCACCGCGCAGCTCGGCAAGGGCGCCACGGCCGACGTGATCTCCGGCGCGACGGCGCTGGAGGTCACGCATCTCGGGTCGCTCTACCACGACGACGTCATGGACGGCGCGGACAAGCGCCGAGGTGTGCCCAGTGCGCACATGGTCTGGGGCAACAACGTCGCCATCCTCACCGGCGACCTGCTGTTCTCTCGTGCCAGCCAGCTGATGGCCCAGATCGGCGAGCGGGCGATCCGTCTGCAGGCCGACACGTTCGAGCGCCTCGTGCTCGGTCAGCTGCACGAGACGGTCGGTGCGCAGCCGGGGGACGACCCCGTCGAGTTCTACCTGCAGGTGCTCGCCGACAAGACCGGATCGCTCATCGCGGCCTCGGCGCAGGCCGGCATCCTCTTCTCGGATGCGCCCGAGGAGTATGCGCGCCCCGCCCTCGACTACGGCGAGCGGCTCGGCATCGGATTCCAGCTGCTGGACGACGTCATCGATCTGTCCGCCGACCCGTCCGAGACCGGCAAGGTGCCCGGCACCGATCTGCGCGCGGGCGTGCCCACGATGCCGTATCTGCTGCTCGGGCGGGCGACCGATCCGGCATCCACCTCGCTCAAGGCCACCATCGACGACGGTGTGGCCCGCATCGCCGATGGCGCCGATCCGGCGATCCTCGACGATGCGATCGCGCGACTGCGCGACCATGCGGTCACCGAGGCGACCCGGCAGCGCGCGTTCGAATGGGCGGATGCCGCGATCGACGCGCTCGCCCCGTTGCCCGACGGGCCGGTGCGCGATGCGCTGGAGAAGCTCGCGCACGTCGTCGTCGACCGCTCCAGCTGACCCTTCGACAGGCTCCGATCCTTCGACACGCTCAGGGACCACCCGCAGACGCAAAGGAAGACACATGACCAAGCTCAGGCTGGCCATCGTCGGCGCAGGACCCGCCGGCATCTACGCCGCAGACATCCTGCTGAAGGCCGAGCGCAAGTTCGACGTCTCGATCGATCTGTTCGATCACCTGCCGGCTCCGTACGGCCTCGTCCGCTACGGTGTGGCACCCGACCACCCGCGGATCAAGGGGATCATCACGGCCCTACGCGAAGTGCTCGATCGCGGCGACATCCGCATCTTCGGCAACGTCCGGTTCGGCGAGGATCTCACCCTCGATGACCTCAAGAAGCACTACCACGCGGTCATCTTCGCGACCGGCGCGATCCGCGACGCTGCGCTGGACATCCCCGGCATCGACGCCGCCGGCTCCTACGGCGCCGCCGACTTCGTCAGCTGGTACGACGGGCACCCGGACTTCCCGCGCGAGTGGCCGCTCGATGCGGAGTCGGTCGCGGTCATCGGCAACGGCAACGTCGCGCTCGATGTCGCACGCCTGCTCGCCAAGCACGCCGAGGATCTGCTGGTCACCGAGATCCCCGCCAACGTGCAGGCGGGACTCGAGGCCTCGAAGGTCACCGACGTGCACGTGTTCGGCCGTCGCGGCCCCGCCCAGGTGAAGTTCACGCCGCTCGAACTGCGCGAGCTCGGTGAGCTGCGGGATGTCGACATGGTCGTCTACGACGAGGACTTCGATTACGACGATGCCGATCGCGCCGCCATCGCCTCGAACAAGCAGGTGATGGTCATCGACCGGATCCTGCAGTCGTGGCGGCAGCGTCCGAGCGTCAACAATGCCGGGGGCGAGGCGAGTCGGCGCCTGCATCTGCACTTCTACGCGAAGCCGCTGGAGATCAAGACCGATGAGAGCGGCCGCACCGCCGCCATCGTCTACGAGCGCACCAAGCCGGATGGGCAGGGCGGCGTCGTCGGCACCGGCGAGCTGCGCGAGGTGCCGATCCAGCAGCTCTACCGCGCCGTCGGCTACTTCGGTTCGCCGTTGCCGGGTGTGCCCTTCGACAAGCGCCACGGGGTGATTCCCAACCGCGAGGGCCAGGTGCTGAGCAAGGACTCGAACGAGCGCGTCCCCGGCGTGTACGCGACCGGCTGGATCAAGCGCGGCCCGGTGGGACTCATCGGCCACACGAAGTCCGACGCGATGGAGACGATCAGTCACCTGATCAACGATCAGGGCTCGTGGTGGAACCCGGAGGACCCGTCGCCCGAGGCCGTGCCGGCCCTGCTCGAGGCGCGTGGCGTGCGCTGGACCGATCTCGAGGGATGGCACCTGCTGGACCAGCATGAGCTCGCGCTGGGCGAGCCGCACGGGCGGACCCGCATCAAGGTCGTCGACCGCGACGAGATGGTCCGCGTCTCACGCGCCGAGTAATCCCCCCCGCTCGTTGAGCGCAGCCGCCGCGGGGTGTGACGCCCCCGCTCGTTGAGCGCAGCCGCCGCGGGGTGTGACGCCCCGCTCGTTGAGCGCAGCCGCCGCAGGCGGCGGAGACGAAACGCCCCGCCCCGCTGGATAGGCTGACGCCATGACCGCCGACTGGCAGCCCGACGTCCTCGGTGCCCCGTTTCACCGGCGCACACTGACGCTCGGGGAAGACGGCGAGGGCGCCCTCGTCGCCACCCTGGTGCGACGGCTGCCGAACAGGGTCACCGGGCTGCTCGGCCCGCTCCATGACGTCGATGTGCTGTACGTCCACGGCTGGTCGGACTACTTCTTCCAGACCGAGCTGGCGCGGTTCTGGAACAGACTCGGCGCGCGGTTCTACGCGCTCGATCTGCAGAAGTACGGTCGAAGTCTGCGCCCCGGTCAGACGCCCGGCTATGCGGCATCCCTCGACGAGTACGACGTCGACATCGCGGCGGCGCGGGATGCCATGGGCCTCGGCAGCAGGCGTCTCGTGCTGATGGGGCACTCGACGGGTGGGCTGACCCTCACGCTGTGGGCGGCGCGGCATCCGGGCGAGGCGGCGGCGCTCGTGCTGAACAGTCCGTGGCTCGAACTGCAGATCGGCGGATTCGGTCGGCAGGCGATCGCACCGCTGGTGCAGGCGCGGGCTCGGTTCGATCCGCTCGGAACGCACCCGGTGGTGGACTACGGCTTCTACACGCGGGCGCAGCGCGAGGTCGGTACGCTGCCCGAGGCGCCGGACGGCTGGCGTCCGGAGCGGGGGTTCCCGACGCACCCGGGGTGGTTGGCCGGTGTCATGGCCGGGCACGCGAAGATCGCCGGGGGAGTGGACGTGGGGTGCCCCGCACTCGTCCTGCTGTCGACGGCATCCACCCCGCCGTTGAGCTGGAACGAGACCATGACGAGCACCGACTCGGTGCTGGTCGTCGACGACATCGCCCGCGCGGCCACGAGGATCGGGCGCGACGTCACCGTGCAGCGCATCGAGGGCGCCATCCACGATGTGTTCCTGTCCCGGGAGGATGCGCGCGTGGCCGCCTATGACGGGCTGCGTCGCTGGCTCGTCACCGGGGCGCTGTCGGACTGAGACACCGGGCTGAGACATCGCGCTGAGACGCCGCGCTGTGGCGTCGCGCACTGTCCTGCGTCAGGCGAGTGCGTCGACGATCTCCGTCCGCGGCTGTCGGCGGGTGCTCGAGGTGGTGTCGAACACGCGGACGGTCCGTCCGTCGCCGTAGACGGGCCATCCCGGGTCGCCGGTGGCGATGAACCGTACCCACGCGTCGTGCATCTCGTCGGCGAGGGCTTGTGGTGCCTCGGCGCCGCTGAGTGAGCGGGCCGCGGACAGCGCGTCGAAGACGAAGCCGATCTCCACGGCGTGCGCAGCGCGCAGTTCGCGGACGGGGCTGCACCAGGCGAACTCGAACACGTGGGTGCTGCCGGGGCGTGAGCGCGCCATCGTCGTCAGCGGGCCGCGGAGCATCACGTCGGTCAGCAGCTGCCCGAGCAGCTCACCGGGCGTGGCGTCGGGCCATGCTGCGCGTGCGGCACGCATGGCGGCGCGCGGCACACGCAGCGCGGTGCGCGCCACCCACGCCTGCAGGCGGCCGACCTTCGCCAGCGCTTCTGGCGCGAACCACAGCCGGTACTCGTCGGTGTTGGCGCCGATGAGCACCGGCACATCGACGTCGGCCAGGGTGTGCGCGGGGGATGCCGGCACCGAATCCGCATCGGCGGCGAGCTGGAAGCCCGCGACGCCGCTGAGCGGGCCCCGTCCGGCCGCATGGTCGGTGCGTGCCTGCAGCAGGCGCTCCGGCGGGACGGCGGCGAACGCCGCCTTGGTGGGCGCGACGCCCAGCTTCTTCGCCAACGCACGGGTGACGCGTCCCGCCTTCTGCGGCGACTGCACCTCCAGTGGACCCGACTCGATGATCGCGCCGCGCACCAGCCGAGCCGACTCGGGTCGTGTCAGCAGCGCAGCGACGATCGCACCGCCGGCAGACTCGCCCATGAGCGTGATGCGTTCGGGGTCCCCGCCGAAGGCAGAGATCTCGCGGTGCACCCACTCCAGCGCGAGCATCGCATCGCGCAGTCCGAGGTTGAGTGGGGCGCCGTCCAGCACGGAGAAGCCCTCCGAGCCGAGTCGATAGTTGATGGACACGAACACGATGCCGTCGCGGGCGAACGGAGTGCCGTCGTATCCGGCCAGGCTCGATGCCCCGCGTTCCAGCGCGCCGCCGTGGATCCAGATGACCACCGGCGCGGCGGCGGCGCCATCCGGCATCCATACGTTCGCGGTCAGGATGTCCTCGCCCCACTCCGACACGCTTGCCAGCAGATCGCCGATCGGCTGCGGGTAGGCGCTCTGGGGGGCGGCAGGTCCGAAGGTCGTCGCGTCACGCGTCCCGGACCAGGGCGCCCGGGGCGCGGGCGCAGCGAAGCGAAGCTCGCCGAAGGGCGGTTCCGCGTAGGGGATGCCGAGGAACCGGCCGATGCCGCCGGCGGTCGTGCCGCGGATGCGTCCGGTCGTCAGATCGATCTCGGTGGTGGTCGACGTGCTGTGGGCGCCATTGCTCATCCTGCGATTGTGGCAGGAGCGGGGACGGGCGTCAGCGGCTCACCGGTAGTTGACGAACTGGAGGTCGACGTCGAGGTCGGCCGCCTTGAGTAGGCGCTGGACCTCCTGCAGATCGTCGCGCGACTTGGACGTCACGCGCAACTCGTCGCCCTGGATCTGCGACTTGACCGTCTTGGGGCCCTCATCGCGGATGATCTTGCCGATCTTCTTCGCGTTCTCGCTCGAGATGCCCTCCTTGAGCGAGGACACGATGCGGTACTCCTTGCCCGAGGCCTGCGGCTCGCCCGAATCGAGGGACTTCAGCGAGATGCCGCGCTTGATGAGCTTGGACTGGAACACGTCCAGCACCGCGTTCGCGCGCTCCTCGCTGTTGGCCTTGATGAGGATCTGGTCACCGCTCCAGGCGATCGACGCGTCGGTGCCGCGGAAGTCGTAGCGCTGCTCGACCTCCTTGCGGGCCTGGTTGAGTGCGTTGTCCGCCTCCTGGCGGTCGATCTTGGAGACGATGTCGAAGGAGCTGTCAGCCATGCCGACGAGTCTAGCCAGCCGTGACCGGCGGTGCCCCGGCGTTCATAGACTGGCGGGATGCACCCGCTGACCGAGACACAGGTTCGCGCGGCGCTCGTGAACGCGTCGCCCGAGGAAACGGAGCGGCTGGCCGTGCCGCTGGACTTCGTGCTGACCGACTGGGATCATCTCGACTTCCTCGCCTGGCGCGATCCGCGCACGCGCGGTCGCGCGTATGTTCTCGTCGAGAACGGGGCAGGGCCGACGGCGATCGTCCTGCGCGCGAGCGACGGCGGCAGCCGCGGGCGCTCGGCGATGTGCAACCTGTGTCATGCGATGCAGCCCGCTGATCAGGTCGCCTTGTTCACCGCGCGGCGGGCGGGGGATGCCGGTGTCCGCGGCGACAGCGTGGGCACCTACATCTGCGCCGATCTGTCCTGCCATGAGAACGTGCGCCTGGCCGCGCCGCTGGCGCCGAGCGAGGTGCGGGCCAGCGTCGACCGGCGCATCGACGGCACTCGCGGGCGGGTGGAGGCCCTCGTCGGCAGGGTCGTGTCGGGCGACTGACCCGCTGGTTTTTTGCACGCCCGCGGTGGGGCTAGTATTGATGATCGCGCCTCCGGTCGACTGGAAAAGCTGGGCGGGTGCGCACCTGGCGAGTTACCCAAGCGGCCAAAGGGATCTGACTGTAAATCAGACTGCATTGCATTCGGGGGTTCGAATCCCTCACTCGCCACCAACAGAACGAAGGCCCCGCGCAGCGGGGCCTTCGTTCGTTTCACCGGTGCAGACGCACGGCTTCATCAGCGCCGAACTGCAGTTTTTCGCGGCATCCCGAGCATCTCGGCGCGAGTGAACGAGGCCTCGCGAACTCACTGGCGCCAAACTGCGGGCAGGGGGCCTGTCGAGTGCATTTCGGCGCGAGTGAAGGCAGAGCATGCGCCGAGCATGCGCTGCGCCGTGCACGAGCCGACCCGCACCAGCCGCCCGGGCCGTGCGCACCGACACCGTTTGCGACAGGATGGGGGTGCGCCCTGGCATCCACTCGGAAGGAAGCGCGATGACCGAACCTCTCACGTCACCCGGCTCGAACAAGATTCTGCGATCGGCCATCTGGGTCGCCATCGGCGCGCTGATCGCCGCGGCGATCGTGTGCGTCGTGTGGGTGCTCGTCGGCAACGCGAACGGCATCGTGGGCAAGGCATTCCTGACGATCCTGCTGCTGGCGGCCTTCGCCGGCATCGCGATCCTCGAAGCCAACCTCGCCGCCCGCCGGCCGGCCTGGTTCTCGCTGGCGAGCATGGTCACGTGGGTGGTCATCCTGCTGATCGGCGCCGTGATGATCTGGATGCCGGCAGCCGACGACTACTTCGGCCACGGCGTCGAACGGTTCACCAAGTTCCTGTTGATCGTCCTGATCCTGCAGGGCGCGCTGCTGCACATCCGCCTCTACTCGAAGGCGCACGAGCGCCACCCGACGACCTTCACCTCGATCGTCACCTACGTCACGATCGGCCTCGTCGTCATCCTCGCGGTCATGCTGGTGCTGCCGATCGTGCTCGAGGAGTACGTCACTTTCCTCGACTTCTACTGGCGCGTGGTCGTCGCTCTCGCGATCCTCGTCGCGGTCGGCACGGCGCTCGTCCCGCTGGTGAACGCGCTGTTCGCACCGAAGAAGCCGCGTCCCGCCGCACCCGCCGGCGTGTACGCGCCGGTTGCGCAGTGGCCTACCTACGCGGATGGCCGCACCCCGCTGCCGGTACTTCCCGACGGAACCCCCGACTGGAACGCGTACTACACCGGTCAGCCGAGCTACCCGCAGGGCTACCCGGGGACTGCGCCCACCGCGCCGCAGGCGACGGAGCCGATTGCCCCGGCGCCCGCCGCTGCGGCGCCGCAGCCCCCGCTCGTGCCGACACCGGGTGGCGACGCCCCGCAGGCCGGCCCCGCCTCCACGCAGCCGATTCCGCCGACCCAGCCGATCGCGCCGCCTGCGCCGACCACCCAGCCCGGATACCAGGGCTACCCGCCGCCGCCCCCGCCGCCGCAGTAAGCCGCAGTAAGCCGCAGGAAGGCACGGAAGCGAGCACCCGGATCCGTCCGGGTGCTCGCTGGTTCAGCGCAGGGGCGTGCATGGGCTCAGCGTGCCGCCTCAGCGCGCCAGCAGATCGATCGCGGCCATCGCCGCGTTGTGGCCGCCGATGCCGCTGACGGCGCCGCCGCGACGCGCGCCGGAGCCGCACAGCAGCACTCGGTCGTGCGCGGTCG
>Ga0180219_1001978_pt1 | contig 12588 bp, 14 predicted proteins | sample eDN3rd30CBELigMG_FD_151338 | JGI IMG/M metagenome (GOLD analysis project Ga0180219, IMG submission 151338) | Enriched Miracle-Growth compost microbial communities from Emeryville, California, USA - eDNA 3rd pass 30_C BE-Lig MG (version 2)... ...
ATCGGCGTCGGACTTCACCTTTGCAGGGTTGAAGGAGGGGGTTTCCACGGTGTTTCTATGCCTACCCCCTGACCGGCTCGACGCCTATTCGCGCTGGTTGCGCCTGCTGGTCGCCCAGGCGCTCACCGACATGGCTCGGTCGCCCGTCAAACCGGCGCGGCCCGTCCTGTTCCTGCTCGATGAGTTCGCCGCCCTGGGCAGGCTGGAACCTATCGAGCGCGCCATGGGCCTGATGGCCGGATATGGCTTGCAGCTCTGGCCGATCCTACAGGACATGCACCAGTTACGCGCCCTCTATGGCGAGCGCGCGGGCACCTTCATGTCGAATGCCGGGGTGTTCCAGGCCTTCGGGGTCAACGACCTCGCCACCGCTGAACTGCTGTCAAAAACGCTGGGGCAGGAAACCCTCGAATATCAGACAGCAGGTTATTCCGAGGCCAGCATGTTTGACGGAGGCAAGCTCACCCGGTCGGCCAGCACTCAGATTAGCGCCCGAAACCTCATGAACCCGGACGAAATCATGCGGATGCGGCCCACCGACCAGCTATTGATGCTCCAAGGTCAGGCCCCGTTGATCGTGGAGAAGATAAGATATTACGATCAGCGCGAGTTCGCCGGGCTGGCTGACCCCGGCTGAGCGGCCACAGGAGGGGCGATCGTCGCCGGTGGCGTAGCGGAACGAGGAAGGACCGTAATCGCACCTCCTGACCGTCCTGGATTTCTCAGCACAGTGCTAGGCCGCGATTGACCACTGGACCCGCCCACTTGCCCCTTGGAAGCCCAGCGGCCTTTAGGCCGCTCTTTGTGACGGCATCGCCGTCACGCATCGAATAGCACATTGGCCGGTAGGCCAATTCCATATTCTGCCTGGTGCAAAAGGCATGAAGTTATCCACACGCCAGCCTAGTGTTAAAATATGGGTTAAGTGATGTGTTACGGCTTTTGGCCGATTCTGTATCTGTTTGAAATACCAATAGAAAATGATATTTTTGGGACATAGAGTGAATCAGCTATGACGAAAAAGCGATTCCAGAGTGACGATAAGGTGAATCTACTCTGACGATAGCCTGCTGCGTCCGAAGCGTAATCGAAATGACGATAGGGCGTGGAGTGAATCTGAAATGACGATAATCCTCTTGCGTATGTGAAATGACGATAGTACTCGTCCGTCAGTGAAATGACGATAGACTCTACCCCTACTGTCGTGCCTGCCATGGCCGTGGATGGCGACGATCGCACGCCCCTGCTGCCGGTACGCCATCCTAACCAAGACCTGTTCATCTGCGATGTTCTTGATGCCATCCCCAAAGATGACATGGCCTCGATGGAGCATCCCGTTTTCTCGCTCTCGACTAAGCCTGACAATCGGACGCGGCGTTATGAACACAATGGCAATGTCATTGAGATTATCCCTTCGGGGAAGGGTCTAGCGACGATCCACGACAAGGATATTCTGATCTACTGCATTTCGCAGCTCATCGCCAAAATGAACCAAGGCGAAGCCCCTAGCCGCACCGTTCGCTTGCAAGCCTATGACATGCTCGTCGCCACCAACCGACAGACCAGCGGCGAGGGTTATAGGCTGATGACCGACGCCCTTACCCGTCTGCGCGGAACTACTGTACGGACCAATATCCGGACTGGCGGCGTCGAGGAGACACGAATTTTCGGCCTGATCGAAGAAGCCAACATCACGCGCAAAACGTTCGATGGTCGGATGCTCGATCTTGAAATCACCCTGTCAGACTGGGTGTATCGCTCGGTCATTAGCAAGAACGTCCTGACCCTCCACCGAGACTATTTCCGACTCCGCAAACCGTTTGAGCGTCGCATGTATGAGCTGGCCCGCAAGCATTGCGGTGTGAAAGACGAATGGAAAATCGGGCTGGAACTGCTCCAGAAAAAATGCGGCTCCAATAGTCCGCTCCGGGTGTTCCGCGCACTAGTCAAAAAGGTCTGCGAGCATGACGCCGACCACGGCCATTTCCCCGACTATGCGGTGACGATGGACGATGACGTGATCCTGTTCCGCAATCGCTCCGGCCTCAAGGGCAAGCCCGATCCAGTCGCCGTCGCTGACGATGCGCCCTATATCGACCCGGAAACCATGCACGACGCAAAGACGGCCGCGCCAGGCTATGACGTTTACGCGCTCTATGACGAATGGGTGTCATGGTGGCACGACATGGGCAAGCCAGAGCTGAAAAGCCCTCGCGCCGCCTTTCTTGGCTTCTGCAAAAAGCGGCATGAACGCAAGCCAATACGCTAATCCGATGTGGACAAGCCCACATGCAAACATTTCGATTTGGTAAAAGAGTGAATTGCAGAATGGCCTGTCTCAGCTGCGGCGCACCTAATACTATCGAGGCCCATCTTATCCCCAAGGCGTTCGTCGCCGAAGTTAAATCCGAGAAGGGAGAGCAGCATCTCATCCTGCACGACGGCGTGGATGGAAGGACGGTCAGCAATACGGGCGTATATGACCGTGCCATGCTATGCGGGGACTGCGATTCCCATCTCGGTGGCCATGAGGGATACGCAATAGAACTGCTCCGAAAGGCGAGAAACTATAAGGCCGAGGCCCGTGCGATTGTGTCCATCGATCCGATCGATGGCAACCGGCTCGTCCGTTTCGCAGCAGGTATCGCATGGAAGTATGCAGTAACTTCGCGTCCGGGTAGGATCGATATCGGACCTTATACCGGCATCCTCGGGGACGTTGCCCTGAGAGATACCTCCATTCCCCCATCGATCGATGTGGCGATGATGAGGATCGTCGAACTCGATGGCGATGTCTATTTCTACCGCACGCCGATGCCGGATAGGAAGGAGGGTGTGAACGTCGTGCGCTTCACGGTCGGAAGCTTCCTCTTTTTCCTCAAAATCGATCAACGCCGCAACGGTTCTCTGCTTCCGGCGGAATGCTGGTTGCGAGGACGGACGACTGGATCCTTTGTCGTCATTCCATCCGAACTAACGGAGGAAGGGCGGCTCCATCGGTCCTTGGCGTCAAGTCGGCCGTCGCGATCGTTCTTCAGAGAGATGCAAACGCGAAAGTCACAGCGCCCCTGACCTCTCGGAAGCTCTATGACATTATCCTAGCCAAACAATGTCTGCTATCTGGCGAATTAATCTTGGCCAACGGCAGCAAATAGCGGTGAGTTGCGCCGACCCAGCATGTTTGCATGTGAGCATGCTTACTTGCCCACAGGGCTTTCGCCCATTTTGCGAAGCCAGTCGTTGAACGCTTCGGCCATTGCGTCCTGTAAGCTCATGCCGTTCTTACGGGCGGTCATGTGCATAGCGAACGACATTTCCGGACTGAAATAGCCCGTCATGGCTTTCTTCCCCTGACGGCTTGGCGCGATCGGATTGCGGGTGCCGCTAGAGATCGACGTTGTCCTTTCCGGCTCGGCCGCCACAGACGACGGCGCAGGATCGCGATCCCGTAACGAAAGCAATGACCCCTTCCGGCTCATACGTTGGCCCTCCGCTTTCTAGATGATTGCATGTTTACATGCTTGCATGCCCACTTGTAAAGATCGCGTACCTCATCGGCCGCCTTACCGTTCGGCTCTACCTCCATAGCCGTTTTCCCCTCGGCCGCCGCGTGACGGAAGGCCGCGCGGTCCGAGATGTGGTGCGGGCAAGCCTCCAGACCATAATCCTGCACGAGCTGCGCGGCTTCCTCGTACATGCGCGGGGCGGTCGGGCTTCCCGCCGTAAAGATCACGAAAGCAGGCTTGCCGCGCATCTTCACAAGGCTGGCAGTCGTCTTGATCGCGGCCAGGTCGAACGCGCTCGGCCGACATGGGATCAGCACCAAGTCAGCCGCCTCGACGGCGGCGCTGGCCGCACTGTCAGCATGGGGCGGGGTGTCGATCACGATGAAAGCCGCGCCCTGCGCCGTCGCCTGCTCGATCTTGGCGGCAAGGCGAGGGGGCGCGCTGTCGATCACGACCGGGGGAGCGTCCTGCCGCCAAGCAGCCCATTGGCTCGCTGTCGCCTGCGGGTCTAGGTCGACTACCAGCGCGGTATGCCCGGCATCCTCGGCAGCAGCGGCCAGATGCAAGGCGAGGGTGGTTTTCCCCGCACCGCCCTTCTGACTAATAATCGCGATTGTTGGCATGTGTATATCCTTACATGACCGCATGTTTGCATGCGGTCATGCCGTCCAATCATTTGCCAATCAAGCGTGAAATGGTTGCTTGGCTGACATTGAAGAGGGCGGCGACGGTGCGCTGCGTATCACCGGCAGCAAGCCTCTCTAGTGCCTCTGCCTGCTGGTGGGGGGTGAGAGCTGCCTTGCGACCGAATTTGACGCCACGCGCCCTTGCTTGGACACGCCCTGCCGCAGTGCGCTCGGTGATCCGCTCCCGCTCCCAACTCGCCGCGATCCCCAGCACCGAGATTATTACCTCAGCAAACTGCGAAGTCGTATCCACCATCGGCTCGGCCAACGAACGGAAGCCAGCCCCGGCCTCCTTAACTGCATGGAGGATGTTCAATAGGTCGCGGGTGTTGCGGGCAAGCCGGTCTGTCGCCGTCACCATCAGCACGTCGCCATCGTTCAGCGCGCCGATCGCGCGCTTGAGCTGTGGCCGCTCGGCCGTCGCTCCGCTGATCTTCTCGCGGTAGATTCTGACGCATCCGGCAGCGGTGAGCTGGGCGACCTGCTGGGCCAGGTCCTGGCCGTTGGTGGAGACGCGCGCATAGCCGTAAATCATGGCAACAATTTGCATCAGATTTTTGCATCAGGGAAGGGCGCGGATTTTAGCCATTCTCAATCTGATGCAAAAATTTTGATTTTTGTATCAGATTGCTGTCTGGTCGACACGTTCGTGGTATGTAAGCTGCTGCCCGACAGGCCAGCACTTACTTAGACGCATCAGTTTTGATGCAGCTTACCAAGGGTTCGATTCCTGCCGCGCGTGCCACTGTTCAAGGATATGCCGAGATGACCGAACCCAGTCCGATGGACAAAATTTATGCCGAAATTGCCAAACGCACGGCCAACGCTGAGATGCTTAATGACGACGCTGAAATGACCCTGATGGGCTGGCGTTTGAAATCAAGAAAGGGCTGCGCCAGTTGTGGTTGTGGGGCGGGCGAACTTCATATGCTCGAATGCACTTATGCAAAGGGCGAGATTGACCGTGTCCAGAAAGCCTACGCTGGCGAGTAATCAGAAACAGGCATCCGAGGCTGAACGAATTTCATCGTTGGTTCTGTCTTGTTTGATGGCAAGGTCGCGCAGCAGGCTCTGATCCTGTTTGCCATGGGAGCCAAATTACGGACGGAGACGGCGATGGCATCGTCTCCGAACCGTACCGCCGCAATCGACGTCAAAGCCATCCTTACGCGGCTGATGCAAAACTTGTGATTTTCGGTTCAGACTTAGCTTCAAGCAGCCTAGACGAAATTAGCCATATAAGTAGAGGCGGTTAGCGTCAGTTTATCATCAAATGGATGCCTGATCTCACAACATATTGGAGATGATCCAAGTTGGGCGACCCTCAGCACAATATATTTATCACCCAGGCTATCTGCGACAGATAGTTCATTTGATGATATATAGAACATGCTATCTATACTGCCTAATGTTGATTTAATCTCTAGATACCTAGGAGATCCATCTGTTTCAAAAGACACTATGTCATAACCAAGGCTGTCGTCATTCTTTGACACATGCTCGACCTTTGACGCCAAATCTGGATTGTTTCTCAACCTCCATTTTTCAAACTTAATAGCAAATTCTTCTCCAGAACTACCAACAAGACTATTTGCCTTAGCTCTCTTTATGTAATCTATTTTTTTCTTCTTTTTAGAAGAATTCGCATTTTCTTGAGATACGATAGCGACTTTTTTAGGGATACTTACGAGAACACCTGAGAAATCGATGATGTCAGGCACGACGAATGGGACCAATTCAGATTCCTGCGCCGGAGGTTCCACCGCAGATACTGCTTCCTCAGTTGCTCCTGCGAGAACATCGACGATCGCGGAAGGGGTAGCAGCCCCTCCATCTGATGCATATTCGTCCAAGATGCCCATAAGCGTAGCCTTTTGCTCGCGGGAGAAGGGAATCCACACCCTTGGCCCCCTGGGAACGCCGAATCTTTCTATAATCGCTGTGGCCGACGATGGCCCCGCGACGGCAATCTCAAGGGCCATACAAAACGTTGCCCGATGCCTACCACGAGGCACTTTGCCCTTGACCGCATTTTCAATCCGAATTGCGCCTTCCACAGCAATCGGATCGAAACCCAAAGATTTGAAGCCATCCAATAGGTCGATTGTGACATCAGTCATAGGAATCTTCGCCGACCTAATTTCGGCACCAGGAGAAAATCCATCTATTAGAGCATCGAGATAATTGAGAACATAAAGATTGTCCCAATTATCTATCAATTCTAACGGGGGGAATGCTTTCCTGACATTTCTCCAATAAGAGATATATCCTTCTATTCTATCATCTTCTATATCATGTCCAACAAGAACCATGAGAAGTAGGCGAGACATTTCGTCGCCTATATCGTCATTATCAACCCCAAACAGCTCCCAGGCTGGCAGCACTTTAGCGCCGAGCGTCGACAGCGACTTTCCGTCATCGCTCAGAAAGCCTGCCGCACGAAGGTCAGCAACGCGCTGGGTTGGGTCGTTGACGGCCAGACTTTGCCCTTTGCGAATGGCCTTTAGGTTGGGTGACACATCGTCGAAATTCCGCATCGACGTTGCAAACGGATCGAGCCGAACCTCCGGCGTGTACCTGCTCTGGCGCACGCTTTTTAGCCACGATTCCAGCTTCGGCCCTAAATTGCCGCTTCCCCAATCCAATGGACATCCCCTCGCCGATTCACCGTGGCCGGGATACTACATTTCTTCGCAACGAACAGAAACTCCTGGACCGATTTCGACTTGTGCCCACCGTAACTCTGATAATTCATCCGATCGACCGGAATGCATTCTAAAGAACCCGGTTCGAACAAAGAGCTATTAAAAAGCCCCTCTATGAGTGGTCTACCAATTATATCATTGTCAGACTTAAATTCACCCCAGTGATTTCTTCCATTGAAATAACTAAGAATAACATATTCGCATTTTGATATTTCAATTAGTCTTTTTATAGATGGTATAAATTCTTTCTTTGAACAAAAACTAGACTTAAAATCAGTGGACATATTCTGCCCACGAACAAATTCTATGTTTTCAAAAAAATCGTCTAAATCATCTATTTCTGGATACATAGAAAATGTATTTAAAAGAAAATAGTAAGACGTATACTGCCTAAAGTTATATGGAGGATCTAAATACAAAATCTTGTGGCTAGGAACGAATTTTGCGTACTCTAGAGAGTCTTGAGCTTTGCCAAAAAACTCTGATTCAGGTCCTGCAAAGCTATCATTGGAAGGGGGAACGATATTGATCGTTTTGAGCGACCGAGGATCATAAAACTCCCTCGGAAAATCATGATATGTTCCTTGAGTATTGCTTACTTTCTCTACCGCTGCGAGCAATGAGGCCCCAAGGAGGCAGCGAGTTTGCTCATCAATCATCTCTGATCGATGCCAATGCCTTATGCGCGACAGTGCCCGATCAATCAGTTGGCCGTTCTCAGCACTGAAAAATCGCCGCCTCCCGACAGACCCCCTAGAGCTGACAAACGCACTAAACCGCCCAGATTCCGTATAACGATCAAAGACGTCCGTTCTGCGACATTCCTCGGGCATACTCGCATCATAGGGCGCTGTGAGTTGGCCTATCAAAGCACGCCAGCTTTGCTCCTTCGTCCTAGACCTCTTGAGTGGCCCAACGGGCCAAGGAAGCGAGGAGCTGGCAAGATACGCCCGAGCATATAGCCAAGAAAAATGGTTGATGTCGTTGCACGCGACCCTAAACCCTGCCGCTTTAACGGCACGTGACACAGCTAAAGATCCAGAGAATGCGTCAAAAACCAATTCTCCAGGAGAAGCCAGACCCCTGATTATGGAAATAATATCGTCAGCAATGACTGTTTTATTACCCAAGTATCTCTGTATCATCATATTGAACACGCAATCATTACTTCTGGATCATCTCTTTTTGAATTTGATCGCTCGGAGCTATTGAATTGACGATAGGTATGGTCCAGCTTTTTTACGGAAACATTTTTTCTTCCGTAATATGTTTCCGCCAACCCGATGATGTCTCCAAGGCCGATCATTCTCGAATTCCCATTCGATTCAGAACTCGACACTGAGTAACTTATGAGAAGTGATCCACGCTTATTTTGCACAGATTGTATCATATTTTTAAATGCAATTCCTGCCTTAGCCTTAGAGGAAAAAGCAGATTTATACCTTTCCTTAGTATACAATCCAGATGTTGCCGCACCCCCATGCAATAGAGACTCAACTCTATAATCGGCTATTGTCTCTAATATGTGATAAAATCTAGAATATTGCTGTGCCGTGTATGGCGGGTCAGCGTAATACAAGTCAGACTTACCCGACCCTGACAGAAAAGCTTCCGCCGAACTCTGGATAGAGCGATGCGTGTCACCTGCTGGGCTTGTCCGCAAGTTCAGTGATTTACATGCAAAAACAAATGCTGATCCGACGCAGACCCTACGATCCTCAAGGATACGCTTGCTACGAAATTGGATGTTTGTGCCGCTACCCGCTGTAAGGGGTTGAGCAAAATGCTTGCCGGCCGAATGGACCGCTGATGAAGCAGCAGACATGAGGCCGGTCAAAGCGGCACAAACCTGCCAATCCGACAATGTGCGATTCAATCGACCGCGCTCTATTGCGTAGCGTAGCGCATCGATTGTCAGAGCTTGATCTACCCCAAAATACGACCCTGCATGAACGCTGGTAATTAGTGGAAGCCGATCAAATGCTGATCTACCATCACCTTCTAGGACAAGGCGATGGTGTGGGCTTTCGGAGTCTCGCCAAGCGAGAGGTAGTTTCTCATACAGCGAATGTAGGGCAATCAGATCGTTGGTTTTGATAGCAGTTCGCTCAATGCCAGCTATGGCCACCCAAGGCGCAAACGTAGGCTCATGAAAAAGCCTCTCCGCTTCCTCCAAGAGGCGTTCTGCGGGACATTCAACGCCTTCATCGCGACCAATCCCGAGGGTTGCTGCGGCAAATATGCGAGCATAATTCTGGGTGTCGAGCGCCGTTACAGAGTAGCCTCGGTGTGCGAGCGCCTGAGCAACAACCGACGTGCCCGTGAACAGGTCAACGACGGACCCGCCATTACCGATCAGTTCCTGAGCGGTGTCGGTGATATGATCTAGAACCCGTAATTTGTTGCCCAGATATTGAACTGGCCGGAAAGGAGGAACCACCTTCCCATGCACGGGGTTCGAAAGGGTCTGGGAGGCTAGGGCGCTTACCAGGGCATTCATCGCGATATTTCCTTCCCCGACGCGACCAGAATCGACCCACCGATGTACCGCCATACGCTGACATGATTCCCTGTCACAACCGATGATGCGATCAGCGGGCGTTTGCCCGAGTCATGTCGAAAGGTGGTCCCAGATTTTCGGCGCTGCCGGCCCAAACAAATCGACGCTTTAACGCTCATCATTAGGCTCCTGTCGTCTGATTGATTTACCGGCATCGAGCAGCTTAGCGATTTGCTCGCGCCCAGCCCTTCGGACCAGTTCAGGCATATGCGGATGATGGGGGAACTGGACGCGCGCCAACTCCCCCATCGCCATTACCTGTGCCTGCGCTGCCGCTAGCTGAGGATCGGAAGCAGCCTCGTCAGGCGTAGCGCCCCTAAACCGATCACCGATCGTCATGACACTATCGGCTCCGCCTTTCGCGAACTTCGTCGTATCAGTCGGACTATCGGCGACAAGCTTGGCAAGCACGCCACCCATGGCGTCCACCTTGCCCTGCATCGCCTCAACCTGGCCCGCCAGATTTTCCACCGCTGCCAGCACGGCGCGCTGGGTCGCCAGTAGCGCCATCACCGGATCGTCGCTGTCATCGCTCATCGTTCGCGGCCCCTGTCCCGTTCCTTGCTGCGATCCCGCTCCCGATCGCGCTCGGCCTGGTCGTGATCCGACCCGCCCTTGTCACTTATACGCGATGCGATGCGATCGGCGGCGCTCCCTGGCTCCTGGGTATCGCGGTCACGCTCGCCCCGCTGCGCCGTCGCCTCCGCGATCCGCTCGGCCGCACCGCGATCGGCGGCTTGATCTTGACGCCCCCATGCCGCGCCCAGACGGTCCCGCAGTCCCTGCGCCATGTCCTTGGCCTTGTCGCCCAGGCCGCGCATCGTCTCCGCGATCCTGGCACTGAGGTCGCGAAGCTGCTGCGTCAGCTCGCGCCGCTCCCGGTTGCGTGCCTGCACCCCGCGCTGTTCGTCGCCGCGCTCGGTGGGCGTGCCCTTGCGCTCCATCGCCACCGCCGACAACGGAACCTTGCCCAGCGGTTCCCGGCCTAGATCCTCTTGCCCTTCCGCGTCCCCCCGCTCCCGCGCCGCCTCGCGCTGATCCTTGAGCGACCGATGGTCGATACGCTCATCGCACCCGGCGCGCTCTAATGCCCGGTTGGCATGATCTGCCCAAGCCGATCGCCACCCCTCAAGCCGCTCGGCCGCGTTCCAGTCCCGGTTCTTCTTCCCGAACCCCTCGCCCGTCAGGTCGCGCATGGTCAGCATGACATGCGCGTGCGGCTGCTCCTGCCCATCCGCCGAATGGCCTCGGTGCAGCGACACGTCCGCAATCATGCCCTGGGACACGAACTGCTCGCGCACATAGCTGTCGACCAGGGCGCGCCGTCCCTCCGCGTCCAGCTCACGCGGAAGGGAAATTTCCACCTCGCGGGCAAGCTGGGCGTCCTTGCGCCGCTCCGCCGCCTCGACGCCGTTCCACAGGCGCGAGCGATCGAGCATCCAGTCGGGCGTCCGATCCGGGGCCATGATCTCGCGATGCTCGATGTCCGACTTGCGCGTGTAGTCGTGGCATTTGCCCAGGCGCTCGTCGGTCAGCCGCTCGCCCGACCGATAGGCGGCGGCGGCGACAGCGCTGCGCCCGGTGGCCCGCGAGATGACTTTGACGGAACAATGGTAGATCGCCACGACGCTGCGCCTTCTTACTTCCTGCACTTAAGGGGGAGCCGTCCGGCGGGGGCATCGCCCCCACGAGGACCACGCACATTGGGAACCAATGTATAAGCGTGCCCTTATCTTCGTTAAGGTAGCCTTCTTGCGGTTCGTTTGATATAGCTAATTGTCATAGGAGGACGGCATGGCACGCACCCCGGTTGAAGAACGCCTTGAGAAAATGCGCGAGGACGAGCGCAAGCTCCGCGAGCGGCGAAAGGCGCTTGAGGCCCGTGTCTCGACCGAACGTCGCAAGGCCGAAACCCGCGAGCGCATCATGCTTGGCGCGTTCATCCTCCACCACATAGACGAGGATACGCCCACGGGTCGCCAGCTCGCCCCACTCCTGCAACGCGAACTGCCGATGTTCCTGACCCGTGAGCGCGACCATGCGTTGATGGCCCCTCTGCTGAAGCGGCTGAAGGAGAAGGAGTGATGGCAGGACCGCTGGTCGGGGGTGAACGGGGCATAGGCTGCGGCCTGGCTGTCGGCGGCGGTTTTGTTATCCTGCTCGGCACGCAGTGGCTGCTCGAAAAGATACTGCCCGTATCGATCGCGAGCACCATCGCCTGGGCCGCACTGGTCGCCTTCGGGGTGGCCGTCTGGAAGTTCAATCGGCGCTACGGTCGCAACGAATTGCTCGGCTCGGCTGCGTTCGGATCGCGCGCCGATGTGCGCGGCCTGGAAACCAATGGCGGCGATCTGCTTATCGGTCGATCGGCAAAATCCGGAAAGCTGCTGCGCTATGGCGGTCCCGCCCATCTGCTGACGATGGCCCCGACCCGCAGCGGCAAGGGCGTGGGCACCATCATCCCAAATCTGTTGACCCTCGACCGCTCGGTGATCTGCATCGACCCCAAGGGCGAGAATGCCCGCGTCACCACCAGGGCGCGCAGCGCACGCGGCAACGTCTGGTGCCTCGATCCGTTCGGGGTGTCGGGGCAACCCCCTGCCCGTTACAATCCGCTCGACCGGCTTGACCCGGCCAGCCTCGATCTAGCCGAAGATGCCATGACGCTGGCCGACGCTCTGGTTCACGATCCGGCAGGACAAGGCGGCGATGCCCATTGGAATGAGGAAGCCAAGGCGCTGATCGCCGGGCTTATCCTCTATGCCGTGGTCCATGAGGACCGCGAGCATCGCACTCTGGCGACGGTGCGCGACTATCTGACGCTCGCCCCCAAGGGGTTCGCCGATCTGCTCACGCTGATGCAGGACAGCCGCGGCGCCGGTGGCCTGATCGCCCGCGCCGCCAACCGTCAGCTCGGCAAGTCTGACCGCGAGGCCGCAGGGGTGTTGTCGTCGGCCCAGCGGCACACCCATTTTCTCGACAGCCCCCGGATCGTCGCCAGTACATCGGCGTCGGACTTCACCTTTGCAGGGTTGAAGGAGGGGGTTTCCACGGTGTTTCTATGCCTACCCCCTGACCGGCTCGACGCCTATTCGCGCTGGTTGCGCCTGCTGGTCGCCCAGGCGCTCACC
>Ga0180219_1001980_pt1 | contig 12586 bp, 6 predicted proteins | sample eDN3rd30CBELigMG_FD_151338 | JGI IMG/M metagenome (GOLD analysis project Ga0180219, IMG submission 151338) | Enriched Miracle-Growth compost microbial communities from Emeryville, California, USA - eDNA 3rd pass 30_C BE-Lig MG (version 2)... ...
AACACCCGGATTTCTGGATCCCGCCAATAGGGTTTATTGGCCTATTAATCGAAATGTGCTGAATTCCAATACCAAACTGGTTCAAAATGCAGGTTATACAGATTAATGGAGGCATGAATGCCTGAAAAACAAATTAATAATGAATCAACAAATGATATACAGATGAAAAAATTGATAATGACAAAAAGTGCTGCTTACGTATGCCTTTTTACGTTGATTACCCTTTCGGGATGTTCGATGTTTGATTTAGATTTACAAAAAAACTACGACTATAAACATCAGACTTTAGATCCGCATATCAACATGAGTGCTAGGCAATTTTTGGAAAGCCGGTCATATGAAACCCCGGATAATCCAACGGACACGGTTTTTAAGTGGATGCGCAAAGGACTTGAATACGCCGGGATTGGTTTAGAAGAATTTGAGAAACCTGGCCGGACATTTATTTTTTTACATAATGAAGGAATCCGGGTATGGGATGCTAAGAAGAACCAAGTAACAGCAGGGTTATTTTTTGATTTTCCAATTGTAACGGGTGAAAATCCAGAAACGGGCCAGCCCATTACACATCCTGCTACTAAATGGGAAGATTATGACAAAGAAGACGTGAAAAATTATTTCTTATACCTGATTATTCAAGGTACCTATAATTTTGAAGATTTGACGATTACCAATACTACAGCCCAGACTTTGTTACCATCAGGTGTAATGGCCACAAAAAAATCGTTGCTAGGTTATATGAACGAAGGCAAAGGTTTTGATCAAGAAGGAAAAATTAATTTTAAAATTATCAATAACAATGACTTAGCACCCATTGAAATTAATGATAAAACAATTGATCGCTCTGGCGGGTACATCGCAACAAATGGTGTTGTACACGTATTTGGGGCAAAGGGGGCATATACGGTTTATCCATTCAGGGCACCATTGTAAAATTAGACACCATGAGAAAGCACATTTTAGTGAGCTATTTTTTGATCTTATTTCTTTTTGTTGGAGGTAGTTGTGGTAAAACAAAAATGCCAAAAGCAGAGAAGAAAGAAGAAAATTTGGCATGTCAAAGTTGCAAGGAAATTACCTCTGCGCAAGAGTTGAATGCCTTAACGTTAAATCCTGGCGATACAGTAATTTTACAATCGGGGCAATGGGTCGACCAAGCATTAATTTTTAAAGCGGTTGGTACAGAAAAGAACCCCATTGTTCTAAAAGCCCAGGAAAGAGGTAAGGTGCAACTACAAGGGACATCTACGCTGAGTATCGAGGGAGCATGGTTGGTGATAGATGGTTTGGTCTTTCAGAATGGCCATGCTATTGATAAAAATGTAGTTGATTTTAAGGGCTCGTCTAATCATTGCCGATTGACTAATACAGCCATCATGAATTATAATCCATCGCAGCCCAATACGGATTATAGATGGATTTCTATCAATGGATCTTATAACCGTGTGGATCATTGCTATTTGAGTGGAAAGGCACATCTTGGACCAACATTGGTGGTGTGGGGAACCGATCAACCCATGCACCATCGCATTGACCATAATTATTTCGGTACTCGACCAGCGGTTGAAAGCAATGGTGGTGAAACCATACGTCTAGGAACAAGCGATTGGTCTATGACCAGCGCTTTTACAATCATTGAAGAAAATATTTTTGAGCATTGCGATGGTGAAACAGAAATTATTTCAAATAAAATGAGCGAAAATATCATACGAAACAACCTGTTTTATGAGAGTAAAGGAACCCTTTGTTTACGACATGGAAACGGAACGGCCGTTTATGGAAACTATTTTATAGGAAATGGTATCAAAGAGGCTGGCGGTATTCGTCTTGTTGGTGAAAATCACTTGATTTACAATAATTATTTTCAAAATATGGCGGGGACAGGACAACGATCAGCAATTATTTTGATGGATGGGGTATCCAATTCGCCACTCAATGGTTATTTTCAAGTAAAACATATTCAGGTAGTAGGTAATACAATGGTGCACTGTAAACAATCTTTTGACATCGGTTCAGGTAAAGGGGGGAATAATCGTACACTACCACCTCTAAGCTGCCACATCGCCAATAATGTTATCTTGCAGACACCTCAGTCTATCGCAGTTAAATGGACGGATACACCTATTGATTTTGTTTATGAAGGAAATATCGCTTTTGATGTACCATCGTCGGCTAACTTGCCAGTTGGATTTACCATAGTAGATCCCTTATTGGTATTGAACAGCCAGCGGCTTTATGAACCTGCAATGGAGAGTCCGGTAATACACGCTGCAGAAGGAAGTTATCCATTTTTTTCATCAGAAGATGCAGGTGCAGAACGGCTGGATGAAAAGCATCGAGACTTACTACTAGCCAAAAACATTGGCCCAGCATTTATGACTGATTTAGGTGCTCGTTTAGATATTCATCCTTGATATTTAAGATTTTAGGATGGTTAAACCATTTAATACCCCTAAAATGAACAAAAAACACCCTGTATGATTGAAATAAGAAAGCGATTTTTATACACCTACCATTTGCTTAAATAAAATATAAAATGATGATACCATTTATAAACAGAAAGAAAAAATACCATGTTTGGTTTTGGATGATTGGAATGCTTGTATGGATACAGCCAATATGGGCACAAAAGTTAGAAACCTTGAAAGAAAAAGAAAAGCGCATGCAATGGTGGACAGAAGCTCGGTTTGGGATGTTCATTCATTGGGGGGTGTATGCACAATTTGCGGGAGTTTATAAAGGGCATGAGCAAGCTCGTGGTGGGGCCGAATGGATTATGAATCGCTGTAAAATTCCCATGGCAGAATATCAAGCCGAAGCTAAGAAATTCAATCCGATTCATTATAATGCGGATGACTGGGTACGTATGGCAAAAGATGCAGGTATGAAATACATCATTATTACCGCTAAACACCACGATGGATTTGCTCTGTTCCAATCGGCCGCTAGTAAATGGAACGTAGTAGACGCCACACCATACGGAAAAGATTTGCTGAAGCCTTTGGCTGCCGCTTGTAAGAAATATGGAATGAAGTTAGGCTTTTATTATTCGCAGGCACAAGATTGGAATAATCCGGGTGGTGCAGCTTCTCGGCGGCTCATGAGAGAGGGATGGCCCAATCCAGATTCGGCACGTATCGATGCTTATACTTTGGCGCACCAGGGCCATTGGGATCCTGCACAGGAAACGGCTTCTTTTGAAGATTATATCCATCGAGTTTCGGTACCACAGGTGAAAGAGCTCTTGAGCAATTATGGTGATATTGCGGTGCTTTGGTGGGATACGCCAACCAATATGACAGATGAAGCTGCACAAAAACTTCAAGCACAATTGAAATTGCAACCGGGAATTATTACGAACGATCGTTTAAAAAGGCCAAATTTCTCTGGAGATACCCGAACACCCGAACAGAAAATTCCAGATTTAAGTGAGTTGGATGGTCAATATTGGGAAACTTGTATGACAATGAATGGCACTTGGGGATATCGAACATCGGACAATAAATGGAAATCTGCTGAAACATTGATTCGAAACCTTATTGATATTGCATCGAAAGGAGGAAATTACCTATTAAATATTGGACCTAAACCTGATGGCACATTCCCTGAGCCAAGCATAGAACGCCTGAAGGCTATTGGCGAATGGATGAAGGTGAACCACGAAGCTATTTATGCAACCCAAGCAAGTCCTTTGGCTCCTCTGACTTGGGGAAGGTGCACCATGAAAGATGGAAAAAATACAACCTTATACTTATCGGTATTTGATTGGCCTACAGATGGGCATTTACTCATTCCAGGTATTCCTAACCAAGTGTTATCGGCAAAGCTTTTGGCCAATGCGCAGGAGTTAAACGTGCAGCGTGATCATGGAGGGGTTGAGATTGAACTCCCCCACTCGGCACCCGATCGCGTAGCTAGCGTGATTAAGCTAGAGCTGAAAGGGAAAATAATTAAAGTAAAACCAACGGTTACCAAACGGCAAATGAAAAGTGGGGCATTGGATTAATTGTGCATCAGGGAAAGCATTCAGATTTGTACAGACTATTATTGATATATCGAATACCGAAAAGCATGTTCAGAATCAAACGCAAGCTATTCTTCTTATTGTTATGCATCATGAGCTTTCATTGGAGCAAAGGGCAACAAACACATCGGATAGATAAAAATTGGGAATTCTTAAAGAGTGATTTAGGAGGAATATGGGAGGCCGTTCGGCCAGTAGGAAAGGGTAATCCGGAGGCAGTTCCATTATGGCAGACAGTCAACTTACCACATTGTTTCAATGCGCTTGACGCTGTCGATCCGGATGTAAATTATTATCAGGGTCCAGCATGGTATCGTAAGCAGCTGTCTATCCAGAATCCATATGAAAATGGGCGCACATTGCTTCATTTTGAAGGTGTGGGACAAAAAACCATGGTTTACGTTTATACCACGAAAGTGGGCGAGCATGTAGGGGGATATGACGAATGGTTAGTAGATATCACCGATGCAGTGCAAGCTTTTCAAGCCACGGATATCAGTAAAAAGCAATTTAAAGGAAAGGTACCCATTTCTATCCGAGTGGATAATAGTCGGGATTTGGAAATGATACCTTCTGATCTATCTGATTTTAATCTTTATGGTGGTATATATAGACACCTTAATCTGCGTTATGTGCCTCATATCTCGATTGACAAGGTGTTTGCTAAAACAGCGGTGGATGCTAACGGAAAGGAAGGTTTGTTGACTGTAAACTTACAGCTTGCACAGCATGCTACCCGTCCAATGCATGTACAAATGCGGTTGCTTGATCCAAAGGGTAAAGAAGTGATAGAACAATCGACCAATGTTTCTGCTCGAGATACCATTAATCTAGCATCGCTTCGGATTAAAAGACCAGCACTTTGGAGCCCCGAACAGCCGGCGCAATACACCATGCTGATAACGTTAAAGTCGGGTACAACCACGTATACACACCAAGAGAAGATTGGTTTTAGGTATGTTGAGTTTAAAGAGCACGGCCCCTTTTTCCTGAATGGGAAGCGCCTCTTATTGCGTGGAACACATCGGCATGAGGATCATGCTGGAGTGGGGGCTGCTATGACCGACTCCATGATTTTAAGGGAAATGCAACTCATGAAAGAAATGGGGGTCAACTTTATCCGCTTAGGCCATTATCAGCAATCACGTGTGGTTTTAGACGCATGCGATAGTTTAGGGATTTTGGTGTGGGAGGAGATTCCCTGGTGTCGGGGCGGACTAGGAGGGGATCGATATAAAGCGCAGGCCAGACGGATGTTAACCCATATGATTACGCAGCACTTTAATCATCCGTCTGTTATCATCTGGGGCTTAGGAAATGAGAACGATTGGCCGGGCGATTTTTCGGTATTTGATAAAGAACAGATACGGGCATTTATGAAAGAGCTGAACGAGCTTGCTCACCAACTTGATCCTTCTAGAAAAACGGCAATCCGACGGTGCGACTTTTGTAAAGATATAGTAGATGTCTATTCGCCCTCTATATGGGCTGGCTGGTATCGAGGATTGTTTACCGATTATAAGCAATCTTCTGAAGAAGAAATGAAGAAAGTAAAACATTTTCTGCACGTAGAATGGGGAGGGGATAGCCATGCAAGACGGCATGCAGAGAATCCAGATAAGGCGCTGGTGCGTATTACCGGAGGAGCAGGTACAGATGAACGGGCTGGTGATGCTTCTTTGTTTGGTGGAGCAGCGCGGGTATCTAAAGATGGTGATTGGAGTGAAAGTTACATCTGTAACCTCATTGATTGGCATCTAAAAGAACAGGAAACGATGCCTTGGCTTACAGGCACAGCATATTGGCCATTTAAAGATTTCTCTACACCCGTTCGGCCAGACAATCCGGTGCCCTATGTGAACCAAAAAGGCGTAGTAGAACGTAACCTGAATAAAAAGGAAGCCTATTATGTGTTTCAATCTTATTGGGCAGAAAAACCAATGGTTCATATATATGGCCACTCTTGGCCCATTCGGTGGGGAGAAGCGGGTGAGAAAAAGATGGTAAAAGTTTATTCAAATGCTTCGGAAGTTGAACTTTTTGTTAATGGAAAAAGCTTAGGTACTAAAAAAAGAAATACGCAAGATTTTCCAGCTGCTGGCTTCCGATGGTTAGTGTCTTTGAACGATGGTGAAAACCACATCAAAGCAATAGCTAAAAGTGGAAAAACGATATTAACGGATGAGATCACGCAACAATATCAAACCGCAAAATGGGATAAACCGGCAAAGATGCATGTAGAAAAGGTGAAACAGCAAGGAGATGTGGTTACTATCCAAGTAACGCTTCTAGATGCACAAAATATCCCCTGTTTAGATGCACAGAATTGGATTCATTTTGCGGCAATAGGCGACGGGCAACTCATCGATAATCAGGGTACTTCTGACGGATCTCGAAAAGTACAAGCTTATAATGGTCGTGCTTTGATTCAAATCAAACTTTCTGGAAAAAAATGTGTGGCAAGTGTGCAATCTGCTGATTTGGAAACAGTTTTCATGACGATAATGAACGAATGAAGTCTAATGATGGTGCATATTCGATTTGTATTCAAATGAGGGCAGGCTATTAAAAATGCGAGCTTATGGATAGTATAAAACAAAAGATTTGCTGCAGTATACTCTTTGTCTGGTTAAGTGCTTCATCAATAGGTTTTTGCCAGATGCTCGATTGGAGAGAGGTGCAACCTGGTGTTTGGAAGGTGGTAGTAGGGCAGGCAGAATCGTATAACCTATTAACAGCGGCTGGAGTACAGCCTCGAACAGAAGGGTTAAAACATCTCGGTTCGACAAAGTTTCCGCTCGCAAAAGAAGAGATCGATGCACATGTGGTAGATGGTCAAACTTATTTGCGTTTCCCCTTAGATTCACTGGAACAAATTTTTGGGTTTGGATTGCATTTTCAAACGGTACATCAGCGGGGTCGTATACTGCGTTTACATGTTGATCATTATGGTGGCGTAGATAATGGCCGTACGCATGCACCTACGCCGTTCTACGTCTCTTCCAAAGGGTATGGTGTATTCATTAACAGTGCTCGTTATTTAGACGTGTATGTAGGATCGGCTGCACGTCGAGATAGCAAACATCCGCCACAGGTAAGAGATCGGAATACCGACAAAAGTTGGACGGCACGCCCTTATTCGGATGCTGTGGAGATACGTGTACCTGCTGCGGGTGTCGAATTTTATGTCTTTGGCGGGCCTACACCGCTCGATGCAGTACGTCGCTTTAATCTATTCCAAGGTGGAGGTGTACTGCCACCGCGATGGGGATTAGGCTTTACACAGCGCGTACAACGCTTGTATCATGCAGCAGCCGTAGAAAAAGAAGTACAGGCATTTAAAGAAAGAGGATATCCGCTCGATTTTATTGGCCTGGAACCGGGATGGCAAAGTAGCGCGTATCCGTGTACATTTGAGTGGGACAGTAGTCGTTTCCCTCAACCTGCATTATTTGTACAACGGTTAAGACAGAAAGGCGTACGAGTCAATTTGTGGACGAATCCATATGTATCACCACGTTCGCCTATCTATTCTGTTATTAAGCCTTATACAGCGTCGCACACAGTTTGGGTAGGCTTGGTGCCCGATTTTACGCTGCCACAGGCAAGGAAAGCATTTTTTGATCAATTAAATCGCAGTCAAATAGCAATTGGTGTGAGCGGCTATAAATTTGATGAGGTAGATGGCGGCGATTCATATTTATGGCCAGATGTGGCCACGTTTCCCTCAGGGCATATTGCAGAGCAAATGCGCCAAACTTACGGTTTATTGGTGCAACGTTATAGCACCGAATTGTATCGACTAGCCAATAAACGCACATACGGATTGGTACGTGCTTCCAATGCAGGAGGTGCATCTTTCCCTTATGTGATTTATAACGACTATTATAAACACGAAGATTTTATTACAGCCTTGATAAACAGTGGTTTCGCGGGTGTGCTTTGGACGCCTGAAGTGCGGGCCTCGAAATCTGGAGAAGAGTGGCTACGACGGTTTCAGTCAACCATTTTTTCTCCTATGGCCATGATCAATGCGTGGGCCAGTGGTACCAAACCATGGTCGTTCCCAGAAGTAGAACAACAGGTTAAGGAGGCCGCTCAGCTACGTATGCGGATGATGCCCTACTGGTATAGCACATTTGCGAAATATCATTTTGAAGGCACACCCCCGTTTCGCGCAATGCATTTAGAGCCGGGTTTTCTGGTCGAAACTTCAGATACAACCGCGACCGTTGATTTGGAAAAAAATCCATACGTAGAGGCCGTTAGAGAAGAAATCAAAGATCAATACATGGCGGGCGAAAACTTACTGGTGGCACCTATGTTTGCCGGGCAAACCGATCGTAAAGTTGTCTTGCCTCAAGGGAACTGGTATGATTTCTATACGGGCGATTATGTAGGTAACGGTGAGACAATTGTCGCCCATCCAGGCCTTGATCATATTCCCGTATATGTGAAAGATGGCGGCATTGTACCACTCATGCCTGCTTTACTACATGCTCCTCAACTTGGTGAGAAAGTGCCTATTGAAATTAGGCACTATGGGGAAAAGGCCGGAACTTTTGATTTATATGATGATGATGGCGAGACCTTTAACTATGAAGAAGGGGCATACACTTTTAGAAAAGTAAAGGTGGAGCGGGATCGGGATGGGAAATGGAAGGGATGGATATCGCTACCAGAAAAGGGGAAACCAAATACCATTGCAGCAGTAACTTTTAGATTTATGACGAAGCCATGAAAAAATTCCATGCTATTGATGTGGTCATGTACTGCATCTGCGGTTATTTATGTTTATCGTGGACAAATACAACTACGGACAATCCATTTGAAAAACAAGCCCAGCAAGTATTACGGCGACAGATTCTGGAGCAAGCACAATGGGCTTTGCAGCAAGAACCTGTGACGGTTACGGCCCAACAGTCGCCAAGAAGCGCTGGAGGGAAGCACGACTTTTTCTCCGAAGGCGATTATTGGTGGCCAGACCCGAAGCATCCGGCAGGTCCATATGTGCAAAAAGATGGTGTGACCAATCCAGGTAATTTCGTTGCCCATAGACAGGCAATGATTCGATTTAGTCGGGTCATCGGTGCATTGGCATCGGCTTATAAAATAACCAAAGACGAGCGCTATGTACAGCATGCGATTAAACATTTAGTAGCTTGGTTTATTGATCCCGAAACTCGTATGAATCCTAACTTATTGTATGCACAAGCTATAAAAGGGCGTTTTACGGGCCGTGGTATCGGCATTATTGACACGATTCATTTAATGGAAGTTGCCCAAGGGACACGCGTCATGGCAAATGCGAAAAACATGCCTCCAACAACATTGCAAGCTATTAAAAATTGGTTTGCAGCATATCTACATTGGCTAACCACACATCCTTATGGCCAGGATGAGATGCGTGCCGAAAACAATCATGGCACTTGTTGGGTGATGCAAGTGGCCGCTTTCGCCAAACTGGTAGGTGATGAATCCTTGCTGGATTTTTGTCGCGAGCGCTTTAAAACCATTTTACTTCCGGATCAGATGGCCGTAGATGGCAGTTTTCCCAGAGAATTGAAGCGGACAAAACCGTATGGGTATTCACTGTTCAACCTTGACGCCATGGTGATGCTTGCTCAAATCCTTTCAACGCCCACCGATAATCTATGGAATTTTAAACTGGCAGATGGCCGTTCGATAAAAAGAGGAATGACATTTATGTTCCCCTATATTCAAGATAAAAGTCGTTGGAATCTTGGTGAAGATGTCATGTATTGGGATAATTGGCCTGTGGCACAACCTGCCTTGTTGTTTTGTGCTCAAGCATACCAGCAAAAAGCCTGGTTTGATACCTGGTGTCAATTGGATCATCAGCCTCAAGTAGAGGAAGTTGTTCGGAATTTACCTGTCCGAAATCCGATTATTTGGTTTGAATTCTTTTAACTCTTAATTACCTATAATCATGTTTTCCGCATCCATCAGAACGAAACTGACCTTACTTTTAAAAGACGCATTGCGCGCTTCTTTACTGGTTTTACTACTCCATCAAGCCTTGCCTGTCGAGGCTCAATACTCGTCAAAAACAGCATTAATTTGGCAATTGGCTGCTAGCCAATCGATGCAAATGATAAAAGAATTAGAGGTTATACATCACTCAGATACTACGTTGGTTTCACCCAGGTCATTAACTGATCAGGGCAATTTAATTGCCGTAAAACGAGGCGATTGGACCAGTGGCTTTTTTCCGGGTGTATTGTGGTATCTTTATGAGTATACGGGCGATCAAAAATGGCAACAACAAGCCCGGAAATTTACTGCCCGCATAGAAGCAGAACAATACAATGGTAAAACGCATGATATGGGCTTTAAAATTTTTTGCAGTGTGGGTAATGGATATCGTTTAACTGCCAACGACCATGATCGGCAGGTGCTGATTCAAGCTGCAAAAACGTTGGCCACGCGCTTTAATCCGACAGTGGGCTGTATTCGCTCTTGGGATCATAATAGCGACAAATGGGACTTTCCGGTTATCATCGACAACATGCTTAATTTGGAGCTTTTGTTTGCTGCCACCAAATTGACGGGCGATTCTTCTTTTTATAAGATAGCAGTGAGCCATGCCAATACCACGATGAAGAACCATTTTCGGAAGGATTACAGTACCTATCATGTAATTGATTATAATCCACAGACGGGTGCCGTACAACATCGAAATACGCATCAAGGATACAGCGATGAATCTACTTGGGCAAGGGGAGAGGCATGGGCTTTGTATGGATATACCATGTGTTATCGTGAAACAGGAGATCGCCGCTATTTAGAACAGGCAGATCATATCGCTAATTGGCTGTTACATCATCCGCATATGCCGGCAGACGGTGTTCCCTATTGGGATTTTGACGCACCTCATATTCCAAATGAACCACGAGATGCCTCTGCGGCCAGTGTTATTGCATCAGCTTTGCTCGAATTGAGCACCTTCAGCAATAAAAAATCGGTATACCAAGCGAAAGCGGCACAGATATTACACCATTTAAGTACCCATTATATCTCTAAAAAAGGAGCGAATAGGGGGTTCATTCTATTACATAGTACTGGCTCAAAGCCCTCCGGTACGGAAGTAGACCAACCGCTGATTTATGCTGATTACTATTTTTTAGAAGCCTTATTACGGCAGCAAAAATTAGCAAAAGGCCTAGCGCAATCAGATTGGGTAAAGTTAAGTCCGACAGGGAAACTCCTTTATTTTAAAGATGAAAAGGGAAATATACTTCCTGATTTTAGTAAAGTAGGGTACCATCAAGGAACCCGTACTATTCCAACTGTTCCTGTAAAAATAACGGTATCTCCGTCTGCTCATAATCAAGATCAAGCAGTTATTCAAGCGGCCATTGATCGGGTTTCACAGATGCCAATGGATAAAAATGGACATCGGGGCACCATTCATTTAAAGAAAGGCGTGTATCATATTCCAGGTACTTTACATATCCAAGCAAGTGGAGTTGTATTGCAAGGCGAAGGAGATGATGACAAAGGAACCAAATTGATAGCAGTAGGTAAGGGGCAACGATCTTTGTTGGTAGTGAACGGTAGCGGCCATATAGAAGAAAACCGGACCAATCAACAAGAAATTACAGCTACGTATGTACCTGTTGGTACGCATGCTTTTACAGTTGCCTCTGCTAAAAAATTTAAAGTTGGTGATGAAATTGTTGTGCTTTACCTGAGTAATGCGGCTTGGGTCCACGCCATCCGAATGGATGAGATCGTAGAACGACCGGGTACTAAACAATGGAACCCCGCTGAGTATCAACTGAAATTTGAACGAAAAATAACCGCCATAAAGGGCGATACTTTGTATATAAATAACCCCGTTGTCATGGCCATAGATAAACGGTTTGGTGGGGGAGTTGTCTATCCGTATCGTTTTGAAGGCCGAATACATGAAGTAGGGGTAGAAAATATTATATTTGAATCAGCATACAATGGTGAAGAAGATGAAGATCATGGTTGGATTGCCGTGCAGTTTGATAAAATAGAAAACGGCTGGGTGAACCGTGTTACGGCTAAGTATTTCGGCTATGCTGCCGTCAGTTTAGAGAAAGATGCGAAACAGATTAGTGTAACCAATTCCAAATGTTTAGATGCAAAATCCATTATAACCGGAGGAAGACGATATTCATTCAATAATAACGGCCAATTAAATTTATTTATGAATCTATATGCATCAGAAGGAAGGCATGATTATGTAACCGGAGCTCGTGTATTGGGGCCCAATGTTTTCTATCGTTGTAGAGCCGAGCATACACATGCCGATATTGGCCCTCATCATCGTTGGGCAGTAGGAACACTATACGATCATGTCGTAACAGATGGCGAGATCAATGTTCAGGATAGAGGAAATTGGGGAAGTGGTCATGGATGGGCAGGAGTAACACAAGTCGTCTGGAATTGTACGGCCAAAAGAGCTGCTATACAACGCCCATGGGATGCTGGAAAGAACTATGCCATAGGTGTAAAGGCTTTACCCGATGCTGGAAGATTTGGTGATAGACCACAGGGCATATGGGAGGC
>Ga0180219_1001981_pt1 | contig 12583 bp, 13 predicted proteins | sample eDN3rd30CBELigMG_FD_151338 | JGI IMG/M metagenome (GOLD analysis project Ga0180219, IMG submission 151338) | Enriched Miracle-Growth compost microbial communities from Emeryville, California, USA - eDNA 3rd pass 30_C BE-Lig MG (version 2)... ...
CGGCAGATAGGTGAGGTCGATATCGACCGAGAGACGCGGCAGGTCGCGCACGAACAGATTGATCGCCGTGCCGCCCTTCATCGCGAAACATTCTTCCGCAGCCACCGAAGGCAGTGTGCGGATCAGCAATGCAACCTGATTTCGGTAGGTGTCCGCAAAAGCCATCAATGCGCCTCGCCTAGTTCCTTGGGTACGGTGATTTCGTAGGTAGGGTCGTACCTGCCGTCCTTGACCAGCATGCGCTTGCCCGATCCCAGATCGATTGCAGCCCGATCGATATGCTTGAGCCATGCATGGTGATGCCGATCAGCAAAAAAGAAGAACAGGCGCTTCACCTTCACACTGCGGCAGCGGACAAGCAGCTTCTGGAGGCGCCTGGGTGCAAGATCGCTCAGGCTTTCCATCAGCACGTCGACCTGATCGAAGCTCTCACGCTGGGGCAGCTCATCGAGAAGTTCGAGCACCGCTCGTTCGGGCGTCGATACCGTCATTGGCCAATCCCATTGGCCCCAGGGCAGCGCGCGCAAGCCGGCATTCTGAAAAGATCGCTCACCTTGCTTATCAGGAGCACGATCCGGAACGAGAGAAGGGAAGCTGACATCCTCCAGGTCGGCCCCGAAAAGTGGCGTGCTATTGTGATAGACGAACTGTTCCTTGAGCGGCAGCGTCGTGAGCCAGCTCGGCGGCCTTGCCGGTCCGTGAAGTTGGATCTCGGAACGATCCTGCGAGAGGTAATGGGCATAGCCTTGCAGCTCGAGAGCTGTCCGGCCACCAACGGTGAGACGATAGCCGAGAAGCGTCTGCAGCGAGACGACTACCTGCTGCCAGCCGAGCTGTCCGCGAGGGCGTTGATAAACCCGGCGAGCCGGCTGCTCGAGCCAGCCTGAGGCGACATACTTGGTACGCAGCGAGGTCGAGTAGCCATGAGCAGAAAGCCACGCGGCATCGACGAGCAGTCCCTCGGGCAGGAGGTGCTCCAGCCGCTTTAACTTTCCTGGTGTTTGCTCACTCATGGTGAGCGAATTATCATATTCTCAAACCATACACCAGTTTGAAGTGCCATTGATTTGCTTCTCTAGGGTTAGCCAATCCGCATAAACGCAAACTGACTTCTAGTCCGGTGCGCAGGCCACACATTGCGACCAACAGTATTTTCTGGTACGGATAGGTTCTTCAGTGGGACGGCATTCACAGGGACGAAACAGGCGATTGATGCCGACTGTCCTCGAAACCCACAAATTTTTTTCCGCCCCTTTTTCCCTTTAAAATCAAAAGCGTAACATGTTGACTAGCCGCTAGTCGGTTTTTCTGTGTCCGGAAGCTAAAATTATATGTGATATCAATAACTTAAGGTGGTTTTGGACGATTGAGTGGGAGTGAGGGGAGCGCCCGGTGCTTCCAGCGGAATGCCATTGCGGTGATACGCGGCGGGCAAGGCCGCTCCCGGCGTGTGATGCGCTGATCTCCTCTATCCGGGAATAAAGCGAACGCGTCGGCCCCAGCATCGGCAGCCGCCAGGCCTTACCGCTTCGTGATGCTTCGCTCGCACCACTCCCATGAAGCTAACATATTGATTGACCTCGCATAGTCTTGGCGGAATGGTGGGCTTGCCGGACTTGGATGCCGGCAAGGGCACCTGCAATGAGGCCGCATTGAAGACCATCATCCGATCGCTCCTCATCGTCCTCCCGCTGATGCTCGCGCCCGTGGCAGGCGCAGCGCAGAGGCTCCCTGCCGATATTCCGGCGCGCAAGCCGGGCCTATGGGAAATGGCGACCACCGGCACGGTGGGGCCGAACCAGTTGAAGGCATTGAAGCGCTATTGCCTCGATGCCGGGGCGGATCGCGCGCTTCATGACCTCCATCTCCTGCAGATGCAGCTTGAGGTGATCTATAGCGATGTGAGTTGCCGGATGCCGACGTTCACCCTGGGCGGTTCTGTCCTGAGCGGTGAGATGGCCTGTCGCACCAATACGCCGGATGACGACGAGGCCGCGGGCAAGGATTTCCGTTGGGAGATGAGGTTCGTCAGCGATAGCGAGGTCGTGCTGGAGGAGCATAGCGTCCCTCGCGATGTGCTGCTTCTGCTGGAAAATCGCCTGGCCGAACGGCAGCGCCGGATCGGTGACTGTCCGGTGGACATGAAGCCGGGCGACAGCCTCGACCTCGGCTTCACCTATAATAGCGAAGACTGGCCGAACAAGGCAAACCGCGGCAATATCCATGAATCGCTGATGGTTGTGGCCAGGTTGCTGAACGAAGGCATAGAGATCAACCAGCGCCTGGGGCCGATGTGATGCGCCCGGCACGCCTGGGTCCGTTCGTTCTGGCAGTGCCCGGCCTGCTTGGCTCATGGGCGGCCTGTGCCCTGACGCTTCCTGCACGGCTACCGGCCCGCGATGCGGGATCATGGCTCATCGAGCAGACCAGCACGATCGGCGCGGGCGCCACCACTGTCGATATCCAGAAGATCTGGAAAATCTGCCTCGATGCCAAGACCGATCGTGCGTTGCATGAGTTGGTGGTGCGTGAGCAGCAGGCGAGCCTGGCCAGCCTGAAGGCGCATTGCGAAGAGCCGCGACCGACGCTTGCAGGAAACGAGCTTGCCTGGACGATGCGGTGTGCCGGCCCATCTTCGGCGGACGATGACGCCGCCGAGGTGCGCCATAGAACCACATTTATAAGCAGTGATGAGACACGTGGCGAGACGATGGCGGTCACCGGCAAGGCGCCCGATGATGCTCATGGCCGCTTCGTCATCCATATGACGCGAGCCGGTGTCTGCGAAAGCGGATTGAAACCGGGAGATATGATGCTGATGCACTGGCGTGCGAATGGCGAGGAAACATTGAAGGGTCGCCAGTTCCGCACCCTCCGTGAAGAGATTGCGCATTACAAGGCGCTCACGGCGTCCCGGCTTGCCCGATAGCGTTTATTGGCGGACTGTTGGTTATTTCCCACCGAAACCGATGCCGCCTTCATCAGAGCCGTCGTCGGCTTGGCTATCACCGTGGTCCCCGATGAACAGGCCGAGAAAGGCCAGGCCGAGCATCACCATCACAAGGATGCGCTGGACACCAGATCCTCAAAAAGCGGGGTTTCGGGGAAGGAGCGCTCGTGCGGGCTTCCCCATGGAACGGTCACCGTCCAGTTGGTCATGCCCCGGCCGGCAATTCCTTTGGAGCGCTCGACCACACGCTATCCCGCGGCCCCACCTGGGCACGCTTGCGGGTTGCCGACGCCATGAGCGCAAGGCCGATCGCGCCGATGAGCGCCACGCCGTCAATCATATGATCGGCGGCGCCGTGGCTCCAGCCGATATCCATAATGGCCATGAGGCTGGTTAGCGGAATCACCGCCGTCGCGGCTGCTGCGGTCCAGAGCAATTCCACGCCGCTGCGTGCGGCGCCGCGTGTCAGCGCCCACAGGATGGCCAGCACGAAAACCGCATAATAGAGGCCGGTATGCCAGCTGGTCGCATTGGCCAGATCCGCGGGCAACCATTTGGCTGCGGCGATCGTCAGGGAGATGCCAGCAATGCAGCCCAGCGGGACGCCGACCGTGAGGGCACCCAGGATGCGTGTGGCCCGCGTCTGCTCCACGGCTCCGGCCTTGCGTTCCTTCTTTCGCCGGCTTTCGATCCAGAGCAGATTACCCGAATAGAAAAGAAACGCGCCGGCAAGGCCGAGGAAGAAATAGGACCAACGGACCGCCGCGCCGCCAAAGTTCCCGAAATGCAAGGCGAAGAAGCTGGTGACTGTCGCATACCAGCCACCTTGCAGTCCGGGCAGATAATCGCTCTCGACGATATCGCCGGTGACGGTGTCTATCTCGCCTAAGCCGAACGTCGCGCCGCGCAGGCCGTAGCGCGGGTCGCTTCCCTGGATGTGACCATGTGGCCCTTCCTCGGCATTTGTCTCGTAGCTGATGGAATGGATGGTGAAACCGGGCATTTGCTGCTCGATCCGACGGACGAGAGCGGCAGGCGGCAGAACCTCGCCGCTGTTGGGCGCGCCATGGGCTTCCGCCTTGCTGGCGACCTGCGCCATGCCGATGCGCTGGACCGCGCCCTGTGCGTCATAGAACTGGTCATGAAAGGCGAAAACCACCGAGGTCAGCGCCATGATGATGTGGAAAGGCAAGCTGAACAGACCCAGCACATTGTGCAAATCAAGCCACATGCGCTTCAGATTCTTGCCAAATCGCAGCGCGAACAGATCTTTCACCAGGCTGGGCAGCAGGCAGATCACACCGGAGACAATGGCAATCGCATAGAGCAGGGCGATGATGCCCATGATGGGCATGGCGACTTCATGCGCGAAGGGCAGACCGACCTGCTGGTGCAACACGTCGATTAATTGCGCGACGCCGGAGGGCGCGCGTGTCGATAGCTGGAGGGCGCCGTCGGCGCCGAGGCTGGCATAATAGGTGATGCCAGGATTGCGGCGAGTGCCGGTCGACCAACTCACTCGTGCTGGATTTTCCGGTCCGGTCGCGATGTGAACCTGATAGCCTTTGCGCGCCTCAGGATATTCGGCGAGCACCTTGGCGATCAGATCCGGCGTCTGTTCCAGCGATGGTGGCGCAGAGAGGGTTGGAGGCGGAGAGGCCCAGCGCTGGAGCGGCCCTTCGAACATGGTGATGGCGCCCGCGTAAAAAGCGATGAACAGGGCCAGGCCGCTGATGATGCCCACCCAGCTATGAATATCCTTGTAGGTGCGGACGATATCGGTGCGCATGTCGGGTTTCTCAGGCAAAAATGAGGCGAATGGCCGCGTAAAGCGCCCAAATGATGAGATTGGCCATCGCCAGCCAACCCCAGGCGCGCGCAGTGGACCGGAACAGGAAGCAGAAGCTCAGCAGGGCGCACCAGATTGGTGACATCAACCACATTGCGATCTGCCCTTGCGCGCTGAAATAGGAATCACCTTTGGAGAATAACGCTGTGAACGTGCATGTGAGAGCGAGCGCCAGAGGGAAACCCAGCACGAAGGCTGCCGATACCTTGCCCAACCAGTCCCGGCTGGTGATATCCGGCCGCGTCATGGCCGGGTTCCTTTGCGATGGTGCCGCCAGCCGATCGCGACCGGAAGGATCGTCCACGCCAACATCAGGCCGATTGTCCAAGTAAACACGGCAGTGGCCGGCCCCATCAGCGCCAGCAGGATCGCCAGCGCGGCGGTGAGGCTGAGGCCTGCGATGGCCTGCATGGCGCGCCGTGCAGGCCGCCTGGCAAGCAGCCGTTGATTCGGCGTGGAGAGATAGAGGCTGACAGCGCCCCCGAGCAGGAGCGCTCCTGCGAGTATGGCCGCAAAGGCCATCATGGTTTCTCCCTTGCGAAAGCCTGATTGATGATCTGTGGCAGTGCCGCGAGCATGGTGGTTCCGTGACTCTGGCCGGGAAGGTCGATCTGGTCGATGTGGTTCCCGGCGGATACCGGCAGGGCCTTGATGAAGCTTTTGGCGGCCGCTGCGGCTCCTTGCTCCTGTTCGCCGGTCAGGAGCAGCAAGGATAGGGGCGGCAGGGCGTGCATCGTTGCGGCTTCCCGCGCGAGAAACTCCTCGCCGAACCAGAAGGATGGACTGACCGCCACGGCGCGATCGAACAGTGCCGGGCGCGTGAGCAGGGCATGGATCGCCAGCAAGCCGCCGAAGCTGTGACCGGCGATTGTTTCCTGCTTCTCATCCACGCGCCAGCGCCGATGGATCATGCGCATGACATCGTGCGCCACAAAATCGAGAAAGCGGTCTGCCCCGCCGGTTAGGAGGCCGGCGGCGGGCTTGCCGGTGGGGATATGATAGCCAGGAACCGCGGGTGTATAATCGCGTACCCGTCGTTCCAGTGGCCCCGCGCCAATACCGACGACAAGACCTGGCGCTATACCGCTGCGGGCGCCCGCACGCGCCAGGCGGCGGCTCGTGAGCGCGACCGTAGCGAAATTATCCTCGCCATCGAGCACATAGAGCACGGGCCAGCCTGCCGGTGGTGGATCGCCATCCGGCCAAGCGACCATGATTGCATAGCTGTCCTCGTTTGGCCCGGCCATGTCGATAACCGCACTGTGATCCAGGCTATAGGGCTGGAGCAGCGCTTCATGCCGCTCTGCTGGAGCCTGGGCACAGACTGCGCCGGCAGCCAGCAAGCCACCTGCCATCACAGTCAGTCGCAATAATCTACCTGAAGCGCGCAAAACCCGAATCCTTCGATGCGAAGCGCTCGCAATAAATTGACAAAAGGGCAGTTGCAAGATTGCTATTGCAAATCATTATCTGTATCGGCGCGCCGAACGAAAGGGGTTTCCTATGAAGTCTGTGTCCACGCTCCTCGCCACGAGTGCCCTGTTTTTGAGTGGCGCCGCCCATGCACAAAGCATCCCGGCGAGCGACCCATCGGCCGTCGATTCGTCAGAAGAGATCGTCGTCACTGCCTCGGGCTATGAGCAACGAATTGCCGACGCGCCGGCCAGCATCTCGATCTTGACCCGCGAAGAGCTTGAGAAGCGCCCCTTCACCTCGCTTCGCGATGCCGTACGGAACGTCGAGGGCGTGAGCGTCGTCGGCTTCGATCCGAACTCGACTGACATTGTCATTCGCGGCATGCCCGGCGAATATACCCTCATCATGCTCAACGGCCGTCGTCAGACGACCCGTGAGACGATGAACCGCGGCACCGAAGGCGTGCAGGCCAACCTCATCCCCCCGGTGGCCGCCATTGAGCGGATCGAGGTCGTCCGTGGCCCGATGTCCTCGCTCTACGGATCGGATGCGATGGGCGGCGTCGTCAACATCATCACGCGCAATGTTCCCGAGCGCCTGAGCGCCTCCGCGACCCTGGGCGGCATCGTCCAGGAGGACGGCCGTTATGGCAATACGACACTGGGCAATTTCTGGATCGGTGCGCCGCTGGCGTCCGATACGATCGGCGTGCAGATTTACGGCGGCCTCAATGATCGCGCCGAGGACCGCATTTATTTCCCTGAACCGATGACGGGTGGCAGCAACCGCGTTCGTGACCGGAACATCAACGGCAAGATCAGTGCCGTCGTTGCGCCTGGTCACGATCTGACGCTGGAAGGTGGTTATAACTATCTTTCCTATTCCGAGACGCCGGGAAAATCGGCTGCAGCCAGTTCCACGTCCTATAGCCAGCGGCATCGCCGCAATTATGAGGCGCTGACCTACAATGGTGATTTCGGCGGTGCACAGGCTCGGCTCTCAGCCTATCGCGAGCAGGAGAAATATGCCGTCATCGACGACGGCGTCGTGCTCAACCGTCCGAATCTCGTCAACTGGACGGTCGACGGGACGGTGTCCGTTCCGATGGCCGATTGGAACAGGCTCACGCTGGGCGGTCAGTATATCCACACCAAGGTGACGGGCATTGGCGGTCAGGACAATGTTTCCGGCTACGTCAATACGGACAATGCCACCCGCGAGTTGTGGGCCTTGTTCGTGGAGGATCAGCTCAAGCCGATCGACAATCTGACGCTGACCGGCGGCGCGCGCATCGATCATTCCGACCAGTTTGGATCGCATTTTACGCCGCGGGCTTATCTCAATTACACAATCATTCCGGGGCTCACCGTGCGCGGCGGTATCGCGCGTGGATTCAAGACGCCGACCATCCGGCAGAGCAACCCCAATTATTGCATGACGACGGGCGGCGCATCGCTGCCGCGTGGCCCGCTGTGCGGCAACCCGGACCTGAAGCCGGAAGTGAGTACGACCAAGGAAATCGGGCTGCGCTACAATGGCGAAGGAAGGCTGGGCTTCGGCGTCACGCTGTTCCACACCAATTTCAAGAACAAGGTGGTGAGCTTCATCACCGAGGATGTCGACCCGGTGGACCCCAGCCGTCCGCTCTACATTTATGACAATGTCGAGCGCGTCGTCATCAAGGGTGTGGAAGTCAATGGAACGGTGCCGATCACGCCGGCGCTGCTCTTCACAGCCAATTACACCTATACCGATTCGGTGCGGAAGGGTGGTGGCGAACCGGCTTTCGACGGTGGTTCGCTTGATGGCAGGCCGCTCGACAAGACGCCGGAGCATATGGCCAATGCTCGCCTCGATTGGCAGGCGACGGACCAGATCAGCGCCTATGTGCTCGGCTATTATGCGGGCAAGCAATATTATAGCGGCTTCCGTAACGGCGCGCTCAACACCCGCACGCGCGAGGCGAGCACGACCTTCGACGTTGGTATCAACTTCACGATCAACGAGAATTTCTCGCTCAAGGCGGCGGTGCTCAACATCACCGACAAGATCGTGCCGGTCGATGAACGGGGGCGGTTCACCGGTCTTGACGGCAACTGGATGCTCGATGAGGGGCGGCGCTTCTGGGGAACGGCGACGATCACATTCTGATCCGCCGGGTCGGGCGGGCTTCGTGCGGCCACCGCGCGAGGCTCGCCATCGATTGCTGATGGTAAGCCGGTCAAGGCGGCGAGGAGGGTCGGCTTATCCCAGCCTCGTCACCGTCGCCCGTGTAGAGCGCAGTCCGGTTCGCTTGCGGGTCCGTGCTGTGCTCTCTTTCAGGTAGCTGGCGCCGTTGCCGCGCCTTGCGGATAGGGTGGTGGTTCGTCCGTGCCCCAGAAAGGCTCGTGGCAGGAGTCGCACACTTCATCGAGGCCGCTGGCGACGGTGTAGAAGCGGTGGACGTTGCGGGCATCGGCCGCTTGCGCGATCTGGGCGGCGGCATCGGCAAGCGCGCGGGCCTTCTGGGCGAACAGCGCCGGCTTGGCGTCGATCCGGCCTTGCACCTGCTGGGCGCTCACCGCATCCCATGCCGCGCCGAGGTCGCCTTTTACGCCGACCGCTTGCGAGCCGAGGATCGGCTGGTTTTCGGTTGCCACCACGAGATGATCGGCCAGGGCGAGCATATCGGCGCGCTCCTTGAGCTTGCGGCTGGCCTCGTCCAGCTTCTTCCAGTCCGCATCGCTGATCCTGGTGGGATCCAGGCCGTCTCCCTTGGCGTTGTAGGCGCTGCTCATAATGTCCCAGATCGTCTGGGCCGTCGGTTCCATCACGTCGGTCATGCTGGCGTTGATCGTCGGCGCGGCCTCCTTCTTGTTGCAGCCGCAGAGCAGCAGCAACGTCATGGCGATGGTGGTTCCGGCGCCGATCTTCAGCATCCGCATGATCTCCATGGATTGTGGCAGGGGCCGGCACGATAGGGACTTCAACGGACGGCGGCGCATTAAATATTGTTCATGTTCGCGGTGACGCGGGTTGTGCACGGCTTGCTGGTGGATTGCCGGGCGCGCACGGCTGGCCTAGCAGGGCGGGATGATCGCTGACGTTGCGCCCTTCCACGCCATCGCCATCAGCCGGCTGGCGCACGATCTTGCCGCCGAGGGGCGGGAGGTCATTCATATGGAGTTCGGGCAGCCGTCCACCGGCGCGCCTGCGCTGGCCATCGCGGCGGCGCACCGGATTCTCGATGATGACCCCATGGGTTATTGGGAGAGCAGTGCGCTCAAGGCGCGGATCGCGCAGCATTATCGTGCGGCCTATGGCGTGACGGTCGATCCCGAGCAGGTGCTGTTGACGTGCGGCGCATCGCCGGCGCTGGTGCTGGCGCTCTCCTGCCTGTTCCCGCCCGGCGCGCGGGTGGCGCTGGCCCGGCCGGGCTATGTGGCCTATCGCAACACGCTCAGGGCGCTGTATCTGGAGCCGGTTGAACTGGAGTGCGGCCCGGCGGAGCGCTTCCAGATCAGCGCAGGCGCCCTCGCCGCGCTGGACCCGGCGCCGCAGGGGGTGATCGTCGCCAGTCCGGCCAACCCCACCGGCACCATCATTGCGCGTGAGGAGATGGCAGCCATTGCCGCCGTCTGCCGGGAGCGCGGCATCCGCATCGTTTCGGACGAGATCTATCATGGCCTCAGCTACGGCGCGGCGGCTAGCTCGATGCTGGAGCATGAAGCGGGGGCGATCATCGTCAACAGCTTCTCGAAATATTACAGCATGGCCGGCTGGCGATTGGGCTGGGCGGTGGTGCCGCCGGACCTGATCGCGGCGGCGCGGGCGCGGATGGGCAATCTGTTCCTGACGCCGCCTTCGCTGGCGCAACACGCCGCACTGGCCGCCTTCGACTGCAGTGAGGAACTGGACGGCCATGTCCACACCTATGCGCGCAACCGCGACCTGCTGCTCGATGCGCTGCCTGCCATGGGGCTGCGGCGGATCGCCCCACCGGACGGCGCTTTCTACATTTATGCGGATATCGGCCATCTCACGGACGACAGCCTGGCCTTTTGCGAGCAGTTGCTGCGCGATACCGGCGTGGCGACGGCGCCGGGGCTGGATTTCGATCCGGTGGACGGCCATCGCTTCATCCGCTTCAGCTTCGCCATTTCGACACCGCTGATCGAGACGGCGATTGCCCGCATGGTCCCGTGGTTTGACGCGCGGGGTTGAAAGTGCGCCCCGTCGCGGGTCAGACTCGGTTCACCTGCCATGGGCTTGATGGCGGTCCAGCGGCCGCATAGCCGCCATTCAGGAATGATCGGGAGTGATTTGAAGATGAAACAGCGCATCGTCGCGGCCTGCACGGCTGCCCTGCTGCTCGGATTTGCCGCGATGCCGGCGCAGGCGGAGGGCATTGGCCTGGAAGGCAATTATGTGCGCGCCAACGGCAATTGGGGCGCCGAGCTGGGCGCCGGCTACGAGTTGGGGCTGCCGGCCGGCTTCAGCCTGACGCCCGGCGCCGGGCTGTTCTTCCGCGATGGCGATACCGCGCTCTATGGCCGGATCGAAGCGGCCTATCAGCTTCCGGCCTCCGCCCGCATCGGCCTGGGCGTGCGGCTGAGCGGCGACGATCCGCGCCCCTATGCGACGATTGCGATGCCGTTGCTGCCCAAGGTGGCGGTCAAGGGCAATGTCGGGCCGAAATATATCGGGGCCGGTTTGACCATCGGCTATTGAAGGCCGGCGCGGGGCGCATTTTCGTGAGCGGGCTGAGTGGCTCGGCTGGCGATCCGGCTCCATCCTGCCTCTTGGAGTGAGGCCAGTGGGGCCTGAGTGGCGCTTTGAATGGACGTTTAGCCATATCGTGCTCCTGCGAAAGCACGGGGGTTCAGGGCGGTAACGGACCGCCCCTGCGCCCTGGGCTCCTGCTTTCGCAGGAGCACTGAGGCCATCTCATAGGAACAAGTTCGCTGAGCAGGGTCCGACTGAAGCTGATCATGCTCTGCGCCGTGCCTTCCGGTGGAGTCATCGGGCTTGGAACCGCTCCAGGAACGCCGTGCATCCGGGCAATCCGCCGATTGCGACCGATGCGACGCCCGGCGCCCTGCAATGCGCATCCGGCCTTGCCTCGCTGATGGGGCATGGCACAAGGGCAGGCGATGCCGACCGTTTTCAGCCATGCCCTGCTGCCATTGGCCGCCGCCGCCGCGCTCGGGCGCAGGCGCGTTCCCGTGCCGCTCGCGATCGCTGGGGCGGCGCTGGCGGTGCTGCCGGACCTCGATGTCGCCGGTTTCCGCTTCGGCCTTGGCTATGCGAGCGAGTGGGGGCACCGGGGCGTGTCGCATTCCCTGCTGTTCGCGCTGATCGTGTCCGGGCTGGTGGCGCTGGTCTGGGCGCGGGTGCGCAGTCCGGGCGCCTTCCTGTTCCTGTGCGGCAGCATGGCCTCGCATATGCTGCTCGATATGCTGACCGATGGCGGGCAGGGTGTGATGCTGCTCTGGCCGTTGGACGAAACGCGCTGGTTCCTGCCCTGGCAGCCGATCCGCGTCTCGCCCATCGGGTTGCGTTTCTTCACCGCGCGAGGGTTGGAGACGGTCCGCTCCGAACTGCTGCTGATCTGGCTGCCTTCGCTGCTGATCGCGGGCGCGATGATTGCGGTGCGGCGGCAGCGCGCGTCGGGCAAGCGGGAGCGCTGATGCGGTCAGGTCTTCGCGAAAGCTGAAAGCAGGGTTGTTCCATGCTTGCTCGCGCAGACGCATGCAAACCCCCGCCGCCGCAACATTCCCTAATCGAACGGATAGACGCCCGGCTCCGGCTCATAGGCATGCTCGATGCCATACATGCCCGAGCGCAGCATGGCGCCCCAGGATTCGCGGGTGGTGGCGCCGATGTGGGGCGAGGCGAAGAAGGTGGGAATGTCCAGCAAGCGGTTGCCGTTGGCCGGCTCCATCGCGAACACGTCGAACGCGGCGGCGGCGATGTGGCCGCTCTCCAGCCGCGCGGCCAGCGCATCCTCATCGAACATGCCGCCGCGCGCGCAGTTGATGATGACGGCGCCGGGTTTGATCTGGTCCAGCACCTTGGCGTCGTAGAGGCCGATGGTCGTCCTGTTCTTGGAGAGGTGCAGCGTCACCACGTCCGAGCGCGCCCACATCTCCTGCGCGCTCACCACTTCCACATTGTCGAACTGGCCGGCGAACTCGGAAATATCTACCCGGTCGCAGGCGAGGATGTTGACCTTATAGCCTTGCAGCAGCTCGATCACCGCCTTGCCGATATGGCCGACGCCGTGGACGCCCACGGTCTTGCCGCGCAGATCGGTGCCGAAGCCGATGGGGCCGCCCCATTGGCCGGCGCGCAGGATGGAGGAGAATTCGTGCAGCCGGCGCAGCGCC
>Ga0180219_1001986_pt1 | contig 12566 bp, 13 predicted proteins | sample eDN3rd30CBELigMG_FD_151338 | JGI IMG/M metagenome (GOLD analysis project Ga0180219, IMG submission 151338) | Enriched Miracle-Growth compost microbial communities from Emeryville, California, USA - eDNA 3rd pass 30_C BE-Lig MG (version 2)... ...
ACCCGCGACGAAAGCAATGGGTTATCCGAGACGGAGAGGCTTTCATCCGCACAGGCTGCCCTACAGGCGACAACGAGAGCGCTGAAAAACAGCTCGCGGACTATATCGCCAGCAAGTACAAGCCGAAGGCCAGCCCTGCACCGCTGATCGATGATGTTCTAATTTACTACGCAGCTAGCCACCTGCCGGATACTGCAGCCAAGGCCAAAGCAGCCCACAACATATCGAATCTGTCGAAGTTCTGGTCCGGCAAGAAATCGGACCAGGTCAACGCCGACAACTGCAAGGCTTACGCCAAGGATCGCCCGAAGGCGGCCGCACGACGCGATCTAGAGGTTCTGCGGGCCGCCCTGCTCTACTGGAACAAGAACAAGATGGCGCTCAATCGCGTGCCGGTCGTGGTGCTGCCCGAGAAGTCAGGACCGCGCGAGCGATGGCTGACGCGCGAGGAAGCCAAGCGCCTTCGGCTGGCCGCTATGAGGCAGCCGCACGTCTATCGATTCGTCATGCTCGGCTTAAAGACCGGCAGCCGGTCCGAAGTGATGCTGACGCTGAAGTGGTCACAGATCGACCTAGAGCACGGCGTGATGACTCGAAAGGCCGAGGGCACGATCGAGCGAGCCAACAAGAAAAAGCCGCCCGTGAGGCTCGGCAGATCGTTTGTGAGGCTGTTACGGCGCTGGAAGCGGCAGGACGACAAAGCCGGAATTGAATATGTGGTTCATTACCACGGCGAGCGAATCGAGAAGCTGCGCCGGTCGTGGGCAACGGTCCGGTCCGATGCCAAGCTCGGTCCAGACGTCACACCACATACACTCAGACACACCCGAGCCACTTGGCTTATGCAGGCCGGAATAGACCCTTGGGAAGCGGCAGGTAGCCTAGGAATGTCGCTGAGGGTGTTGGAGACCGTGTACGGCAAGCACTCGCCGGATTACCAAGCTAACGCCGCGGAGGTCTAATCTGTGCCAAATGTGTGCCGTTGTAGATTGTGCCAACTAGCAAGTATTTGATTTTATGGTGGGCGGCGAGAGATTCGAACTCCCGACCCTCTCGGTGTAAACGAGTCGGAAACGGAAAAGATAAGCATTTTCAATGGCGGTCTATCGCCAAAAACCGTGAACGATTTAGCAACATCGCGCTGTATCTGTGCCGAAACTGTGCCACTGCGGAACCTCACCGCTGACGTTTGATGTTCTTGATATGTTCGACACCGTTATAATAGGCTGGTCGGATGAACCGCGGCCCCCTCTCTAAAATCCTCGACGAAGACCGGATCGGGTTCGTTGATGAGCATGGATCGAGAGACAGGCCGGCAAAGAAGCGCAAAGGGAGGAAGAAGATTGAAGCTCGCAGATCTGATTCCCTTCCGGCGCCGGCGCACCCTCTCCCGCTACGCCGACGATAAGGCGGTGAGGGATTTCGAACAGGTGGCGAGAGCCGCTGGCCTGCTCCCACCCCAGATCACAAGCCATGACAACCCATCTCCACAGCCCCACCCGCGCCGAAGTTCACGAAATGCAGTGGCACGTAGACCAATGGGGTGAAGGCGGGGTGATTGAATGCAAGCTGTGCATCTCGGCAAATCCGACGCTGGCGCTGGCTGCCTTTGATGCCGCCGTGAAGGAATGGCCGGATAAGGAAATCACCTGCCGGCACGGCGCGAGGGTGCTGCGGGAGCATAAGCCCAAATAAAGAAAGCCCGCCGCCTCCGAGCATGGAAGCGGCGGGCTGTTAGTTTGGGAGGGACAGACTTACCGGCCTGTCAGCGGATTCAGATCGGCATGAAGCCGAGCGCCATCGCCACCAACCACACCACCGCCATCGCAATTCGGGCGTGAGGCCAACCGGGCATGTCAGCCCGCTCCGCTCGGATCGACGATGACGAATCCCGCAATGGACCGGGCATGAAGGCGCGTCTTGCCGCCGCCAGAATTTGAATCGTGAACCAGCCATACGTTGCCGTGCAGGTGACGCTTCAGCACCATGACGTGGCCTCGGCGCGCTGCAGCCATGTTCGGAGCCGGTGCGGCACGCGGGAATCGCAGCCAGTTGGCAGCGAGGTTCAGGCGCGGGATGATCTTGCCGAACAGATGGAGCGATGCACCGCAACCGCAGAAGCGGTGAGGACAGCCAGACGGCCGACCGCCGATGACCTGAGAAGCCGGGAGTGCCCTTCCCGCCCTATCCGTCGGCATCCCGAACGGCATGGCGTCGTAGAGGGCTTGGCCTCGAGCGCGGCGATTCGCCTCTCTAGATGTAGTATGTCGAGCTGGGCTCGACACCCCTTCGCACGGCATTGAGACGTTGCACTCTGGCGCGTAGCGATGATGGGCCATGTGCAGCGGGCGAGCTTCAGCGGGCAGCGACAGGCACACGAGCGCCAGCGCCGCCGCTACAAGAGCAGCGATTCTCATTTCAATACCTCTGTTGATGGAACGAACTTTTCGGAGGGAGTTTGGTGGGTGCCGCCCTTCCTGTTTCCGGCGGCCGAGCCCGGCCGGGGTCATCGCCTCCGAGTGCGCCGGCCGGGCCCGATTAGTTATTCGGCGTCTTGATGATCGGAGGGCGTAGCAAGGCCTTGATCTCGGAAATGCCGTCGACAACGTTGTCGAGGCGGACTTCAACGCGGGTCAGGCGGTCGGCCTGTGGCTTTGCATCGGCCGCCTGCCGTTCAAGCTGCTCGACACGGTAGGTCAGCCCAGAGGCCCACCAGACGATCCCGCCAGTCTGCAAAACGATGGTGATGATGAGTGCGAGCGGAATCCGTCGATCGACCTGCCAATGAGTCACTTTGCCGCCCCTCCCGCGCACAGGCGCTTCCACTTGCGATTGTTGGTGTCCACCTGCTCTTTGGTCCGCCGTGTATCGGCGGCCGACCAGTAGACCGGCTTGTAGGTCTGACAGAACGTGTCGGTCGGGACCGGCGCCGCCTGAAGCTGGCAGACCATGACGAGGATGCCGAAACAGATCATGACCCACCCCTCTTGAAGTCTTGATCGAATGCCGAGTCGTTCGCCTTCGCGGCGTGGTCCTTGTCGGCCTCATCCTCGACCTGTTGCGCCAGCGCGAGACGCGCGGCGGTCGATTTCAGGATGCCAGCCACGGCTTGGTCGTATCCCGCTCCACGATTGGTCGCGGCGTCGGCCGAAACCTTGATCGAGGCGATGAGCTGAATGAGGGCTGGCAGCGCCTTGAGCGCCGCCAGCAGGAAAGCGCCCCAGGTCACTTGCTGACCGCGCCGGTCGCGCCCGACACCGTCGGGATAGTCGGGCTGGCCGCGACCTCGGAAGGAACGGCAGTCGTGCCGGACTTCACGAACAGGCCCCAGCCGACCGCGAACAGCGTACCAAGCGCGCCGACAACGGCGGTTACCTGGTCGGCAGTCACCCAGCCCTTGCCGGTGGCGAAGCTGCCAGCAGCGATCAGGATATAGCGGATGATTTGCCAGATCATGTCTGAACTCATTTCTAGTCTCCAGTGATGTGTAGTGAAATGCCCGGAGCCGCCGGGCGCGGGATCAGGCTTCGTTCGTCGAGAGCTGGCCGCTTGCCGCCAGCGCGATCCTGCGGACATTGGCGGGCTGGACGTTGTAGGCGGGCCGGCGGGCGCGATAGAGCCGCGATTTGGCGATGCGGGTGATGCACGCGCTGTCCGATTGGTTGCCGCCAAGGCAGTGATAGGCGCTGGCGTCCTCGCCAACGTAGAGAGCGACATGGCCGCCGCCGTTGCGCTTGAACGTCAGCACGTCACCGAGCATCGGCGCCTTAGACGGAACGCCGAAGTTAGCCCACGACAGCGCCCAAAGCGGACTATCGACGACAGGCTTCCCGGCCCGCTTCGCCACCACGGCCATGAACAGGCCGCACCACGGAATAGCGTCATGGCTGTAGCTTTTTGTCAGCCCCACCTCGGCGGCCCAGCCGAGAATGACGGGGTTGTCCTTCGACCCTGGCGATTCCAGCGTCCCATAGAGATTCATGGCCTCGAGAAGCATCTTCGGGCCCGGCTCTTTTTGGAGCCAGGCATAGCGAGCGGGCACGACGACGCGCGCCGCAGTGGCAGCGTTGGGCATGGGAGAGTCCTGATTTTGGAGTGGTTAACGGTTAAATCGCAGCTTGCGGTATCGGTCTGCGTCCAGTCATATCGGTCACCGATATAAACCGGGGGAATTAGTGTGCTTCAGAGAGTGGAAACCGAGCTGAACGGGCCCTCCCCGCTATCGCGGATCCTGGGCATCTTCAAAGGCCCATCCACCTACGAGCAACTGACGCGAAACAGCATCAAACATTTTTTCGGCATCGATATTCTACGTGGTCTTTCGGCCGTCGCGATTCTGATCTGGCACTACCAGCATTTTTATATTGGAGGTGTCGCTGGTTTTGAGGGCCAGCAATCATTTTTCGATAAATCAATGCAGCCGCTTTACCAATGGCTCATCCCATTTTACGAGCACGGCTTCTGGGCCGTTCAGATGTTCTGGGCCATTTCAGGGTTTGTGTTCTGTCACGCTTACGCTTGCAAGAAGACGACGGCGACTGATTTCGCTGTTGCGCGCTTCGCGCGGCTCTATCCGCTCCATTTCATTACACTAGTGGTCATCACGTGCATCCAATCGTTGAGCTTCCGAGTCGTCGGCCACTACCAGATCGTCGCCAGCAACGATCCGTTTGGATTCGTTCAGCAGCTAATGTTCGTTTCTGCCTGGGGATTCCCACACGGCAATAATTTCAACGGCCCAATCTGGTCAGTCTCGATTGAGATGGCGATCTATGCGGCTTTCTTCCTCACCGCTCGTCGTATCTACACGTTCGGCATCCTTGTGCCGGCGACCATTTCTTATGTGTGCTTGCTGATCGTGGATCAGACCGGACCCATCAACAATTTCCTGCTATGCGGGTTCTTCTTCTTTTTAGGTGGCTCGATCTATCTCTGGCTTCTCAAATTCCATCGGAATCCACTTGCGATTCTCGCACCTGCGACAGCTGGCCTCGGATACTTCGTGTACCTGATCGTGACGAACGAATATGCAACCATGCGATTTTACCACGTCGCGACCTTCCTGATCGCTCCATCTGTCTTACTGGTCGGCTGGCTTGACTATTCACCGAAGATCGAAGCATCGATCGCCTCTTGGAAATGGTTTGGCGATACAACGTATTCCACCTATCTTTGGCACTTCCCAATTCAGGTCTCGGTGCTCCTGATCTTCACATATCTTCACCTCGACCAACACTTCTTCAACCATCCGGCGGTCCTGATCGCTTGGGTCGGCGCGATGGTGGCGATTGCCAGAATATCGTTCTTGAAGATTGAATTTCCGCTTCAGAAGCTCTGTCTAAAGCATTTTCGCAAGTCGGCTCATCAGCGATAACGGTGTCTTACTGGCGCGTCACGACACCGTTATAAACGGTGAAATTGGCAGTTGGCGCGCCGCTGCCAATAAGGCCGATGGCGTTGCTGGCGACCGGCGCGCTGTTGAGGATAGTGCTCGTGCAGCCGTTAAAGCTGTTTCCGGTAGCTACCATCCCCGTCACTGATGCACCCACAACTAGGCAGTTCGTGATGGTATTGCCTCCACCATCGAACACATTGTTTGATGCAATACTTTGCCCGTGCGATGGGCCCGGGACGGTCAAGCCACCGAGCGATGTGCCTGCCTGAAACGGGACAAACTGATTTCCCGTGACCGTAAAATTCCAGTTGTTCGACAGAACAACCGCGTAGTGTGAGGGGTTCGTCGTAAAGAAGTTATTCGCAAGGAAGATATTCTTCACACCGTTATTGTCTTGAACATTCTCTTGATAAACAAAGAAAATGTTGTTCGCGACGATCAGTCCTTGAAGAACGCCAGCCCCTCCGACAATGATACCTCGGTTTGAATTCAGAAACTGTGTGTTCGAGACGTTCACGAACTGCGTATTGTCTCCATAGTAGATGCCTTGATCTACATTGTTGAAGTAGCTGTTCGTGATGTTGTAGTTCTCGCCACACTGCCACGGCGACGTTGTGTTCGAGACGCAACCATTTGCGCCAGGGTTATTGAACACCATACCGGTGCCGGTACCGCTCGCGCCCGCCGGTCCGAATACCTGGATGGCATCAAAATTGACATTAGATACGTACTGGTTGACGAAACCCGACCCCCAGTAGTTCGTCAGCCCGTACCCATCCGAGCCTCGGCAGGTCACATTACGAATCTGATTCACATTCTGCTGCGCGCCAATGAAGGGGTAACTGTTATTGAGTATTAGGCAGGCTGTCGAGCTACTCGCTCCTTCTGTCGCAATCGTCATCCCGCTCAACGAGAGCTGCTGGATTGCGCCTGCAAACTGAAATTTCGGCCCATTAGCGCCAGTCGCGAACTGCAGGACGGTCGTATCAACGCCCTGCCCCTTCCACGTAATCGACCCTATTGCATCGGTACCATAAAATTTCTGCGTAATACCCCAAGATGAGAACGTGCCGCTTCCGGACACAGAAGTCACGTTCATGACAAGCGTAGTGCCGGAGCAAGAGGTAACTGTTCCGACCAGGATGCTTGTTGCAGTCAGGCTCGAATGCCATGCGTAGGCCGTGGAGCCAGCGTTAATGCCAGCGCATGACCCGACCGTGAAAGTCTTTGATCCGACTGCAACGGTGTTAGATGTCGTTGAGCTGGTTGACCACAGTGCGTTCGGCATCGGAATGACCGGTGCAGACGCGAATTTAAACGTCCCGCTTCCGAATTCCAGGCATCCGCGAGTTTTTCCAGACAGTGACGAAATCCACGATGCAAGCTGAGTATCGTTCGCGGTAGCGCCAGTTGCATCCATGCCAAGAGAAGCGCTAGTCGTGCAGGATTCGACACTGCTCCCACCGCCACCCGTGCCGCACGCGCTTCCAACGTCGATCAGGTTGCCGCCGCCGTCGAACTGGGCGCAGCCAGTGCCAAGCGTGCCAGACGTCGTTGCGAACTTCGACGTGCTGCCGCTCGCGGTGCCATTTGTGAACGGAGCCGGGAGACGCGCAGTCCCAAGCGTACCGGAAGTGATATTGCCGGCGTCCGTCTGATCGACATTGACGACATTGCCGAGGCCGACATCCCCCTTCACGATCCCGGTCGGGGAAGTAATAGCCGGAGCCGTCAGCGTCTTGTTTGTTAGTGTTTGCGTGTCGGTCGTACCAACGACGACGCCAGTTGGCGCGGTCTTGAGAGCGAAGGCGTCGAGATCGGCGTCCCACGCCTGCACATTCGAGCCGATGGCAACACCGAGATTGGTTCTCGCGTTGGCCGCAGTTGCTGCACCGGTACCACCATGCGCCACATCAACCGCAGTACCGTTCCACGTGCCAGCTGTAATTGTGCCGACCGTAGCGATATCGGTGCCGATGAGCTTGGAAGCTGCAATGGAGCCCGCAAGCTGACCATTGGTGACGGCAAGCGCTGCAATAGACGTAGTGCACGTGCCGGCGAAAGTCGTCACATCGCCGGTCAGCGCGGGAGCTTGAGTGCAAGCCCACGACCCGGACAGATCGCTAAATGCGGGCTGAGACTTGGTGAAGGCGCCATCCGTCCCGAGCGAGCGAAGCCATTGCGAGCTGGTGGCGGCGGTCGAGAATACCCCGCCAAGCGACGATGTCCCAGGCAGAGGCAAATCAGCACCGACCAGCGCGCGAAATACAGGGTCGGCACCCGTCACGCCCATCAAGGCTTGATTGTTGGTCCCCGGCCCAGCGGCCTTGAAGCCTGTGCCAGACCCGCGGCCGACAGGGACCGAGTGGTCCGGTGTCTGCCACTGCGCCGCAGCGGGCGAGCAGGCAATAAAAAAGGCCGCCGAAGCGACCATCAGAAGGCGGATATGAAGATGTTTCATGGTGCGATGTACCAGCCTTGAAGATTGGTGGACGGATAAAGCGTGATCGATCCCAACTGAGCGGCGTTGGAATAGACGGCCCATGAGGCCGCCAGCATGATCGTTTCAGTGCCGCTCGGAGTCAGTGTGATTTCATGGTCGGTGACGGATGTGGACCAATCGAAAATATGAAGCGGCTGACCGTCTTGGTCTGCGACCGAGGGAAGCTGAATGTTCGTCGCGCTTGGCGCGGCCCGTTGAACTGCCGCGGATGAGACACCGGCTGTCACGGTGCCCGTCGCGCCTGTTATAATCTCCGGCTCTTTCCAACCGAGGGCATCACGCACCTTAATGCTGCGCGAAGTGGCTCCATCTAAGAGCAAAACATCGTTGGCAGTGTGAGATGTAACTGCTGGGAGATCGGAAACCCGTTTGTCGGCCATTCCTATGCCCCCGCGTAAAGGATGTAGTTGGTGATGAGGGTGGGCTGTGCACGGCTAATTGGTGTGCTCGTGCCGCCCTGTGCAGTGCCGGTGAAGTCGGATGGCGCCTGTGACAAAATAAGAGTGTCTGAATTCAAAATCTTCCCTGCATTCGGGATGGCCCGATCTCCACCAGATTGACCATTTGTGTTTCCGCCGAAACCCTGAAGATTATTAGGGTTCCCAATAGTGATCGTGCCATTCGTGATCGACCCGCTCGGCGTGTACGGCGGGAGGTTCGCGGTGACGAGCGTGGATGTTTTATCGCCACCGCCAGCGCCTAGAACTTTAGGATCAGCACCGAAGTCGGAGGCGGTGAGACGACCCGCCGCCGTGCCGCCCATATCGTCTTTGCCTGCCGCCACGCGCCCGCGCATGTCGCCAATGCCAAAGGTATCGACGCCATTGCCGTTGTTGAAAAACGTGTTGCCAGCAGCAATTTCGGTTTGAGCAATGGCCCATAGCGCGGCGTAGGTGACGCGAGAGAGCGTCTGTCCGTAGCAGAGCACCCAGCCCGCGGGCGCGGCCGATAGACTCCACGGAAGCGGACCTAGGCCGATAGGGATCGAGCCAGTTAACGGCCTCGTCGAAACAATCGTGTTGCCAGATTTGTAAAAGCCGACGCTGGGATCGCTCGCAAAGCAGAGCGCCGGCGCGTTGGCGCTCCCATCTGGCACCAGCAGCGGCCCCGTCATCGGCGCGACACCGGATCGAGGCAGAGACCCCGTCATGGCTGCCGCCAAGTCTTCTAGCGGCGGGTTATGCTGGCTGGCCTGAATGAGCGTGCCGGAAACGGCCAAATAGCCGTTTGGCAACGAATAAATGCCGTTTGCGTCTCTTGGCATTGTTACCTCAAAGAAAAAACCGCCCGAAAGGGCGGCCTGTTAACGTCTCGGTGCGGTCTTGGAAGGCCGCGGGAATTGGACTAGATTGTCCCTATGCAGATCGACCACATCCCCGGCGAGAAGCGCCCCACCAATCGGATTTGGTGGGTGGCGTGGGGCATCGTTGCACTAGGATGGATTTGGTATTTCACCTATCGCGGCTTCGACCGGGATTCCCTCGCTCTCGGCGGTTTGACCGGAATGGTTCTTGCGACTTGGGCAATCGAAGTGACAGGCAACAAGCTACCGTCATGGATGGTTCCGAACCGCAATTCCCGAGTTCGTCAGCAAGAGATTGGCAATCGCTCGCGCCTGCGGTGATGCCGGTCCTGATAGAACCTGGTTCGACAAATAAGCCTGCCCCGGCCGCGACATCATCAGCGCTCCTGCGATCCTTGGTACGGCGGCGCCTGCCGCAAATCCCGCCATCGCTGTCCCTGGACCACCAGCCGCGCCGACGCCCCCACCGATAAGAGACGGGACAAACGAAATCAGATTTTGTGCGCGCAACCGCCCCGCCGTGCCCGAGTTGGGCATTGGCTTCATCAGGGCCTCGCCGGCTCGCGCCAGTTCGGAGAAATCCCCCTGTCCGCGCACATAGGCGCGACGGCCCTGATTAACCGACGCGTTGCGGAGTGCAGATGGTGAAATCAATCCGAGAGCGGCATTCTCTCCAGCACCGCTTGCTGCTTTCTCGAGCACAAGCATATTGCGGTACTGGTTACGAACATCGCGCCACGCACCAGCATCGGCCGGGTTGTTGACCGCGATGCTTCGCTCCATTGCGCCGTCAATCGCCTCTCGCATCCCACGGAGCGCCGTCGAAAGCTCCGGATTTGCTTTGGCGCCGCGTGATGCCCTTTCCAATTGCGACCGCAACGACTGATATGCCGCGCCGTCGATTGGACCACGCTTTGCCGCATCGACCAGATCGTTCGCGACTTTCAGCACGATTGGCGAGCGCATCGACTCCGGGACAATCGCCCCATAGTCACCAACCGCGGTTGTCAGATCGCCAACAAGCTGACGATCCGGGATCAGTTGGTTGCGCGCAGCGAGTGCGTCGAAATCCAATCCAATGCGCGTGAAGGCATCGTCCATGACTTGAGGTGTCGCGCGATCAGCATCAATTGCTGCCCGTCGCAACGCCGCGCGCGTGAATTGCTCGCCTTGCCGCTCCATCATATTCTCAGCGGCATTTCCTCCGATTTCTGACTCCGCGTAGCGAAGCCCCTTGCTGCCGCTCAGTTGTCCGGCGGTCAGGTCAACGCCTTCATTGCGAAGCACATTGGCCGCCGCCTGCCGCTCCGCATTGATCGGGAGCGGGGTGACTGCGCGACGGAATAGATTTGACGCTCCGGACACGACAAATGGCGCGGCACCTCCGATCAGTCCTCCAGTAACCAGCCCCGAGCCCGCCCCTTCAAGCCGCTTTTCTTCCTCAGAACTTCCCGCCCCCTGAATGCCGCCGAGAATGGCACCGTCAGCGGCCGAGCCGATAGCCGCCCGACCCAAACCTGTGCCGGCACGCGCCGCGTTCGCGCCAATCGAAAGTCCACCGCCGACCAGACCCGCGCCACTCCCAAGGGCCCCGCCGATCTCGCCGGTAGTGGTGGCGATAGGATGCTGCGCGCGCGCCGTAGCGAGATCATCACGCGTCCGCTCGGTGCCCGCACTGTATGCGTCGGCCCCGCTTCCAGTCAGCAGATTGTAGCCGCCGCGCACTAGCGCGCCGAGGCTGGCCGGCTGGTCTGGAGCCGCGCCGCCCGCTTCCACCAAGCCGCGCATCTCGTCGTTGAATCCAAGCGTCGCACCCTGTGCAGCACCACGGCCGATGGCTGTCGCAACACCGACATCCGGATTTGCTCCATTGAATTTCTGGAAACCGGCAACGGCGGAGTTTTCGTCCGGCGCATCGACCTCGTAAGTCGCGCCGTTCTTGTCTTGGATTTCGAAGACCGGCATTACTGCTTTCTCCGAATTTTCACGCCACCCACGTCAGCCCAGCCACTATTCGGCCGCGTCTGGTCATAAATCCTGTCACCGGCTTCCTTTCCGTGGATCGTCCGAAGCAGCGCGCGCTCGTAGTCGTCGAGGTCCCGCAGAAAATGCGGCGACTTCGGATCAAGCGCGCCCGCCTTATCTGCGAGCATCCTATTTTCTTCGTTGGATACGTTGCCGAGTGCGCCGCCCGTCGGAGATGCCGCGCGCATAGCTTGCAAGTTCTCGATCTTGGCGTTCGATTTGATCGCCTCAACCTGACGATAAACTTCCGCCGCGCCAGTTTCGCCGATACCAGAAAGAGCGGCTCCTGCGGTCCCTGTCGCCGGTAGAAACGACGACGAAATGGCCTGACGCGCCTTCTGTGCCGCTCCGGTCACAACGTCCGTCGAAACCGCGCGCGCATCTTCCTTCGCAGCGTCCGCTTTGCTGGTGTCTTTCGGGCCTCCAGGGATTTGCCGCATTCGAACCGCACCCGTCGCAGGATCGGTGAACTGCTCATACCCCTGCGGGATTGTGCCGGTGTTCACATTCGTCGCGCCGGCACGCTTTCGCTGCGTGTCCCACTGACCAAACGGAAGCGGATCGCGACCGCCTTGGCGCTCTTGGTCGGCATAGAAGTTATATTCGGCAACGGAGCTCGGCGCATTTGCGGACGGCTTGAGCACTGTCACCTTGCCGACCGCGTCACGCTGCACGAGATTGCCTTGGGCATCAACGAAAGGCGCTCCAAGCGGCATCAGCTTGTTGCGAAGGTCCTGGAGCTCAAGCGCACGCTTCGGATCGCTCTCCTGCAGCTTCTGCTGCAACAGCGCATTCACAACCGTCTGCTGTCCCTTAGACAGCCACGGATTGGCGGCTACGCGGGCGAACTGATCGAGCGTTGGCGCGGCGCTTGGCTGGGCCACGGGAGCCACCGGAGATGTCGGCGCTTGCGCTAGCTGCGGCGCGGCAACTGCCGGTCCTGCGACCTGATAAGGCTGCTGCGCCGACCGCCCGCCAAAGAACCGATGATCGCCAATGTCCTGCCCGGGCCCTTGCGCCCACGCAGGCACCGGGCGCCCGAGCGCGGCCTGAGCCTTCGGTGAGAAGAAGTTCAGAGCGCCGTTCGTCGGATCGGTCGGCGCGTTGCCGCCCTCTCCATAGGCCAGCGCAATTGCCTGCTCGGCGGCCGCGCGTTGCGTCGGATCAGCCGCAGCAGCAGCCATGCGAGCGCGCCCGCCAGCCGTATTCCATGGCTCAAACTGGTTGGGAGCCGTCACCACGCCCGTCGGGGTGCCGCCGCCATATCCGCCATTGATCGCACGATTGCGAATGACGCTCGCAACCGCGTTCATGCCGACCGGCCCCTGATTGCCGGCCTC
>Ga0180219_1001988_pt1 | contig 12563 bp, 8 predicted proteins | sample eDN3rd30CBELigMG_FD_151338 | JGI IMG/M metagenome (GOLD analysis project Ga0180219, IMG submission 151338) | Enriched Miracle-Growth compost microbial communities from Emeryville, California, USA - eDNA 3rd pass 30_C BE-Lig MG (version 2)... ...
TAGGAAGGCCATGAGCGAGTTGGGATTTGCCGTGATATGGATATCGCCGGGCATCGATCAACAATGGGACGTCAAGAATGGATGCCAGCAAATTTTTGACGATGCCATGCGGGCACTGGCCGATCAAAGTGGTTATACGGAATTGGCATATGCGCCCATTATTCCCATAGGTCATTCTGCCATGGCTACTTTTCCTTGGAATTTTGCTGCCTGGAATCCGGAACGAACGTTAGCTATCATTTCTTATCATGGCGATGCGCCACGAACAAATCTGACCGGGTATGGCAGAGAGAACCTAGAGTGGGGTAGAAACAGGAATATTGACGGTATTCCCGGTCTCATGATAAAAGGCGAATACGAATGGTGGGAAGCGCGGGTAAACCCAGCGCTAGCTTTTCGGATGATGTATCCTGAAAGTTGTATTTCTTTTTTATGTGATGCAGGACATGGTCACTTTGATGTGTCGGATGAAGTGGTAGATTATATGATATTGTTTATACGAAAAGCTGCCCAATACCGGTTACCGAAATACCAAGCGCCAGATAAGCCAACACCATTGATCAAAATAGATCCTAAACAGGGCTGGCTGGCAGCGCGTTGGCAGCCCGACCAAAAAAGGAACGTGCAGACAGCACCATTCAGCTTTTATAAAGGGGATGTTCATGATGCATTTTGGTATTTTGATAGAGAGATAGCCCATGCTACCGAAGACTATTATGCTCGGAAAAGTAATAAAAAGACGCAATATCTGGGGTTTACCTGGCAGGGAAAATTATTGTCGTTTGATGCCACCAGTCACGCGCAATATGAAAGCTCCACGATAGAACCTACAGCGGATGGGTGTATTTGTTATTTATCGGCTGCTTTTACAGATTCCACTCGTCAGTCGTTCTCCAAGAGGCACGCAACAAATAACATTCAAATCAATCGTATTTGTGGACCGGTAAAGAAAGTGAACGATACCACCTTTCAAATTCAGTTTTATAGAATCGGGTTGAATAATACGAAGCGAACCCGTGATATTTGGCTTTTAGCTTCGAGTAAGGGGGATGCGGTTTACAAAAGTGCCGTACAGCAGTTCAATTGGAAGCTTAGTTACCCATTGAGGGAGGGTAAGCGTCAATGCATAGCATTCCCGGACTTGAACGATGTAAAGCAGGGAGTTGCATCTGTAGTGCTTCAGGCCACTTCAGACCGGAATTTGCCTGTTTCTTATTATGTAAAAGAGGGGCCAGCAGAAATAGAGGGTGATAAATTGGTACTGACCACTATACCCCCACGGGCTAAATTCCCGGTAAAGGTAACCGTAGTGGCTTGGCAGTATGGAATTAAGGGTAAAATACAATCTGCCGAACCGGTAGAACGGTATTTTTATATCAGCAACTAAGTTGACCATCCGAGGTTTTATAGAGTTAAATAGTTGAATCATAATCTTGTTAAGGAAATGTTCAAAAGAATCAGGCTGTTATGGCTTTTTATACAATTATTTGCTGTTGCTTTTGCACAGAAAAACATGGTTTCCACAGTTTGGATAGCAGACCAAGGTAGTGGTATCTATAAAAATCCGATATTACATGCCGATTACTCGGACCCAGATGTCATACGCATAGGCGATGATTATTACATGACGGCTTCCAGTTTCAACTGTATGCCCGGATTACCCATCCTCCATTCGAAGGATTTGGTAAACTGGCAGCTGGTTAATCATGCAGTGAAGCAGTTAGAACCTACCACTGTGTATGACCTACCTCAACATGGAAAAGGTATTTGGGCCCCTGCTATGTGCTACCACAAAGGTGAGCTTTATATCTATTATGCCGATCCGGACTATGGTGTTTTTATGGTAAAAACCAAAGACCCTATGGGCGATTGGGATAGACCTGTATTGGTATTGCCGGGTAAAGGCGTTATCGATCCATGTGCATTTTGGGATGATGATGGACAGGCTTATTTAGCGGTGGGATGGGCGGCCAGCCGGGCAGGAGTAAATAGTTTGCTCACCATTTTCCGTTTAGACGAAACTGGATCAAAAGTCTTGGATGAGGGGAAGCATGTTTTCGATGGGCATGATCAGCATCATACGGTAGAAGGCCCCAAACTTTATAAACGCCATGGTTATTATTACATTTTTGCACCAGCAGGTGGGGTAGCCACAGGGTGGCAACTGGTATTGCGTTCGCGTGATATTTATGGGCCTTACGAAGCTAAAATAGTGATGAATCAAGGGAAAACAGCAGTTAACGGGCCGCACCAGGGGGCCTATGTCGAAACACCCCGTGGTGAGCCTTGGTTTTTGCATTTTCAAGATAAGGGGGCATATGGTAGGGTGGTACATTTACAGCCGGTTAAATGGATGAAGGATTGGCCGGTAATTGGAAGGGATTTAGATGGTAATGGCATAGGAGAACCAATATTGACCCATCAAAAACCAACAGTTGCTGGGGCATGGCCTATAAGTACCCCTGCCGAAAGTGATGAATTTAACAGCGATACGTTAGGTATGCAATGGCAGTGGCATGCCAATCCAAAAATTCAGTGGAGCGCTTTGCTTCGCGGGAAAGGTCACCTCCGGTTATTTGCTTATCCTGTACCCGTCGACGCCCAGAACCTGTGGCCGGTTCCTCATTTGCTTTTACAGAAGTTTCCGGCGCCTGATTTTGAGGCTACTACACAGGTGAAATATACCGTTGAATGGGATGTATGGAAAGATAAAAAAGCAGGCTTGGTGGTAACGGGTGATGATTATGCTTATTTAGCCATAGCGAAAGATAGTATGGGGTACAAGCTACAACAAGTAGTTTGTTCTGATGCCGTAAATGGTTATGGGGAAAATGTTATTGCGGAACAGCGATTAAAAAGAAATGAAGCCTTTTTAAAGGTGCGGGTACAAGCGCCAGCCGCTACTTGCCAATTTTATTATAGTGAAGATGGGCGGCAGTACAGTCCTATAGGTAAACCTTTTATGGCCAAACCCGATAAATGGATTGGAGCGAAAGTGGGGTTGTTTTGCATATCAACATTGAAAGAGCGTGTGGGAGGCTATGCCGATTTTGATTTTTTCCATTTGACTGTTTTTAAAAATTAAAGAACTATGTTACGTTTATGCTGTCTTCTGATATGTTTTCTGTTTGGTCTAATGCTTGTGCAGGCCCATCAAGCAAATGATTTAGAGTGGACCTTATATTCGCCTGATTCCGCGTATGTCATGCATTTGGAACAGCGTGAGCTATCACCAGGTAAACGTCAATTGTATTATCGTCTCCACTTTAAAGGAAAGGAAGTTGTACGGGAATCGGAGTTGGGTATACAATTGGAAAACCAATTATTCGAGTCGGCATTAGGTATTGAAAACGATACCGCAAAGAACTGGTGTGAGAATCTCCGTTTCCAGTCGGCAACGCGTCGGTATGTAGAGGCCGATTGGAAGCCTGTTTATGGTGAGCGCAGTATCGTGCGGAACCGGTATCAGGAATTGGTGCTTCGTTTTACCAAATACGGTGAAGGAACAGCGGAGGTGGAAGGACAACATGGTACAGCCTATGACAAGCGCCGTAGTTATGAAATGCAGCTGATTATTCGCGCCTATAATGAGGGTGTTGCCTTTCGATATTTTTTTCCTGAAACAAGTAATGGTTTATTCTTGCATATCGTGGGCGAACAGACGTCGTTTACATTTGCTCCTGAAACGAATGCTTATTATGAGCGTTGGGCACAGGGGTCTTATCAATTACAGCCTTTGCGCGATTGGGAAGATGAAAGTGAGCGACCTTTAACCTTACATTTAGCTAATGGTTTGTATGTATCTCTACTAGAGGCTCAAATGATAGACTATGCGCGTACCAAATTTAAACTCAGTCAAAATAAACGTCATACACTATTGGCGTCTATATATGGTCAGGTAGATGCTATCAGTCCATTTGCTTCTTCATGGCGGGTTATCATGGCGGCCGAAAGGGCAGGCGATCTCATTGAACATAACGATTTGGTGTTGAACTTAAACGAAGCCAATCAACTAAAAGATACTGCTTGGATAAAGCCAGGCAAGGTCATTCGTGCAGGATTAAGCATGGAAGAAGCCAAAGCGTGCGTCGATTTTGCTGCCCAACGGAATGTACAATATGTGCATCTGGATGCTGGTTGGTACGGACCGGAAATGAAAGTAAACGCTGACGCGTCGCATGTGGCTGCGAATAAAGATCTTCAGATGAAGGCATTGACAGCCTATGCTGCCAGTAAAGGTATCGGTATATTGGTTTACGTCAACCAGCGTGCGCTGGCTAATCAGCTGGACGAACTATTTCCTTTATATCAGGAATGGGGTATCAAAGGTGTGAAGTTTGGTTTTGTGCAAGTAGGATCCAATCGGTGGTCGGATTGGCTGCACCAAGCCGTGCGGAAAGCCGCCCAATACCATTTATTGGTTGATATTCATGACGAGTATCGTCCTACCGGTTATAGTCGGACTTATCCAAATTTAATGACACAGGAAGGCATCCGTGGTAACGAGGAGATGCCCGATGCAACACATAATACCATCCTACCATTTACACGCTTTTTAGCGGGGGCAGGCGATTATACCATTTGTTATTACAACAATCGTATCAAAACAACCCATGCCCATCAATTGGCCCTGTCTGTCGTTTATTACAGTCCACTACAATTCCTCTACTGGTATGATAAGCCGACCGATTACCAAGGGGAACCAGAGATTGCTTTTTTTGATCAGGTCAAGACCGTATGGGATGACACGCGGGTACTAGCTGGCGAGCCAGGGAAATTGGTAAGTATTGCCCGTCGTTCTGGTAAAGAGTGGTTTGTAGGTGCTATTGCCAATAATGAGGGAACTGCATATTACTTGGATTTTAATTTTTTACCAAAGGGTATACCTTATTGGGCCGTTATTTATGAAGATGATCCGTCCATAACAACCAGAACACATGTGTGTATACGTAAAATACGGGTAGATGCATCGAGCAAAATGCATGTAAAGCTTTTGCCATCAGGTGGTCAGGCTATACATTTAACACCTGTCAAATAATTTTTAACATATGTATTATAAGGGAAATACACTGATCTAACTTATTTATTTGTTAAAGCATTTGAACCATTCTTTTTAATGAAGAAAAAAATCACTATCGGCGATATAGCCAAAGCACTGGGCGTTTCGAAAACCACTGTATCTTTTGTGTTAAATGGTAAAGCGCGTGATATTCAGATTAGTCAGGAACTGGAAAAACGTGTCCGTGATTACATTCAAGAGGTGGGTTATGTACCCAATCAGTATGCGCAGGGTTTGCGTAATGGTCGTACGCGGACCATTGGCATGTTGGTGGAAGATATTTCAGATTCATTTTTTGCCGCTATAGCGCGGCAGGTAGAGGAGAAGGCTTATGAAAAGGGATACCAGATTGTTTACAGCAGTACCGAAAATGATTCGCGTAAAACCAAGGAATTGTTAGAGGTATATCGGAACAGTCGCGTAGATGGGTATATCATTGCACCACCGCCTGCCGTAGAAGCCGAAGTGCAGGCACTCATTAAAGACGGCTTTCCGGTTGTATTATTTGATCGGACACTACCCGGTATTGAGACAGATAGTGTCATGGTGGATAATTTTGAAAGTGCTTATGGCGCTATGGAACACCTCATTAGCAATGGGTTTAAACGCATTGCGTTTATAACGCTATCTTCCGATCAGGTACAGATGTTAGAAAGGGAACGGGGGTATTTACAGGCTATGTCGGCTATTGGTTCACCTTATACCATTAAACGCATTAAATACCACGATGATAAGGAACGCAGCATACAAGAAATCATGCAATTTTTGAATACACATAGCTATATTGATGCCGTCTTTTTTGCCACCAACTATATCGCTGAAAATGGCTTAGAAGCAATGAATAAATTGCAGTTACGCATTCCGGAGGATATGGCCGTAATGGTGTTTGATGATAATAATATGTTTCGGTTGTTTTCGCCATCGATCAGTGCTATTGCACAACCTATCCAGCAAATAGCTGCGCAGGCGATTGATCTTGTTTTGGACAGGCTTGTGGATAAAAAAGCTGCTGTTCAACAAGAACATAAGCATGTTCAGTTAAATAATAAAATGATTGTTCGGTGTTCTTCACAAAGAAAACAACCGGCATCTACCTAAACAGATACGCACTTCATTCCCATCGAGCGGTATTTGTATCCGTATAGACACGCTTTAAGAGACTTATTTTTCTTTATGTTTTTCAAAGAAAAGGCAAATATTTTAGAAATTAAATAATCGCGTGGATAAATTTGTAAAAGCATTATCTTAACATTGTTAAAATATAAACCCAAATTTTTGTTAAATGATGAAGGAACAGATAAATTATAACACGAAGCTAACCAAGATAGAACAAGTAGCCGAATCTATTATTACGGCCATTGAAAATGGTCAGATGAAACCAGGGGAAAAGTTGATGGCGATCAAAACCTACAGTAAAACACATGGATTATCAAAAGATACCGTTGAAAATGCTTATAAATTATTAAAAAGAAGAAAATACATTGTTGCTGTAAAAGGTAGGGGAAATTATGTTTTAGGTGCTGAAGAGCAACAAATTAAGGTGCTCTTGCTCTTCAATAAAATGAGTTCTTATAAAAAGCTGATCCATGATGCACTACTCAGCGAATTTGGCACACAGGCTAAAGTAGATTTGGTTATTCATAATTACAATCCGAAAACACTGGTAGATGCGATCACAGAACATCTGCACAAATATCATTTTTATGTTATCATGCCTCATTTTTTTTATTATGCCAAGCCAGAGGAATACATGAAAGCGATACAGCTTATTCCGGATCATCAGTTGGTGTTATTGGATAAAGATTTGCCTCAACTTAAGAAGAAGTGTTTACGGATATTTCAAGATTTTAAAGAAGATATTTATGAAGCATTGGTTAGTGTGAATGGTTTAATTTTAGGCAAGTATACACAGATTATTGTCATCTTTCCAGCAGATTGCCACCATCCGGTTGAGGTCAATATGGGGGTGATGACCTATTGTACAGAACGTGGATTGAAATATGCACTTATCGATGACATTGAACAGGAAAGCTTAGTAGAAGGAGCTATCTATATCGCCTTGACAGAAGTAGACTTGGGAGAGTTGCTAAAAAAAATCAAACATAGCGATTTGATACTTGGAAAGGATGTGGGGGTTATATCATTTAACGATTCGCTGCTTAAAGAATTACTGGATATTACAGTGATTACGACTGACTTTTCGGCTATGGGGAAAACTGCCGCTGAACTGATGCTAAATAATAAATTGGAAAGTCAGCGAAATCAATTTGGTATTATTACCCGAGGGTCTTTGTAATTAAAAAGGATTTTATGGGAAGTATTTTCATTCATTACCATCTTCCGATCGTATACTAATCGTATTGCTATTTTTTTGATAAATCTCTTTGCAGGAGCAAATATATTCCTATCTTTGTTTAAACGTGTCTCAATGACATTTAAAATAACCGGCTATTATTATGATTCATATAAACCGTACAGAAAGCAGTTCAAAACATTATCTACTTATGGGGGTATGCCTACTATTTACGATGACCACTTATGCGAAATCCATCGTTATGAGTCGCCCCGATTCTGCCTACTTGTTTGCATATGCGCGTACAGTGAATGGTGGCCATAATGGTTTGCATTTTGCTTGGAGCTTAAATAAAAAAGACTGGCATGCGGTTGGGCAAGAGTATGGTTTTTTACGGTGCGACTATGGGAGATGGGGGACGCAGAAACGGATGGTATCGCCCTTTTTATACCATGCACCCGATGGGGTGTGGCATGCCGTATGGGCCGTGAATGAAATCGATGGTGTATTTGCTCATGCTGCGTCAAAGGATTTGATTCATTGGCAACGACAATCCTATCCTGTTGTGCGTGATAAGCAAAATTGTTTAACACCTACCCTGTCTTTTGATCAAAAACAGCAACAATATATCATTTCGTGGCTAAGTGAGCAAGATACAGAAAAGCAATTTTATACTGTTACAACAACAGATTTTAAAGAGTATAGCCAAGCGAAAGCCATGGAGACCTTTACAAATGGTCGGGAACAAGCCCTGATTGGCGATCATCAAGAAGAGGGAACGATACATCGTGTTGCTTGGTCGGTTATTGATCAATTGATGCAAGCGCAACAATTAGCCGCTTATCGGGGAGGTTTATGGGCCGAGCGGGCTGTAGACGATGCAACACGCTTTGCCGACTTAAAACCAGTTGAGGCGCATATCCAAGTAGATACAGCCCATGCTAAGAAAATAAGCGACTTGTTATTGGGTGTATTTTTTGAAGATATTAACTACGCAGCTGATGGAGGATTATATGCCGAGCTGGTACAGAATAGAGATTTCGAATATAACCCTGCGGATAAAGAAGGAAAAGATCAAAGTTGGAACCACCGTAAAGCTTGGGTAGCCAATAACTCATCTTTGACGTGGCAATTGGATAGTGTTGCACCCATTCATCCCAACAATAAACATTACGCTGTATTGCAAGTCAACCACGTAGGCTTAGGTCTAGTGAACGAAGGTTTTGATGGGATAGCCATTCAAAACGAAGCTACTTACCGTTTTTCAGTATTTGCACGAACAAAGGGAAAAGGGCATCCATTACGTGTTCGCTTAATAGGTAGGGATGGGGCGGTATATGCAGAAGGGCAGACAAAGACTATTGACCGTGATTGGAAAAAATATGAAATTATCCTAACAGCAAAACATACAGTAGCAGACGCGCAATTGGAAATCGTACCCTTAGCGACAGGTTATACGGCTTTGGATATGATTTCACTTTTTCCGGTTCAGACCTTCAAAGGACGTAAGAATGGTATGCGACAAGATTTAGCTCAGGCCATTGCTGATATTCATCCACGTTTCGTGCGTTTTCCGGGTGGTTGTGTGGCTCATGGCGATGGTTTGGAAAATATGTATCGTTGGAAACAAACCATCGGTCCATTGGAAACGCGTAAACCGCAACGTAATTTATGGGGATACCACCAAACAGCAGGTTTGGGTTATTTTGAATATTTTCAGTTTTGTGAAGATATTGGCGCAGAGCCTGTGCCCGTTGTAGCGGCTGGTGTTCCCTGTCAGAACTCGGCTACGGGAGGTGCAGGACAACAAGGAGGGATTCCGTTGGATAAAATGGACGATTATATCCAAGAAGTACTGGATTTAATTGAATATGCAAACGGTGATGCACATTCTACCTGGGGGAGAAAGCGCGCGGAAGCAGGACATCCGGCACCCTTCCATCTGAAATACATCGGCGTGGGTAATGAAGATTTGATTACGGATATATTTGAAGAACGTTTTACGATGATTTATAAAGCGGTAAAAGAAAAATATCCAGAAATTACGGTTATTGGTACAGTAGGTCCTTGGTTTGAAGGAACAGATTATACAGAAGGCTGGAAAATAGCCGATAAACTGCATGTACCCATGGTAGACGAACATTATTATCAATCGCCCGGATGGTTTATTCATAACCAGGATTTTTATGATCAATACGACCGGTCTAAGGCGAAAGTTTATTTAGGGGAATATGCTGCCCACTTGCCGGGAAGGCCAAACAATATGGAAACGGCTTTGGCAGAGGCATTGTACTTGACTACCTTAGAGCGAAACGGTGATGTCGTGCATATGGCTTCTTACGCACCTTTATTAGCTAAAGAAGGACATACCCAGTGGAACCCGGATTTGATATACTTTAACAATACAACGGTTAAACCTACCGTGGGCTATTATGTGCAGCAATTATATGGTGAAAATGCTGGTCATGTTTATATACCAAGCACCATCACCTTATCAGACCCTAAAGAGTCAGTGAAGAAACGGATAGCCGTATCGATTGTGCGAGATGAACAGACCGATGACCTCATTGTGAAATGGGTGAATTTACTGCCCGTTGCCGTTCGAACGACTACCGATTTAACTGCTTTTATTTCCGAAGAGCTGCGCGCTATCCAAACGGTGCTGCAAGGTGATCCTACTGATAAACAAGCGAGACCAGTTCGTTCTACCGTGCATGTGCAGCCACAATTTAAAATGGACTTGCCTCCTTATTCTTTCACCGTATTGCGTCTTAAAACATCACATGAATTACTTTAATTTAAAGAGGTTATGAATAAAAAATGTATCCATATATTCGCTATCAGTTTTCTATGTGTTTTAATAAGTCATGCGCAAACACTGAAACATCCTTCTGCCTTTCGTGCCCATACTTTTAAAGAGTGGGCATTGACACCGCCTATGGGATGGAATAGTTGGGACTGCTATGGACCTACCGTGACAGAGGCCGAAGTGAAGGCGAATGCGGATTATATGGCGAAATACCTAAAGCCTTATGGTTGGGAATATATTGTAGTAGACATTCGTTGGTTTGTAGAAAATGATAAGGCTGGTGGATATAACCAAACAGATCCACGTTATGTATTGGATGCTTATGGAAGATATCTTCCGGCTGTCAATCGTTTTCCTTCGGCAAAAGATGGTCATGGATTTAAAGCTTTGGCAGATTATATCCATAGCAAGGGATTGAAATTCGGTATCCATATCATGCGGGGTATCCCCAAGGAGGCTGTTGAACGAAAATTGCCTATTCTGGGTGCAGATGGTGTTACGGCAGATCAAATCTATACAACGGCACAGCAATGTACTTGGTTGAGGGATAATTATACGATTGTGGCCGATAAGCCGGGAGCACAGGCATACTACCAATCTATTATGCGTTTATACGCCTCATGGGGAGTGGATTTTATTAAAGTGGATGATTTGTCGCGTCCGTACCACCAACAAGAAATTGAATTGATCCGGCAGGCAATAGATGCCTGCGGACGCCCCATGGTATTAAGCACGTCTCCGGGTGAAACGCCGATTACCGCGGCCGAACATGTGCGAAACCATGCCAATATGTGGCGTATGGTAGATGATGTCTGGGATACTTGGGGCCATATTACTCATTTGATGGAGGTGGCACAACAGTGGTATCCTTATATAGCGCCGGGCACTTGGCCTGATTGCGATATGATTCCGCTTGGACGGATAGCCATACGCGGCGAACGTGGACAAGACCGTATGACCCGGTTGACAAAAAACGAGCAATATTTGCTCATGACTTTGTTTACAATTGCCCGTTCACCATTAATGTTTGGAGGAGATTTGCCTAGCAACGATGCCTTCACTTTGTCGTTGATGACCAATAAAGAGGTGCTGAAAATGCATCGAGAAGCCACAGGTGTAAGGCAGCTCTTTTATCAGGATGGAAAGGTAGCGATTACAGCTAAACATCCGAAAACGCATGCCGTGTATCTCGCACTCTTCAACTTAAACGATGAAGAGACACCATTGGATATACAGGTTCATCTTTCAGAATTAGGTATCCAAGGTACGTGTCGCGTACAAAATATGTGGACCGGTGCATTGCTGCAAGCAGCTTCAGGAACCTTTACCCAACAGCTCGGTGGCCATACTGCAGGTCTTTATAAACTCACTTACTAATGTTAAAATTAAAGATTAAAAAGTAAAAATCGAGCTCCTGATGCCTTTAGAAGTAAATAAAATATCATAAAAAAAAGCTCCCTTTAACTTAACATTAGATTTAAAATATGTGTACGGACCTGTCAGGTTTTCAGTTCTTTAAAATCTTGAAATTTCCACGCACCTTCTTCTGTTTTTTCATAGGATACCTGATAGGCCTTGTTGCCTAATTGGATATCAAAATGAAAAGGCTTGCCTGCTTTTGTTTCGGCCTTGTGATGCGTTAACAAGCCATCGGCATATTCTTCAATTTGTTCTTTGGAAAATTCTTCACTCATAGTATAATTAGGTTATGTGTTTATATATGTTTAACAAAATTCGATTTATACTGTTTGCTTGAACAAAATGAATTATTGTATTTGACCAACGATTTTATCTTTTACCTTTGTGTTTCTTAATGAACGAATGTATTGGAAAACCAAACAGAACAAGCAACTGAACATCAGAAACTGAAACGTGGCTTGCTCAACAGGCATATACAATTGATTGCCTTGGGGGGTGCTATTGGTACGGGACTGTTTCTGGGTATTGGCCCAGCAGCGGTATTGGCTGGCCCGGCTGTTGTGCTGGGGTATGCTTTGGCGGGTGTCATTGCTTTCTTGATTATGCGCCAACTAGGCGAAATGGTTGTAGAAGAACCCGTTTCAGGTAGTTTCAGTCATTTTGCCTATCGATACTGGGGTGCTTTTCCGGGATATGCTTCGGGATGGAATTATTGGATTCTGTATATTTTGGTTAGCATGTCTGAATTGACAGCCATTGGTATTTATGTACAATTTTGGTGGCCGGAAATTCCCCTTTGGGCTTCTAGTCTTTTCTTCTTTCTAGTGATCAATGGGATCAATTTGGCGTCGGTTAAGATTTATGGAGAAGCCGAATTTTGGTTTGCGATTATTAAAGTAATTGCCATTGTTGCGATGATCTTGTTTGGTATTTATCTATTGATAAGCGGGACAGGGGGCAGCCAAGCACAAGTGGCCAATTTA
>Ga0180219_1001989_pt1 | contig 12553 bp, 9 predicted proteins | sample eDN3rd30CBELigMG_FD_151338 | JGI IMG/M metagenome (GOLD analysis project Ga0180219, IMG submission 151338) | Enriched Miracle-Growth compost microbial communities from Emeryville, California, USA - eDNA 3rd pass 30_C BE-Lig MG (version 2)... ...
AACGCCGTGAAGTACAACCGCGACGGCGGCGAGGTGGCCCTGAGCTCCACGACCGACGGCCGCAGCACGTGGATCGTCGTGCGCGACACCGGCGCCGGCATCGCGGCGGACGACCAGCAGCGCCTGTTCGAGCGGTTCTTCCGCGCACGCGCCGACGTCGGCGGCACGGGCCTCGGCCTCTCGATCAGCCGCGACATCGTCCGCGCCCACGGCGGCGAGATCTCGGTGCGCAGCACCCCCGGCGTCGGCTCGACGTTCGTCGTGCGGCTGCCCGCCTCGGCGGACGCCGACGACGCCGACGAGGAGATCCCGCCGCACGAGGCCGTGATCGCGGACGTCGAGGCGCGCGCGGCGGACGCGCCGGCGCGCCGGGCCCGGCGGGCGGAGGGGACGCGATGATCCTCGAGCTCTTCTCCGTGTCCCTCATGACCGCGCTCGTCGTCAACGTCGCCGGCATCCTCTTCATCGTCGAGACGCTCGTCCGCCGCGACGACGGCGCCGGCCGCGTCTGGTCGATCGCGTTCCTGTTCGGGATGCTGACGACGATCGCGTACGGGCTGTGGGCCGCGGGCGACGGCGGCGTCCTCGCGGTCGCCGTCGCCAACGCCTGCTTCACCGCGTCGGCGGGGTGCTGGTGGCTCGGCGCGCGGCGCTTCAACCAGCGCACGCTCGTGATCGGCGTGTTCGTGCTGATCGCGGCGGCGCTCCTGTCCGGCGTCCTCGTGTTCGTGCAGTGGGACGTCGCGGGGGACTGGTCCGGCATCCTCGCGATGTACGCGTCCGTCGCGGCCTTCTCGGCGCTCGCCGCGATCGAATGCTTCCGGCGGCCGATGGGACGCATCCGCACGGCCTGGGCGCTCGGCGTCGGCCTGCTGCTCGTGGGCGCCTTCTACATCGGCCGCGGCGCGGTCTTCGTCGTCGCGGGCCCGGGCAGCGAGCTGTTCCGCGTCTACTTCGGCTCCGTCGCGGCGAACATGGTGACGGTCATGCTGGCGGTCGTCGGCGTCGTCGTCACGTCCGTCCTCCGCTCCGTCAACGTCGAGCCGCGGGCGTTCGCGTGGGTCAGCGACAGCGGGATCGCCTCCGACGGCATCCTCCTGAACTCCACGTTCGTCGCGGCCTTGCGCGACGTGACGGAGCGGGCGGGCTGGCGCCAGGAGCTCGTCGCGGTCGTGTCCGTGCGCGTCGACGACCTCGGCCAGATCGCGACGGCGTTCGGCAGCGACGTCGTCGACTCGATCACGGTCGCGTGGCGCGGCGGGGTGCGCCGCTTCGCGCCGTCCAACGCGCTCGTCGGCGAGGACGGCAGCCGCGGCATGCTCGTCTGCTTCGTGCCCGCGACGGCCGCGGAGGCGCGACGGCATGCGGCCGTCATCTACCGCGGCCTGTTCGAGGAGCTGGGCGACGTCAGCCCCGGCGTCATCCCCGTCGTCGGGGTCGGGATCGCCCTCAGCGACACGGTCGGGCACGAGACCGACCGCCTGATCGCCAACGCGCAGCGCACGGCGCGGAAGGCCGCGACGAGCGCGGACTCCTCCGTGCTGTTCAGCGGGTCGGACGCCGCCCAGACCGGCTGACGCGGGCGGACGTGGCATGCTCGGACCATGCCGCTTCTCGCGCTCACGGGGGGCATCGCCTCCGGCAAGTCCACGATCGCGCGACGGCTCGCCGAGCTCGGCGCCGTCGTCGTCGACGCGGACCGGATCGTGCGCGACGTGCAGGCAGCCGGATCCCCCGTGCTCCGGCGGATCGCGGAGGAGTTCGGCGAGGGGATGCTGCGATCCGACGGTTCCCTCGACCGCGCGGCGCTCGGCGCGGTGGTGTTCGGCGACCCCGACGCGCTGCGCCGGCTGAACGCGATCGTCCACCCCGCCGTGTTCGCGGAGTCGCGGCGGCGGTTCGCGGAGGCCCTCGCGGCCGATCCCGGTGCCGTGGTGGTCTACGACGTGCCGCTGCTCGTGGAGGCCCGCGCGGACGACCCGTGGGAGCACGTCGTCGTCGCGCACGCCCCCGCAGCGGTGCGGGAGGAGCGCCTCGTGGCGCTGCGCGGCATGACCGCGGAGGACGCGCGGGCGCGGATCGCCGCGCAGGCGCCCGACGAGGATCGCCTCGCGCTCGCCGACACCGTGATCGACACGACCGGCTCGATGGAGGAGACGATCGCCCAGGTCGACGCGTTCTGGGAGCGCCTGACCGCGGGCCGCTGACGCCGTCCGGAGCCGATGTCGGAGGGCGCGCCTACGCTGGAGGGCATGCAGACCACGCGATCCGTGCGGCCCTTCGAGGTCGTGAGCGAGTACGCCCCGAGCGGCGACCAGCCGCAGGCGATCGCCGAGCTCGCGGCGCGCGTCAACGCGGGGGAGACCGACATCGTGCTGCTGGGCGCGACGGGCACGGGCAAGTCCGCGACGACGGCGTGGCTCATCGAGGCGGTGCAGCGGCCCACGCTCGTGCTGGCCCACAACAAGACCCTCGCGGCGCAGCTGGCGAACGAGTTCCGCGAGCTCATGCCGCACAACGCCGTCGAGTACTTCGTCTCGTACTACGACTACTACCAGCCCGAGGCGTACGTGCCGCAGACCGACACCTTCATCGAGAAGGACTCCTCGATCAACGCCGAGGTCGAGCGGCTGCGGCACTCCACGACCAACTCGCTGCTGTCGCGGCGAGACGTCGTCGTCGTCTCGACCGTCTCGTGCATCTACGGCCTGGGCGCTCCGGAGGAGTACCTGCGGGCGATGGTCGCGCTGCAGGTGGGGGAGCGCTACGACCGCGACGCCCTCATCCGGCGCTTCATCGCGATGCAGTACAACCGCAACGACGTCGACTTCTCCCGCGGCAACTTCCGCGTGCGCGGCGACACGATCGAGATCATCCCCGTGTACGAGGAGTACGCGATCCGCATCGAGCTGTTCGGCGACGAGATCGAGGCGCTGTACATGCTGCATCCGCTCACGGGCGACATCGTGCAGAGGATGGACGCCGTGCCGATCTTCCCGGCGTCCCACTACGTCGCCGGGACGGACGTCGTGCAGCGCGCGATCGGCACGATCGAGGAGGAGCTGGAGGGCCGGCTCAAGGAGCTCGAGTCGCAGACCAAGCTGCTCGAGGCGCAGCGGCTGCGGATGCGGACGACGTTCGATCTCGAGATGCTGCAGCAGCTCGGCTTCTGCTCCGGCATCGAGAACTACTCGCGGCACCTCGACGGGCGCGTCGCGGGCGAGCCCCCGCACACCCTGCTCGACTTCTTCCCCGACGACTTCCTGCTCGTGATCGACGAGTCGCACGTGACGGTGCCGCAGATCGGGGCGATGTACGAGGGGGACGCGTCGCGCAAGCGCACGCTCGTGGAGCACGGCTTCCGCCTGCCGAGCGCGCTCGACAACCGGCCGCTGCGATTCGACGAGTTCAAGAACCGCATCGGCCAGACCGTCTACCTCTCGGCGACGCCGGGGCGGTACGAGATGGGCATCGCCGACGGCGTCGTGGAGCAGATCATCCGCCCGACCGGGCTTGTCGACCCCGAGATCGTCGTGAAGCCGTCGAAGGGGCAGATCGACGACCTGCTGGAGGAGATCCGCGTCAGGGTCGAGCGCGACGAGCGGGTGCTCGTGACCACCCTGACGAAGAAGATGGCGGAGGAGCTGACGGACTTCCTCGGCGAGCACGGCGTCCGCGTGCGGTACCTGCACTCCGACGTCGACACGCTGCGTCGCGTCGAGCTGCTGACGGAGCTGCGCGCCGGCGTCTACGACGTGCTGGTCGGCATCAACCTCCTCCGCGAGGGGCTCGACCTCCCCGAGGTCTCGCTCGTGTCGATCCTCGACGCCGACAAGGAGGGGTTCCTCCGCAGCGGCACGTCGCTCATCCAGACGATCGGCCGCGCCGCGCGCAACGTCTCGGGTCAGGTCCACATGTACGCGGACACCATGACCGACTCGATGCGTGCCGCGATCGAGGAGACCGACCGCCGGCGCGAGAAGCAGATCGCGTACAACCTCGCGAACGGGATCGACCCGCAGCCGCTGCGCAAGCGGATCGCCGACATCACCGACGCGCTCGTGCGCGAGGGCGCCGACACGAAGGCGATGCTGTCGCGGAAGGACTCCGTCAAGACCAAGAGCGGCAAGGGGAAGTCGCCGACGCCGCAGCTGCGGCGCGAGGGCATCGCGGCGGAGGGCGCGCAACAGCTGGAGGCGACGATCGCCGACCTGAGCGACCAGATGCTCGCGGCGGCGGCCGAGCTGAAGTTCGAGCTCGCCGCGCGCCTGCGCGACGAGGTGCAGGACCTCAAGAAGGAGCTGCGAGCCATGGAGCGCGCCGGTCACGCCTGACCGGACTGCGCCGCATCTCGGCGAACGTCACAGGATTCCGTGACCGCGCCAGGAACAGCCGTGGCGTTCCCGGCACGACGTGGCACATGCCCCGGCCGGCGTCCGACGCCTCAGGGGCAGAAGAGCAGCGGCTTCACGCCCGAGCGGTCGATCGTGTGCTCCGACATGGGGGAGCCGCACAGGGGGCAGGAGCGCTCCGTGCGCGTCGGCTCGGGCTCCGTGTCGTAGGGCCCGACGGAAGCCGGCCCGGCGAGGCGGATCAGCTTCTTGTTGAGGTACTGGTACCAGCCTCCGGCTTCCTTGACCCGTGCGCGAAGCGACGGCTGATCCGGGGTGTCCGCTTCCATTTGTGCCATGACAATTAGTGTACTAAATAATCGTGCAGATAGGATCGCCTCCATGGCTCGACCCGATGACCTCCTCGCTCTCGAGAACCAGGTGTGCTTCGCGCTCGTGACGGCCGCGCGCAACGTCGTCGCGATCTACCGCCCCGTCCTCGAGCCTCTGGGGCTCACGCACCCGCAGTACCTCGTCATGCTCGCGCTCTGGGAGCGCGCGCCGCGCACGCTGGGGGAGCTCGCGGACGACCTCGCGCTTGAGCCCGCCACCGTGTCGCCGCTCGTCAAGCGCCTGGAGGCCCAGGGGCGGGTCACGCGGGCGCGCCGCGCGGCGGACGAGCGCGTGCTCGAGATCTCCCTGACGCCCGAGGGGCTCGCGCTGCGCGCCGAGGCGCTGACAGTGCCCGAGCAGATCATGGCGCGCGTCGGCATGGATGCCGGCCAGCTCGCGCAACTGCGCGACGACCTCGCCCCGTTCGCCGGACGCGTGCCCTGACACCCGTGCCCTGACACCCGTGCCCCGCCCCGCGAGATCACCTGATCTGAGTGCGGGCGGGATCCGCCGGAGGCGAACCCCGGAGCCGATGTCGGAGGGCGCTCCTACACTTGACGGGTGCCCATCGTCCCCGTCGCCACGCCAGCCAAGCTCAGCGTCCGCGGTGCCCGTGTCCACAACCTGAAGGACGTCGACCTCGACATCCCGCGGGACGCGCTCGTCGTGTTCACCGGCCTGTCCGGGTCCGGCAAGTCGAGCCTCGCGTTCGACACGATCTTCGCGGAGGGCCAGCGCCGCTACGTCGAGTCGCTGAGCGCCTACGCGCGGCAGTTCCTCGGCCAGGTGGACCGGCCCGACGTCGACTTCATCGAGGGCCTGAGCCCCGCCGTCTCGATCGACCAGAAGTCGACCAACCGCAACCCGCGCTCGACGGTCGGCACGATCACCGAGATCCACGACTACATGCGCCTGCTCTGGGCGCGCATCGGGGTGCCGCACTGCCCCGTCTGCGGCGAGGTCATCCAGCGCCAGACGGTGCAGCAGATCGCCGACCAGCTCATGGAGTTGCCCGAGCGCACGCGGTACCAGATCGTCGCGCCGGTGGTCACGCAGAAGAAGGGCGAGTTCGTCGACCTCTTCAAGGAGCTGTCGGCCAAGGGCTACGCGCGCGCCGTCGTCGACGGCGAGCTCATCCAGCTCGCCGAGCCGCCGGCGCTCAAGAAGAGCTACAAGCACGACATCGCGGTCGTGATCGACCGCCTCGTGGCGAGCCCCGACATCCTGAGCCGCGTCACCGACTCCGTCGAGACGGCGCTGGGCCTCGCCGGCGGCGTCATGCAGGTCAATCTCGTCGACGAGGAGGGGGATGCCGCGTGGCAGTCCTTCTCCGAGAAGCTCGCCTGCCCGAACGGGCATCCGCTGCAGCTGACGGAGATCGAGCCGCGCACCTTCTCGTTCAACGCGCCGTTCGGCGCGTGCCCGACGTGCTCTGGCCTCGGCACGCGCATGTCGGTCGACGTCGAGCTCATGCTCGGCGACGAGGACCTGTCGATCCGCGAGGGCGTCCTCGTGCCGTGGACGACGCAGGGGAAGGGCCTCTTCCAGTACTACGAGCGACTGCTCGAGGGCCTCTCCGACGACCTCGGCTTCTCGCTCGACACCCCGTGGCGGATGCTCGCGCCCGAGGTCCGCGAGGCGGTCCTGCACGGCGACAACTTCAAGGTCAACGTGCGGTGGAAGAACCGCTACGGCCGCGAGATGCGCTACACGTCGGGCTTCGAGGGCGTCGTCCCGTACATCGAGCGGCAGTACGTGCAGGCCGAGACCGACACGCAGCGCCAGCGCTGGGCGGAGTTCCTGCGCGAGGTGCCGTGCGCCGTCTGCAACGGCGACCGCCTGAAGCCGGAGGTCCTGGCGGTGCGAGTGCACGGGCACTCCATCGCGGAGGCCTCGCGCCTGAGCCTCGTCGACGCGCGCGACTTCTTCGCCGACCTGCGCCTCACCGACCGCGAGGCGACGATCGCGGCAGCCGTGCTGCGCGAGATCCGCGTCCGTCTCGACTTCCTCATCCAGGTCGGGCTCAACTACCTCAACCTCAGCCGCTCGGCCGGCTCGCTCTCCGGCGGCGAGGCGCAGCGCATCCGCCTTGCGACGCAGATCGGATCCGGTCTGACCGGCGTGCTCTACGTGCTCGACGAGCCGTCGATCGGACTCCACCAGCGCGACAACCGACGGCTGATCGAGACCCTCGTGACCCTCCGCGACCTCGGCAACACGCTCATCGTGGTCGAGCACGACGAGGAGACGATACACGCCTCCGACTGGATCGTCGACATCGGCCCGCGGGCCGGCGTCCACGGCGGCGAGGTCGTGCACTCCGGTCCGCTCGACGCGCTGCTGTCCGACGAGCGGTCGCTCACGGGCGACTACCTCTCCGGACGCCGCGCGATCCCGACTCCGACCAAGCGCCGGAGGATCGACAGGAAGCGGCAGATCACGGTCGTCGGCGCGCGCGAGAACAACCTCAAGAACGTGACGGCCGACTTCCCGCTCGGCGTGCTCACGGCCGTCACGGGCGTGAGCGGCTCGGGGAAGTCCTCGCTCGTCAACGACATCCTGTACGAGGTGCTCGCCTCGCGGCTCAACGGCGCCCGCACGGTGCCGGGCAAGCACACGCGCGTCACGGGCCTCGACGACCTCGACAAGGTCGTGCACGTCGACCAGGCGCCGATCGGCCGCACGCCGCGGTCGAACCCCGCGACGTACACGGGCGTCTTCGACCGCATCCGCACCCTGTTCAGCGAGACGCCGGAGGCGAAGGCCCGCGGCTACCAGCCCGGTCGGTTCAGCTTCAACGTCAAGGGCGGCCGCTGCGAGACGTGCGCGGGCGACGGCACGATCAAGATCGAGATGAACTTCCTCCCCGACGTGTACGTCGACTGCGAGGTGTGCCACGGCAAGCGGTACAACCGCGACACGCTCGCCGTCCACTACAAGGGCAAGAACATCGCCGAGGTGCTCGAGATGCCGATCTCGGAGGCCGCGGAGTTCTTCGAGCCGATCCAGGCGATCCACCGCTATCTCAAGACGCTCGTCGACGTGGGCCTCGGCTACGTCCGGCTGGGGCAGTCGGCCACGACGCTCTCCGGCGGCGAGGCGCAGCGGGTCAAGCTCGCGACCGAGCTCCAGCGCCGCAGCAACGGCCGCTCGATCTACGTGCTGGACGAGCCGACGACGGGCCTGCACTTCGAGGACGTGCGACGGCTGCTGGAGGTGCTGAACGGGCTCGTCGACAAGGGCAACACCGTCATCGTGATCGAGCACAACCTCGACGTCATCAAGTCCGCCGACTGGGTCATCGACCTCGGCCCCGAGGGCGGCTCCGGCGGCGGCCAGGTCGTCGCGACCGGCACGCCCGAGCAGGTCGCCCGCGTGGAGGGCAGCCACACGGGCGCGTTCCTGGCGGAGGTGCTCGAGGTCGGCGCGCTGGTCAAGGCCGGCTGAGGATGCCTCGCCCCGCACGACACCATCTGGCGTACCGTCCGAAGCCGGGGGAGATCCCGACCGAGCCGGGCGTCTACCGCTTCCGCGACGCGGACGGCCGGATCCTGTACGTCGGCAAGGCGAAGAACCTGCGGGCGCGCCTGTCGAACTACTTCGCCCCGCTCCACACGCTGCACGAGCGCACGCGGCGCATGGTCACGACGGCGACGTCCGTCGAGTGGACCGTCGTCGCGAGCGACGTCGAGTCGCTGCAGCTCGAGTACATGTGGATCCAGGAGTTCTCGCCCCCGTTCAACGTGCGCTACAAGGACGACAAGTCCTACCCGTTCATGGCGATCACCCTGGCGGACGAGGCGCCGCGCGTCATCGTCACGCGCAACCACCGCATCAAGGGCGCGAAGTACTTCGGGCCGTATCCCAAGGTGTGGGCCGTGCACGACACGATCGACCTGATGATCAAGGTCTTCCCGATCCGCACCTGCTCCGACGCGTCGTACAAGCGGGCGATGGCGACGGGACGCCCGTGCTTCCCGGGGCAGATCGGCCGCTGCGGCGGCCCGTGCTCAGGCCGGGTCACGATCGAGGAGCACCGCGCGATCGTCGACGACTTCGTCGCGTTCATGTCCGGCGGCGACCAGCGGTTCACGCGCGAGCTGACGGCGCGCATGCGCGAGGCGTCCGCCGTCATGGACTACGAGGCCGCCGCGCGGTACCGCGACCGGCTGCAGGCGATCGAGGCCGTGCTGAACAAGTCGTCGCTCGTCCTGCCGTCCGACACGGATGCCGACCTGTTCGGGATCGCGGAGGACGAGCTCGCCGCGACGGTGCAGCACTTCGTGATCCGCGGCGGCCGCGTCCGCGGCGTCCGCGCCACGACGATCGAGAAGGAGATCGACATCGCGGGCGCGGAGCTCGTCGATCAGGTGCTGCAGCGCACCTACGGGGACGCCGCGGAGGCGGACATCCCGCGCCAGGTGCTCGTGCCGGCGCTGCCGGACGACTCCGCCGAGCTCGAGCAGTGGCTCCGCGACAAGCGCGGGCGGCAGGTGTCGATCCAGGTCGCGCAGCGCGGCGCCAAGGCCGAGCTCATGGCGACGGCCGAGCGCAACGCGCAGCAGGCGCTGCTGCTGCACAAGACGCGGAGGTCGAGCGACTACGTGGCGCGCACGCAGGCGCTGACCGACCTGCAGGAGGCCCTCGACCTGCCGGAGGCGCCGTTGCGGATCGAGTGCTTCGACGTCTCGCACCTCTCCGGCACGAACGTCGTCGCGTCGATGGTCGTCTTCGAGGACGGACTGCCCCGGAAGGACCAGTACCGCTCCTTCACGATCGCGGAGACGACGGACGACACCGACTCGATCGCGCAGGTGCTGACGCGCCGCGTCGCCTACCTCGACGAGCCCGAGGAGGATCCCGTCGCGGCCGCCGATCCCGCGGAGGGATCCGTCGCGCCCAAGCGGCAGCGGTTCGCGTACCGGCCGCAGCTGCTCGTCGTCGACGGCGGACGGCCGCAGGTCGAGGCGGCGGCCCGCGCGCTGCGCGCGGCGGGGCACGAGGAGATCGCCCTGTGCGGCATCGCGAAGCGCCTCGAGGAGGTGTGGCTGCCGGGGGAGGAGTATCCCGTGATCCTGCCGCGCACCTCGGAGGCGCTGTACCTCCTGCAGCGCCTGCGCGACGAGGCCCACCGGTTCGCGATCACGCACCAGCGCAAGCGCCGCAAGCGCGACATCACGAGCGTCCTGAACGAGGTCCCCGGGCTGGGGGAGGCGCGGATCAAGGCGCTCCTGCGCCACTTCGGCTCGGTGACGGCGCTCAAGGGCGCGACTCCCGAGGAGATCGCCGAGCTCCCCGGCATCGGCCCGAAGCTCGCCGCGGCCGTCCACGCCCACCTCGCCCGCTGACCCTCCACCGAGCCGTCACGAACAGGGCACGTTCGCCGGATCTTCGACGTCTCGAAGGGCTGGAGCGCGGCGGAGGTGCGGTCCCCGCGTCGCGAGGCGTCGAAGATCGGGTGAGTTGGCCCGATATGCGACGGCTCGGGTGAAGTGGATGAGCCTCGGGAGGGCGCGAAGGGCGCCGCGCGGGCCGATAGGGTGGGCGGGGACGGGGAGAGGTCATGGCTGAGGCGACGACGGGCGACGTGATGATCGTCACCGGCATGTCGGGCGCCGGGCGATCCACGGTCGCCAACGCGCTGGAGGACCTCGGCTGGTACGTCGTGGACAACCTGCCGCCGCAGATGCTGCCGCCCCTGCTGGACCTCGCGGGCCGCGTCGGCGGGGCGCTGCCGCGGGTCGCGGCGGTCGTGGACGTGCGCGGCGGCGACCTCTTCACGGACCTGCCGGCGACGCTGTCCGGGCTGCGCGAGGGCAGGAACCTCCGGACGGTGTTCCTCGACGCCTCGGACGACGTCCTCGTGCGCCGGTTCGAGGCCGTGCGCCGGCCGCATCCGCTGCAGGGAGAGGGCACGATCCTCGACGGCATCCGCGAGGAGCGGACCGCGCTCGCGCCGATCCGCGAGGACGCCGACGTCGTGCTGGACACGTCGGCCCTTAACGTGCACGAGCTCGCGTCCCGCGTCTACGAGCTCTTCTCGGAGCAGGGCAGCGCGCGGCACACGCTCACGATCATGAGCTTCGGGTTCAAGTACGGACTGCCGCCGGACGCCGACCTCGTCGCCGACATGCGCTTCCTCCCGAACCCGTACTGGAACCACGACCTGCGCCCGCTGACGGGGCAGGACGAGGAGGTGCGCGCCTACGTGCTGGAGCAGCCCGGCGCGCGCGAGTTCCTCGACGCGTACGCGGCCGCGCTCGTCCCCGTGCTGGAGGGGTACCAGCGCGAGAACAAGCGCCACGCCGTGCTCGCGGTGGGCTGCACGGGCGGGAAGCACCGCTCCGTCGTGATGGTGCACGAGCTCGCCGGGCGTCTCGCGTCGACCCCCGGGGTGGCGGTCCGGGTGAAGCACCGCGACCTCGGCCGCGAGTAGGCTGGGTCGTCGTCCGCCGAGCGTGAGGAGCATCCGTGGCGCTGACCGCTGACGTGAAGGCCGAGCTCATGCGGCTGCGCGATCCCCGCCCCACGGCGCGGGTCGCGGAGCTGACGACCATCCTCCGCTTCGCGGGCGGCCTGCACTCCATCGCGAACCGGATGGCGGTGGAGGCCGAGCTCGACTCCGACCAGCTCGCACGCCGCGTCGCCCGCGACCTCATGGAGCTGTACGGCGTCCGCCCCGAGCTGGCGGTCGTGCAGGGCTCCGCCGGCCGCGGCACGACCTACGTCGTCCGCGTGATCGACGGCGGCGAGACGCTCGCGCGGCAGACGGGCCTCCTCGACCAGCGGCGCCGTCCCGTGCGCGGGCTCCCGAACAAGCTCACGACGGGCTCCCGCGGCGACCTCACCGCGATCTGGCGGGGCGCGTTCCTCGCGCAGGGGTCCCTGAGCGACCCCGGCCGCTCCGCGGCGCTCGAGATCGCCTGCCCCACGTCGGAGGCCGCGATGGCGCTCGTGGGGGCGGCGCACCGCGTCGGGATCTCGTCGAAGGCCCGCGAGGTGCGCGGCGTCCCGAGGGTCGTCGTCCGCGAGGGGGAGGCGATCCGCGAGGCGCTCGCCGAGATGGGCGCCGTCCAGACGGCGGAGGAGTGGGACCGCCTGCGCCAGCGCCGCGAGGTCCGTGCCGGTGTCAACCGCCTCGTCAACTTCGACGATGCGAACCTCCGCCGCTCCGCGCAGGCCGCCGTCGCCGCCTGCGCACGCGTCGAGCGGGCCCTGGAGATCCTCGGCGACACCGTCCCCGAGCACCTCCGGGAGGCCGGCGAGCTGCGCCTCGCGCACCGCGACGCGAGCCTCGACGAGCTCGGCCACCACGCCGACCCGCCGCTCACGAAGGACGCCGTGGCGGGCCGCATCCGCCGCCTCCTGGCGATGGCCGACAAGAAGGCGGAGGTCGACGGCATCCCCGGCACCGAGGCCGCCGTGCCCGTCGGCGCCGACGACTGACGCCGCCCGGAGATCCCGCTTAACAGGACGTCACAGCGGGAATCAAGACCCTCGCGACGGGGTTGCCCGTCACTAGGATGAGAACCGTTCCCCTCGCCGCGACGAGGTCTCGGCGCGGCGCCGACAGGAAGAAGAGAACATGGCACAGTACAGCCTGCCCGAGCTCCCGTACGACTACGCCGCGCTCGAGCCGCACATCAGCGCGACGATCATGCAGCTGCACCACGACAAGCATCACCAGGCTTATGTGACCGGCGCCAACACGGCGCTCGAGCAGCTCGCCGAGGCTCGCGACAGCGGCAACCTCGCGAACGTCAACAAGCTCGAGAAGGACCTCGCCTTCAACCTCGGCGGTCACACGAACCACTCGATCTTCTGGACGA
>Ga0180219_1001990_pt1 | contig 12549 bp, 10 predicted proteins | sample eDN3rd30CBELigMG_FD_151338 | JGI IMG/M metagenome (GOLD analysis project Ga0180219, IMG submission 151338) | Enriched Miracle-Growth compost microbial communities from Emeryville, California, USA - eDNA 3rd pass 30_C BE-Lig MG (version 2)... ...
ATTACTGGGCTGAGGGGATGGATGGATTCGTTGGGAAGAGAGTTGATTCTGGGTTAGGTCGGTGCTTGGATGGTTGTACTGGTTCTTTTTGGTCGCCAACAAATCACAATAGACAATTTAGTGATATTGTCTCTGAAGGGGACGGGAAGAGATACTATGTGGATTGGAATTCTCGATGCGCATATTCGATGTATGTGTCGAAGGAGGGGGTAATAGAATCATGGAGATATGAGGGCGATAGTAAGGGATGTTATGTGTATTGAGAAACATGCGTTAGAGCAGATTGCAGGGTGAGACGGTGGCATTGGCGTTAGTCAGTCAGCATTGGCGAGTACATGGTCTAACTCTCTAAAAATTGAATATGTTCCGTCAAAGTACGGTCCAACATTCCGATACACCGGTGCCGATGCAGTGATCGTGGTGAATACTGAGGGGAAAGTTGTCACGGGGTGGGCTAAATCTTCCTCGGGGGTGGGGAAATGATCTCTGTCTTGACTGAAGAGCAGGTAAAACTTTTGGTGAGTATTTGTCGCTTAGCCGGAGCGCATCCACTTTCTCTGGCTGAAAAATTAATACGCTCATCAATTTCTTCAAGTGAGATTGATGAACTATGCGAGCTGATTTCCAACGAGTTCATGCTCAACGGAATAGAAGAAAATTTTGAGCCGAATGACTATGGTCGGAAGCTGGAGCACCTCTTGGATACGGTAAACAGAGATCGCTTGCGGGAGAACTAAACCTGTCGGGTTAGTTGGCCTGCTCCTTTGGTGCAAAAGGCACGTTGAACACGCCCTTGCTTGATGAGTTAACTGCAAATGGTGTGAAATTTACCCCAGAGAATGTTATCGCAACGACTCGTAGCTCTAGCGGGAAATTTGTATTTCTAGAGGCCGGAAACTCAAAAGCTGAATTGCAGCACATCATTGAGGAGCATGGCAGTCAATTTGCTCAGATGGGTGTGTCGGAAACTCAGATTCCGGGAGTAGTAATGAGGGCGGTTTCTGAAGAAGAACTCGTTGGTTATCAAGGCTCTGGAGTACCAAAAAGGGGGCGGATTTATTTTACCTACTCTAATCCTGTCTGGTCAGATAGCTTTAGAGTAGGGAAAATAAATCCGTCCCCTTTTTTGCAGTCCCCTTTTTTGCAAGCCGCTATGGGGTGGAAGCGGAACCTTGTAACCTGCCATCGCAATCATTCAACTGTCTCAAGGAACAGAGTCCTCATGAAGTACGCCGCACCATTGCTGACTATCCTCGTCTTGGCCGGTTGCGCCACCACCAAAACCGATATCCGCAATGACCCGGAAGCCGTTAAGTACGACCCCGCGACCAGCGCGCGCATCCGCATCATCACCAGCCCGAACACTCAGGGATATTTCGTCTCAGGCCAGACTTGCGAACAGTTCTTCAACGTCTCGGTGAGGAAGGACGCTGAATCCGATCTGGTGACTCCAGCCCACCCCAGTGGTGGACTTTCAGGGATGCTCACCAACGTTTTTCGCAACAACGTGATTGGCATGCCAGCCTCCATCGCAACCCGGGAAATCAACAGCACCCCGCGCTTTTACGATGAACATGTGGTTCCTGCCGGGAAGCCTCTGATCGTGCGTTTGTACTACCGTGATTCACGGTTGATCTGCCGTCCTGCCCCACGGGTCTTTACCCCTCAGCCCGGCGTCGATTACGAGTTCGAGTACTTGGAGCCCGAAAATGGATTCTTCAGCCAGTACAAGTGCACCACTGCCTTCCGTACATTGAACACCCAGGGCAGCACCACCACCGAGACGCCAACTGAGACCGCGATGTGCATACACAGTCCGGACGGGTATCACACGGTCGACCTGCAGAAGCTCAACGACATCCTGAAAGCGGCCGGCGCGCATTCCGGGCAGGAGTAAGCGCGTGCACCAGGGGCAGCTTTTCTTGGGGAGCAGACCGTTTTCATAGCCGACCTGAAAGTAGTCCACCTGACAGAGAAGTATCGGCCACAACTTGCAGGAATCTACTTGCCCAGACCGCGAGGTCGTCAGGGGTTCAGTAGATGGCGAACGGCAGGTTCCGGCTCAGGCTGTGTAAAAACGTTTTCACGAACGATAGCTGATCAGAAAATAAGCAATTTCGCGTTTCCTAGCGATTTCAGCCGAGTCAGTTGGGAAGCTTCCGCAGATTTCACGTAGCAGCTTGAGTCTCGAATTTGATCGGGAGTTTTTACACAGCCTCGGCCCAGGCCGTGTAAAAACGTAGCCAGCGCCCTTGCTATGCTGCCGGCGGGTTTCAGAGCGGGGGCAGTCCATGAAGCGTTTCATCCAAGGCGAGCATCGAGGCCAATGCACGCTGCTGCCCGAGAGCCTGGATGATTACGTCGCGCACAGCAATCCGGTGCGAGTAGTCGATGTGTTCGTCGATGAACTCGGTCTCGGGCGGTTGGGCTTCGGCGGCGTGGTTCCCGCCGAAACTGGCCGCCCTGCGTATCACCCGGCCGTCCTGCTGAAGATCTACATCTACGGTTACCTCAACCGCATCCAGTCCAGTCGCCGCCTCGAACGCGAGGCACAACGCAACGTCGAGCTGATGTGGCTGACCGGACGCCTGACACCGGATTTCAAGACCGTCGCCAACTTTCGCAAGGACAATGGCAAAGCCATTCGTGGTGTCTGCCGGCAGTTTGTGGTGCTGTGCCAACAGCTCGGTTTGTTCTCCGAAGCGCTGGTGGCTATCGACGGAAGCAAGTTCAAGGCGGTCAACAATCGCGACCGCAACTTCACCAGTGCCAAGCTGCAACGGCGAATGGAGGAGATCGAATCCAGCATCAGCCGCTACCTCACCGCGCTGGACACTGCCGACCGGCAAGAGCCTGCTGTGGCGCGAGCCAAATCCGAGCGTTTGCACAGCAAGATTGCCGCCCTGAAAACCAAGATGCAGGAACTCAGGGATATCGAAGCTCAGTTGGAGGCCACCCCGGACAAACAGATTTCTCTTACTGATCCCGACGCACGTTCGATGATGACGCGCGGCACTGGCATGGTCGGTTACAACGTCCAGGCTGCGGTTGAGGCGAAGGATCACCTGATCGTGACGCACGAGGTCACCAACAATGGCATCGACCGCGATCAACTGAGTGCGATGGCCAAGCGAGCGCGGGTGGCAATGGGAACGCAATCGCTGTCGGTGGTTGCCGATCGTGGCTACTTCAAGAGCGAAGAAATCCTCGCCTGCCACGAGGCTGGCATCACCACCTTCGTCCCCAAGGCCAAGACTTCAGGCGCTGCCGCAGCGGGTCGCTTTGGTCGTGATGATTTCATTTCCAGATCCGGCTACCCAGCGCTCGCTGCGTTTTTACACGGTCTGGGCCGGAAGCGGTCCCCGGGCCGGGCTGGTTGAATCGAACCCTGGTTGGCGAACCAGTACGACTCGCAGTCACTTCCCCGAGCTCGATTCCAGGCCGCTCGTGCTTTCAGGCTTCGACCTTCTGAATAGGCGTTCTTGCCGCCTCGCGCAGGCTGTCCAGCAGGTCGAGCAGGGCACTGTCCGGATGCGCCTCGTCGCGCCAGCACATGCCGATGGAGCCCTCGGCCTCTAGTTCGAAATCCAGACGGCGCAGCAGTCCGCGGCCGTGGAAGTGTTCGGCAACGCGACCGGAAGCGATCGACAGCATGTCACTGTTCTGCATTAGCCAGAGGTTGCCCATCAGCGAGGATGACTCTACCCGGCATGGCAGCGGTTTGAGTCCCGCATTGCTCAGCGCCGTGTCCAGGCGATTACGAATCGGCGTGGCCGGTGGCCAGAGCACCCAGTCGTACTGGTAGAGATCCTTCCAGGTCAGCCCCTTGCGCTCGAGCAGGGGATGGCCGGGACGGGCGACCACCTGCATGGGCTCGCGAAAGAGCATTTCGCTGTTCAATGTCTGGGTCGGCTGGTAGTTGTCGACTCGACCGACCACGACATCCAATTGGCCGAGCTCCAGGCGCTCCAGCAGCACGTTCATCGTGCTTTCCTGCAGCGAGACATGGGCGTTGGGATGTTTTCGCAGGAAGTACAGGATCGCGTCCGGCACCAGACTGGGCGCCGACGCCGGCGAGGTGCCGATCGCCACGTTGGGCGTGTTGCCTTCGCGGAGGGCATCGAGGTTGCTTTGCGCCCGCTCCATTTCGCTGAGGATGCGTCGCGCATGGTTAACCAGCAGCGAGCCCTCGGCGGTTGGTCGCAGTCCTCGCGCATGGCGCTCGAAGAGCACGGCGCCGGCGTCTTCCTCCAGCTCCTTGAGCCATTTCGACAGTCCCGGCTGGGTGGTGTAGGCCTGCCGTGCGGTGTCGCTGAGGCTTCCGGTCTCAGCCAGGTTCACCAAGAGCTGTAGATGGCGCGGGCGCAGGCGGCGGGTCCAGTGCATGGTGGGCTCCTATACGAAAATTTATATGAGGGCATCTGAAAATATCATTTTTAGGGTATGCCTTGCAGGCGTTTAATCGACTCAACGACGGGGTAGCTGTCTGAACACTCCAGCCCCGACTGCCACTTCACAGCCTGCACAGGTGAAGAGATGAATAACGACAATAACGTCGGCAACGCCCGCGCCGAGTTCTACCAGCGCATCGACTCCCAGGCTCTGTTCCCGCTGTGGGAACAGCTGCACAACCTGGTACCCGTTACACCGGCCACCCAGTGCGTTCCCGCCCTCTGGCGCTTCAGCGAGCTACGCCCGTACCTGATGGAGGCCGGCCGCCTGATCAGCGCGGAGGAGGCGGTGCGCCGTGTGCTGGTACTGGAGAACCCCGGCATTCGCGGCCAGGCGTCCATCACCCAGAGCCTGTATGCCGGCCTGCAGCTGATCCTGCCGGGCGAGATCGCCCCCAGCCACAGACACAGCCAGTCGGCCCTGCGTTTCGTGGTTGAAGGCCGGGGCGCCTATACCGCGGTGGACGGTGAGCGCACCACCATGCACCCGGGTGACTTCATCATCACCCCCTCCTGGACCTGGCACGACCACGGCAACCTGAGCGAGGCCGAGGGCGGTGAGCCGGTGATCTGGCTGGACGGCCTGGATATCCCCACCGTGCGCTTCTTCGGCGCGGGCTTCGCCGAGAACTATCCGGAGGCGGTGCAGCCGGTATCGCGCCCCGAAGGCGACGCCCTGGCTCGCTATGGCGCCAACATGCTGCCGCTGCGCCACGAAGTGCGCGGCGCCACCTCGCCGATCTTCAGCTACCCCTACGAGCGCACCCGTGAAGCGCTGGCCAGCCTGGCGCGCCAGGGCGAGTTCGACGAATGGGATGGCGTGAAGCTGCGCTACGTCAATCCGGCCACCGGCGGCTGGGCCATGCCGACCATCGGCACCTGCATGCAGCTGCTGCCGCGCGGCTTCGTCGGCAAGACCTGGCGCAGTACCGACGCCACCGTGTTCTCGGTGGTGGAAGGGCGTGGCCGCGCGCTGATCGGCGGGCAGACCTACGCCTTCGAGGCCAAGGACACCTTCGTGGTGCCCAGCTGGGCACCGGTGAGCCTGCAGGCGGACGAGGAGTGCGTGCTGTTCAGCTATTCCGACCGGCCGGTCCAGGAAGCCCTGGGGCTGCTGCGCGAAGCCCGCGAAAACCATTGAACCGAGGAACACCCTGAGATGAGCTACGTATTCGAACCTGCCGCCCCGACCAGCCTGCCGATCGCCGGCAGCGATACGCGCTTCCCGGTGCGCCGGGTCTACTGTGTCGGCCGCAACTACGCCGCGCATGCCCGCGAGATGGGTTTCGACCCGGATCGCGAACCGCCGTTCTTCTTCTGCAAGCCGGCTGATGCCGTGGTGCCGGTGGCCGACGGCCAGACCCTGGAGCTGCCGTACCCGGCCGAAACCGCGAACTATCACTACGAGATCGAACTGGTCGCGGCCATCGGCAAGCCCGGCCGCAATATCCCGCCGGAGCAGGCCAACGAGCACGTGTGGGGCTATGCGGTCGGCCTGGACATGACCCGCCGCGACCTGCAGATGAAGATGCGCGAGATGGGGCGCCCGTGGGAGATCGGCAAGGCGTTCGACGACTCTGCGCCCATCGCCCCGCTGCATCCGAGCAGCCAGGTCGGCCATCCGACCCGCGCCGGCATCTGGCTGCAGGTCAACGGCGACGACCAGCAGCGCAGCGACATCGAGAAGCTGATCTGGTCGGTGCCGGAAACCATTGCCTACCTGTCGCGCTACTTCGAGCTGCAGCCGGGCGACCTGATCATGACCGGTACGCCCGAAGGCGTCGGCCCGGTGGTGGCCGGCGACCTGATGCTCGGCGGTATCGACGGCCTGGGCGAGCTCAGCGTCCGGGTCATCTGACCGCAGCGGGCCGGTGCCGCCGGCCCTTCCTCCTCCTTTCTGACGTGGCCCGCGCCCTGGCGCCGGCCCGGAGGCCCCGCTCATGTCTTCCACTTACAAAAACAACACCGTGGATGTACAAGCCTTCATCGACAGCCAGCCGGTCGCCGCCTTCCAGTGGCGCATCCTGCTGTTGTGTTTCCTGGTCACGGCCATCGATGGCTTGGACACCGCCGCCATCGGTTTCATCGCCCCGGCCCTGCGCGAGCAATGGCACCTGAGCGCCGCCGAACTCGGCCCGGTGCTCGGCGCCGCGCTGGTCGGCCTGATGCTCGGTGCCTTCATCGCCGGCCCGCTCGCCGACCGCTTCGGCCGCAAGCGCGTGCTGATGCTCTCGGTCGCCTGCTTCGGTGTCTTCAGCCTTGCGGCGGCCCTCGCCCCGGACCTGCACAGCCTGGCCCTGCTGCGCCTGCTGACCGGGCTCGGCTTGGGCGGAGCCATGCCCAACGCCATCACCCTGACTTCCGAATACTGCCCGCAGCGTCGTCGCTCGCTGATGGTGACCGGCATGTTCTGCGGCTTCACCCTGGGCTCGGCACTGGGCGGGGTGGTGGCTGCGCAGATGGTGCCGGCGCTGGGCTGGCGCAGCGTTCTGGCGCTCGGCGGCCTACTGCCCCTCGCATTGCTGCCATTGCTCGGCTGGGCGCTGCCCGAGTCGGTGCGTTATCTGGTCCGCCGTGATCCGCAGGCCCCCCGGATCAACCAGATCCTGCAGCGTATCGCGCCGCTGCCGGCCGACATCCAGGGGTTCCACGTCGACGAGCCGGTGTCCGGCCATTCACCCGTCCGGCAGATCCTCGCCACGCCGCTGCGCCGCGGCACCCTGACGCTCTGGCTGGCCTTCTTCATGAGCTTGCTGATCATCTACGGCATGACCAACTGGCTGCCGCTGCTGATCAAGGATACCGGCCTGACTCTCAGCCAGGCGGCATTGATCAGTGCGCTGTTCCAGATCGGCGGCACCCTCGGCGCCGTCTGCCTGGGCGCGGCCATGGACCGTTTCAACCCGCACTCCGTTCTGCTCACGGCCTACCTGGGCGGAGCCGCCTTCCTCTTCGCCATCGGCCAGTGCCATGCCGACTACCGCCTGCTCGGGCTGTGCGTGGCGGGCATGGGCTTCTGCATCAGCGGCTCGCAGGTCGGCGCCAATGCCCTGGCAGCTGCCTTCTATCCCACGGCTAGCCGTGCCACCGGAGTCAGCTGGGCGCACGGAGTAGGGCGCATCGGCTCGGTCTGCGGCACCTTCGGCGGTGCCTACCTGGTCGGCTTCGGGCTGTCCTTCGAGGCGCTCTTCGCCCTGCTCATGCTGCCTGCCGTCCTCGCCGCCCTGGCGATTTTCCTCAAGGGCGCGCGACTGGCTCCTGCCGCGCACGCCAAGACCCAAGCCACCTTCTGATCCAGCGGACATCCAGCCATGCAGCTCTACAGCTTCTTCAACAGTTCCACTTCCTATCGGGTGCGCATCGCCCTGGCGCTCAAGGGCCTGGAGGCGGAGTACCACGGCGTCAACCTGCGCGCCGGCGAGCAGCGTTCCACCCAGCATCGTGAGCTCAGTCCGATCGGCGGCGTGCCGGTACTGGTCGACGACAACGGCGTTACCCTGACCCAATCGCTGGCCATCATCGACTACCTGGATGCGCGTCATCCGCAGGCGCCGCTGCTGCCCAAGGAGCCGCTGCTGCGCGCCCGGGTGCTGGAGGCGGCCCATCTGGTCGCCTGCGACATCCATCCGCTGAACAACGTGCGGGTACTGGGTTACCTGCAACGGGTGCTGGGGGTGAGTGGCGAAGAGAAGGACCACTGGTACGCCCACTGGGTCTCCGAGGGCCTGTCCGCCCTCGAGGCCCTGCTGCAACGCCACGGCTCAGGTCCGTACTGCTTCGGCGACGCGCCGACCCTGGCCGACTGCTGCCTGGTGCCACAGGTGGCCAACGCCGAGCGCATGGACTGCGACCTCGCAGGCTACCCCCGCGTCCTCGCGGTGTACCGTCACTGCCTGGCCCAGGAGGCCTTCCAGCGCGCGGTTCCCGGCCGCCAGCCTGACTTCGTTCAATAAGAACGCCGGTCCGCCCGGCGCGGACCTCGTGCAATACCCGTGGAGATTCGAATCATGACTGCCAGACAACAACAATCGATCATCATCGTCGGCGGCGGCATCGGTGGCCTGGCTGCAGCCCAGGCCCTGACCGCGCAAGGTATCCAGGTGCTGCTGCTGGAGCAGGCCGAGCAGATCGGCGAGATTGGCGCCGGCATCCAGCTCGGCCCGAACGCCTACTCGGCCCTCGACGCCCTCGGCGTGGGCGAAGCTGCGCGCAATCGCTCGGTGTTTACCGACCATCTGATCATGATGGATGCCATCGACGCCCACGAGGTTGCGCGGGTGGAAGTCGGTGAGAAGTTCCGCCAGCGTTTCGGCAACCCCTATGGCGTGATTCACCGTGCCGACATCCACCTGTCGATTCTCGAGGCGGTGCAGAAGAATCCGCTGATCCGCTTCCAGACCTCCACCCACATCGCGTCCATGGAAATGGATGAGAGAGGCGTGACCCTGGTGGATACCCGCGGCAATCGCTACCAGGCCGACGCAGTGATAGGCTGCGATGGCGTCAAGTCGGTGGTCCGCGAGAGGCTGGTGGGCGATCCGGCGCGTGTCACCGGGCATGTCGTCTACCGCGCGGTGGTGGATGTGGAGAACATGCCCGAGGACCTGCGCGTCAATGCGCCCATGCTCTGGGCCGGCCCGCGCTGCCATCTGGTTCACTATCCGCTGCGCGGCGGCCAGCAGTACAACCTGGTGGTGACCTTCCACAGCCGCAACGAGGAGCAGTGGGGCGTCAGCGACGGCAGCAAGGAGGAAGTGCTGTCCTACTTCGAGGGTATCCACGAGCGCCCGCGGCAGATGCTCGACCGGCCCACCTCCTGGCGCCGCTGGGCGACCGCCGACCGCGACCCGGTGGAGAGGTGGGGGGAAGGCCGCGCCACCATCCTCGGCGATGCCGCGCACCCGATGACCCAGTACCTGGCCCAGGGCGCCTGCATGGCGCTGGAAGACGCGGTGGTGCTGGGGCAGGCGGTGAAGGCCTGCGACCAAGACCTGGAGGCGGCCTTCCGCCTTTACGAATCGATCCGCATTCCGCGCACCGCGCGCGTGCTCTGGTCGGCGCGCGAAATGGGTCGCTTCTACCACGCCAAGGGCGTTGAGCGTCTGGTGCGCAACCAGCTCTGGACAGGTCGCAGCCAGGAGCAGTTCTACGACGCCATCCAGTGGTTGTACGGCTGGAACATCGATACCTGCATGAACCGCTGAGCAATACCCCTGCGCCCGGCAGCTCGCCGGGAGCAGGCACTTCCTGACCGGCGCTGCCGGTGAAATCCCGCGAATTAGACTGGGTCACAACAATGACAAATGCCCCGCGTTTCGCCGTACCCGGCGGGCTTGTGCTCGCCTGCGGTTTGCTGTCCTGTGGCTGCACTGCAGCAGCCGACTTCCTTAATGATTCCGGCGCCACCCTGCAGGCGCGCAACTACTACTTCAGCCGCGACTTCTCCGACATCGTCGGGCCCAACCGGCAATCCAGGGCCCAGGAATGGGCCCAGGGCTTCATTCTCAACTTCACCTCCGGCTACACACCGGGGCCGGTGGGCTTTGGCGTCGATGTCATCGGCGTGCTCGGCCTGAAGCTGGACAGCAGCCCCGATCGCACCAACAGCGGCCTGCTGCCGGTGGGCGGCGACGGCCGCGCGCCGGACGACTACAGCCGCCTGGGCGTGGCCGGCAAGATGAAGTTCTCGAAGACCGAGCTGAAAATCGGCGAGCTGCAGCCCAACCTGCCGGTGTTGGTGTTCAGCGACATCCGCCTGCTGCCGCCCAGCTACCAGGGCACCTCGCTGACTTCCAGCGAAATCCCCGGGCTGACCCTCCAGGCCGGGCACCTCACCTCCACCCACCTGCGCAACGAGGGCGGCGACGAGAAGATGCTCGCCATGCTCAGCTACCAGCCGCAGCGCCAGGCCGAGAGCGATGCCTTCAACTATGCCGGCGGCGACTACGACTTCAACGGCAAGCGCACCCGCGTCAGCGCCTGGTACGGCCAGCTGGAAGACATCTACAAGCAGCGCTTCCTCGGCCTCAAGCACGCGCAGCCGCTGGGCGACTGGGTGCTGGGCGCCAACCTCGGCTACTTCGACGCCAGCGAGGACGGCAAGCACCTGCTCGGCGACATCGACAACCGCGCCTTCTACTCGCTGTTCTCGGCCAGGCATGGCGGGCACACCTTCTACCTCGGCTACCAGGGCATGTTCGGCGACAGCGCCTTCCCCCGGGTGTTCGCCAACGTCTCGCCGCTGGGCAACGAGGTGCCGACCTACGAGTTCGCCTCCACCGACGAGCGCTCCTGGCAGGCGCGCTACGACTACGACTTCGTCGCCCTCGGCGTGCCCGGCCTGACCACCAGCGTGCGCTACATCAGCGGCAACAACGTCGACACCGGGCAGGGCTTCGAGGGCAAGGACCGCGAGCGCGACCTGGACATCGGCTACACCGTGCAGAGCGGCCCGGTGGCCGGGCTCAACGTGCGCGTGCGCAATGCCATGGCTCGCTCCAACTACCGTAGCGATGTGAACGAGAACCGCCTGGTATTCAGCTACACCTGGAAACTGTTCTGAGTGGTGGTGTGCCAGAGGCCTGGCAAGCAGACCGATTCTGACTAATGGAAGCTGTTCATGAACGGCAACTTCCGAGCCCAAGCAGACATTCCCGACAAGACGCACCGACCCAACCCTGAATGCCTTGATGGAAGGTATGGCATAAAAATATAATGCGAGTCATTCGCATATGATGGAATGCCACTCCATGCACGCTACTGCCGCTACAGAGGATCAGCTGCTCGGCCGGCTGTACCAGGACCACCACGGATGGCTGCGCGGATGGCTCAATCGTCGATTGGGCAACCGCTGCGATGCGGCCGACCTGGCCCAGGATACCTTCGTCCGCTTGCTCGTTTCGCCCGCTGCGCTGCAGCAGCCCATCGCGACGCCGCGAGCCTACCTGCTGACCATCGCCCGGCGGCTGGTGATCAATCTCTACCGTCGGCGCTCGCTGGAGCAGGCGTATCTGGAAGTCCTGGCCAACCTGCCGGAGGCGTGCACGCCTTCGCTGGAGCATCAGGCCCTGGTGCTCGAAGCCCTGCACGAGGTCGACGCGGTACTGGCCCGCCTGCCGAGCAAGGCGCGCCAGGCGTTCCTCCTGTACCAGCTCGAAGGGCTCACCCAGGATGCCATCGCCCAGCGGTTGGGCGTGAGCGTACGTAGCGTTCAGCGCTATCTCGCGCTGGCTTTCGAAGAGTGCATCGTGCTGGCGGCGGAAGTGCCGGAGCACCCGTGAGCGCGCACCCCATCGACCGTGATATCGCTCGCCAGGCCGCGCGCTGGTATGTGCGCCTTCAGGGGTCGCGCGTCAGCGAGGCGCAACGTCGCGATTGCGAGCGCTGGCGCGCAGCCGACCCGGAGCACGAGCGCGCCTGGCAGTTGGCGGAAGGCTTCAACCGGCGACTGGGGCTGATCCCGCCTCAGCTGGGGCTCGAAACGCTGGATCGTTCCCACGCCGCTACGCGCCGACAGGCCCTCAAGTTGCTCGCGCTGCTGCTGGCAACGGCGCCTGCAGCCTTGCTGGTTCGTCGTACGCAGTCCTGGCAGCAACTCAATGCCGATGTTCGCAGCGGGGTAGGCGAGCAGCGCCAGATCTCTCTGGCCGACGGCACGCAGGTTCATCTCAATACCGACAGCGCCGTCGATGTGGCCTTCGACGGTGCGAGCCGGCGGGTACGGCTGGTTGCAGGCGAGGTGCTGATCGTCACCGCCAAGGACCCGGCCGGCAGACCCTTCATTGTGGAAACTGCCCAGGGCGAGATCGAACCCATCGGCACGCGCTTCCTGGTGCGGCAATGGCCCGAGAACAGCCAGGTTGCGGTGCTCGAAGGCGCGGTGAAGCTGAACTCGCGGGCTGGAGAATCCCAGCTGCTGAAGGCCGGTGAACAGGCGAGATTCGATGCCCGGCATGTGGGCGGCGTCGAGCTGCTCGATGCACGCATCGCCGATTGGACCCGAGGCGTGATCAAGGCCGAGCGTATGAGCCTGGCAAGCTTCGCCGCCGAACTGGGGCGATACCGGCCCGGCCTGTTGCGCTGCGACCCCGAGGTTGCG
>Ga0180219_1001995_pt1 | contig 12532 bp, 8 predicted proteins | sample eDN3rd30CBELigMG_FD_151338 | JGI IMG/M metagenome (GOLD analysis project Ga0180219, IMG submission 151338) | Enriched Miracle-Growth compost microbial communities from Emeryville, California, USA - eDNA 3rd pass 30_C BE-Lig MG (version 2)... ...
CTCCGTTCACTACTTGTAGGCCCCGCATCCAAGCTATACCAGGCATGCCACCACCCGCATCTCCAAGCCTCAGCTCATCAGCCACTACCACAATACCGTTGTTGTAGGCCATGAAGCGAGTCGGTGCAGTCCGCAATGTGTTCTGGATTCCAGCATTGACACCCTTCCCTTTGACACTAAGGAATGACCGCACATTAGCTTCCAGCAGTCGTGCTCCGAATTTCTCATAAAGCAGCCGCAATGCCTCACCTGGTATAGCCGTCAACGCGTAATCGTAACCATCTCCATCGCCAGGAACAAAAACGCAAGGCAAAGGAGCGCCAGAAACCTCAGTGAAGTCAACAGTCAGTTCGTCCCGAGGCTTGCCCTCAGACCAATGTCGGTGCAACCTTGCAATATCCATAACCTCAAGATGCACCGTCTTGCTACCGATCTCCCGCGGCTTAAATTGAAGCGTCTTTGCAACTCTATCGGTAAGGACATAAATACGTATCTGTTCGAGTCCGTTATACAGCCCCTGAATAAGCTCAGCAAGAATACGAATCTCGTCTGAAGGATCGAGCTTGCCAGCCAGCTTACCTTCCGCACAAAGCTGCAGAAAGCGTAGACATTGTTCCACTGCTGTTTTGGTTTCAGAGTCGGGGACAGCGACGAGATCATCGACACCGTCATAAAGGCTCACAAACAAATCCAACTGCTCTGACTCTTCCGAAATCGCATAACCGCTTAAGCGCACATTGGCATGGCCAATCTTGCGCGAGAAATGCGTAGGCTGTGGCTCATTGGTCATGCCGATGGTAGCCATGTGTTGCATTACAATCTCAGTAAATGCACTTTCTGCGTAGGGTTGACCGTCCTCAGTCTGAGCGCGAACTCCTAATTGAGTTTCACGCAAAAAATCGATAAGTTCCATTCAAATTGCCTTTAGTTCTATGAGAGCATCAGACAGGCCAACTGTTTCTGTAGTCGCTAAGTCTATGTCTATCTCGTATGACGCTTGCCTCACACCATTGGGTACAGAATATGGTGTTAATCTTGGAAATCCTTCGCCAACACGAAGGATTCGAGTTTCAACAACGTTAAATCGCCGACGATAATGATCGGCGTGTGCATCTTGATACCCGCACGCAACTAGTCGTTCTATTAGGAGTCGCTCGCCTTCTGCGTCACCTAAAACTATGTCGCGAGCAATTTCCACCGCCTCTGGCAATGACATTCCCATCTGCGATTGCGATAGTCTTATAGCCGCCAGAAAAAGCGGCTGGCGATCTGTATCATCCAACTGCTCAAGCCTTCCTATCCGAGCAGGAAAGCCAGTCGAGGACAACGTGCTTTTGACCTCAAGCGCACCCGTCCCAAGCTCAAAATCGCGCAAGCCTCCCAATGGACCCTGCCATGCCAGGCATGCTGTTGCAACGTCGACCCCTTCATCCAGCATCCCCCGCAATAAAATCAACTCGCCCAAAAGGCCTATCTCAGCTTCTGCACTCAGGGGTTCGCCACCCTTTCGCATAAATTCTTGCCAAGCTCGTACCCGCCCTAGCAATATTGCCAGCGTTTTGTGCTCGTCCGACACTGAGCAGGCGGACAATGCGGCCACGACATCATGGGCCATCGCTGCAAACAAGTCTCGGCTAGCCAACTCGCGCCTACTCAAGGCCACCCAGGTCATGCCGTCTTCGACCGACGCGCGATCAATGAAAAACCCACCCCCCTCGGGCAACTTAAGGGTGGCAGGTAGTGAAGAAACCGCAAACCGGACAAGAATTGCTTCCAAACCTCCCGGGAAACGGAGACCTGCACGCACCACCGCCGCTCCCGCTGGCGATATAGTGATGCTGCGCCAGCCATCGTCAATATCACTCGAGATGGCTAACGAGCGCCAGGCAAGCGTAAGCTCATCGGTCGGAAGAGTCATATTGCTCCTCCCATAGAAGATGGTCGACCTTATACTCAACCGAAACTTCTTGGTTGCTCGAAGGGAAGCTTGCAGCAAACCCGATAATTGGCTTTTCCCAGCCAACCACTGCGCTCTTCTTATTTGGGGTAGGCAAAAGCGGATAAAGCAAAAGCAATCCCCGATGATGAGCACCGGGCTTGTCGGCAGACCTCAGGTCGCGTAAAGACCGCCCACTGGGCCGCGACGGTTGAGGCCGATCCTTGGATCCCTCTCTTCGCCAAGAGCTGATGGTTGCCTCGAGGGCCGCGTTCCACCCCTCTATTCCAACGTCAATTCCCTCATCTTTAGACTCCGTCAATACACCAATGGAGTAGCCTTTGCGGCCATCCTTTGGAGAACGCATAGGCAAAGTCTGCACCTTAAAGCGACCTCCTAAAACATACGCCCCATCCTCACCTACCCGTCTCCCCTCCGCGATAAGCGCCACCGTCCAGAGCCCAAGCTCGCCCTTCTTATTCATCTCGTCAATGAACTCTGCCATGACCGTACCGTTTGCTCGCTCAATACCAGACGCAGCCACATAGGTATAGAGAAATTCCTTAACCCTAGCCGACTCAACATCGCGCCACAACAGAGAGTTATCCCAATGCTCAGGCCCCGTAGGTCGATCTTGTGACACGCCAGAAACTGTCGGCTCACCCATCTCAACGATGAGTCGCTCAGCGGCATCAAGGTTATTTTGCAGCAATGACAAATCTGTAGGGAACGTGATCGTTTGGGTGAGCGACCCACTATAAGAAAGACTGACCGTTCGGGCTGCCCTCATTTTCATCGGCGATGTCACCAACAAGCTTGGATGCGAAGCTACTTTGAGGCCATACTTATCGGGCGTCGCACCCACATCTACCATGGCATCAAATTCTTGCCGAAGCTCTTCGGCAGCATCCGCAATAAGCTTAAAGTTCTGGACAAGGTCCGGGGTTGTGTAAAGCCTGCATAGATCCAGATAACCAGGACGGTAGCCAAACCAACGCCCCATCTGCATAAGGGTGTCATACATCTTGGTTGTGCGAACGAAGTAGCTTGTCGTCAGCCCCTCAAGCGTCAGACCGCGCGCGAGCTTATCCCCGCCGATTGCGATCACTTTTAACCCGGTTGCGTCCTTCTCAACGTAGTCAAGCACGTCCTTTGCTGACCCGTTGATCGTCTTAACAACAATATCGGCAGCGGCATCGGGCAACGCGGCAGCAACATCTTCCCAAGAAGGTAGGCAAGACGGGCAATCACTTTCCTGCAGGAACTCTTGAATTTCGTTGTGAGTTAGCACAAAGTCAGACTCCCAAAGCTTGCGCAACTCAGCAAACACTACTCCGTCATCAAGCTTGCGTATTAGTCGTTGCGTGAGCCATTTCACATACTCCTCGACCTGTCTCCTTACTTCATTTTGAACAAGCGTAAGGCGTGTGACATGCACCAGCATCGAACAGTGCTTTGCCCTTTGTCCGCGACAAACACGGGCAGCACAAGTCAGCAGAAATGACTGAATCGCCTCACGCAGCGAGGGAGGAAGGGCATCCTCTCCCTTATATGTCGGAACATGATCCTTTTTATGCTTGGGGGGCATCCAACCCAAACCGTCTGCTGTCGAATGGTCATCGAACTCACGCACAAGAGGGAGCCCTTTGTTCCGCTCATTGCCATCCCTTGACAGCCCGAAGATACGGCCTGGCCCGACATAGTTTGACGGGGCAGCCAGATTTCGAATGAACGAGCGGGGAAAAAGATCCTCTCCTTCATCTGAAGTTTTAGCCCGACGATGAATGAAAACGTTAGCAAATGGTGTAGCGGTATACCCAACGTACGCAGATTTAGCAAAGGTATCCAGAATACTTCGAATGAGCCTGTTAATTGTCTTCGGCTCATGCTCAGGGTCAGGAACACCATTCTCATCAAACTCCTGTTCCCCTGTATCTACAGAAGCGTTATCTGCCTCATCATCGATAACAAGCAGCGGTAGGTTAGTTGAGACTCTCCTGCCTGTATTTGGGTCGGTCGTGTTTGCAACGTGATTGCTCCGCATCCACTTTAGCAATCTTTCCAGCACCGACTTATTCTTTTTGACTACGAATAACCAAGGCCGTTGTTCCGGCGAGATGGAAAACCTTTTTGCTGCTGCCCCGTTGAAATCGCCTTTGTCATCACGGGAGGTCGCGCAATTTGGATGAATATTGGGATCCCGATCTTCAAAGAAAACGCCGATAGGATTTCCTGGATCTCGATTCGGGGAAGTCTCATAACCAAGAAAGGCTTCTTCGAGGCGAATCTGTGTCTGTGAACGAAGATTGTTGTGCATACCTGCGAGCACAACGATAATTTTGTAGCCAGCATCAGCTGCTTTGCAGATAAGAGCCGAGTAGCTACTGGTTTTACCCGACTGTACATGGCCCACTACCAAACCTCGACGGTCCCAAGGCGCTTCTCGATTAGGGTCTTCAAGCTGGGAAATGATCCCGTCTGTAGATCGGTCCAGAGCGGCAACGACATCTATTGCAAGAGAACGTTCTAAGTAACGCTGCAGGCGCTGCCAGTAGCGCCACTCCTTCTTAATAGAGGGTTGAAACCAGTCTTCGTGATCACTCGGATCGCTCAAAGCCGAATCATTTGGGACCCAATGACTAAACCTTCGCACAAGCTCCGCGACGGCATCCTCTTCATTAAAACTATCTGGAGATGCCCTGAGCGTCATTGCTGCCAATCGTACGCTCTCCGCTATGGCACTCGGTGAACGTGTAGTCTCCTCGGGCGCATCACGTAGGAGAATCTGCGCGATCGAGATAATTTTTATCTGCATGCTTTCGGGTACGCTCATCTTTTCCTCATCGGTTGCACTCAAGATTCAAGTCGCAAACTATCAACCAGGGATGGGTAGTCTTGAAAAGGCTCAGTTGACGCCAAAGTTGTACGTGCGAGCTCTTCGCTCATGTTTCTTCGAATCACCATATCGTTGAATAGCGCAGTAAGCACTTGCCGGACCTCAGCGCTCGGCTCTCCATCAAAAGCAAGACGAGGCGTATCTTTCGCCTCAGCAGTGTCGAGCCAAATGCGTTGCACAGGGACTGTCTCTTCAACCACACGGAGCATTGCCCGAACCAGTACCGAATGTGCCTCGCAGGCACTGAGCACAGCGGAAACGGCCGGATGCTGCTCGTCAATACGGTATTTAACGCCAGCCGTTGTGCGCTCTGTACGCCATGCCAGCTCAATTGACGATGCTCCGGATAGTGATTTAGGTGTCGAGCGATAGGCAAACACGCGGCGAGCTCGCTCACGAGTGTCTTCGGCAAGCCTAAGCAACCAGGGCCTGATAGCTACCGGCGGACGTGCCGATGACTTACGAATATCGATTTTCCATGCGGCATCTGCAATATTCGGAATGTCCAATTGAATGCGAGCGAGCCGATAAGATTCTTCACGATTCCAGGCTCGTCCATGCCCTAGCCCTAGCCAGCCTCCCGCCAGTAGCAGCCTCTCATTACGATAGACGTAGAAACCTTGCTGTGCAGTCCACCCCGCAGGTCCTCCATTGCGTTCAAACTCCTCGATACTGAGACGATCCTTGTGAGGCAACACATGACATTGCACAGAAATTAGCCCCGATTCTGTTGACCTGCGTGCAATCGGAGACTCCCAAGGTTTTGCGGCGTGCCCTAGCATAAAAGGATCCCAGGGGGCTATGGCGCGCCCATTGATTGTCAGACTCAACATGGGCTTTGGACCAGCAATAAGGCGATGGAAAACCATAGCGAGATGGCGCTCCACTTCGTCGATCACATCTAGAAAATGATCGATTGTGAATGCTTTGGTAATGATACGATCCAGCTCCTCCCAGAGAACCAAGCACCCATGAGGCTGTTCAAAAACCGCTCCAATGTACTCTTCTGAGCCGAGTGCGGGACCCTCATAAAGAGCCCATCCACTATCAGGATTTCTCGCTAACTCATCCAGGTCCCATCTCAGGCAGGCTCGGGACCCTCCGGCGGTGGTAGCAACCGTCAACCGGCGGCACTGAGAGAAGGACGCAGTCTTCAGCCCCATTCCGAAGCGACCAAGGTCACCAGCAGCTCGTGACTCTAGTGGATTTTTATCCCCGAGAGTCATTGCACTTTCCAGTTCAGAATCGTCCATTCCTCGGCCGTTGTCGAGAATGGCTACACGACTGCTGGTGCCAGCCCACGTGAACTGTATATCAACACGAGAAGCCCCAGCCGAAATGCTATTGTCGACAATATCCGCTACAGCTGCGCCAATAGAGTAGCCCATCCCTCGTAATGCCTCGAGCATTGCACTCGCTCGTGGTGGTGCCTGCCGGACCACACTCATAGTGCCTCCACCTTGACCTTACTTACCATATTCACGATTGATCGGCCTACCTTATTTTTGAGAAGAATTTTTGTTAGACATCACACTGGCGAACTCTAGCTGCCAGCGTCTATCCGCATCATCTGTATCATTGCGCATATTGAATTTCGCTCCCTCAGAAGCATAGGCTGACTTAGTCGAACGATTCTTTTCCTCGACAGAAACAGCTGCAGCTTTGTTTTCGGAATCCACTCCGATCCCTGTAGCGGAAGCCTTTTTCTGCTTGCCATTTTCGTTAGCTGATACTTCCTCGGGCCTCGACAAAGATCGACCGAGGAGCACCGCCACCTGTTCTACATGAGACCGCTTTCTGAGCGCCCGGAGTGCTTTCGACTCAATCTGGCGAATACGTTCGCGAGTAACGTTAAATTTCGCTCCGACCTGTTCCAACGTGTATGCTTCAGAAAGGCCAATGCCAAAGCGTAGCCGGAGTACCGAAGCCTCCCGAGGCGTAAGCCGCTTCAGGATATCCTCAACCAGTCGTGCTTCTTGCCGTTGGCTGAGAAGCAAGAAAGGGGTTTGAGGCTCGGTTATATCAATGCAGCCCTCGCACTCTGCCTCTTCGATTGACATCGGCTCAGAGGTCGCACGAGCAGCCAACTCAAACTTATCAAAGCGGAGCCCGCTAATTTCCGCCTTTTCCAACATTGTTGCTGGCCTCCCACTCCTTCGCTCTAGAGACTCGATGGCCAAACGCGAGCGTGACATCCTGTCATACATATGGACAGGCAGACGGATGTTGAGCGACGTGTCGGCAATCCCTCGCATTATTCGTTGCTTAATCCACCACGTCGCCATGGTCGTAAACCGAAAACCTCGTCGCCAGTCAAACTTATCCACGGCCAGAATCAGGCCAATGTTCCCTTCCTGGATCAGGTCCTCTATCGGCAGGCCGGAATATACGTGACGCCATGCCGTACTCATCACTAAGCGCAGATTAGCCTGCACCATATGGTCGCGAGCCGCGATAAGATCAGCGATCGCTCGTCGATATGTCATCGACGCCGGATGCGTATCAACTCGCGCAACCCCTGCTAACTCAATCAGGAAGGGTCTTCTAAAATGGAGGCACCCGAGTTCGCCTCGAAGAGCGGGGGCCATCGAGTCATTACAGGACGCGTCAACGAGTTCACGAATCCGACAAAACACGTTTATCGGATTGTCTATAACACTCGTCCCATCGTCACCCATGCTCTCCAAAAAGTGTTCTGCGCCCTCTTCTGTATCAGGCTCCGAATCTTGTCGTTCGTTAGTATCGATATCACTATCTGAGTCGTCAGGTTCTTGACCATCATCGCTGCTGTTACTCACAGTGGTGATAATGCGGGAAAGACCATTCCCCCCCTCCGACTCAACACGATCCAACAAATTACGCAAACCCATTGGCCATAGCGCCAGGGAATCTAATGCTCGTGCTACAGCATCCTCCATCTTTTGGGCTAGCTCGATTTCCTCCTCACCGGACAGCAGTGGTGGCCTCACAGCCTCGCGTTGGTACAGCCGTAGCGAATCGTTCTTACAGGCAAGCCATTCATCAAAGTATAAAAGCGCCTCATCTACAGCTGCCTCTTCGCTCTCTGTCTCAAGAGGGTCAACAAACGACTCAGAACAGTCTCCGAACGTTCCCGACGCAAACTCTGTACGGTTATCAATATCAGCCCCCATAGCACCAAGGGCCAACTCAAAACCCGTTGAGTATCTTAAGTCTTGCTCTTCCCCCTGTCCCTCCATGGCATGCTCAATCGCCGCACGGGGGATACTCCCCTCGCGCAGCGCTCGAAGAAATAACTTGCGTATTGACTGTCGGAAATCCTGATTCTCTGCCTGCGGTAACGGTATCGCCACCTGCGGCAGGGACACGTCAACCTCGTCCCAGATGGCCCGATCCTCCACCGGCCTAAAGCTATCCATACTCAGCTGCCGCTGCTCCTCAATATGAGCAAAATGCGGATCATCTGAAGGCGGCTCGGCAATTTCCACTGCCTCCCAATCGCCAAATGTCAGCTCGACTAGATCTGTTAAGTTATCGTCGGAAGCTTCAAGACCAATATCCGGCTCGCGGATGGGCTCACATGTCGCTAAACTCCCGCCATCTGGAAGTGAAGCGCACCGCAGTCTCTCACCGGAGCCCTCTCCGTTATCATCCTGCTTCGTCGATAACTCCAGATATTGCGTAACTTCCCTTACAGCGCTTGAAAATTCTTCATCCGAGCCAGAAGGAGCGGGATTTGCGGCGTTATGTGTTGATGTACTAAAAAGAGGTGGTGTAGCCTCAGCCCGCTCGTGCCTAGTATCAACCGACCTCTGTATAAATTTTACCGACTCAGGTGTCGAGGCAGTCGCTATCGGCACATCATCGCATTCGTCCGTACTGACGGAAGAAGCGGCATGCGGAACCTCTTGACTCGAACCCACAGCACCAGTCTGAGATTCTGACGAGGCACTCGAAGTAGCGCAGACCGTCAAGCCTGATGTAATAGCAGCCAACGTTTCTATAACAGGCGTAGCGTCCGAGGTTGCTCGCTGGCCAACTATTCTGCGCTCTAAATACTCGGCTATTACCGCAGCTGCATCCTCAGCCCCGCATTCGCGAGCGATCACCAGAGCATCCCGGCCTGCCGGATCCAACGCTAACACATCGGCTCCAGCTGTGAGGAGTAACTCACAAATTTTTGCCCGGGAGCGCGATGCAGCAATCATTAGGGGTGTAAACCCCTTCTCATCACGGCCCTCAAGATCGTCACCTCGTGCGATATGCAATTTCACAGCCGGTGCGATACCTGCGGAAACGGCTATCTTAAACAGCCTTCCGAGGGGCTTCGAGGTGCCAGCAGAAACAGATGACGGTTGATGAGATGTGGTGTGCAAATATTCCTCGCTCATTGTTTTTGCCGGACGTAATCAGCGCACTGATGCCATACCTGGGCGACAATTGAGAGCGAAGCACTTTCCGTCTCAAAAAAATGTAATACCTAGCGCTAACTCACGGACGGCAGCAGAACCTCCAAGCCCGCAGACCATCAAAAACGTAAGCAAGTATAGCCAAACGAATCAAATGGTGCCTTCTGTCTGATAAGCGATCAAAAAATTTTGCAATACACCTGTCGTGATACTGACTTTATTGCCCATCGCGATGGAAACCGGGCCACCTGTCCCGCAGCCGTCCTCGACTCAGCCTACACCATGGTGTTCAGCTCAGGCTTGTGAGTCGATCCGATAGTAGTTCGCTCGTTAGTCCCAAGGACACACAAGGGGCTAAGGGTTAACAACTCCAGCTACGATCAGAGGTTTCGCTGTGCTGCTTGGCAATTTTCTCTGGCGTGTGCACCTCAGCAAACTTTCCTGCCAGGGCTTCGGCCAAGGAGTCACGCAGACCAGGAATTGACTTACCAGCGTCAGCCTCAATGGCTTTCGCCACTTTTTCTATATCAGCTTTTTCAAGGTCTCCATGCTTTCCTCTGCTTGGTTTCCATAGGCACCACCTTACGCGTCCCGGCTGCGGCACCGCTACTTTTTTGACAGTTTTTATGTCCCATATCGTTCCATGACGTGTCACAATGGGCCAATACGTAGTATTTATCTAATAAAATCTCTGCCCTACAAATTCGACAAGCAATGTTTTTTGAATAAATATAGACTTACACTCCCAGTATCGCGCACGAGAACAATGACAGCAAAAATGAAATCAAGATCGAGAGGCGACATCGGCGAGCGATTGATCATCGCACGCAAGAAGCGAGGGCTATCCCAAGATGCCTTGGCCCGTCTCCTTACGCCTCCAGTCAGTCAAGGCGCTATTGCCCATATCGAAAGTGGCCGAATTGAGTCGTCCCGCCACCTTGTTTGGATTGCAGCTGCACTAAAAATTCGCGCTGAATGGCTCGTCACGGGAGAAGGCGAGATGTTCGAATCGCCTTGGCCCTGGCCAGAGACGCCCCAATATGTCGTCGAACAGTTACCTACCCCCGTGCTGGAAGACATCGGCGACTACATCAAGATGAAAATTGGCCAGCAAGCCAGACACAACAAAGATCAAACATAAGCCAGCGAACCGCATTCCTCATCAAAAAAAGCAACACTCCCCTTCCCGACGCCCTGAATTTCGTAATGAATCAGGGCGTTTCTTATTGAGCCAAGCCGGTTTATAGGATTTCCGCGTTCAAAAACTTTTACCTTTTATTCGGCCCAGATTCAATATTTTCATATTGACGCCTCAAAATAAGTACGTAATGATTACAGCCATCCTGCTCTTTAACAACACAACACCGATGAATACCGCGCCCTGTCCCACTACGGGCGGTGTGAGTGCGCGGCTACCCGTGTCACCGGCATGCTTATGCGGGGTGATATGCACCTGGGTAGGAGCAAAGCAGGTGAAAAATCGTTGGGCTCTTGGGCTGGTCGTGACTGGTGTGAACTGAGAGCAACGACGACGATCCTTGTTATTGGACGCCGGTGCTGCCAAAGGCAGACCACCCTCGATGGATGGCGCGTAATCCATCGATGACAGCGGCAAAGACCACAGTTTTCAGTATCCCGACGAACCACGCGTGTGGAATAGAAACGGCGGGCCCTACCGAAAATGATCAAAGCAATTGGTTCCCATCGCGGTTACTTGGCGAACCAACGACCAGGGCGCTGGCTGCGCCCGCTTTGGAAAGCATCCTAGAGATGGTCCTAGGGTGCTTTCCAAGGTTTGGAGGAGAGAACATGGAGAGACAATCTCAGCGATCACCCTTTAAAGCGTCATGGAACCGTAGCGTGCCCTCTCGCTCGTCTGACGACGCATTGCTTTATCGCATACACATTGCGGAAGCCAAACTCGGCGTATCCCGATCTACGATCTACCGACTCGTTAATGAAGGGCAACTGGTCTTGATCAAGATCGGCAAACGATCCAGCGGTATCACTGCCGCCAGCCTGCACGCGTTGATTGAGCGCAACAAGTCAGCCTCGTGCTAGCCAATTCGTTGACACGCATGACAACGAAAGCACATCAGTGAGTATGTCTACAGATAGAGTAGCGTCTGACATGCTGCTCACCACCCACCACTCCCGGCGAGCATGCATCAGGGAGACATAACCTGGAGGTGTTCAGTGACCACCGAAGAACAATTAATCAAACGGTACGGGCCGTTATTGTCATTAGTCGAATTATCTGAATTGCTAAAGCGCAGTCCTGATGGCCTACGAATTGCGCTGTGTGGACAATCTGAATTCGCCCGGCAGTGGAACTCCGCGAAGCGGAAAGTGGGAAGACGTGTGTACTTCCGAGCCAGCGATGTGGCCGAATTGATTGACGGTGCCTAAACACTTCCTCTCATCACCGCTTGCCAGCAGCACATGCATTTAATTACCGCAAAAAATGCGGTAATTAGTCATGATAATCACCGCACACTCCGCCTCTTAAACGTTCCCCGCATCGGTCAAACGAGTCAACAAAACGCGTTCCGTCACTGTACTGAACTGTACCTATGCCTCGCTTTTCGGTACAGTTTCGGTACAGTCGTCAGTTCTGACGGATTTCGCTAAAATAACATAACCACTTGATTTATAAGTACTATTGTGTACTTTAAGATGCACTCGGCATTGCCCCATTTCCCTGGGGAAGTAGCCTGAACAGCAAACTCAAAATCCCCCGCCGCAAGGCGTGCTGATTCGATTCCGGCCCCGGGCACCATTTTAAAAATCCCTGGCATTTACTAGCCCCTAGCGCGATTTTTAGTCTTTCCCTAGCACTAGGGAATTTTCCAAAGTTCTGGGCGCCGTGTGGCCGCTATACAGTGGGGAAGCGCGCGTGTGCGTTCGGCACTTGTGCATGGCTGTTGTTAAGGCCGATCCGGCAGTTGCCACCTATTGCATCACTCAAGAAACAGCTTGAAGCTGCTGTCGATAACGCACGACACGGGCGCTTATCATCTGGCAGAGGGTTGAAGCTCTCCGATACTTGCATGTCGGCGCACAACCCTACTTCCATTTCAAACAACCTCCATATCCACCCCGTATTCCAACCTTTGTCACATATCTGTAACAACTACGCTATACCCAACCTCACGCGTAGAACGCAGAAAGACGACCATGTTGATTGTTGGAATCGCGCTCGGCTTGGCCCTGCTAACCTTGGTGGTATGGTCGCTGGCCAAGGCATATGAACGCCAGGCTCGCGAAGAGCATTACTAAAACCGCCCGTCAGGCGACCCACTGCCCAACACC
>Ga0180219_1001997_pt1 | contig 12526 bp, 10 predicted proteins | sample eDN3rd30CBELigMG_FD_151338 | JGI IMG/M metagenome (GOLD analysis project Ga0180219, IMG submission 151338) | Enriched Miracle-Growth compost microbial communities from Emeryville, California, USA - eDNA 3rd pass 30_C BE-Lig MG (version 2)... ...
ACAGGGTGTCAGACACCGTCAATGACCAAGCTGTTTGAATGGAACGGTGTCTGACACCCGTCGGGAGTCAGACACCTGAGCGTCACGCCGTTGCGCCCGTTCAGGCGACGGCCAGGCCGCCGTTCTGCCGCTTCTCGCGGCGTCCCTGCATGGCCCACACCAGGGCGAGCAACAGCAGGGCGGGCACATAGACCCAGAACTCGGACGGCCGGTGCGGGTTGGGCACCTTGACGTTGACCACGTCCCAGCCCTGTTCCCAGCCCGCGCGGCGAGCCCGGCTGCCGAATTGCACGGCGCCGATCTGCACCTGGTCGCCCAGCGCGGTGACCATCAGGCCGGCCGCGGTCAGGCGCTTGCGGCCGGCGGCTTCGCCGGTGCTGTCATCGCCCTCGGGCAGGGCCGGCAGGGCCACCGCCACGGTCTTGGTGAGTTCGTCGCCCTCGATGTTCATGCCTTGCAGCACCGCCACCAGGCGGCCGCCGTCGGGCAGCGCGCCCGCGGTCGCCACCAGTTCCGAAGCCGGGCGGCTTTCGTACTTGTCGGCCAGGTGGTTCATGAACCAGTCCGGGCGGAACAGCATGAAGGTCACCAGCAACAGCACGCAGACTTCGAGCACGGTGCAGCGCACCCGCATCCAGCCCAGCGTGGCCGCGGCAAAGGTCATCGAAGCCAGGGTCGCGCCGCCCACCACGAGCAGCAGCTCCCCCCAGCCGTGCACGTCGATCAGCAGCAGCAGCGGGTTGAAGACGAACATGAAGGGCAGTACCGCGGTGCGCAGGGCGTAGGTCACGCCTTGCACGCCGGTCTTGATCGGGTCTTCGCCCGAAATGGCTGCCGCCGCGAAGGTGGCCAGCCCCACCGGAGGTGTGATGTCCGCCATGATGCCGTAATAGAACACGAACATGTGCACGGCGATCAGCGGGATCACCAGGCCGTTCTGCGCGCCCAGCTCTACCACTACCGGCGCCATCAGCGTGGCCATCAGGATGTAGTTCGCGGTGGTGGGCATGCCCAGTCCCAGGATCAGGCACACCACGGCCGTGAACACCAGCATCACCAGCACGTTGCCCATTGAGACGAGCTCGACGAAGGCCGTCATGCGCAGCCCCAGGCCGGTCAGCGTGATGGCGCCCACGATCAGGCCGGCGGTGCCGCACGCGATGGCGATGCCGATCATGTTGCGCGCGCCGTCTTCCAGGCCACCGATCGCTTCGCGCCAGCCGCGCCGCAGTTCCGGCGCCGTGGCCTGGCCGCGGAACCAGGCCGTGAGCGGCCGCTGCGTGACCATCTGCACCAGCATCGCCACCGCGGCCCAGAAGGCCGACAGGCCGGCGGACAGTTCTTCGATGCTCAGGCACCACACCAGGATTCCGATCGGAATCAGGAAATGCAGGCCCGCCCGCACGGTGGGCCAGGGCTCCGGGCGCACCGGATTGGTGATGCTGATTTCCTCGGGCAGGTCGGGATGGCGGGCGGCAATGCGCAGCAGCCAGACGTCCAGCGCCACCAGCAGCGCCAGCAATACCCAGACAGCAGCCGCGCCGGCCACGGCCTTGACGCCCATGCCGATCCAGTAGACCAGGCCCATCACGATCAGCGTGCCGCAGATACCCATGCCCCAGCCGGCCAGTTTCTGCAACAGCGTGCGGGGCTGGCCGCCCGACATCATGGGCTGGATGCCCAGCTTCAGGGCTTCCAGGTGCACGATGTAGAACAGCGCGATGTACGAGATCGAGGCGGGCAGGATAGCGTGGCGGATGATGTCGGTGTAGGGAATGCCCACATACTCGATCATCAGGAACGCGGCGGCGCCCATCACCGGCGGCATGATCTGCCCGTTGACCGACGACGCGGTCTCGATGGCGCCGGCGCGAATGCCGCCGTAGCCGGCTTTCTTCATCAGCGGAATGGTGAAGATGCCGCCTGTGACCACGTTCGCCACCGATGACGCCGACACCAGGCCGTTGACGGCCGACGACACCACCGCCACCTTGGCCGGGCCGCCGCGCAGGTGGCCCAGCAGCGCGAACGATACCTGCATCATGTAGTTGCCGGCGCCGCATTTATCCAGCAGCGAACCCAGCAGCACGAAGATGAAGATATACGACACGGACACGCCCAGCGCCACGCCGTACACGCCCTCGGTGGTCAGCCACATGTGCGAGGCCAGGCGCTCGATCGAGGCGCCGCGGTGCGCCAGCACGTCGGGCAGCCAGGGGCCGGCCAGCACGTACAGCACGAATACCGCGCCCAGCACGGTCATGGGCAAGCCCAGCGAGCGGCGGGTGACCTCCAGCAGCAGCAACAGGCCGATGGCCGCGGTGGTCACATCCATCGCGGTCGGCTGGCCGGGGCGGCCGGCGAGTTCTTTATAGAACAGGAACAGGTAGGCGCCGCAGAAACCCGCGATGATGGCCAGCACCCAATCGTGCAGCGGCATCTGGTCGCGTGGGGAACTTTTGCGGGCGGGGTAGGCCAAATAGCCCAGGAACATCGCAATGCCCAGGTGCAGGGCACGGGCCTCGGTATCGTTGAAAATGCCCCAGCTCAGCGTAAAGGGCAAGGGCGAGGCGTACCAAAGCTGGAACAGGGACCAGATCAACGCGCCGATGGCTAGCGTGGCGCCGGCGATGCCGCCGCACTGGCGCCCACCGCGGTCGACATCGGCGACCAGTTGTTCCAGATCGGCTGTCGTTGTAGACGGCTCGGTCTTCATTAATTTCCCCAGAATGTTCGGGTGGCCGAAAAGCGCGCGCCGCGCGGAATGCATGGCGCGCGCCCGGGCGCTATGGTGGAAAGCAGGGCCGGTCACGCCGCCGCGGTGCGGGCGTGGCCGGCCGGCACAGCGTTACAGCAGGCCTTTCTCTTTGAAGTACTTCTCGGCGCCCGGATGCAGCGGCGCCGACAGGCCATTCTTGGCCATGTCTTCGGCTTTCAGGTGGGCAAAGGCCGGGTGCAGTTTCTTGAAGTCATCCAGGTTGTCGAACACCGCCTTGACCACGGTGTAGACCGTTTCGTCAGACACGTCGGCCGAGGTGACGAAGGTAGCCGTCACGCCGTAGGTCTTGGTGTCGTTGGGGTTGTTCGGATACAGGCCGCCCGGAATGGTGGCGTACGCGTAGTACGGATACTTTTCAACCAGCTTGTCGACCGCGGGGCCGGTCAGCGAAACCAGTTGCGCGCCGCAGGTGGTGGTCGGGTCCTGGATGTTGGCCGAGGGGTGGCCCACGCCGTAGAAGAATCCGTCGATCTTGCCGTCGCACAGCGCCGAGCCGTGTTCGTCGGGGCGCAGTTCCGAGGCCAGCGAGAAGTCTTTAAGCGTCCAGCCCATGGTGGCCAGCAGCTCTTCCATCGAGGCGCGCGTGCCCGAGCCTGGATTGCCCACGTTGAAGCGCTTGCCCTTGAAGTCTTCGAACGACTTGATGTTGGCTTCTTTGCGGGCCACTACGGTGAACGGCTCGGGATGGATGGAGAACACCGAGCGCAGCTTCTTGAACTCGCCCGCATCCTTGAACTGGCCCACGCCGTTGTAGGCGTTGTAGCCCACGTCGGACTGCACCACGCCCAGGTCCAGCTCGCCGGCCTTGATGGTGTTCACGTTGAACACCGAGCCGCCCGTGGATTCCACCGAGCAGCGGATGCCGTGCGAGGAGCGGTCTTTGTTGACCAGGCGGCAGATGGCGCCGCCCGCGGCATAGTAGACGCCCGTTACGCCGCCGGTGCCGATACTGACGAACTTCTGTTGCGCCGAGGCCGGCAGCGGAGCGGCGAACGCCATCGCCACTGCCGCGCATGCGGCGGCCAGGCCCCACCCCTTTTTATTGCCCAAGGTGTGTTTGACAGACTTGCTCATACAAACTCCTTTTGAGGATTTTCCCCGTAAGAATACCGGTGTTTCCGGCGATTGGCGCGCCCGGCCACGGACGCGCGGCGTAGCGGCGCCGGGGTTGTGCCCCGGCGCGTCAATAAAGCCTATGACCGGGTCTGCGCGATGGCCGCGTCGATGGCCCCCGTCAGCCGCTCGGTGAGCTGATCCAGCTCGTCGTCCGAAATAATGAAAGGCGGCGCCAGCAACACGTGGTCGCCGCGCTGGCCGTCAATCGTACCGCCCATCGGGTACACCATCAGCCCTCGCGCCATGGCTTCGCGCTTGATGCGGGCGTGCAGGGTGAGCCTGGGATCGAACGTCTCTTTGGTGGCGCGGTCGGCGACCAGCTCGACGCCCATGAACAGGCCCCGGCCGCGAATGTCGCCCACATGAGGGTGTTCGCCCAGCGCGGCCTGCAGGCGCTCGCGCAGGCCCGCGCCCTGGTGGCGCACGCGTTGCAGCAGGCCGTCGCGGCGGATCACCTCCTGCACGGCCAGCGCGGCGGCGCACGCCGTGGCATGGCCCAGGTAAGTATGGCCGTGCTGGAAGAACCCGGTGCCCGCGCTCATGGCGGACACGATTTTTTCCTGCGCCATGACCGCGCCGATAGGCTGGTAGCCGCCGCCCAGGCCCTTGGCGATGGTGATCAGGTCGGGCACGACGTGTTCTTGTTCGACGGCATACAGAGTGCCCGTGCGGCCCATGCCGCACATGACCTCATCGGCGATCAGCAGCACGCCATGGCGGTCGCACACTTCGCGGATGCGCCGGAAATAGCCGGGCACGGCGGTCAGGGCGCCGGCGGTGGCGCCCACCACGGGCTCGGCCACGAAGGCCATTACGCTGTCGCTGCCCAGCTTGACGATCGTGTCTTCGAGTTCCCGGGCCAGGCGCGCGCCGTAGTCTTCGGGCGATTCGCCGGCCCCGCGGTCGCGGTACTCATAGCAGGGCGACACATGGGCCACGTCAATCAGCAGCGGTTTGAACTGCGTGCGGCGCCATTCGTTGCCGCCCACCGCCAGGGCGCCCAGCGTGTTGCCGTGATAGCTCTGGCGGCGGGCAATGATGTGGCGGCGCTGCGGCTGGCCGATTTCCACGAAGTACTGGCGCGCCATCTTCAGCGCGGCTTCGACGGCTTCCGAGCCGCCCGACACGAAGTAGGCGTGGCTGGTGCCGGCCGGGGCGTCGGTCACCAGGCGGTCGGCCAGGCGCTCGGCGACTTCGGTGGTAAAGAAGCTGGTGTGCGCGTAGGCAAGCTGGTCGATCTGCGCATGCATGGCGGCCTGCACATCGGGATGATTGTGGCCCAGGCACGAAACCGCGGCGCCGCCGGAGCCGTCGAGATAGGCGCGGCCGGCGCTGTCATATAGCCAGGCCCCCTGGCCGCGTACCGCCACCGGCGGGGTGGCGCGCAATGATCGATGGAATACGTGGGTTGTGCTCATGTCGGTCGTGAAAACAATAAGTAGTATGAAAAAAGAGGGGGCGCCCGGGCCGGCGGGATGGCGTCGATGCTGCGCGATCGCTAGGGGCCGTGCTGCCCGGCCAGGGCCGACCAGAACACCTTGTCGGCGTGCATGCGGTCTTCGATCTCGCTCAGGCGGTTCAGTACTTCTTCGCCGCCGCGCGCGGTCAGGCGCGCGATCAGGTGTTCGGCCAGGCCCAGCAGGCCGGCGGTGGTATGGAAGAACGAGCCCGGCCCGCGCTGGGCGGGCTGGTGCCGCACCCCTTCGCGGTCCGGGCGCTCGAACAGCAGCACGTGGCGGGCGTCGACAGCCAGCGGCGACAGCGTGTCGTCGGTCAGGGCAATTACCGCCACGCCCTGCTGCGCCGCCTGGCGGGCCAGCCGCACGCTGGCCGAGGGGTAGGGCGATTGCGAAATCGCGATCAGCGCATCGCCGTCGCGCAGGTTGTCGACGGTTTCGGCCTGCAGGCCGCCCAGCCCGTCGATCAGCACGCTGTTGCGCCGTACCAGCTGGTAGGCATAGTGCATCTGGAAAGCGATGCCGAACGCCGAGCGCGTGCCCAGGAAGCCGACCTGGCGTGCCTCGAGCAGGGTCTTGACGGACGCATCGAACGCCGCCGAGCTGTTCAGCGAGCACACCGACTGGATGGCGCGCGCCTGCAGCTCCGTCAACGCGTCATGGCCGGGCGCCCCGGCGCTGCCATGGGCGGCCTGCAGTTCGGCGGCGCGCTCGCGCAGGCTGGCCGGGCGTTCGCCGGCCAGGGCCTGCTGGAACGGGGCGCGGAAGGCTTCATAGCTGTCGTAGCCGGCCGCGCGCGCCAGGCGCAGCATGGTGGCGGGCGCCACGCCCAGCGCCTGGGCCTGGCGCCGCATCGACCACAGGCCGACTTCGGCGGGGTGGTCCGCTACCCAGTGCGCGGCGCGTTGCAGCTCGGGCGGCAATTGCTCGAGCAGGCTCTGCAGACGTTGCTGCACCGGTAGAGGAAGAGAGGGAAGCGGCACGGTGGCGGGCGGGCAGGGCATGAAAAAACACATGATAAATAAATGACTTGATAAAAAACATATGTTTTTTCATGGTTCAGGGTAATCCCTCGCATTGGGGGCCGCTTGGTGCGTTGCGGCCGGAGGGGGTAGAAAATTTTCCTGGGTAATTTGTTAAAAGCGCATATTTTTCATTAACTTCCGGAAACCTGAATGCATTTATTCACATTTTGGGCGCAGGATGGGTTGACCTGACGGGGCTGAGCGCATATTATCTGGGTAGAATCATTTGAGTAGAAATTAATCCTACTGAACTATTTTCAGTCATGAACAACGTGCCTACGTCCGACCCGTCCCAGCAGTACGACCTGCGCATCCTGCGAGCCTTGCGCCGCATCACGCGCTCGATCGCGCTGCATTCGCGCCAGCTCGCCGCGGTCAGCCACATCACCGCGCCGCAGCTGATGTGCCTGCGCACGGTCATCGCCAACGGGCCGCTGACGGCCACGGCCATCAGCCGTGAAATCCACGTCAGCCCCAGCACGGTGGTAGGCATTCTCGACCGCCTCGAAGACAAGGGCCTGGTGCGGCGCGAGCGCGGCCGCGAAGATCGCCGCATCGTGTTCGTGTCGGCCACTGACGCCGGCCGCGAGCTGGCGTCGCAGGCGCCGTCGCCGCTGCAGAAGCACCTGGCCGACGCGCTGAACGCGCTGCCCGAGCTCGAACAGGCCACCATCACCTTGTCGCTCGAACGCATCGTCACGCTCATGGAGCAGGAAGGCCATGCGGTCGAGACGCACGGCGACGCGTCGTCGCCCATTCTTGAAGTGCCTACCGGCGGCGCGCCGCCTGAGTCGGGGTTGGTCGTATGAGGGGGCAGGAACTGCGATCCCCCCAACCTTCAACGGCCGTCCAGCCGGCCGCCGCTTCGCCGCGCCTGCAATTGCGCGCGCCGCGCCGCACCGATGGCGCCGCACTGCACCGCCTGGTGTCCGAGTGCCCCCCGCTGGACGTCAACTCTCTGTACGCCTATCTGCTGCTGTGCGAGCACTTCAGCGCCACCTGCGTGGTGGCCGAAAGCGCCGGCGGCCGCATCGATGGGTTTGTCTCTGCTTATTTGCCGCCAGCCCGGCCCGACGTCATTTTCGTCTGGCAGGTTGCCGTGCATTCCCGCGCACGCGGCCAACGGTTGGGCCGCGCCATGCTATGCGAGCTTTTGCAGCGCAAATCGCTCGAGCATGTTCGTCATCTTGAAACCACGGTGGGGCCTGACAACCAGGCTTCGCGCCGCACCTTCGCCGGCCTGGCCGGCGAGCTGGGCGCGCACATCGCCGAGCAGCCATTTTTCGACCGGCAGCTGTTCGGCGGTGCCGACCACGACGACGAGATGTTGTTGAAGATAGGCCCGTTCACCTTGCCGCCCCGCTAGGGGCTCGCAGGCCGCGGCCTGTCGAACCGGGACGCAGGCTGGCTCCGTGCCCGCGCGGGCATTGGTTGCCTCTGTGTCTGTCAATTCACGAAATGAAGGGAGGATTCTATGGACTTGAAAATCTTTGACCGGATGGAGTCGGAGGTGCGTGGCTACATCCGGTCGTTTCCGGTGATATTCAATCAGGCGCGCGGCTCTGTCCTGATCGACGAGGAAGGTGGCGAGTACATCGACTTCTTCAGCGGCGCGGGCACCCTGAACTACGGCCACAACAATCCTGTCTTCAAGGAAAAGCTGCTCGAATATCTCGAGGCCGATGGCGTGGTGCATGGCCTGGACATGGCCACCAGCGCCAAAAAGCAATTCCTGGAAGCCGTTGACCGCGTGCTGCTCAAGCCGCGCAACTGGCAGTACACGTTGCAATTCACGGGGCCGACCGGCACCAACGCGGTCGAGGCGGCGCTGAAGATCGCGCGCCAGGTCAAGGGCCGTTCCAATATCATTTCGTTTACGCACGGATTCCACGGCGTCAGCGGCGGCTCGCTTGCCGCGACGGCCAACATGAAGTTCCGCGACGCCGCTGGCTACGCGCTGGGCAACACCAGCTTCATGCCGTATGACGGCTATTTCGGCCCCGACGTCGACACCATCGCCTATCTGGAGCGCATGCTGGAAGACCCCAGCAGCGGCCTGGACAAGCCTGCCGGCGTCATTGTCGAGACGGTGCAGGGCGAGGGCGGCGTCAACGTCGCCACGCTGCGCTGGCTCAAAGAGCTGGAAAAGCTCTGCCGCCGCCACGACATGCTGCTGATCGTCGACGACATCCAGGTGGGTTGCGGCCGCACCGGCAGCTTCTTCAGCTTTGAATCGGCCGGCATCCGCCCCGACATCATCACGCTGTCGAAGTCGCTGTCGGGCTTCGGCCTGCCGATGTCGCTGGTGCTGATGAAGCCCGAACTGGACATCTGGAAACCCGGCGCGCACAGCGGCACCTTCCGCGGCAACAACCTGGCTTTCGTCACCGCCACGCAGGCGCTCGACACGTACTGGTCCAGCGATGCCTTCTCCACCGAAGTGCAGCGCAAAGAACGCCTGGTGCGCGACTGGCTCGAAAACCTGGCCCACAGCTTCCCCAACGCCGGCCTGGCCGTGCGCGGGCGCGGCCTGATCCAGGGCCTGGTGGCCACGGCCGAGCCTGCGTTGGCCAACCGCATCGCGCAGCAGGCATTCAAGCGCGGCGTCGTCATCGAAACCTCGGGGGCGCAGGACGAAGTGCTGAAGCTGCTGCCGGCCCTGACTATCGAAGACGAACTGCTGACCCGCGGCCTGGAAACCATCGAGGCCGCCGTGGCCGAAGCGCTGGGCGAGTCGGGCCAGTCGGCCCGTGTTCTGAAATTTGGAGGAAAACGTCGATGATCGTACGCAATGTGAAAGATGTGATCGGAACTCAGGACGAAGTCCGCACCGACACCTGGGTCAGCCGCCGCGTGCTGCTGAAGAAGGACGGCATGGGGTTTTCGTTTCACGAGACCACCATTTTTCCCGGCGGACGGACGCACATCCACTACAAGAACCATCTTGAAGCGGTCTGGTGCATCGAAGGCGACGGCTCGATCGAGACGATCGCCGACGGCAAGAAGTACGAACTGGGACCGGGCGTGGTGTACGCCCTGAACGAGCACGACGAGCATTGGCTGTGCGGTGGCAAAGAGCCGCTGCGCGTCATCTGCGTATTCAACCCGCCGCTGACCGGCCAGGAAGTGCATGACGCCGACGGCGTCTACGCGCTGCCCGCCGAAGCGCAAGCGGCTTGAGAGCAAGGAGGCTGAACATGATCTCACCTGCCCAGGATCCGTACGCCTCGCGTACGGATCGCAGTTCCGCCATCATCGCCCGCCAGGACCCGGTGGTCTATGGCGATGGCAAGTACGCCGACGCGTTGTCGGCCGAGCAAGTGCAGGACTACGACCGCGACGGTTTCCTGCTGCTGGAAAATGTCTTTTCCGCCGAAGAAGTGCAGGCCCTGATCGGCGAAGTCGAGCGCATGACCCGCGACCCCGCCATCGTGCGCCGCGAAGAGGCCATTACCGAACCGGGCAGCAATGCCGTGCGCTCGATCTTCATGGTGCACGTGCTCAACCCGATGATCGCTCGCCTGACCCGCGATCCGCGGCTGGCCAACGTGGCGCGCCAGTTGCTGGGGTCCGAGGTGTACATCCACCAGTCGCGCGCGAACATGAAACCCGGCTTCAAGGGTAAAGAGTTCTACTGGCATTCCGACTTCGAGACCTGGCATGTCGAAGACGGCATGCCGGCGATGCGCGCGCTGAGCTGCTCGGTGCTGCTGAGCGACAACAATGAATGCAACGGCCCGCTGATGCTGGTGCCCGGCTCGCACCGGCAATTCATCTCGTGCGTGGGCGAGACGCCGCGCGAGCACTACAAGCAGTCGCTGAAAAAGCAGGAATACGGCGTGCCCGATCCTGTCAGCCTGCAGTTGCTGGTCGAGCAGGGCGGCATCCGCACCATGATGGCCAAGGCCGGCTCGGTGGTGTTCTTCGACTGCAACACCATGCATGGTTCGAACAGCAACATCTCGCCGTGGCCGCGCTCCAATGTGTTCATGGTCTACAACAGCATGGAGAACACGCTGAACCCGCCCAAGTACGGCCTGGCTCCGCGGCCGGAATACATTGCCACCCGCAAGGCCTTCAAGGCGGTGACGCCGCTCGATAAGCTGAAGTTGGTGGAATAAACACACCTTAAGCCCGCAAGACGGCGCCGCCAGGCGCCCGCCGTACCCGCCCCGTGGCCTGCCGCCACGGGGTTTTTGCGTTATGGGCCCGGGCTTGCCGGCCGAGGGAAGACGTATGACGTATGTTGTACGTACAGTTTGTACGTACCGATGTACACTAGCGCTTTTTCACGCCATCCGGATTTCCCCCGGGCCAGCCGGCCCTGATAAAAGGACCTGGAGACACTACCCATGAATACCGAAGTTTCCCGCTTCCCCATGTTCTCGGCCATGATGAAAGTGCCGGGCGGGCTGATGCTGCTGCCGCTTATTCTCGGTTCCATCATCGGCACTTTCGCGCCCGATGCGCTGGCCATCGGCGGCTTTACCACCGCGTTGTTCAAGAACAGCGCGCTGCCCCTGATCGCGCTGCTCATCTTCGCCACCGGCACGCAGGTCAACATGCGCACGGGCGGGCCCATCCTGGCAACCGCGGGCACGATCCTGTTGATGAAGACGCTAGTGCCGGCCACGCTCATCGTGCTGCTGGGCAGCTACGTGGGGCTCGACGGCATCCTGGGCGTGTCGATCCTGGCCTTGCTGGCCGCTTTCGACAACAGCAACGGCGGCCTGTGGCTGGCCTATACCGGGCAGTACGGCGACAGCCGTGACCGCGGCGCCTACGTGGCCAGCGCGGTGAACGACGGTCCCTTCTTCAGCCTGTTGTTCCTGGGCGCCTCGGGCCTGGCCGATATTCCCGTCACGGCGCTGGTGGCCGCGCTGGTGCCGTTCCTGCTGGGCGTGGTGGTGGGCAACCTGGACGTGCAGTGGCGCAACGTGCTCAAGCCGGTGCCCAACATCGTGATCCCGTTCTTCGCCTTTGCGCTGGGCACCGGCATCAACCTGTCGGCCGTCGTGTCCGGCGGCATGACCGGCCTGGTGCTGGGCCTGCTGATCAGCCCGATCACCGGGTTCCTGGTGTACCTGGGCTATCGCTACATTCTGCGCCGCGGCGGCAAGAGCGGCATCGGTTTCGCCGCAGGCACCACGGCGGGCAACGCCATTGCCACCCCGGCCGTGGTGGCGGCGGCCGACCCGTCCTTGCAGCAATACGTCAGCACCGCAACGGCGCAGGTCGCCGCGTGCGTGCTGATCAGCTCGATCCTGGCCCCGTTGCTGGCCTCGTACTTTCTGAAGCGCGCCGGCGAACTCAAGCCCGCCGATGACGTCGCCATTGCCATGGGCGAGCCCCAGCCGGCGACCGAGGCGAGGGTCTGAGCGTGGCGCCGTTCATTGCCATCGTCGCCGACGACCTCACCGGGTCGGGCGACACCGCCGTACAGTTCGTGCGCGCCGGCTGGCCCACCCAGCTGTCGGTGGGGCGGGCCGGCCAGGCGCTGGCCGATCCGGCCGCCGGCCGTGCCGAGGTGATCGCGGTTACCACGCACAGCCGGCCCTTGCCCGGTCCGCAGGCCGCGGCGGTGGTGCGCGACGACGTGGCCGCCCTGCGCGCGGCCGGCGTGCGCCGCCTGTACAAGAAAGTCGATTCCACCTTGCGCGGCGCGTTCAAGGCCGAGATCGACGCGGCGCGCCAGGCCTGGCGCGATGACGCGATCGCGGTGGTGTGTCCGGCGTTTCCAGCTACGGGGCGCACCGTGCGCGACGGCATTCTTTATGTGGATGGCCGGCCGGTCACCGAAACCTCGGCAGCCACCGATCCCGTTACGCCCGTTACCGAGAGCCACATTCCTACGCTGCTGGGCGGCGCGCAGCTGGCCGTGATCGAGGGCGAGACCCCGCGCGCGCTGGCCGACCGCATTCTGGCGGCCGGCGCCGTGGTGGTGGCCGACGCGCAGACGCCGGCCGACATGGAGCGCCTGGCGCGCGCCATCGTGCTGCTGGACGAGCGCGCGCTGCCGGTCGGCGCCGGTGGCCTGGCGGCACCGCTGGCGCGGCTGTGGGCCGGCGCCGAATCGCGCGGCACGGTCATCGTGGTGGTGACGTCGCAGCACAGCGCGGCGCGCCGCCAGGCGGCTGCCCTGCAGGCGG
>Ga0180219_1001999_pt1 | contig 12513 bp, 18 predicted proteins | sample eDN3rd30CBELigMG_FD_151338 | JGI IMG/M metagenome (GOLD analysis project Ga0180219, IMG submission 151338) | Enriched Miracle-Growth compost microbial communities from Emeryville, California, USA - eDNA 3rd pass 30_C BE-Lig MG (version 2)... ...
CGCTGTGTCGCCCCTGGTCCGCACCGGCGAGACGGCGGCTCCGTTGGCCGCCGACCGCGGCCTGCAGTCGGTCGTGATCGACGGCCTGCAGGAGATCGAGGCGGCCGAGCTCGAGATGCGCAACGACATGGACGCGGTGCACGCCTACGTCTCCACCGCGTTCTCGTGGGCGCGCGGAGACACGGCGGTGCGGATGCCGGGGGCCGAGCTCGACGGCACGGCCTTCTTCACCCGCTTCGACCGCGGCATCGCGCACGCCACCACTCTGGCCCGCGAGAGCGTCGCCGTGTTCTCGCACGGCGCGGCGATCCGCGTCTGGTCGGCCGCGCGCGTGCACGGGCTCGATCCCGAGCTGCTGCAGCACTCTCCGCTGCACAACACCGCCGTCGTCGAGCTGGAGGGCGACGAGCACGGGTGGGAGCTCGTGCAGTGGTCGCCCGACCCCGCCGGCGGCCCGCAGCTGATCGCCGCGCACGAAGAAGACCCGACCGGCGAGCCCGTGGAAGAGTCATGACCGCATCCCTTGTCACCGGCGCCTCGCGCGGCATCGGCCGAGCCACCGCCATCGCGCTGAGCCGACGCGGCGACCGGGTCGCCGTTCATTACCGGCGGGATGCCGCGGCTGCGGCATCCACTCTCCAGCTGCTTTCGGGCGACGGGCATGTGCTCGTCGGCGGAGACCTTGCCGACCCTGCCGAAGCCGAACGCATCGTCGCCGAGGCCGAGGCCGCGCTCGGCGGCGTCGACGTGCTCGTGAACAATGCGGGCGTGGCGCCGAGCCCCGCCATCGAACACCGCATCGCGGAAATCGATTACGACGGGTGGCAGCGCGCCTGGCGGACGATGGTCGACGTCGACCTCGTCGCGCCCGCGAACCTCAGTTACCTCGTCGCCCGATCGCTGATCGCGCGTGATGCACCCGGCGTGATCGTCAATGTGGGCTCGCGCGGGGCCTTCCGCGGCGAACCCGACTTCCCGGCTTACGGCGCGGCGAAAGCCGGGCTGCACGCACTCGGCCAATCGCTGGCCGTCGCGCTTGCGCCGCACCGGATCGCGGTGGCCACCGTCGCGCCCGGCTTCGTCGGCACCGAACGCCAGCAGCCCGTGCTCGACGGCGAAGCCGGCGACGCGCTGCGCGCGCAGAGCCCGTTCGGCCGTGTCGGCACGCCCGACGAAGTCGCCGCGGGGATCGTCTACCTCACCTCACCCGAGGCGCAGTGGGCGTCGGGTGCGATCCTCGACCTGAACGGAGCGTCGTACCTGCGCAGCTGAGCCCCGCGCGGCGGCCGGTCCGCCAGGGGCTTGACGAACGGCCGTCTGCGGCTGCACAGTCTCGTGCGGGGGGGTCGGGCTTGCCGATCCGCGACAGAGACGCGAGGCGGACATGCGACTGCACGAGGTCACGCCGCGCGAAGACCCCGGCTTCACACGGGTCGTGCGCGGAAAGGCCGTACGCTTCGAAGACCTGGCCGGCCGGCCCGTTCGGGCAGCAGCCCTCGCCCGCGCGGAAGCCCTTGTGCTGCCGCCTGCGTGGACCGACGTGTGGATCAGCACCGATCCGGACGGGCACATCCAGGCCGTGGGCATCGACGCGGCCGGGCGCCAGCAGTACGTCTATCACCCGGCATGGATCGCTGCACGCGACCGCGACAAGTTCGAGCGGTCCCTCGCCCTCGCCGCAGCTCTCCCGGGCGCCCGCGCACGCGTGACCCGCCACATCCGCACCGAAGGCATCGGACGCGAGCGCGTGCTGGCGGCCACCTTCCGCCTGCTCGACGGCAGCGCGCTGCGCATCGGTTCGGAGGAGTACCTGAGCCGATACGGCACGCGGGGCCTCACGACTCTGCGCTGCAAGGACGCCGTCTGCGACGGAGCGACGGTGACGTTCGACTTCGTCGGCAAGGGTGGTCTGCAGGTGCGGCGGACGGTACAGGATGCCGACATCGTGGCGCTCATGGCGGAGTTGGCGCGCTCCTCTCCCCGGGCACGCCTGTTCGCCTACCCGGAAGGGCGACGGCGAGTTCCCCTGCGCGCGGCCGACGTCAACGACTACGTCCGGCTGATGACGGCCGACGACATCACCGCGAAGGACTTCCGCACGCTGCACGGTACGATCGTCGCCGCGCGCACGCTGGCGCGCATCGGCCCGCTCGACACGAAGCGCGAGCGTGCGACAGCGCGCCGCTCGGCCGTGGAGGAGACGGCCGGCTTTCTCGGGAACACTCCGGCGGTGGCACAGCGCAGCTACATCGACCCGCGCGTCTTCCGCCGGTACGACGAGGGTGCTCTCCTTGATCTGCGCGGCTCGCCCGAGAGCGCCCTCCGGCGCCTCCTGAGTTGACCGCCCGCGGTGTCAACCCCCTTCATCGTGGCACCGAACATGCCTAGCCTCGGGCATACACGACGTGAGTCGTGGCCACACGATGTGAGGAGCACCCCATGGCCGATCAGAAGAAGAGCACGACGAAGAAGAAGCAGAGCACGACGTCGAGCGCGCGGACGGATCTACAGAACCGCGAGTCGGGATTCCGCGGCTCGCAGAAGCTGCACGACTCTCTGCAACGCGTGCTCGTCGACATCGTCGACCTCGGCATCCAGGGCAAGCAGGCGCACTGGAGCGTGGTGGGGCCGAACTTCCGCGACCTGCACCTCCAGCTGGACGAGATCGTCGAGGCGGCCCGCGAGTTCGGTGACATCGTCGCCGAACGCATGCGCTCGATGCACCTGCTCGTCGATGCCCGGGCCGAGACTGTCGCTTCCGACTCGTCACTGCCGAAGTTGCCGGCGGGCGAGCTTCTGACCACCGACGTCGTCGACGCGATGACCGAGCGGCTCGACGGGATCGCCGCCACGGCCCGTGCCGTGCACGACGACGTCGACGAGGAAGACCCCACAAGCGCCGACATCCTGCACGACGTGCTGGATCGCCTCGAGCAACTCTCGTGGATGGTCTCCGCAGAGAATCGACGTCCGCAGTCCTGATCCCGCGGCCGAGGCGTCACCCCAGAGGCGCCCGTCGGCCGCTGGTCAGAGTCGGCCCGCGCGCGTGAGCTGTCCGCGCGCGGCGCCGACGATGTCTCCCACCGCGATGCCCGCCATGCTCAGCTGCTCGGCGCTGGTCGCCGATCCCGGCATCCCGTGCACTGCGAGAAGAGCCGCGTCCGCACAGACCTGATCGGCGGCGAGCGCCTCCAGCACCGCCGACCCGAGGCCGCCCTCGACATGGTGGTCTTCGACGATCACTATCCGTCCGCCGGTCGCTTCGAGGGCCGCCTCGACGCCAGCGCGGTCGATCGGCTTGATCGAGTACAGGTCGAGCACGCGGGCGCTGATTCCCTGCTTCGCCAGCTCGTCGGCGGCCGCCAGGCAGGTGTGCACCGTCACGCCCGTGCCGGCCAGGGTGATCTCGTCCGCATCGGCCACCCGCACGGTCTTGCTGCCGCCGATCGGAAAGCTTGCGCCCTCGTCGTAGAGCACCGGGTAGGCGCCACGCGTGGTGCGCAGATAGGAGATGCCCTCCGTCGTCGCCATCTCACGCGTCAGCGCGGCGGCACTGACGGCATCGGCGGGGCAGAGCACGGTGGACCCGTGGATGGCGCGCATCGCGGCGATGTCTTCCAGCGCCATCTGTGACGGTCCGTCTTCGCCGATCTCGACGCCGGCATGCGAGCCGCAGAGCCGCAGATCGCTGCCGGAGATCGCCGCCATGCGGATGAAGTCGTAGGCCCGCGAGAAGAACGCGGCGAACGTCGCGGCGAACGGGCGATACCCGCGCACGTCGAGCGCCACAGCAGTGCTGATCAACTGCTGCTCGGCGATACCGACCTCGAAGAAGCGATCGGGCGACGCAGACGCGAACAGCCCGGAATGCGTGGAGTTCCCCACGTCGCCGTCCACCACCGCGACGTCGTCCAGCGCCGCGAGGGCGGCGACCGCCTCACCGAAGGCCGTGCGCGTCGCAACCTCGTCGCCCCGGTCATAGCGGGGGAACTCCGGAGGCTCGTCGGCGCGGGTCGGCTGCTCGGCCGAACTCCGCAGCGGCGGCAGCCCCTCGATCACGGTGTCGCGCACCCCGCCGAGCGCGTCGATGGCACTCTCGGCGACATCGTCGGGCAGCGGCTTGCCATGCCATCCGTTCGTGTCCTCCACCTCGGGCACGCCCTTGCCTTTGATGGTGCGCGCGATCATCACGGTGGCGCGCTCGCTGTCGCGGGCCGCCATCAGCGCATCGTCGACAGCGGCGAGATCGTGCCCGTCGACGATCACCGCGTCGACGTCGAATCCGCGCACCCTCCGCGCGTAGGCGTCGACATCCCACTCCAGGGCGGTACTGCTGCTCTGGCCGAGGCGGTTGACGTCGACGATGACGGTGAGGTTACCCAGCTCGAGCTCGCCGGCCTTCGCCATCGCCTCCCACACCGAGCCCTCGGCGAACTCGCCGTCGCCGCAGAGCACCCAGACATGGCTGGCACGCCGCTCGAGCCGTTTCATGACCCAGGCCAGGCTCGCACCGATCGGCAGTCCCTGACCCAGCGACCCGGTGGCCACCTCGACCCAGGGCAGCACGGGGGTCGGGTGCCCTTGCAGACGTGAGCCGAATCGACGATAGGTCTGTGTGAGCTCGTCGTCGCTGATGACCCCTTCCGCCTTGAACAGCGCATACAGCAGGGGCGACGCGTGTCCCTTCGAGAAGATCAGGTGATCGTTGTCGGGGTCGTCCGGCATGTTCCAGTCGTAACGGAGGTGTCGTGCGGCCAAGACGGCGACGACATCGGCTGCCGACAGGCTCGAGGTGGCGTGCCCCGATTGTGCTGCGGACGTCGCACGGATCGAGTCGACTCGCAGCTGGGCGGCGAGATCGGCGACCGATACGAGTTCGTCTCGCTCTTGCGTGCCCGCCATCGTCAGGCCCTGTTGCGTCCGCTGATCACGCGCAGGAGCCAGGCGATGATGGCGATGATCAAGAGCACGATGCCCACCCACAGCAGCCATTTCACGGCGGCGATGAAGCCGCCGACGAAGAGCAGCACGATGGCGATGACGGCGACGATGATCAGCAGGATGTTCATGGGTGAGTCCTTTCACTCTGTGTCGCCGAACTTACGGCGGCCTCGTCGCCGAGGCGAAGGGGTTGCGGGCCCGCGGGAAATGTGCTGACCCACCGCGTCGCCGCCGACGCGCTCCCGCGCGTGGGACCGCTCGCAGGGCCCTGCTTTTCACGCCTGCTTGTCAAGGGGGAGACACGCGCGCGGGCGTCGTGGCAGTGTGGTGTGCCATCGGTCGACGGAAGGGAACACCGATGTTCGAGCACTTCGAGAAGCCGCAGGAATTGTTCGCCTACCGACTGGCGTCGGCGATGACCATGGAGAACGATTCGCTTCAGATGCTGGCCGATCTGGAGCAGGCGGCGTCTTCGGAAGAGGTGAAGGAGATGTTCCGGCATCATGCCGGCGAGACGCGGCAGCAGATCGAGAACCTGGAAGAGGTCGCCCGCGTGCTGCATCTCGAGCTTTCCGAAGAGCCGTCACCCACGACGAAGGGGTTGGCGAAAGAGGGCCGTGCGCTTCTGCACAAGGCGGATCCCGCCCTGCGCGACGACGTGGCGGTATCGGTCGCGCTCGGCACCGAACACCACGAGATCGCCGTGTACCAGAGCCTCGTCGCCACGGCCCGCACCCTGCAGGCATCACAGGTCGTGCACCTGCTGTCGGCGAATCTCGATCAAGAGCAGCACACCAGCGAAGAACTCGTCGCCAAGGCCAAGGAGCTCGCCGACGCGAGGGCGTGACGCCGTGCACGACGACCCACTGCTGCGTCGCACCGAGATGGACACGATTCTGTCTCGCATCGACGAACTCGCCGAGCTCGTGTCGGGGAGCGTGCGACCGCTGTTCCTCCGTTACAGCGAAGGTCCGGCATCCGATCTCGGCTCCAGCATCGACACCGAAAGCGGTCTGGACCTGCCGGGCCTGTCGGTGAACCCCCTGCAGCCCGAGAGCTGGTGGATCCGGCCGATCGAGGACTGGCTCGCCCGCCAGATCTGTCAGTACCAGGAGTTGCAGGAACACAACCCCGACCGCTTCGCCTGGGTCCTCACCGGGCGCGAGGTCGGCCGGGGCCCCGACTGCGAGCCCCTTCTGCGTGCCGTCCTTCCGGTGGCTCGCCTGAGCGACGAACTCGTGGACGAGGCGGCCCGACGCTACGCCGATCGCTTCGACGCCGGCCGGGGCCCCGAGGGCTGACATCCGGCACGTACGCTGTCAACCCCGTACCCCGTCGCCGTGAGATGAGAGACAGTGGCGATCAGGCCGCCGAGGGGGCTCACATGGGAAAGTTCATTTACGAAGGGGCGGTGCGGGTCGACATCGAAGACCGCATCCTCGCCCACTTGCAACTCGTGATCAGCAGCAAGCTGCGCCGCGGCGAGCCGTTCCCCTTCAGCTGGCGCGACGACGCGAGCATCGGCGACGGCCGCACGAGCGTCTGGCTGCACCCGCAGTCGTCGCTCGTCTACAAGTTCTCCGGAAGCCGCCTGCCCCCGCTGAACCCGGCGTGGATCGACGCGCTGGCCTACACCGCGAACTCCACTTCTGGCCTCTACGTCGTACCGGAGCCCGTCGAGCACCAGGGTGAGCCGCTGGCGATCGGCGAGATCCCCTGATTCACAGCTCGGGCAGGACCCGCGGTGCCTCACCCGCGGTGGTCGCCTCGACGGCGACGGGCCCGGTGTCGATGTGCTCGGCGACAAGCTGGATGCCGCCCGACGTGTTCGCCGAGTTGGCCAGATCGTGAATCCATTCCCGGCTCAACTCGGGAGCCTCGGGGTCGTCGAAGACGAACCGCAGCGGGATCGACGGGGCCAGCCAGATCGTCGACCGTCCGCGCGGCTCGTCATCGGGATGCTGCCAAGAAAGGGTGAAGCTCTCACCGCGCCTCAGCTTGGTGGCGATGACGACTTTCAGGTGCGCGAGCGCTCTGTCTTCAATGTGGATGGGCGTGCTCGGCCCGCCGTAATACATGGTGCCCATAGGGCCACCTTAGGCGCACCCGGGGGGAAAGCCGCCGTCAGCCTCGTGCCGATTCCGAGTCGGGGCCGCCAGCCTCGCCGGCGGCGTAGTCGGGCCGCTCCGGCTGCTCGGGCTGTTCCGTGCCTTCGCCGCCCTCTCGGCCGCCGAACGGGCGCCCATGGTCGGCGTATTCGTCGCGCATGAAGACGAACGTCCAGTCTCCGAGGGTGAAGCGGGCGCCCGTGCGGAGCATCTCGCCGTCCTGCCCCTCGGCGGCCTCCTGCGGTTGCAGCCGCGCGTTCGTCTCGCCTGGCGCATGCGGCACGAAGATGAACTCGTCGCGGTCGTCGTGCCGGATCTCGCCCGCCACCGCATCCAGCCCGTCGAGGCGGATGTCGGCGTCGGCACCGGAGCCGATCAGCACCCGTTCCCCCTCCAGCTCGTGCTCGTCATGCAGGCCTTCCCGCGAGACGATCAGGCGCGGGCGCCCGGCACCCCACGACGCATGTGTTGTGGTCGGGTTCGACATGGTCACACCACCTTCCGGTCGCTGAGGGGAGGCGCAGTCCTCCCGCTCTGACTTCATGCAACCGCACCAGGGGCGTGGCCGCCAGGGGCTTGACAGTCGCGACGCTGTTCGGCGACCTGTCAACCCCGACTCCGGACCGCAGTGGTTGTTCTAGCCTGCCCGTATGCGACACGACAAGGAAGATGATCGACGGGATGCCGCACCCCCGAGCCCCGAGCAACGGGAAGGCTACGGCGCGGAAAACGCGCCGGACGATTCTGCTCCCGATATTGTCAAGCGTGGGGCTGAGAAGGACCGGCACGACACAGAGGTCCGCAGACGGCGTCGTTCCTGACCGGGACCGCCTGCCCCGACGAGATCACAGGAGGTCGACGTGGGCAGGTTCACCTATCAGGAGTCCGTCGGTGTCGAGATCGAAGACCGGGCGCTCGCCCACCTGCAGGTCGTGATCCTCGACAAGCTGCGCCGCAACGAGTCGTTCGCGTTCACCTGGCGTGAGGACGCCTCACTCGGCGACGGGCGCACCACGGTCTGGGTGAGCAGCGCGTCATCCCTCGTCTTCAAATATCACGGCAGCCGCGCCCCGCAACTTTCGGGCGCATGGCTCGAGGCGCTGGCCACGATCGCCAACGGCACAACCGGGCTGCACCTCGTGCCCGAGCCCGACCCTCAGGCACCGGCGCGCGCGTGAGCGTCACGGCGCGGACGCCTCGCTTTCTCATTCCGCTTCTTCCGCGCTCGTTGCGTGCGGCGTGCCGACCGGCTTGGACTCGCTCGATCCGCGCTGCCGCAGATAGATCGTGAAGGCCACCATCGCCCCCACCGCGAGGAACTCCGACTGCCAGTTCTGCAGTGTGCGGTTCCAGAAGTCCGGTGAGGTGACGTAGCCGATCCAGTCGAGGGGCGCCACACCGTGCTCGGCGTTCTCCTCGTTCATCTCGACCATGCCACCGAGCGACTGCGCGAACCACGACAGGAAGAAGATCGCCCCCATCGTGATCAACAGCGAGTTGCCGTACAGCCAGCCGCGGAATCCCCGCACCTTCGCCCACAGCGGCGATTGCGGCTTGGCGTGCTCACCCACCAGCTGCTGCTCGTCGGTTCCGAGGCCCTCGTCGCCCGGCTTCTTCGACTCGGGCGAACCGCGCTGGATGAGCCAGATCGTCGCGAAGATGAAGACGAAGAACTGCAGGAACTCCGACTGCCAGTTCTCCGCGACATCCACCAGGAACGCCGACGAACTGACGAACTCGCCGTACGGGATGGTCGGCTGGCTGTGCTCGACGAGCTCTTCGTTGTTCGCAGCCCAGCCCGCGAAGGACTGCCCGATGAGCGCCGCGAGGAAGATCGCGAGCATGCACAGGCTCAGGCCGTTGTCACGCAGGAATCGCTTCATCAGGCTCACCGCCCCGCCAGCGGGATCACGATCATCACGGCGAGCCCGCCCACGATGATCGTCATCCATGCCCAGAACACGAACAGGCGTCCCCCGCGACCGGTGGTCTTGTCATCGTCCATGACTGCACCGTAGCCGGGGTCACCTCTGTCGCACGACCCGTTGACAACGGATTGTTCTTCCGGCTGCGGCGGTGTGCGGCATCCCGCCTACGACGTCACCGGCTCCGCGTCAACCCCATGGGGTGCCGCGCGCAATGCGGCCCACACTGTTCTCGACGAAGGGAGCACGATCATGAGCGACACATTCGACGACGCCGCCGCCCGCGAGCCGCACGAGGACGAGGAGATCCCCCGCGAAGACATCGAGGCCTCGGCCGAGTCCTTGCAGCCCGACACGCAGGGCGACGATCCGCAGGAGGCGTGGCAGGGCGAGGACGGGCAGGGAGACATCGCGCCCGAAGACGAGCCGGGTGCCGGAGAGGACGACGACGGCCCCGACGACCTGCGGGTGCAGGTCGAAGACCTGCCCTGACCCTCACTCGCCGCAGACTATGGCTGCTGCGCCGGGAGCGGCCGGCGCACGTCGAGGGGGATGACCGGTGGCTCCACACCGAGGAACACGCCCTGATCCGTCACGATCTGTACGCACTCCCACGGCACGACCCGAGACTTCCGGTGGATCCAGGCGATGGCCTTCGCTATGACGGCGGGCCGGTTCACCCGGCCGCGCTCGTAGCCGTAGAACGACATGCGGCTGTGCGGGCTGATGATCAGGGCGATCAGGATCAGCCGGCCTTCGCGCGCGTCGGTTCGATCGTCGCGGCGGAACCGCACGTCGACGACCCGTCCGAGGTCGCGCCCGTCGGGTCCGTGCACCGGTGCATCGAGCAGTTCACTCAGGAGCATGCGACCCTCCGGGGATGTGGGCGATCACCCGATCGCGGATCCAACGCTCCAGCCAGGTGGCGTCGAGGTCGTCACCCCGGTCGGCGAGCGTGATGACGGTGTCGAGGTGCGTGACGTGGCCCCATTCGATCCGATCCCAGCGCGAGCGCGGCATCCTTCCGCCGAAGATGCGCGGAAGGACCGCCGCGCCGATGAGAATGGCTCCGACGACGGGTGGATGCCGGTGGTCGACCGTCTCGCCGAGCACGACGCCGTCCAGCTCGACGTCGTCGACGGTGCTGATCGGGACGTCGTCGCGATCGAGCATCTGCCGATCCAGCAGATGGAGCCGCGCATCCACTCCGCGCCCGTCAGGGTCGCGGTACCACTCCAGCATCCGGTCGGGACGATGTGCGCGTCTCACGAGCCCATTCCCGTCATGATCATCAGCGGGATCGCGGCGATCGCCGCGACCAGGATCACGGCCAGGAACACGACCGCGAAGCCGTTGCGCACTCGCCCGTTGACCTTGTCACCCATGTACTCGGGGTCGTTGGCGACGACGAGGATCGGATAGTAGGTCAACGGGAGCGCAACGGCGGAGAAGACCACAGAGACCTCGGTGACCATCACCGGGTCGGCTCCGGTCGCGAGCACTCCGATCCCGACCAGCAGGCAGATCATCATCGAGATGTGGAACCGCGCTGCCTGCCGCGGCCGGCGGAACTTGCCCCAGCTCCAGCCGAAGAACTGCGCGAGGGTGTAACCGCTCGACAGTGTCGTCTCCAACGCCGCCCCGAACGTGGCCGCGAGGATGCCGACGATCACGAAGGCGAGTGCCAGGCGGCCACCCGCCTCGGCAACGGGCAGGACGAGCTGCGACAAGGAGGTGACATCCACCCCGAGAGGCAGCAGCACGACGGCGGCACATCCCGCGATGGAGAGCGACAGCAGCCCACCCAGCGGGAAGCCCACGAAGACGTTCAGACGCTCGGTACCGAGGTCCTTCTCGGTCCAGCCCTCTTCGACGGCCCCGGACGAGAAGAAGAAGACCTCGTACGGTGTCATGGCGGCGCCGAACAGGGCGACCGCGTAGTACCAGTAGGAGAGGTCGGGCGAACCCGCCGACCAGGGCCGGATCGCCTGGTCGCCCAGCGCCCCCCAGTCAGGCTTGAGGAGGAACAGTGCCACTGCGAACACGATCAGGCACAGCCCCAGAAGGCCGGCGACGTTCTCCATGATCGAGAACTTGGTGCGCCAGATGACGATCCACACGGCGAACGCCGCGACCGGGATCCACATCCCCGGCGCCACCCCCGATGCCAGCTGAAGCGCCAACGCCATGCCGCCGATCTCCGCGGTGAGCGTCAGGAGGTTGATCAGGAAGGACGCCGAGAGGTTCGCCAAGCCCGTGCGCGGGCCGAGTCGCTCACGGATGATCTCGAACGTCGCGCGGCCGCTCACCGCCGCCACCCGACCGGCCATGTCGGCGTACACGCAGATGCCGATGATGCCGGCGACCACGACCCATGCCAGGCCCATGCCGTAGCGCGCCCCCACGACCGCATTGGTGACGAGATCGCCGATGTCGACGAAGCCGCCGATCGCGGTGAGGATGCCGAGGGCGACGGCGAAGAGCTTCTTCATTCGGCCCCCAGCGCATCAAAGAGGATGACCGCTCGGCGCAGGCGGGTCGCAGCCAGCTCGGGGTGTCCTTGCTCGGCCGCATGCACTCCCGAGATGGCGAGCCGGGTGGCCTCGAGCGCGCGGTCGCGGTAGTGGGCATCGAGCGGCGTGTTCGTCGTCTCCAGAGCGAGGGTGCTCGCGGCATCCGTCAGTTCCTCCCCCATGTCCTGCGAGACGACCGCCGCCGTCGTGGGGAACAGGAGGCTCTTCTCGTCTTGCCTCACGCCGAGCAGCGCCGTCTGGGTCGCGCTGCGGGCGTCGTCGGCCGCCGAGGTGAGCGCGGGCGACGGCGCGGTGGGAGCGCAGCCGCTCAGCGCGACGGCCAGGACGAGCGCACCGGCGGCGAGACGGCTGCGCCCACGGTCACAGCGGCTTCCCACCGGTGACCGCCAGCACCGCCCCGGACGTGTAGGAAGCATCATCGGACGCGAGGTAGACGTATGCCCCGGCCAACTCGGCCGGCTGACCGGCGCGACCGAGCGGCGTGTCTTTTCCGAACGACTCGACCTTCTCGGCATCCCACCCGGTGGCCGGGATCAGCGGGGTCCAGATCGGGCCGGGCGCCACGGCGTTCACACGGATCCCCTTCGGGCCGAGTTCTTCGGCGAGCCCCTTCACGAAGGCGACCTGTGCGGCCTTGCTCATCGCATAGTCGATGAGCGTGGGGGACGGGTTGAACGCCTGGATCGAGGCGGTCACGATGATGGACGACCCCGCCTTCAGCTGCGGGACCGCTGCGCGGGCCGTGAACAGCAGACCGTAGAGGTTCGTGCGGAACACGCGGTCGACGCCGTCGGTGGGCAACGTCTCGATGCCATCCCGGTCCTTCTGATAGCCCGCGTTGAGCACGACGATGTCGAGCCTGCCGAACTCCTCCACGGTGCGATCCACGATCGCACCCGCGAACGCCTCGTCGCGCACGTCGCCGGGGAGGCTGATGCCTTGGCGCCCGGCGTCGCGGACGTACTCGAGGGTCTCGTCGGCGTCTTCCTGCTCCTCGGGGAGGTG
>Ga0180219_1002001_pt1 | contig 12511 bp, 7 predicted proteins | sample eDN3rd30CBELigMG_FD_151338 | JGI IMG/M metagenome (GOLD analysis project Ga0180219, IMG submission 151338) | Enriched Miracle-Growth compost microbial communities from Emeryville, California, USA - eDNA 3rd pass 30_C BE-Lig MG (version 2)... ...
GGCCTCCACCAGCGGATCGGGGTTCAGCCCGCGGTATATGTCGCGGATGGTCTGGAGCGCGCTGTCGATGCGGCTGAGGGCGTATTGCGCCGCCTTCTGGTCGCCCACATGGATGCCGCCCGCAAGATTGAGCCCCCAGACGTGGGCGGGATCGTTCTGCGTCGCATCGTCCTTGTCCTCGCTGTCGCTGGTGGAGTCCGAGAGCGTGTCCACGATCTTGGTGGGCTCCATGCCCAGGCCCTTCAGCGCATCATGCGTCCCGTCGCCGGCGATGATGTCGATCTGCGCGCCGCGTTCCGCCTGGATGGTCAGGGCGTCGCCCTTGTCGATGCTGAAGGAGGCGCGGGCGCTCATATAGAGGAACGACAGGCGGTTCACCTTCTCGGCCAGCGTCTTGAAAGTATCCTCGGCGTCGATGGTGACGCGGCGCTTGGGGCCGCCGTTGATGGCGACATAGAAATAGTCCCCCGGGCGCACCGAGGACTGGCTGACCACGGTGCGGCTCTCGTCCTGGCCGACGGTGCCGGTGGGCAGGCCCAGCCTGGAGAGCACGCTGTCGCCCTGCGTGTTCACGCTCACCGACGACGCCTCAGACAGGCCCTGGCCACCGCCGAACTGTCGGGTCCAGACCTGGGCGCCGGTGCCACCATCCACCTTGACGGCGAAGCCGTCGCGGCCGTTGATGGGCGTCTCGCCGTTGATGCCGGCATCGGTGCTGCCGACCACATAGACGTCACCGTCATTGATGGCCAGCGAGAAGGCGCGGTCGGTGCCGTCGCTGCCGATGAAGCTGGTATAGGCGGTGCTCCCGCTGCCGCCATTGTCGTCGATGCGCATGAGGAAGCCGTCGGTGCCGCCATGGTGGGCGGTGGCGGTGCTGCCGCCGCCGAAGCCGGCATTGTCGGTATAGCCCGAGACATAGATGGCGGAGCCGTCCACCGCCAGGTCGGTCACCGTGCCGGTGCCGAGCGTGCCGAGGTTGACGGCGAAGAGCTCGTTCGCAGGGTCGGCCGCATCCAGCTTGCGCAGGACGGCCTGGCCGTCCTCCTCGCTCAGCGCCAGGATGTTGCCGTCGTCGGCGACGGCGATGGAGACGGCCTTGTCGTTGCCGGCGGTGCCGTACTGGTGGGAATAGGCCACCTTGCCGGTGCTGCCGTCGATCTTCTGGATATAGGCGTCGCCGCCACCCTGGGCCGTGGCACTGGCGTCGATCAAGCCCTTCACATAGCCCGAGACATAGATGTCGCCATTGCCGTCGATCGCCAGGTCCAGTGCGCCGTCGGCGGCCGCCACCTGCACCTGCCGGGTGAAGATCTCCTCGCCGCCGGCGGAATATTTGGTGACGAAACTATCCTGGCTGTCGATCACCGCGCCGGGGCTCAGATTCTCGTCCGTCTGGCCGGCGATGACCACATTGCCGTCCGCGTCGGTGGCGATGGAATAGGCCTTGGTGTCGGAATCGCTGCCGAGAAGACGGGCCCACAGGAAATTCCCGGCCGAATCATATTTCGACACGTAGACGTCGTTGGAGCCTTGCGCGAACTGGCCGCCCATGTCGCCTTCCGCATTGCCCACCACATAGCTGTTGCCGAAGGCATCGGTGGCGACGGCGCGCGCTCCCGTGTTGGCCTTGTCGATGGCGGGCGGGGTGTAATCCTCGTCGTCCTTGTGCTCCTTGGCCTGCTGCGCGGCGAGCTGCGCGGCGCCGGGCGCCGTGGAGGTGATCTGGGTGCGCGAGCGGGCCGTGGGGGCGCTGGCGTCCAGGTCGCCCAGGCTGTAGAGGAAGCCTTCCGTCAGCCAGGCGCCGTCGGTGTGCTGCACCGTTCCGGCGATGGTCAGCGTGGGTTCGGACTGGGCCGCACCGAAGGTCACCTGCTCGCCCACGAAGCCGCGGACCTTGAGGGCATGGCGCGTGTTGCTCTGGTCCTCGATGGTGAGGCGGCTGCGGTAGCGCTGTACGGCCACGCCGTCTTCGTTCACGTCGGTCACCGCCGCGATCTGGTCGTTGGCCAGGTCGACGATCTTCTGCAGCGTGATGTCGCCGGAAATCTGCGACAGGTCCACGGTGAAGGTGTCGCTGGTCGTGCCCTTCCTAAGGGAGATGGTGAAGGTTTCGTCGCCATTGAGGCTGGTGAGGGGCGCGTCCTTCGCCCCGACCACCACGGTGCGGCCGACATAATCGTGGTTGATGCGGCCGGCGGTGGCGCGGCTGGTGATGTCGTCGGATTTCTCGCCGAACACGACGGTGGCGTCGCTGAATTCTGTGGCCTTCAGAAAGGCGCCGATCTCGGCGAGGCCGTCCTGGAACTGCGTGTTGAGGCTGCCGAGGATGCCGGAGGGCGTCTTGTCGTCGGCGGCGTATTCGGCCACGGTGCGCAGACGGCGCAGGGCTTCGTACATGCCGAAGAGGTTCCTGGTGTCCTCATCGTCGCCCGCCGCCTTCACATTCTCGGCGTCGAAATCGAAGAAGCTGGTGCGGCCTCTCAGCTCCGTCAGGCGGCCGGCGATGCCAGTGTCCTCCCGGCCCACCGACCAGGGGGTTTCGATCTCCTTCGAATCGTCGAACTGGGTGGAGATGCTGGCCGAGCCGATGGACGACGCCGCGCGCAGATTGATCTTCGCGGTGTAGTAGTTCATCAGCGATGTCGTATCGAACGATATCAGATCGACCATGGGTCCGCCGTTGCCCGGATTGCACAGTTCTCCGACTGTCAGTGTGCGGGGAAGGGGTGAATGGGGGGTTAATGCGGATGGCCCCGAAAAGGGCAATCACGAAAAAGGCCGGCCCCGAAGGGCCGGCCTCTCGTTGAGCCAGAGGCTCCAGGTATCAGATCCTGAAGCCCTGATGGTGGATCGGCAGCTGGCGGATACGTTCGCCGGTGGCCGCGAAGATGGCGTTGGTGATCGCCGGAGTGAGGGAGGCCACGCCGGGCTCGCCCATGCCGGTGGGCTCGAACTCCGAATCCAGGAAGACGATCTCCATCTCCGGCGTGCCCATGATGCGGCGCATCGGATATTGATGGAAATTGTTCTCCTGCATGGTGCCGTTCACCACGTTCACCTCGAGCATCATGGTGCTGATGAGGTCGACCACCGTGCCCTGCGCCTGGTTCTCGGCGCCGGACAGGTTGACGATGGGGCCGACGTCATATGCCGACCAGACCTTGTGCACCTTCACATGCTTATTGGCGTTCACGCTCACTTCGGCCACATGGGCGACATGGCCCTGATGGCTGTAGTAGAACGCGGCACCCAGGCCCGTGCCCTTGGGCACGGTGCGGCCCCATCCCGCCATGTCCGCCGCCTTCTTGATGACGTCGGCGGCACGGCGGGTGTGGAAGGAATGGCCGGCGTCGGGGCCGAGGGCGCGCGGGTCGCCCAGCAGTTCCAGCATGAATTCCACATGGTCGCGCCCGGCGGCGGTGGAAACCTCGTGCAGGAAGCTGTTCACCACCCAGCCGTAGGTGTTGTCGCCCGGAGCGCGCCACGGACCGGTGGGCGTCAGGCTCTTGAGGTTGGTCTGGGTGATGCGCGCATTGTCCAGCACGTTGGCCGGGTAATAGGACGGCTTGCGCGGCCCCTTCTGCGGCGGAGCGCCCGGAGGGCCGCCCGGTCCCACCTTGCCGGTGGGCGAGAAGGAAATGAAGTGATCGGTCCAGGCGAGCAGCTTGCCGTTCTCGTCCAGCGCCGCCTTGAAGGCGTTGAAGCCGCCCGGGCGGTAGAAGTCGTGCAGCGTGTCGTCCTCGCGGGTGCGCATGAGCTTCACGGGCTTCTTGATCCTGGCGGAGATGGCGGTGGATTCCACCACGAACTCGTTGGCCAGACGCCGGCCGAAACCGCCGCCGGCACGGATCATGTGCAGGGTCACCTTGCTGCGGTCGATGCCGAGCAGGGCCGCCGCGGCCGTGGCGCCCTGGTCGGGGAGCTGGGCGGGCGCCCAGATTTCCACCGTGCCGTCATCCTTCACCCAGGACGTGCAGTTGTTGGGCTCGAGCTGGGCATGGGTGACGAAGTTGAAGGTGTAGAAACTCTCCAGTGTTTTGGCGGCGTTGGAGAACGCCGGATCCGGATCGCCGGCCACGCCGGTCACCGTATCGCCTTCCTTGGCCTTGAGGACGTTCGCCTGCTTGACGAATTCGGTCCAGGTGTCGGTGTTCACCACGCCCGAAGCGTCCCACTCGACCTTGAGCTCCTTCTTGGCGGCCAGCACGGCGCCCGTGCTGTCGCCGATGATGGCCACGCCCGGCAGGTAGATGGCGCCGGCCGGGTTGAACGAGGCGAAGGCCCCCGGATCGCCGGCGCCTTCCATGATGATGGCGTCCTCGATGCCGGGCAGGGACTTGATATGGTCCAGATTGGCCGACTTCACCTTGGCGCCGATCTGCGGGGCCTGGGTGAGGTTGGCATAAACCATGCCGGGCACCACCGTATCGACGCCGAAGAGCGGCTGGCCGGTGACGAGGGCATGATTGTCCACGCCGGTGAGGCGCTTGCCCATGAGCGTCCATTCGGACCGCTCCTTCAGCTTCAGCGTTTCGGCGGCGGGCACCGGCACCTTGGCGGCGGCGGCGGCCATCTCGCCATAGGTGGCGGTCTTGTCGCCATGCGTCAGCAGGCTGTTGCCGGTCTTGATCTCGCCGGCGGGCACGCCCCATTCCTCGGCGGCGGCGGCCACCAGCATGGTGCGGGCGGTGGCGCCGGCCTGGCGCAGCGGCATCCAGTTCATCGGGATGGACAGCGAGCCGCCGGAGAACTGGCCGCCGAAGCGGGCGGCATCCAGCGGTGCCATTTCCACATGCACCGTGTTCCAGTCGGCATCCAGCTCCTCGGCCACGATCTGCGGCAGGGAGGTCTTCACGCCCTGGCCGATCTCCGGGTTCTTGGCATAGATGCGGATGGTGTTGTCGGGCCGGACCTGCACGAAAGCGTTCAACTGGGCGCCCTCGGCCACCTCGGCGTCGGCGGCCATGGCCTGGCCGATCATCCTGCCCTTGAGGGAGAAGGCCAGCACCAGCCCGCCGCCGGCGATGCCGGTCAGCTTCATGAAGCCGCGGCGGTCCACACCCTTTTGCCGGGGTGTTTCGTCGCTCACCGCGAGGAATCTGCTCAGAACCGGGTCGTTCCGCAGCATGTCATCATCATACTGTGTCATGCGTGCTCTCCCGTCTTCTCGACCGACGCCATCTTGGAGGCGGCGGTGTGGATGGCCTGGCGGATGCGCACATAGGTGCCGCAGCGGCAGAGATTGCCGGCCATGGCGGTGTCGATGTCCGCGTCCGTCGGATTGGGGTTGCGCCTGAGAAGGGCGGCGGCGCTCATGATCTGGCCGGCCTGGCAATAGCCGCACTGCGCCACGTCCAGGGCGATCCAGGCTTCCTGCAGCGGATGCAGGACGCCGTCGGCGCTGGCCAGGCCCTCGATGGTGGTGATGTCCTTGCCAACGGCGGCGGTCGCCAGTGTGGAGCAGGAGCGGACGGGCTGGCCATCCAGATGAACCGTGCAGGCGCCACAGAAGCCTATGCCGCACCCGAACTTGGTGCCGACCTTGCCGAGCTTGTCGCGCAGCACCCAGAGCAAGGGCATCGACGCGTCGGAATCGTCGACGACATGCTCCTCGCCATTGACTTTTAGAAGCATTGGAATCTCCGTGTTAGAATTTTGTAATTCTCGCCCAACTCCGCTGCTTTTGCAACCGGAGCCGGATCGTCTCCCATCATCCGCCGGTTCCGGTCTCTCGCCGGATTTCTTGGCCGCCGCGCGGCCGCGATGCCCCTGAATACTTTATTGTACCAGAAGGTATACAATCTATTCAACCGTGAAGGTAATGCGGCCCAGGCGTCTGTCAATGCGCCAGCCGTCCGCCGTCCTCAGATAGTCATCTTCGATGAAGCCTATAAATTTCTTGTGATCCGCCATCACGCCCAGCGCCGGGTTGGCGGCGCCGTTGTCGGCATCACCGGTGAAGAGGGTGAGGGTGGTGCGGCCCCTCGCATGATCGGCGTCGATCACCTCCACCAGCACGCTGGTGCACAGGTGGCAGGTCAGGCGGTTGGCCGGACGGGCCTTGAAGGCGGCACGGATGGCCTCGCGGCCGACCAGCGGATTGTCCGGGTCGGTGGGCCTGGCGAAGCTGGCGGTCTCGGTGAAGAGGTCGCAGAGCGCGTCCCACGCCTGCTCGTCGTTGAGCAGCATGGAGCGCAGCGCCAGGCTGGCGCAATCCTGCTCGATGGCCCGCCGCTCGGCGTCGTTCACTGGTGATGTCATGGTCATTCCCCCTGATGTCGATGGCCCCCTGATGTCGAAGGGCCGGATCATCGACTGATGGCAGCAAAGCGCCATCCGCGCAAGCGTGCGTCGTGCCGGCCCCTCAGGAGGCCCGGGCGCGGGACGGAGGCAGCTTTTCCTCCTCCACCCGGCGGGAGAGGTAGGTCAGCGTGTCGGTGGCGGATTGCGGACGACCGAACATGTAGCCCTGCACGTTCTGGCAGCCTTTCGAGCGGACCTGCGTGAAGGTTTTCTCATCCTCGATGCCTTCCGCCGTCAGTTGCAGGTCCAGCGTCTTGGCGAGCTGGATGATGGAATTGACGATGGCGGTATCCTCCTGGTCCACGCCGTAATCCTTCATGAAGGACCGGTCGATCTTGAGGCGGGAGACGGGCAGGCGGCGCAGCGCCACCAGCGAGGAATAACCGGTGCCGAAATCGTCGATGGCCAGCGACACGCCGATGGAGCGCAGCCGGCCCAGATTGGTGGCCGCCAGGTCCATGTTCTCGGTGAGGGCGTTTTCCGTCACCTCCAGCTCCAGGCATTGCGGGTCGAGCCCGGTCTTGCTCAGCACCGAGGCCACCTGCCTGTGCAGGTCGGGCGAACTCAGCTCCTTGCCCGAGAGGTTGACCGCCACCAGCCAGTCGCGGCCGAACTGTCGGTTCCAGCTCGAGAGGTGGAAGCAGGCTTCGCGCAGCATGTACTGGGTGATCTGGCTGATGAGCCCCAGCTCCTCGGCCAGCGGGATGAAGAGGGCGGGCGGCACGTCGCCGCGCTCCGGGTGGCGCCAGCGGGCCAGCGCCTCGAACCCCAGGAGCCGCCGGTCCTTGCTGCGGATGATGGGCTGGAAGAATATACGGATGGACTGGCTGCGGATGGCGGTCTGCAATTCGCGGCTCAGCTGTGCGCGGGCCTTGAAATCCTCGTTCATGCCGGTGGCATAGAAGCAGGGCCGGTCCGACTGCGCCTTGCGCGCCCGGTTGAGCGCCAGGTCGGCGTTGATCATCAGCGTTTCGGGGGACAGCCCGTCGGTGGGCGCCACGGCCACGCCGATGCTGGCCGAAAGGTCCAGCCGCACGCCGCCGAACTGCATGGGCTCGCGGATCACCACGGCCAGGGCCCGCACGTCCGACTGGATGCGCTCCATGTCGCCGTCGCTCTGCAGCAGGAGGCCGAATTCATCCGCCGCCAGGCGGGTCACCAGGCCACCGGTGCCGCAGGTCTTGCGCAGGCGGCTGCCGAGAAGCCGCAGCACCTCGTCGCCACCGGAAACGCCGACCGAGCTGTTCACGTCGGCGAAGCGGTTGATGTCGATGCGGCAGACCACCAGGCTCTCATTGTCGCCCGCCTGCAGGCGGGCGAGCCGGGTTTCCAGCTCCTCGCGGAACTTGCGCTGGTTGGGCAGGCCGGTCAGCATGTCGTAGTTGGCCACTTCGTTGGCGCGTTCCTCGGCCCGGAGGGTGCGCGTCACGTCGATGGCGACGCCGGCCACCCGGGTCACCGTGCCATCGGGACCGGGGATGCCGCGGCCGCGCATCTCCAGCCAGAATTCCTCGCCGTTGGGCCCCTTGATGCGATGGCGCACGGTATGCTCGACGTTCGGCTCCCGCAGGTTGTGGCGCCAGCCGGCGACGGCGCCGCTACGGTCGTCGGGGTGGATGTAGGCGGCCCAGTCCTCGAGGGTGATGGCCGTGTCCAGCGGCAGGCCCAGCTTGAGGCGCAGCGCCGGCGACATCTCCACCAGCCGGGTTTCGAGATCGGTGTTCCAGATGGCGCTGCCCGAGGCGGCGAGAGAATTCTCCATGAGCTGCACCGTGGCCAGGGCGGTGTGCCGTTCGCGGCTCACCGCCTGGCAGAAATGGCGCAGCAGGAAGAAGAGCACGAGGGACGTGCCCACCACGAACAGCCAGCCCTTGTTGGTCTGCAGGGCGCGGGTCGCCTCCAGCGTGTCGGCGAAGCCGAGCAGCCAGCGATCGGTCGTGGCGATCCAGCACAGGCTGATGACGGCATAGGTGCCGGCCACCAGAACCGCCAGATTGCCACGGAGGCGGCCGATCAGCGAACGCTGCTCCGTCATGGACGCGATTCTGTCCCGAGCCGGCTCGCCAGCTTGGCTCTGATCGGGGGTGAGTGACACGGGCAGCTTGTCCATAAGTTCAATAATCGATCACTAACTTGACACATGGTCATCCGCCGAACCGCCTTGCCGGACGGAGCCACGGTGTCTCTACTTCCTTACCCATCAGCGGATTGCATAGCATGGCGGGGGTTAACAAGATGTTCCCTCTCGTCCCCGGCCTCATGGCTTCGGACATCCTGCCAAACCCATTCGGGCAGCGGCGGCGGGCCGTTATCGGGCAAAGGCCCTTGCCAATGTTGCACAGCGGCCATGGCCCGGTGTAGCTTGGCGAAAAAATTGAATACAACCCGGAAGACCCGCAAAAAGCCTGAAAGGGGGGAGACCATGCATATCGTCTTGACGGGAGGGAACGGATTCATCGGCCGCATGCTCCTGCGGCGCATGAAGGACCATCCGGTTCTCGGCGATCCGTCCCACCGCATCACCCTCATCGGCCGGCGTTTCGAGACGGCGATCGACGATGCGCGGGTGCGCACCGTCATCGGCAACCTCACCGATGCCGAGGTGGTGGCCGAAGCCTTCGACCCGGCGCCCGATGTGGTCATCCACCTGGCGGCCCTGGGCAGCGCCGAATCCGAGACCGATTTCGATCTGGGGATGGAGGTGAATCTCTTCGGCACGCTGGGGCTCCTGGATGCGCTCCGCCACCGCGGCATCAAGGCGCGCTTCGTCTTCTCCAGCTCCATCGCCGTCTATGGCGGGCCGCTGCCCAGCCCGGTGACCGATGAGACGCCCGCCATGCCCGGCATCTCCTACGGCGCCGAGAAGCTGGCGGCGGAAGTGCTGCTGCGCGATTACACGCGGCGCGGCTGGGTGGAAGGCGTGGCGCTGCGGCTGTGCGGCATCCTCGCGCGGCCGGCCATGCGCACCACGGCGGGCTCGGCCTTCTGGAGCGATTTCCTGCGCACCATCGCCGAGGGCAGACCCTATGTGCTGCCGGTGTCCGCCGATGCCCGGCTGTGGGCCATGTCGTGGCAGACCTGCGTCGACAATCTCTTCCATGCCGCCCTGATGCCAAGAGGCCGGGCCGGCGAGCCCACCACCTACATGCTGCCGGCCCTGCATACCGGGGTGCGCGACATGCTGGAGGCCCTGGCCACGCTCTATGGCCCCCATGTGCACGATCTCGTCTCCTACGAGGTGAACGAGCGCACCCAGGGCATATACGGCGCCTACCCGCCGCTGGCTCTCGAGGCCGCCAGGGCGGACGGCTTCACGGGCGACGCCGATACGCTCAGCCTGGTGCGCCGTGCGCTTCAAGGCATTGTCCCACCCGCCGGCTGAGGCCGCTCCCCTCCCGCTTCCATTGCCCTTCAGAAAGACCGTCCGCCCATGCGTCAATATCGAAGACCTGAGGAAAGCCGCCCAGAAGCGCCTGCCGCGCATGATCTATGACTATGTCTATGGCGGCTCCTACGACGAGATCACCCTCAAGGCCAACGAGGCGGATTTCCGCAGCATCGGCATGAAGCAGAAGGTCATGGTCGACCTCTCGGAAGACAATTTCGAGCTGGAGCTTCTGGGCCAGAAGATGGCCTGGCCGCTGATGGTGGCGCCCATCGGCTTCATGGGGATGACCGCGCCCCGGGGCGAGGCCAAGGCCGCCAAAGCGGCGGCGCAGGCCGGCATTCCCTTCATCCAGAGCACCATGTCCATCTGCCCGCTGGAGGAGGTGGCGGCCTATGCCGGCGTGCCGCAATGGTTCCAGCTCTATGTCTTCCGCGACCGCTCCATCGTCAAGGGCATGCTGGAGCGCCTGCAGGCCGTGGGCTGCCCGGTGCTCGTCCTCACTGTCGACCTCACCGTCATGGGCAAGCGCGAGCGCGACGCCCGCTCCGGCTTCATCGTCGGCCACAAGTTGAGCGGGCGGAGCATGCTCGATATCGCCCTGCATCCGCGCTGGGCGCTGGACATGGGCCTGAACGGCCGGCCCATCGAATTCGGCAACCTCAAGGAACTGCCCGGCATCGGCAACGACATCATGTCGCAAGCCCATTTCGCCACGGCGCAGGCCGACCTCACGCTCTCCTGGAAGGACATCGCCTGGGTGAAGTCCATGTGGCCCGGCAAGCTGGTGCTGAAAGGCATCATGACGCCGGAAGACGCCCGCGAAGCCGCCAAGCTGGGGGCGGACGGCATCATCGTCTCCAACCATGGCGGCCGGCAACTGGACGGCGCCTCCTCCTCCATCATGGCCCTGAAGGAAATCGTGGATGCCGTGGGCGACGAGGTGGACGTCCTCTTCGACGGCGGCATCCGCCGCGGCTCCGACATCGCCAAGGCCATCGCGATAGGAGCGAAAGCCTGCCTCATCGGCCGCGCCATGGTCTGGGGCCTGGCCGCCGGCGGCGAAGCCGGCGCCGCCCAGGCCCTGCAAATGCTCCGCACCGAATTCCGCATGGCCACCGCCTTCATGGGCATGACGCGGTATGAGCAATTGCTGGGGAACCGGGATTGCCTGATATTGCGGGAGTGAAGGGGTAATGATCCCGCCCCCGTCATTCCGGGCGGGAATTGTGCGGGGTTAAGTATACTGTCCCCGGAATTGAATTGGAATTGCTGTCCCCGGAATTGCCCCGGAATTGCCCATCTAGTCGATAGATGCGGAGTTGGGGTTTTGCGGAAATGTCGCCAGATGGTGGTCCGCTAGTCAGTCTTGCGCATCCATTTCCCCAGCGGCCTGCCAAAGGTTCTGATAGGCAGCGGTTGACTTATCGCATTCTCCGGAAAGCTGCTCCACCGTCACCCCGAGACGTGCCGCTTCGACACCCCACATCCGTGTGACGAACGTATCACCACCAGGCAAGCCAGTAGTTTTCTGCAAATCGATCATGGAATCCATGACGCCACAGGCCCCGGCCATTTTGGCAATTACGAGTATTTGTCGGAACTGAAGATCGCCTTGCGCGGCGTTCGCCGGCCACAAAGGCAGTGTCAGGAGGGCGGTGACGGTCACCGCAGCAGTCTTTTTCATTCCGTGTCTCTCGCATAATTACGAAGTTAGGCCACTAGCTTATCGGCCGTATTTGAACAGCGCGTTAATGCGGAACCGCCGGCTCACCGAGCCCCCTTCAGCGCGGCTAGGTTAGCTCCCGAACACCCTGCTCCACACAGGGCCGCCGCGCTCAATTCCGGGGACACAATTCCGGGGACCGAATTCCGGGGAATTCCGGGGACGGGAATTCCGGGGACAGTATACATAATTAACCCGGGAATTCCGGGGACAGTATACATAATTAACCCGATTGAGAATTCCCTTGACTTTTCCGATATGTTCGCGTTATGTTCTGTGTTCCGGCGAGCGCGACGCCGGGAGAATGCCAGTGGTACGAGGCAATCCCTCCAGGCCACAACGGTCGGTGCGGGCGTCCCGGGGAAAGTCGGGTCCCGCAGACCAAAGCTGACATGCCAACGTTATAGGCCTGACCGTCGCTCCTAGCTGGACCCAGGCCGCGTGCCGGCATGCACAAAACCTCGACGTTTTGATCTCACCACCAATACCCAAATCGTCGAGTCCCGGGCACAAAGGGCGGCAACCCCGCACCGGCCGTAGTATCCTCATCTCCCAACACCCCCGCCAACACCCGGCGGGGCCTTCCCCATGCCCGCTCATATCCCCGAGCCGCCAATGCCCCCTCTCTTCGTCGCTCGCCGGCTTGACCGGCGAGTCCAGAGCCGTCGGCCCCTGGATTCGCCGGTCAAGCCGGCGAATGACGAGATGGAGAGGCGATTCATCTCTTTAACAGTGGATATTTTTGAGCATCTCCGGTGTGTCGATATCCGTTCCGATGCCGGGATCGGCTATTTCCACCAGCCGTATTTTTCCCTCGGCCTGTTCCAGAATAGGCCGGGCGCCCTGGTCGCCGGTCAGGTGCATGACTTCGGGGAAGAGCGCGCGGGATAGGAGCACCGGGTTGCCCCATTTGCCGTCGCGGGTGGGAACCGTGGCCAGATCGTCGGGCCGCTGACTTTTAATCAGTAGGTCGATCACGTCCGATGTCACCAGCGGCATGTCCCCCAGGCACACCACGGCGCCCAGCGCGTCCGGGTGTACGGCGTTGATGCCGGCTTTCAGCGAGGCGGAGAGGCCGTCGGCGAAATCTGGTG
>Ga0180219_1002007_pt1 | contig 12493 bp, 13 predicted proteins | sample eDN3rd30CBELigMG_FD_151338 | JGI IMG/M metagenome (GOLD analysis project Ga0180219, IMG submission 151338) | Enriched Miracle-Growth compost microbial communities from Emeryville, California, USA - eDNA 3rd pass 30_C BE-Lig MG (version 2)... ...
GGACCCGGAAAGCGGCATCCTCCCCACCACACTCCCGTGGGGACCGAGGTTGCCGGGACGGATGACACCGTTGCGGTCCATTGAGGAGAGTGTGTGACGTCATGTCCGATGTTCTGATCGAACGCCCCGAGCTCGACGGTCTGGGGGTGTACGAATTCGGCTGGCACGATGACGACATCGCCGGTGCCAGTGCGAAGCGAGGGCTCACCGAAGCCGTCGTCCGCGACATCTCCCGGATGAAGAACGAACCGGAGTGGATGCTGAAGGCCCGCCTCAAGGGCCTGGCGCTGTTCCAGCGCAAACCGATGCCGACGTGGGGCGCGGATCTCAGCGAGATCGACTTCGACAACATCAAGTACTTCGTGCGCTCCACCGAGAAGCAGGCGGAGAGCTGGGAAGAGCTCCCGGAGGACATCCGCAACACCTACGAGCGTCTGGGCATCCCCGAGGCCGAGCGCCAGCGCCTGGTCGCGGGCGTGGCGGCTCAGTACGAGTCGGAGGTCGTCTACCACCAGATCCGTGAGGACCTCGAGGCCCAGGGCGTCATCTTCATGGACACCGACACGGCCCTGCGCGAGCACCCGGAGTTCTTCGAGGAGTACTTCGGCACGATCATCCCGGCCGGCGACAACAAGTTCGCCGCGCTGAACACCGCCGTGTGGTCGGGCGGCTCGTTCGTGTACGTCCCCAAGGGCGTGCACGTCGAGATCCCGCTGCAGGCCTACTTCCGGATCAACACCGAGAACATGGGCCAGTTCGAGCGGACGCTGATCATCGCCGACGAAGACTCGTACGTGCACTACATCGAGGGCTGCACCGCCCCGATCTACAAGTCCGACTCGCTGCACTCGGCCGTCGTCGAGATCGTCGTGAAGAAGAACGCCCGCGTGCGGTATACGACGATCCAGAACTGGTCGAACAACGTGTACAACCTCGTCACCAAGCGCGCCATCGCGCACGAGGGCGCGACCATGGAGTGGGTCGACGGCAACATCGGCTCCAAGGTGACCATGAAGTACCCGTCGATCTTCCTGGCCGGCGAGCACGCCAAGGGCGAGACGCTGTCGGTGGCCTTCGCGGGTCCCGGTCAGCACCAGGACGCCGGCGCGAAGATGATCCACCTCGCGCCCTACACGCAGTCGTCGATCATCTCGAAGTCGATCGCCCGCGGCGGCGGTCGCTCCGGGTACCGCGGCGAGGTGCGGGTGGAGCCGAACGCCCACCACTCCGCCAACACCGTGCGCTGCGATGCGCTGCTGGTCGACACCATCTCGCGCTCCGACACGTACCCGGCCATCGACATCCGCGTCGACGACGTCGAGCTCGGCCACGAGGCCACCGTGTCGAAGGTGAGCGCCGAGCAGCTCTTCTACCTGCAGTCCCGCGGCGTGCCCGAGGACGAGGCGATGGCGATGATCGTGCGCGGCTTCATCGAGCCGATCGCGCGCGAGCTGCCGATGGAATACGCACTGGAACTGAACAAGCTCATCGAGATGGGCATGGAAGGATCGGTCGGCTAGATGGCGGCCACGACGACAGCGTCCGAGCAGGCACCCGCCGCTCGGACGGAGGAGAACCACGCACACGTCGACCCGGCGGCACGCCTGACCGGCTACGACGTGCCCGTCCAGACCCGGTCCGAGCGGCTGCGGTCGTACGACCCCGCCGACTTCGCCACCCCGACCGGGCGCGAGGTCAACTGGAAGCACACGCCGATGAACCGCATCGGTGCCCTGCTCGACGCGACCGCCGGCGACGCCGACGCCGTGTCGGTGACCGTGACCGGTGCGCCGGTGGGCACGCTCGCGATCGGCGAGGCGCCCCGCGGCACCGCCTTCGAGCCGGAGGACCTGCCGTCCGCGATCGCGTGGGCCGCGGCATCCGATGCCCGTCACGTCATTCTGGACGGCGAGCCGGCCGAGCCCGTCGTGATCGAGGTCGCCGGCCGCGGCGGCGTCGCGCACGAGCACCTCGTGATCGAGGCGCGCCCCAACGCGCAGGCGACGGTCGTGCTGCGCCACAGCGGCAGCGTCACGCTCGCCGAGAACGTCGAGATCATCGTCGGCGAGGGCGCGCACCTCAAGGTCGTCACCGTGCAGGAGTGGCAGGACGACGCGATCCACCTGTCGGCGCACCAGGCGCTGGTGGGGAAGGATGCCACGCTCCGCCACTTCATCGTCAGCTTCGGCGGCGACGTGGTCCGGGTGAACCCCAACGTGCGGCTGGCGGGCAACGGCTCGCACGCCGACGTGTACGGCATCGGCTTCTGCGACGCCGGGCAGCACCTCGAGAACCAGGTGTACGTCTTCCACGAGGGCGCCTCGACCAGCGCCGACGTGCTGTACAAGAGCGCACTGCAGGGCGAGCAGGCGCACACCGTGTGGATCGGCGACGTGCTGATCGGTCCCGACGCCGTCGGCACCGACTCGTACGAGGCCAACCGCAACCTCGTGCTCACCGAGGGCGCGCACGCCGACTCGATCCCGAACCTCGAGATCGAGATCGGCGACATCGTCGGCGCCGGCCACGCGAGCGCGACCGGTCGCTTCGACGACGAGCAGCTGTTCTACCTGCAGGCCCGCGGCATCGACGAGGCCGAGGCCCGCCGACTCGTGGTCCTCGGGTTCCTCAGCGAGCTCGTGCAGCGCATCGGCATCCCCGCGCTCGAGTCCGAGCTCATCGCCGACATCGAGCGCGAGCTCGGTGAGGAGACGGAGGCATGACCGTCGCCCGCGCGTGCGGCGTCAGCGAGCTCGAGCAGGACGCGCCGCTGAAGGTGGACCTGGAGGGCCACCCGATCTGCATCGTCAAGGACTCGGCCGGCGAGGTGTTCGCGATCGGCGACACCTGCACGCACGGCAACATCTCCCTGTCCGAGGGGTTCGTGGAAGACGACACCGTCGAGTGCTGGGCCCACGGCTCACGCTTCTCGCTGCGCACCGGCCAGCCCCTCAACCTCCCCGCGTATGAGCCCGTTCCGGTCTACGCCGTCACGATCGACGGCGACGACGTGCTCATCGACCCCAACGTCACTGTTCCCACTTCCGAGAAGGAAAACTGAATGTCTGTCCTCGAGATCCGCGACCTGCACGTCACCGTGGAGACGGATGCGGGGGTCACCCCCATCCTCAACGGCGTGACGCTGACCATCCGCACCGGTGAGACGCACGCCATCATGGGCCCCAACGGCTCGGGCAAGTCGACCCTCGCCTACACGATCGCCGGCCACCCCAAGTACACCGTCACGAGCGGCACGATCACGCTCGACGGCGAGGACGTGCTGTCGATGACCGTCGACGAGCGCGCCCGCGCGGGGCTCTTCCTGGCGATGCAGTACCCGGTGGAGATCCCCGGCGTGACCGTCACGAACTTCCTGCGCACCGCGAAGACCGCGATCGACGGCGAGGCGCCCGCCGTCCGCACGTGGATGAAGGACGTCAAGCAGGCCATGAAGAACCTGCGCATGGACGCCAAGTTCGCGCAGCGCAACGTCAACGAGGGCTTCTCCGGCGGTGAGAAGAAGCGCCACGAGATCCTCCAGCTCGAGATGCTCAAGCCGAAGATCGCGATCCTCGACGAGACCGACTCGGGCCTCGACGTCGACGCGCTGAAGATCGTGTCGGAGGGCGTGAACCGCGCCAAGGACGCCACGAACCTCGGTGTGCTGCTGATCACGCACTACACGCGGATCCTGCGCTACATCCACCCCGACTTCGTGCACGTGCTCGTCAAGGGCCGTGTCGCCGAAGAGGGCGGCCCCGAGCTCGCCGACCGCCTCGAGGAGGAGGGCTACGACCGCTACCTCGAGGGCGAGCCCGAGCCCGAAGCGTCGATCGACGCGTAGACTCGAGCCATGGCAGCGACGCTGACACCCGAGAAGTATGACGACGTCATCGAAGCGCTGAAAGACGTGATGGACCCCGAGCTGGGGGTCAATGTCGTCGATCTGGGGCTCATCTACGACCTCGCATGGGATGACGAGAACGATGCTCTCGTCATCCACATGACGCTGACCTCGGCGGGCTGCCCGCTCACCGACGTCCTCGAGGAGCAGACGGCCCAGGCGCTGGACGACGTCGTGGAGCGGTTCCGCATCAACTGGGTGTGGATGCCGCCGTGGGGCCCCGAGAAGATCACCGATGACGGGCGCGACATGATGCGCGCGCTCGGCTTCGCCATCTGACACCGTGTGACGGCGGGTGGATGACCCACCCGCCGTGCCGGTTAGGCTCGAGGGGTGACCGTGACACCGCTCGAAGCCCTGCCCGTCGAACGACTCCGTGAGCGTTCGAGCACGAAGTGGCGGACGTACCCCGACGACGTGCTGCCGCTGTTCGTGGCGGAGACGGATTTCCCGCTCGCGCCCGGCATCACGAAGCGGCTGGCGACGGCGGTCGAGCTCGGCGACACCGGCTACACCCCGCCGGACCCGGGCATCCGCGGCGCGTTCGCGGCCTTCGCGCAGCGCCGCTTCGGGTGGGATGTGCTGCCCGCGCGGGTGCGCTCGACGTGCGACGTGATGATGGGCGTCACCGAGATCCTGCGCGCGATCATCGAGCCCGGCGACCGCGTGGTGGTCACCCCGCCGGTGTACCCGCCGTTCTATGACAGCGTGCCCGAGGCCGGCGGCGTGGTCGAGCGGGTTCCGCTCAGCCGCACCGCGACCGGGTGGGAGCTCGACCTTGCCGGCGTCGATGCGGCCCTCGCCGACGGGGCGCGGGTCGTGCTGCTGTGCAACCCGCACAACCCCACCGGCACCGTGCACACGCGGGAGAGCCTGGCGGGCCTCGCCGAGATCGTGGAGCGCCACGGCGCCTTCGTCGTCAGCGACGAGATCCACGCCCCGCTCACGCATGCGCCCGCCGTCTTCACGCCGTTCCTGGCGGCCTCGGCGGCCGCGGCGCGCGTCGGGTATGCGGTGACCAGCGCGAGCAAGGCGTTCAACCTCGCCGGGCTCAAGTGCGCGCTCATGGTGACGGCCTCGCCCGAAACGCAGCGGGTTGTGGATGCGCTGCCCGATGAGGTCGAGTGGCGTACCGGCCTGTTCGGAGCGATGGCGGGTGTCGTCGCCTTCGACGAGTCCAGCGACGAGTGGCTCGCGTCTCTGCTTGCGGCGCTCGATCGCAACCGCCGGCTGTTGGCCGACCTGCTCGCCAAGCACGTGCCGGGTGCGCGCTATGTCATGCCCGAGGCGGGGTATCTCGCCTGGGTCGACCTGTCGGACCTCGGCTGGGGCGACAACCCCGCCCGCAAGATCCTGCGCGATGCGAAGGTCGCGCTGCATTTCGGCCCGAAGTTCGGCGCCGAGGGCGCTGGTCACGTGCGTTTCAACATCGGCTGCTCGCCCGAGGTTCTCACCGAGGCCGTGCGGCGCATCGGCGCGCTCGTCGGCTGAAGGTCACATCTCCGGGCGGCCGAGCCGCCAGTAGCCCATGAACGCCACGGCGCGGCGGTCGACGCCGTGCTCGGCGACCAGGTGCCGGCGCAGCTGCTTGATGGCGCCCGCCTCACCCGCGAGCCATGCGTACAACGGCGCGCTCTTCAGCGCCGCACCGCCCTTCGCCGTGCGGGGGACCTCCCACAGCAGGCTGCTGTCGATGTCGACCTCTTCGACCTCGGCACCGCGGCCGGCGGGCACGAGGGCGGACGCGGCATCCTTCGCCTGCGGCACCAGGTGCGCGTGCCGCTCGTCGCCACGGGCGGCGACGCGGTAGTCGAAGCCGGGATGCCGCGGAAGGTAGGCGACGTCATCGGCGTGCGGCACCTCGAGCACCACGGTGCCGCGCGCGTCGGCCGGCAGCTGCTCGAGGATGACCGCGATCGCCGGCGCCGCGGTCTCGTCACCGGCGAGGAGATAGGCCGCGGTCTGCGCAGGGGGCACGAAGTCGATGCCGAAGCTGACACCCTCGTGCGGCTTGACCGGCGCCAGCAGCAGCACCTCGTCGCCGACGGCCGCGTTCGCGATCCAGGCCGACGCAGGTCCGGTGACCTCGTGCGCGACCATGTCGACATCCACCTCACGGGCGTCGTTGCGCACCGCGCGGGTCGTGTAGGTGCGGAACGGGGGCCGGGCCGCGGCATCCATCGTCCGCCAGTGGTCGTACCAGTCGGCACCTGTCGGCATGTCGTCCAGGGTCGCCGTCGCGCTCGGGAAGACCACCTTGATGCGCTGGTCATAGCCGGGGTCGGCGTAGTCGGCGAGGTCGTCGCCCGTGAACGTGAAGCGGCGGAAGCTCGGCGTCACATCGGTGACGGCGGCGACGCGGGCGCGGAAGAAGCGGTTGTCGGTCACAGGGCGGCTCCGGAGGTGGCGGCGGGGGCGGCCACGTGGTGGCGGCCGCGGGGGAGGACGATGGGGGCGCCCGAGACCGGGTCGTCGATCACGAGGCTGTCGAGGTCGAAGACCTCGCGGATGAGGTCGGCGCTCATGATGTCACCCGGGGCGCCCGCCGCGATGATGCGGCCGTCGCGCAGGGCGAACAGGTGGTCGGCGTAGCGCGCGGCGAGGTTCATGTCGTGCAGGACCATGACGATCGTGGTGCCTCGCTCGCGGTTGAGATCGGTGAGCAGGTCGAGCACCTCGACCTGGTGCGCGACGTCGAGGAAGGTGGTCGGCTCGTCCAGCAGCAGGATGTCGGTCTGCTGGGCGAGCGCCATCGCGATCCACACGCGCTGGCGCTGGCCGCCCGACAGCTCGTCGATGCTGCGGTCGGCGAGATCGGCGATCCGCGTGGTCTCCAGCGCCTGGGCCACGATCTCGTCGTCGTGCGCGCTCCACCGGGCCAGCATGCTCTGGTGCGGCTGCCGGCCGCGGCCGACGAGATCGGCCACGACGATGCCCTCCGGCGCGACCGGGCTCTGCGGCAGCAGCCCGAGCGTGCGGGCGATCTGCTTGGTGTGCAGCTTCGGCAGCGCCACGCCGTCGAGCAGCACCTCGCCGGTGCGGGGCTTGAGCAGTCGCGCGAGCGCGCGCAGCAGCGTCGACTTGCCACAGCCGTTGGCGCCGATGATCGCGGTGATGGCGCCGGCGGGCACCTCGAGGTCGAGGCCGTCGACGATCGTGCGCTCGCCGTAGGCGAGGGAGAGGGATGCTGCGGACAGGGTGTGCGACACGGTCACAGTGATGCCCCCGAGCGGTTGAGACGGATGAGGAGGAAGATCAGGAACGGTGCGCCGAGCACCCCGGTGATCACGCCCACCGGATAGCGGTGGTCGAAGGCGAACTGCCCCACGAGGTCGGCGATCAGCACGAGCAGGGCGCCGACGAGGCCCGATGCGGGCAGCAGCGAGGTCGACGGGCCCACCAGACGCGCAGCGATGGGGCCCGACATGAACGCGACGAAAGCGATCGGGCCTGCCGCCGACGTCGCGAAGGCCAGCAGGGCGACGGCCGCGACCAGCGCGATGATGCGCGTGGCCTGCGTGTGCACGCCCAGACCCGTGGCGGTGTCGTCGCCGAGGCGGAGCGTCGACAGGGTCCGCGACTGCGAGAGCAGCGCCGGCACGAGCACCGCGGAGGCGACGGCCAGGGGCAGGATCGCGGGCCAGGCGGCCGCGTTGAGGCTGCCGGTCAGCCACCGCATGGCCGCCTGCAGGTCCCACGAGGCCGCCTTCGACAGCGCGTACGTGATGACGCTGTCGAGCATCGCGGCCACGCCGATGCCGATGAGGATGAGGCGGGTGCCGGCGAAACCGCCGCGGTACGCGAGCAGATAGATGCCCGCGGCGGTCACGAGGGCTCCGGCGAGGGCCAGGAGCGACACGGAGACGCTGTCGAGGCCCAGCAGCACGATGCCGACGACCGCCGCGGCGCTGGCGCCCGAGCTGATGCCGATGACGTCGGGGGAGGCCAGCGGATTGCGCAGCATCGTCTGGAACGTCACGCCGGCCGCACCGAACGCGAAGCCGGCGAGGACCGCGAGCGTCGCGCGGGGGAGTCGCAGGTCGCCGACGGTGAACGAGGCGCCCGGCACGGTCTCGCCGATCAGCACCCGCCACACCTCGCCGGGCGTGTAGAAGGTGTCGCCGATCATGAGGCTGATGGCGAACACGGCGACCACCGCCACGGCCAGGCTCGCGACGACGATGCCGCGGCGGCGCCGACGACGACGGCGGCCGGCGACGAGCGCGCGGACGGTCGTGGCATCCGGTGCCACCACTGCGGCGCTCACAGCTCGCGCACCTTCTGGCGACGGACGATCCAGATGAAGAACGGCGCGCCGATCAGCGCGGTGACGATGCCCACGTCGAGCTCGCTGGGGCGGGCCACGAGGCGCCCGACGACGTCGGCGGCGACGAGGAGGCCGGCACCCGCGATCGCGGAGAACGGCAGCAGCCAGCGGTGGTCGCTGCCCACCAGGAGACGGCACAGGTGGGGGATGACGAGGCCGACGAAGCCGATGGGGCCTGCGACGGCCGTCGCGGCGCCGCAGAGGATGACGGCGCCCGCCGCCGAGATCAGTCGGGTGCGGGTCACGTGGGCGCCGAGCCCCGCGGCGAGGTCGTCGCCGAGCGCCAGTGCGTTCATGCCTCGTGCGCTGAAGAAGCAGATGATCGCGCCGACGGCCAGGGCGGGCGCGACGAGCCCGATGCGGTCCCAGGTCGCGCCGCCGACACCGCCGATCTGCCAGAACCGGAAGCTCTCCATGGCGTCGGCGCGGGGCAGCAGCACCGCCTGCACCAGCGAGGCGAAGGCGGCGGATGTCGCAGCCCCTGCGAGCGTGAGCTTGAGCGGGGTCGCGCCGCCGGACCCGAGCGATCCCACCGCGTACACGAACACGGCGGCGACCGCCGAACCGATGACGGCGGCGGCCATGAGCGCACCGGGCGTGGACGCCCCGATCAGGACGATGGTGACGACCACCGCGAGCGCCGCCCCGCCCGAGACGCCCAGGATGCCGGGATCGGCGAGCGGGTTGCGGGTGATGGCCTGCATCGAGGCCCCCGACAGGGCCAGCGCCGCTCCCACGAGCACGGCCAAGGCCGTGCGCGGCAGGCGCGCGACGACGGCGGCCTGGCCGACGGTGTCGGTGTGCCCGCCGAGCGCGGCGATCACATCGGCGAGTGGCACGAAGCGCACGCCGAGCGCGACGGAGGCCACGCACAGCGCCGCCAGCGCGCACACGGCGACCACGAGCCAGCCGGTGCGCGCGGTGCGACTGCGCCGCCGGGCGACGGCGAGCGTCGCGGGGCGGGCGGTCGCGGTGGCGGTCATCTGTCCGAAACCCGTGTCGAGATCAGCCGAGGGTCTTCGCGAGCAGCGCGAAGTAGTCGTGGATGCCCCAGCCGATCGACAGCGGCGACGGGTTCGCGGACGCTGCCAGCGGCGTGTCGTTCTGCAGCACGGCGATGTGGCCGGCCTTGATGGCGGGGATCTTCGAGAGCAGCGGGTCGGCCTGCAGGCTCTTGATCATGGCGTCGGCGTCGTCGCCGTAGGTGACGAACAGGTCGACATCGTCGAACCGGTCGGCCTGCTCCGATGAGACCGTGACGTAGAACTCGTCCGTCTTGGCGGACTCCTCCTTCACGATCTGCGGCTCGGGCATGCCCAGGCTCAGCAGGAAGCCGGGACGGGTGTCGTGGTCGGTGTAGAAGCCGATCTTGCTGTAGTCGGCCGGGTCGATGTACGAGAAGAGGACCTTCGCGTCCTTGAGCTTCGGGAAATCGGCCAGCGCATCGTCGACCTGCCCGTGCAGCTGGTCGATGAGCGCGTCGCCCTCCTTCTCGAGGCCGATCGCCTTCGCGTCCAGGCGGATCATGTCCTCGTACGAGGTGCCCCATGCGGTGTCGGGGTAGGCCACGACCGGCGCGATCTTCGACAGCGTGTCGTAGTCGCTCTGCGTGAGGCCGGAGTAGGCGGCCAGGATCACGTCGGGCTTCGTGTCGGCGACGGCCTCGAAGTCGATGCCGTCGGTCTCGTCGTAGAGCGCCGGGGTCTCGCCGCCGAGCTCGGCGATCTTGTCCTCGGCCCAGGGCAGGATGCCGTCGTGGTCGTCGTCTCCCCAGGTGACCTTCGCCATGCCCACCGGCACGACGCCGAGGGCCAGCGGCACTTCACCGTTGCCCCACGCGACCGTCGCGACGCGGGTGGGCTTGGAGTCGATGGTCGTGGTGCCGTAGACGTGGTCGATCGTCACGGGGAAGCCGTCGGAAGCCGCAGCCTGTGAGGCGTCGTCGGTCGACGCGGCGGAGCCGCCCGCACAGCCGGCGAGGGCCAGCGAGGAGGCGGCGACCACGGCGAGCGCGGCAAGGGAGAGGGCACGGCGAACGGGCACGGAGGGGCTCCTTCAGAGGGGGAGGGAAGGTTGGTAAGGCTAGCCTAACAGCCCCGCGCGCCGTGTGTCAGGACGCCGGCGTCGCGAGCCCCGCGTCGTACGCGAAGATGACGGCCTGCACCCGGTCGCGCGCGCCGATCTTCGCGAGCAGCTTGCCCACGTGCGTCTTGACGGTCTGCTCGGCGATGAACAGCTCCGCCGCGATCTCGGCGTTCGAGATCGACGGGATGACGGCGGAGGTGATCATGCCGGCCGCCGTGCCGAGAACGACGTACGCGATCGTCCGGGCGTCGCGCGGGATGCGCGGCAGGGCGAGCCCGAGGATGCGCATGCGCCTCATCCTGCCATCTCGGCCGACGTCGCGGGGTCGACCGCGGCGGCACGGCGCCGGCGGCGCGCGGTGGCGATGCGGTCGACGGCGATGCCCGCGGCGACGGCCACGGCGACCCCGATGACGGCGGCCAGCAGTGGCTGCTCGCCGAGCCAGCTGCCCGCCAGCACGCCGATGACCGCACCGTAGACCGCCCAGAGCACCGCCCCCAGGATGCTGATGGGCAGGAACCGGCGCCACGGGTACCCGAGGGCGCCGGCGCTCATGTCGACGGCGACCCGGCCCACCGGCACATAGCGCGCGCCGATGATGAGGGCCGCGCCGCCGCGGGTGAGCGCCCGGCGGGCGCGCGCGAACGCGGCGGCGACCCGTGGACGGCGCATCCACGCGAAGCGGGTCGTGCCCGCGACCCTGCCCAGCGCATAGGCGAGGTTGTCGCCGAGGACGGCACCCGCGGCGGCGGCCAGGCACAGCAGCGGCACGCCGACGAGGGACCCGGATGCCGCTGCCGCCGCCGCGGCGGCGACCAGGACCGTCTCGCTCGGCACCGGCGGGAAGACGGCGTCGACCGCGGCCACGACGAACATGACGAGCAGCACCCACGGGGAGGCGGCCGCGGCGAGGATGAAGGCGTTGATCAGGTCCACTCCGGAACCATAGGAAGCCGGTGCTGCCCGCGGCATCCCTCTCAGGTATCGACCTCGTCATACCTCGGAGGGGTCTTTGCGGTGGGCCTCGTATACTGGGAGGCTGGCCCTTCGGCCGATTTCCCCCATTCCTCCGAGTGAACGGATGTGACCTGTGCTTGCCGTGCACGACCTCGAGATCCGCGTGGGCGCGCGCACCCTCATGTCGGACGTGTCGTTCCGTGTCGCCGCGGGTGACAAGATCGGCCTGGTCGGGCGCAACGGCGCCGGCAAGACGACCCTGACCAAGGTGCTGGCCGGCGACCTGCTGCCCGCCGACGGCCGCGTCGACCGCTCGGGCGAGCTGGGGTACCTGCCCCAGGATCCGCGCTCGGGGGACCCTGACATGCTCGCGCGCACGCGCATCCTCGACGCGCGCGGACTCGGCTCGCTGCAGCTGGGCATGCGTGAGGCGTCGGAGGCCATGGCGTCCGACGATGTGGATGCCGCGGCCCGCGCCATGCGCAAGTATGCGAACCTCACCGAGCGCTTCGAGGCACTCGGCGGCTATGCGGCCGAGGCGGAGGCGGCATCCATCGCCCACAACCTGTCTCTTCCCGACCGGATCCTCGATCAGCCGCTCCGCACGCTCTCCGGCGGTCAGCGCCGGCGCATCGAGCTGGCGCGCATCCTGTTCTCCGATGCCGAGACGATGATCCTCGACGAGCCGACGAACCACCTCGATGCGGACAGCGTCGTGTGGCTGCGCGAGTTCCTCAAGGGGTACAAGGGCGGCCTCATCGTGATCAGCCACGACGTGGAGCTGGTCGGTGAGACCGTGAACCGCGTGTTCTATCTCGACGCGAACCGTCAGGTCATCGACATCTACAACATGAACTGGCGTAATTACCAGCGCCAGCGCGTGGCGGATGAGGAGCGCCGCAAGAAGGAGCGCGCCAACGCCGAGAAGAAGGCGACCGCGCTGCAGCAGCAGGCCGCGAAGTTCGGTGCGAAGGCGACGAAGGCCGCCGCCGCGCACCAGATGATCGCGCGCGCCGAGAAGCTGCTCTCCGGGCTCGAAGAGGTGCGGGCCGTCGACCGGGTGGCCAAGCTGCGCTTCCCGAAGCCCGCGCCCTGCGGCAAGACGCCGCTCATGGCGTCGGGGCTGTCGAAGTCGTACGGGTCGCTGGAGATCTTCACCGATGTGGACCTCGCGATCGACCGCGGCTCACGCGTGGTGGTGCTGGGGCTGAACGGTGCCG
>Ga0180219_1002008_pt1 | contig 12488 bp, 9 predicted proteins | sample eDN3rd30CBELigMG_FD_151338 | JGI IMG/M metagenome (GOLD analysis project Ga0180219, IMG submission 151338) | Enriched Miracle-Growth compost microbial communities from Emeryville, California, USA - eDNA 3rd pass 30_C BE-Lig MG (version 2)... ...
CGGGGCCTCCATGTACGCGAGCACATGCTCACGCTTCTGCTGCGTCGAGAACGACCTCGACACAACCGTCGCAACTGTCATCGCGAACCTCCTCAAGAATGGTTCACAAACAGACTGCCACCCAGGGCGAACGTCAAACCGCCGGAGGTTTGACGTTCGTGGGACAAACTCATGTGAATTCGGCGGGGTGAAGGGGCGGATGAGGGGATGCCCCGGCCGGCGCGCGCGCGAAGGGGCCGGGGCCTGCGAGGGCCCCGACCCCGGAATGCGTGAATGCCCTACTTGCGCACCGTGATGCGTGCGGTCTTCGCGACCCCGGTCTGAGCGCCCTCGACCGTGACCTTCACGACCTGCTGGCGGCCCGACGGCACCGGCGCCGTGAACGTCGCCGTGACCGCACCGTCGATCACGTCGACCCGCTGCGTCTCGTCGCCGAACGTGACGGTCGCCTGCCGGTCGCCGGCGAACCCGTCGCCGCGCACGGTGACCTTGCGGCCCGGCGTGGCATAGCCCGACGAGACCGAGGCCTTCTTGCTCAGCTTGGCCGCATCGGTCGACAGCCCGAGCGTGCGGCTGATCGTCCCGAACGTGTCGGTCTGGTCGGTGAGCCCCACGACGTTCGCCGCGCCCGGGCCGTACCCGGCGATGCGCAGCTGCGTTCCGGTGTGCTGCTGTGAGCCTCCCGCCGCGGCGGTGCCGTACGAGATCTTCATCACGGTGCCGTCGGCGGTGTTGACCGCGGTCGACAGCGAGGTGGGCGGCGTCGAGTCGACGATCTGGCTGGAGTGCGCGTGGTCGGCGGTCACCAGCACGAGGGTGTTCTTGTCCTTCTTGGCGAACGCGAGGGCGACCTGCACGGCCTCGTCGAGGTCGAGCGTCTCGCCGATCTGTCCGCACGCGTCGGCGGCGTGGTCGCGCTTGTCGATCGAGGCGCCCTCGATCTGCAGGAAGAAGCCCTTGCCGCCGTTCTTCGACCCCGCAGACAGCAGGTCGATGGCCTTGTCGGTCAGCGACGCGAGCGACAGCGAGCTCGGCAGCCGGTCGGCCGACTCCCGGCACGTCACCGGGGTGTCGGCGCCGCCCACAGTCGCGGTGGTCGCCTCGTAGCGCGTCGGGAAGTTGCCGTCGGTGAACAGGCCGAGCAGCGGCTGCGACTGGTTCGCCTTCTTCACCGAGGCCAGGCCCGCGGCATCCGTCACCACCTGGTATCCGCGCGCGGTCGCCTGCTGCAGCAGGGTCGAACCCTTCCATTGGCCGGCCGCCGCTCGCTGGCCGAACGACGCGAGCCCGCCGCCGAGCACCACGTCGGCGCGGGTGTCGAGCAGCTGCTCGGAGATCGACCCGAGCCCGCCGGCGGCCAGTGCGTCGTCGCCGCACGACGAGCTGTCGGGTCCGTAGCACGAGCGCTGGTCGACGTGCGCGACCTGCACGGCCGGCGTCGCGTCCTGGATCTCGGCGGTCGACACGTCGCCGGTGCGGAAGCCGTTGGCCTTCGCCAGCTCGAGCAGCGTCGGCAGCGGGTTGCCGTCGACGTCGACCGAGATAGCGCCGTCGTAGGTCTTCGTGCCGGTCGCCCAGCCCGTGCCGCTGGCGGCCGAGTCGGTCACATAGTCGGGTTTGCCCTTGTCTGCCCCGTCCTTGTAGACCGAGTAGGTCGTGTACGAGCCGGTCAGCGGCAACGCGTCGATGCCGGGCAGCTCGCCCGCTGCGCCGTACGCGTAGTTGCGTGCGATCGTGATCTCGCTGTCGCCCATGCCGTCGCCGACCAGGAGGATGACGTTCTTGGCCTTGCCGCCGACGATCGCCTGGCGGACGTCCTTCGTCTTGTCGGCCGAGACCCGATGCGAGGCGGGCGTGAAGGCGCTCGAGCCCGACGCCGCGCCGGCGCCGACCGCGAGCAGGGTGCCGGCGGCGACCGCCGAGACGGCGATCACGCCGACCGTGCGACGTCGTGCAGATCCGCGCACAGACCTGGAGGAACGGTTCATTCTTCGTGGCTCCTGTTCGGAAGAGTGGATGCCGGGGGCCCGGCCAGACCCACTCGACCGGGTGCGCATGACGGCCCGGAGAACACGGGGTGAACATCCCACCACGGTCGTCGAAACCGAATCGAAATCTGGATGCGGCACTCTTGTCCTTAGACTTCAGGGGTCGACCTCGCCCGAGGGTCGGCGCCTCGAAGATGAGGAAAGGGAAGAAATGCGAAGGATCCTCGCCCTGCCGGTGGCCGTCGTGGCCGCCGCGCTGCTGCTCACCGGATGCGTGAACAACCAAGACACCGAGAACCCGCAGGGCGGCGGCGGAGACAACTCCGCCAGTGCCGATGCGTCGGGCTACGGCGTCACCAAAGACGATGCGCTCGCGGCCACGCTGCCCGACGCGATCAAGTCCGCCGGCGTGCTGAAGATCGGCACCGACCCGACGTACGCACCCAACGAGTACAAGGACAACGCCGGCAACCCGATCGGCTGGGACATCGACCTGGCCAACGCGATGGCCGCCAAGCTCGGTGTGAAGGCCGAGTACACCGCCGCGAAGTTCGACAACATCATCCCGTCGATCGTCGGCGGCAAGTACGACCTCGGCGTCTCGTCATTCACCGACACGACCGAGCGCGAGAAGCAGGTTGACTTCGTCAACTACTACAACGCCGGCATCCTCTGGGCGTCGGTCAAGGGCAAGACGGTCGACCCCGACAACGCCTGCGGCCTGAAGGTCGCCGTCGAGGACGGCACGTACGAAGACACCGAAGAGCTGCCCGCCAAGTCGAAGGCCTGCACCGACGCGGGCAAGGACGCCATCAAGGTCTTCAAGTACGACGGTCAGGACGGCGCGACCAACGCCCTCGTGCTCGGCCAGGTCGACGCGATGAGCGCCGACTCGCCGATCACCGAGTACGCGATCCACCAGAAGTCCGACAAGATCCAGGCCGCCGGCGAGACGTTCGACGTCGCCCCGTACGGCTTCGCCACCGCCAAGGGCGGCGAGCTCACCGACGTGATCAAGAACACGCTGCAGTCGCTCATCGACGACGGCACGTACCTGAAGATCCTGCAGAAGTGGGGCGTCGAAGACGGCGCTGTCACGGCCGCCGATGTGAACGCGGCGTCGAAGCAGTAGTCATGTCCGACACCCAACGGCCCGAGGGGGCGGATGCCGCGGCATCCACTCCCTCGGTCGACACGGCCGCAGTGCACACCGAACGGGCGGAGACGATCCGCGCGGTGCGCCTGCGGCATCCGTGGCGCAACACCGTCGCCGTCGTCCTCATCCTCCTGGTGCTGCTGTTCGTGCTCGACGCCGCACAGCGCGAGGCGTTCCAGTGGGACATCGTCGGCAAGTACATCTTCGACACCCGCGTCACGCAGGCCGCGTTCATCACACTCGCCCTGACCGTGCTCGCGATGCTGTTCGGCATCATCCTCGGCCTGATCCTCGCGGTGATGCGCCTGTCGCCCAACCCCGTGCTCAAGTGGATCGCCTGGGCGTTCCTGTGGGTGTTCCGCGGTACGCCGGTCTACGTGCAGCTGGTCTTCTGGGGTCTGGTGACCCTGATCTACAAGACCGTGTACGTCGGCATCCCGTTCGTGCACACCTGGGCCGAGTTCACCATCACCTGGACGCCGCCGCTCTTCATGCTGGCGGTCATCGGCCTGGCGCTGAACGAGTCGGCCTACATGGCCGAGATCGTGCGCGCAGGTCTCCTCTCGGTCGACCCGGGGCAGGAAGAGGCGTGCACCGCGCTCGGCATGTCGTGGGGCCAGACGATGGGCCGCGTCGTCGTCCCGCAGGCGATGCGCGTGATCATCCCGCCCACCGGCAACGAAGTCATCTCGATGCTGAAGACGACGTCGCTGGTGGTCGCGATCCCGTATTCGATGGACCTGTTCGGCCGCACCAGCGACATCTCGGCGACGATCTTCGCGCCGATCCCGCTGCTGATCGTCGCGTCGATCTGGTATCTGTTCTTCACGTCGGTGCTCATGGCCGGCCAGTACTTCGTCGAGAAGCGGTTCGCCCGTGGGTCCGACCGCTCACGGCCCGCCGTCGGCGGGGTCGTGGTGGGCGCCGAGGGCGTCGCCGGCGTCGGCATCGACGTGGGAGGGAAGGGATGACGGTGGCCACCGACACTCCGATGGTCGAGGCCAAGATGGTCTCGAAGAGCTTCGGCAGCAACGAGGTGCTCAAGTCCATCTCGCTGCGCGTCGACCGCGGCCAGGTGATGTGCGTGATCGGCCCCTCGGGGTCGGGCAAGTCCACCTTCCTGCGCTGCATCAACCACCTCGAGCGCATCGACGCCGGCCGTCTCTACGTGGACGGCGAGCTGATGGGCTACCGCGAGAAGGGCGACAAGCTCTACGAGCTCAAGCCCGCCGAGGCGAACCGTCAGCGGCGCGACATCGGCATGGTCTTCCAGCACTTCAACCTGTTCGGCCACATGACCGCGCTCGAGAACGTGATGGAGGCCCCGATCCGGGTCAAGGGTGCGACGAAGAAGGATGCCGCGGCCCGCGGCCGCGAGCTGCTGGCGCGTGTGGGGTTGGCGAATCAGGCCGGCCACTACCCGGCGCAGCTCTCCGGCGGCCAGCAGCAGCGCGTCGCGATCGCCCGGGCCCTGGCGATGGACCCGAAGCTCATGCTCTTCGACGAGCCCACCAGCGCACTCGACCCCGAGCTCGTCGGCGAGGTGCTCGACGTCATGCGCGAGCTTGCCGAGAGCGGGATGACGATGGTCGTCGTCACGCACGAGATGGGCTTCGCGCGCGAGGTCGGCGACGCCGTCGTCTTCATGGACGGCGGCGTGGTCGTCGAATCGGGCGATCCGCACGAGGTGCTCACGAATCCGCAGCACCAACGCACCAAGGCCTTCCTCTCGAAGGTGCTCTGACCCCTGGCATCCTGCCCCCTGTCGGGTCGGCATCCGTTGCGTTCTGATCACAGAACACCGCTCTGGTTGCCTATCCCGACAGGTGTGGTGAGGATGGTACTCATATACGGTCGCGCCACCCTGCGCGGCCGCTTCGCACACAGCAAGGTAACGACTATGTCATTGCAGACACACTCGCGCGGGCGCCTCCTGCTCGCGCTCGGGGCGATCGGCGCCTCGGCCGTGGTCCTGTCCGGCTGCGCCGGCGGCGGCAACGGCGGCGGCTCCGGCGACAACGGCGGCAACGCCGCCAGCGGGCTGATCGTCGGCACGACCGACAAGATCACCTCCATCGACCCGGCCGGTTCGTACGACAACGGCTCGTTCGCCGTGATGAACCAGATCTACCCGTTCCTGCTCAACAGCAAGTACGGCACCGCCGACGTCACCCCCGACATCGCCGAGTCGGCGGAGTTCACCGCTCCGCACGACTACACGGTCAAGCTCAAGTCGGGTCTGAAGTTCGCCAACGGTGACGACCTCACGTCCTCCGACGTGAAGTTCTCGTTCGAGCGCGTGATCAAGATCAACGACCCGAACGGCCCCGCATCGCTGCTCGGCAACCTCGACAGCATCGACACCCCCGATGACACGACGGTCGTCTTCCACCTGAAGAACCCGAACGACCAGACGTGGCCCCAGGTGCTCTCGAGCCCCGCCGGCCCGATCGTCGACGAGCAGGTGTTCTCGGCCGACAAGGTCACGTCCGACGACGACATCGTCAAGGGCAAGGCATTCGCCGGCCAGTACGTCATCTCGTCGTACAAGGTCAACGAGCTCGTCAACTACGAGCCCAACAAGGACTACCAGGGTGAGCTCGGCGCTGCGGAGAACTCCAGCGTGACCGTCAAGTACTACGCGGATGCCTCGAACCTGAAGCTCGCGATCGGCAACGGCGACATCGATGTGGCGTTCCGCAGCCTGTCGGCGACCGACGTCGAAGACCTGGGCAAGAACAGCAAGGTCCAGGTCGTCAAGGGCCCGGGCGGCGAGATCCGCTACATCGTGTTCAACATGGCCACGATGCCGTTCGGCACCAAGACCGACGACGCCGACCCGGCGAAGGCCCTGGCCGTCCGCCAGGCGATGGCCGACCTCATCGACCGCGAGAAGCTCGCCTCCGACGTCTACAAGGACACCTACACGCCCCTGTACTCGTACGTCGCAGACGGCATGACCGGTGCGAACACGGCGCTGAAGTCGCTGTACGGCGACGGCAACGGCGGCCCCAGCCTCGACAAGGCCAAGCAGGCCCTCTCCGACGCCGGCGTCAGCACGCCGGTGACCCTGAACCTGCAGTACAACGGCGACCACTACGGCCCGTCGTCGGGTGACGAGTACGCCGCCATCAAGACGCAGCTCGAGAACGGCGGCCTGTTCAAGGTCAACCTCGCCCAGACCGAGTGGGTGCAGTACTCGAAGGACCGCACCTCCGACGTGTACCCGATGTACCAGCTGGGCTGGTTCCCGGACTTCTCGGACGCCGACAACTACCTGTCGCCGTTCTTCTCGAAGGACAACTTCCTGGCGAACCACTACGACAACGCCGACGTGCAGTCGCTGATCTCCAAGGAGCAGACCGAGACCGACGCCACCAAGCGCGCGGACGAGATCGGTCAGATCCAGGACCTCGTGGCCAAGGACCTGTCGACGCTGCCGTACCTGCAGGGCACGCAGGTCGCCGTCGTGGGCAAGGACGTTCAGGGCACCACCCTCGACGCCTCGTTCAAGTTCCGCTACGCGCCGCTGCACAAGTAGTGACATCCAGGTCGTGCCCGGCCGCTCCGGCGACCGGGCACGACCGGTGTCTGAGTAAGGTTCACGCATGACCACTGTCGTCGAAGACGCCGACCTGGCGTCCAAACCCGTCCGCGCCCGAAGCGGCGGGCTCTGGCGCTACATCCTCGTCCGTCTGCTGCTGATCATCCCGACGGTGTTCATCCTCGTCACGACGGTGTTCTTCCTGATGCGGCTGACCGGTGACCCGATCACCGCGGCACTCGGCGGAAAGCTGCCGCCCGAGCAGCTCGCCGCCCGCATCCACGAGGCCGGCTACGACCGGCCCCTGGTCGTCCAGTACCTCGACTATCTGCTCGGGGTCTTCCGCGGGGACTTCGGCACGACCCTCACCGACCACCGGCCGGTCACCGAGATCCTCCTGCAGTACGGGTCGGCCACCCTTGAGCTCGCGTTCTACGCACTCATCGTCGCGTTCATCATCGGCATTCCGCTGGGACTCGTCGCCGCCTACAAGCGCGACCGGTGGCAGGATGCCGTGCTCCGGGTCGGTGCGATCCTCGGCTACGCGACGCCGATCTTCTTCATCGCGATCCTGCTGAAGCTCGTGTTCGCGGTGCAGTTCAACATCCTGCCCGTGTCGGGTCGGGCATCCACCCGCGTCGAACTCCAGCTCGAGACGCTGAACAACCCCAGCGGCATCTACCTCATCGACGCGATTCGGCTGGGCAATCCCGATGCCGTGATCGACGTGCTGTGGCACGCGGTGCTGCCGGGTCTCGCACTCGGAATCCTGACGGCCGGCGTCTTCCTGCGCCTGGTGCGCATCAACGTCATCGGCACGCTGGGCGCCCAGTACGTGACCTCGGCGCGCTCGCGCGGTGTCGGCGAGTACCGCCTCGTCACCAAGCACGCGTACCGGCCGGCGCTCATCCCGATCGTCACCCTGATCGGACTGCAGATCGCCCTGCTGCTGGCCGGCGCCGTGCTGACCGAGACGTCGTTCGAGTGGAAGGGTCTCGGCTTCATGCTGGCCGAGTATCTGAAAGCCCGAGATTTCGTGGCCGTGCAGGGCATCGTCATCATGATCGCGGTGGTCGTGGCCGTCGTGAACTTCATCGTCGATGTGATCGCCGTGCTGATCGACCCGCGAGTGAGGTACTGAGATGAGCCAGACCCAGGACCCCACCCCCACCGGCGTGTTCGACCCGGCCGAGACCGGTGTGCTGCAGGCCGGGCTCGGCGCACCCAAGCGGCCGCTCTCCGACCGCATCCCGGTCGTGTCGCACCTGAAGCACAGCGTCGGCTGGCAGCGCACGATGCTCGTCACCGGCCTCGTGCTCACCGGCCTGTTCGTGATCGTCGCGATCTTCGCGCCGTGGATCGCCCCCTACGGCTACGCACAGCGCACCACGGCGGACGGGCAGGACTTCGGCACCCTCCAGGCCCCGAGCGCGCAGAACCTGCTGGGCACCACGGTCAGCGGATTCGACGTGCTCTCGCGCACGATCTGGGGGGCGCAGACCGCGCTGCTCGTGATCATCTGCGCGATCATCTTCTCGATCTTCATCGGCATCTTCATCGGCCTGCTCTCCGGCTACTTCGGCGGGTGGATCGACCGCATCCTCGTCGTGATCGCCGATGCGATCTACGCGTTCCCATCGCTGCTGCTGGCCATCGTCATGGCGATCGTCATCAGCCACGGGCAGTCGACGCTGTGGGGCGGCATCCTCGCCGCGGCGATCTCGATCACGGTCGTGTTCGTGCCGCAGTACTTCCGCATCGTGCGCAGCGAGGTGGTGCGGGTCAAGGCCGAGCCGTTCGTCGAGTCGGCGAAGGTCATCGGCGTGCCGACGCTGCGCATCCTCACCCGGCACGTGCTGCGCAACTCGACCCGTTCGGTGCCGGTCGTGGTGACGCTGAACGCCTCCGAGGCGGTGCTGACCCTCGCGGGTCTGGGCTTCCTGGGCTTCGGCATCGAGGCCACGGCCGCCGCCGAGTGGGGGTATGACCTGTCGCGGTCGGTGTCGGATGTGACCAGTCACATCTGGTGGACGGCCATCCCGCCCGGGGTCGCGATCGTGCTCGTGGTGCTCGGCATCACGCTCGTGGGCGAGAGCCTGAACGACCTCAGTGACCCGCGCCTGCGCCGCCGGCGCCGGGCGGCTGTCGTCGCCGCCGAGAAGGAGGCCGCCGAGTGAGCGACACCACGCGCGACGCGACGGTGCCCGGCGCGGGCGCGCCGGACGCGGCATCCATCCACAACCTCAAGGTCACCTTCGCGACCGACGGCGATCCCGTCGTCGCCGTGAACGGCATCTCGCTCGAAGCGCACGCCGGCGAGGTGCTCGCGATCGTGGGCGAGTCGGGGTCGGGCAAGACCGTCACCGCGAACGCGCTGCTGGGACTGCTGCCCGAGACGGCGACGCTGCAGGGAGCGCTGATCATCCGCGGGCCGCACGGCGACGAGACCGACGTCGTGCACGCCTCGCACGCGCAGCTGCGCGCGATGCGCGGGCGCGACGCGGCCATGGTGTTCCAAGAGCCCTCGACCGCGCTGAACCCCGTGTACACGGTTGGATTCCAGATCGCCGAGGGGCTGCGTGCCCACCATCGCATCTCGAAGCGCGAGGCCAAGAAGGCCGCGATCGACATCATGCGGCGCGTGGGCATCCCCGAGCCCGACCGGCGCGTCGACGACTACCCGCACCAGTTCTCGGGCGGGCAGAAGCAGCGCATCGTCATCGCGATGGCGCTCGTGCTCAACGCGGGGCTGATCATCGCCGACGAGCCGACCACCGCGCTCGACGTGACCGTGCAGGCCGAGATCCTCGACCTGCTGCGCACGGCCCGCGACGAGTTCGGCGCGACCGTCGTGCTCATCACGCACAACATGGGCGTGGTCGCCGACCTCGCCGACCGCGTCGTCGTGATGTACCAGGGCGACATCGTCGAGCAGGCGTCGGCGCGCGAGCTGTTCGCTGCCCCGCGCGAGGAGTACACGAGGAAGCTGCTGGCCGCAGTTCCCCACGTCGGCCGCGGCAAGAGCGCCACGCAGGACCGCTCGGTGCCCGCGCCGACGGAGCCGCCCGAGGGGTCGCTCGTCGTCGCGGAGAACCTGCACATCGCCTACCCGGGGCGTTTCGGGCGCACCGGCGTGGTCGCGGTGCAGGGCGTCGACTTCTGGATCGCCCCCGGCGAGGTGCTGGGGCTGGTCGGCGAGTCGGGGTCGGGCAAGACGACCATCGGCCGCTCGATCGTGGGGCTCACCCAGGTCGTCGACGGATCGCTGAAGGTGCTCGGGCACGAGATGCGCGGCACGACGATGCGCGGGCTGAAGAAGCTGCGGCCCGACATCGGGTTCGTGTTCCAGGACCCGGCGACGAGCTTCAACCCGCTGCTGACGATCGCCGAGTGCATCGCCGAGCCGCTCGTCGTGCACGGCCGGGCCGCGCATCCCCGGGCCGCGCGCGGCCGGGTGGATCAGCTGCTGGATGCCGTGCACCTGCCCACCTCGTACGGCGACCGGTACCCGCACGAGCTGTCGGGCGGTCAGCGTCAGCGGGCGTCGCTCGCGCGCGCCATCGCGCTGCAGCCGAAGCTGCTCATCGCCGATGAGCCGACCAGCGCGCTCGACGTGTCGGTGCAGGCACGGGTGCTCGAGCTGTTCGCCGAGCTGCAGGCCGAGCTGGGCTTCGCGTGCCTGTTCATCAGCCACGACCTCGCCGTGATCGACGAGGTCGCCGACCGCATCGTGGTGCTGCGGCACGGGACGATCCGCGAGCAGGGCACGACCGCCCAGGTGCTCGGCGACGCGCACGACGAGTACACGCGGCGCCTGCTGGCGTCGATCCCGGTGCCCGACCCCGAGGCGCAGGCCGCGCGCCGCGCCGCATGGGCCGCCGCCGAGGCCGCCGACACCGAGGAGCGCTGAGCGGGCTTCTCGGGCTCGCGCCGACGGAACGGGCCAGCGGTCTCTTGTGTTGTCGGAGGACGGGACACATCCTCCAGACGTATTGAACTTCTCGTTCACACAGCGCATCGGCCGCGCCCGGGGTCTGTGCCGCGTGGTCGGGCCGTGCGCCCGGGCCGCGTGGTCGGGCCGCGTGGTCGGGCCGTGTGCCGCGGCGTGCACCCGTGCCGCGTGCCGCGGCATCCACCGTTCCCAGACTCCGGAGGATCGCACGATCTTCGGAGTGTTCTGCCCGATCGCTCCGAAGTCGGCGCGACTCTCCGAAGTCTGTGAGGTGGCGGGCGCGCGAGCCCGGAGGGGGCCTGTCTGCGGTATGGCACCGGGCCGCGGCATCCCGCCCCCTGTTCGGCAGGCGCATTCTGCAGGCTCTCGCGCCGGGCACTTGCAGAAGTTGACTGCGGAACCAGGGGTCCGATCTGCGGCGCGGCACCGGGCTGCGGCATCCCGACCCCTCCTCGCCTCGGGCGAGGGGAATGGATGACGCGAGGGCTTGATCGCGCGAAAGGGCCCTCGCCTGGGCAGATCTCCTCGCCTCGGGCGAGGGCGAGAGTGGATGCCGCGACCCGAGCCGCCAGTAGAGCGTGCGCGGCGCCTGCCCCTCAGGCCGGCCAGGCGCCGGTCGCGGCGAACTCCTCGAGCACGGCCGAAGGCCCGGCGAGGTCGATCCCGCGCTCGGCCAGCCACGCGTTGTCGCCGTAGGTGTGCCGGTAGCGGTCGGCCGAGTCGCACAGCAGCGTCACGACGCTGCCGGTCTCGCCGCGCCGCAGCATGTCGGCGATCAGCCCGAACGCCGCCCACAGGTTCGTTCCCGTCGACGCTCCGGCGCCGAACCCCGTGCGCGCGCGGATGAACCGCATCGCGGCGATGGATGCGGCATCCGGCACCCGCACCATATGGTCCACGATCTGCGGTAGGAAGCTCGGCTCGACCCGCGGCCGCCCGATGCCCTCGATGCGACTGGGCGCACCCGTGGTGACCGACAGGTCGCCGGTGGCCCACGCATCCAGGAAGGCGGAGTTCTCGGGATCGGCCACGCACAGCTGGGTGGGATGCCGCTGGTACCGCAGATAGCGACCGATCGTCGCGCTCGTGCCGCCGGTGCCGGCACCGACGACGATCCACCGGGGCACCGGGTGCCGCTCGGCCGAGAGCTGGTCGAAGATCGACTCGGCGATGTTGTTGTTCCCGCGCCAGTCGGTCGCCCGCTCGGCATACGTGAACTGGTCCATGTAGTGGCCGCCGCGCGCCGCGGCGATGCGTGCCGCCTCGGCATAGACCTCGCCCGGGTCGTCGACGAAGTGGCACTGCCCGCCGTAGAACTCGATGAGGTCGATCTTCTCCTGCGTGGTCGATCGCGGCACCACCGCGACGAACGGCAGCCCCAGCATTCGGGCGAAAAACGCCTCGGAGACGGCCGTCGATCCGCTCGACGCCTCGACGATGGTGGTGCCCTCGACGATCCACCCGTTGCACAGCCCGTATAAGAACAGCGACCGCGCGAGCCGGTGCTTCAGGCTCCCGGTCGGGTGCGTCGACTCGTCCTTGAGGTAGAGCTCGATGCCCCACTCGGGCGGCAGCGGAACCGTCAGCAGATGCGTGTCGGATGACCGATTCGCGTCGGCGGCGACCTTGCGCACCGCCTCGTTCACCCAGTCGCGGGTTCGGCGGGCCTGTTCGAGATCGTGCATCGTCGCTCCTTCCGCGGCGAGCCTATCTGCTCGACGCCCGCTACCATCGCACCGTGAGCGACGAGACCCCCGCCGAGCCCGAGACGCCGCGACAGCAGCGCATCTTCAGCGCCGAGCGCGCGAAGGCGTTCATCGACGCGGTCGTCGCCATCGCGATGACACT
>Ga0180219_1002012_pt1 | contig 12477 bp, 8 predicted proteins | sample eDN3rd30CBELigMG_FD_151338 | JGI IMG/M metagenome (GOLD analysis project Ga0180219, IMG submission 151338) | Enriched Miracle-Growth compost microbial communities from Emeryville, California, USA - eDNA 3rd pass 30_C BE-Lig MG (version 2)... ...
GCGAAAGAGATCGGCCAGGTGTTCGAGGAGAAGACGGGGCACAGCGTCGTCTTCAGCTTCGGTTCCACCGGCACGCTTTACACGCAGATCAGCCAGGATGCGCCGTTCGACGTCTTCCTCGCCGCCGATCAGGCGCGGCCGGAGAAGGCGGAGGCCGAGGGCTATGCCGTCAAGGGCAGCCGCTTCACCTACGCCACCGGCAAGATCGTGCTCTTCAGCATGGATGCGGGCCTGGTGAAGGGTGAGGAGACGCTGAAGGCGGGCAGGTTCAACAAGATCGCCATCGCCAATCCGGCGACCGCTCCTTACGGTGCTGCGGCAGTGGAGACCCTGAAGAAACTGGGCGTCTACGATGGGCTGGCGGACAGGATCGTGCAGGGCAACAATATCGCGCAGACCTACCAGTTCGTGGAAACGCGCAATGCCGAACTGGGCTTCGTCGCCCTCAGCCAGGTGGCGGCGCACGACAAGGGCTCGCGCTGGCTGGTGCCGGACGATCTCTATACCACCATCGCGCAGGATGCGGTACTGTTGCGCAAGGGCGCCGGCAATGAGGCGGCCAAGGCCTTCGTGGCCTTCCTCAAAGGTCCCGAGGCTCTGGAGATCAAGACCAAATACGGCTACGGCGCGGGGGATTGATGGCAATAGGAACGGCAGGCTCACCGGGGCGAGGCCATTGTCGCACGGCTCGAGCCTCTGGGGCCTGATGTGCTCGATCTCGACGATATCTGGAGCGCCGTCCGTCTGACGCTGGAGTTGGCCAGTGTCAGCACCATCGTCATTCTCGTCATCGCCACGCCCGTCGCCTGGTGGCTGGCGCGTTCATCCGCCCGCTGGAAGGAAGTGGTGGCCACCCTCGTGGCGCTGCCGCTCGTCCTGCCGCCCACGGTGCTGGGGTTCTACCTGCTCATCGCACTGGGGCCGGGCGGCCCCGGGGGGTGGATCGCCGCGCTGGGCGGCGGACGCTCCCTGGCTTTCACTTTCGAGGGGCTGGTGATCGGCTCCACGCTCTATTCGATGCCGTTCGCCGTGCAGCCCATCCGCAACGCCTTCGAGGCCTTCGGCGATCGGCCGCTGGAGGTGGCGGCGACATTGCGCGCCGGGCCGTGGGACCGGTTCTGGTCGGTGGCCCTGCCGCTGGCCCGGCCGGGGCTGATGACCGGTGCCGTGCTGAGCTTCGCCCATACCGTCGGCGAGTTCGGCGTGGTGCTGATGATCGGCGGCAATATCCCCGGCGAGACCAAGGTGCTGTCCGTCGCCATCTATGATTATGTGGAGACGCTGGACTTCACCTCCGCCCATATCCTGGCCGGCGGCATGCTGCTGTTCTCCTTCCTCGTCATATTCTCCATGACCGTGCTGGAGCGGCGCATGCGCCGGATCGGCCGATGACCGGCATCGAAGCCGCCTTCGCCGGCCGCATGGGGAATTTCTCGCTGGAGGTCGCCTTCGAGGCGCCGCTCCAGGGCATCACCGCGCTGTTCGGCCCCTCGGGCTGCGGCAAGACCACGCTGCTGCGCGCCATCGCCGGGCTGAACCGCCACCTCCCGGGCCGGCTGAGCGTGGGCGGCGCCCTCTGGCAGGACAGCGCGCGGGGCGTGTTCCTCAAGCCCCACGGGCGCGCCATCGGCTATGTGTTCCAGGGGGAGAGCCTGTTCCCGCATCTCTCGGTCCGCCAGAACCTGCTCTTTGGCGCGCGGCGGGCCGGGGAAGGGCGGCTGAAGCTGGATGACGTGGTGGCGCTCCTGGGCATCGGCCATCTGCTGGACCGGGACCCGCGCGCCCTCTCGGGCGGCGAGCGCCAGCGGGTGGCCATCGGCCGCGCCCTCCTGTCCCAGCCGCAGCTCCTCCTCATGGATGAGCCGCTCTCGGCCCTGGACGAGATCGCCAAGGGCGACATCCTGCCCTATCTGGAAGGGCTGCACCGCGCCCTTTCCGTGCCCATCCTCTATGTCAGCCACGACATCTCCGAAGTGGCGCGGCTGGCCGACCGCATGATCGTGATGGCCGATGGCCGCAAGGTGACGGAGGGCAGCATCCAGGCGGTGATGGAGCGCCTCGACCTGCAGCCCATGACCGGGCGCTTCGACGCCGGCGTGGTGATCCATGCCCGGGTGGCGCGGCACGACCACGGCTATGCGCTGACCCATCTGGAGTATGACGGCCAGTCGCTCACCATCCCGCTGGTGGAGGCCCCGGTCGGTCAGACGGTGCGCCTGTCCATCCGTGCGCGGGATGTCTCGCTGGCCACGCGGAAGCCCGAGGGCATCAGCGTGCGCAACATCCTTTCGGGCACCATCGTCGATATCCGGGAGGAAGCGGGCACCGCCTATGCCGAAACCCTGATCGACGTGGGGGGCACGCGGATTCGCTCGCGCATCACCCGCGCCTCGGTGGCCGACCTGGGGCTCAGGCCCGGCGTGCCGGTTTATGCGCTGGTGAAATCCATATCCTTCTGAAGGCGGAGGCGACGGAATCCGCTGGAGAGGCCGTTTAAAGTCGGAATGGGGCCAGAGCGGGCCGGCGTTCCGTATCGACGGCCCGTTCGGCTTGGTATATTACTGGTCCTGCGCTCCAAGATAAGGAGCGGGCCTTGGCATATCGGATTTTCGGCCAAGGTTATAAGAGACGCGAGAGGTTTAGAGGGGATGCAGATGAATCCACGCTTGTGGAAGATCGGCGCGCTTGGCGTCACGCTGGGGGTATTGGCCACCAGTGCCTATGCGCAGGACCAGAGCGCCGCTGCGCAGGACCAGACGCCCGCCGAATGGAACGTCATCCAGAGCTACTGCACGGACTGCCACAATTTCGAGGATTGGGCGGGCAGCATCGCCTTCGACGTGATGTCCCCCGACAGCATCCCCCACGACGCCAAGGTGTGGGAAGACGTCATCCGCAAGCTGAAGGGCGGGCTCATGCCGCCGCCGGGCAAGAAGCGCCCGGACGCCGAAACGGTCATGCATGTGGCCAACTGGCTGGAGACCACCATCGATACCGAGGCGGCCCACGCCAGCCAGTATGTCGGCCGCATCCCGCTGCACCGCATCAACCGCCGCGAATATGAATATGCCATCCGCGATCTTCTGGGCCTCGACGTGGATGCCTCGTCCATGCTGCCCGCCGACGACGTGAAGGACGGCTTCGACAACAACGCCGCCGCCCTGCAGGTCTCCCCGGCCTTCATCGACCAGTATCTGAACGCGGCGCGCACCATCGCCCATCAGGCCATCGGCGACACCCGGCCCATTCCCATCATGCAGACCTACGGCAATGTGGCCGACATGATCATCTCGCTGCCGCCCCGCGGCATCGACGGCGAGGGCTCGCAGCAGCGCCACACCCAGGGGCTGCCCTTCGGCACCCGCGGCGGCATGAGCGTCGAACATAATTTCATGGCGGACGGCGAGTATGAGCTCACCATCGGCGACCTGGCGCTGGCCCGCGAGGTGCCCAACATGGAATTCGAGAACACCGTGGTGGCGCTTCTCGACGGCAAGGAATTCTTCCGCACCACCGTGGGCGGCGAGAAGGATCATCGCTGGATCGACCAGATCCTGGACGATGCGGTGGCCAGCATCAACGACCGCCTGCGCAAGATCCATTTCCATGCCACCGCCGGCCAGCACACGGTGACCGTCACCTTCGTGCAGAAGAGCATGGCGGAGAGCGACGAGCGCTTCCGCATTTCGGCCCTGGAAGGCGGGCAGGACCGTGTGCACGGCGTCCATGCCCTGCAGATCCGGGGGCCGCTCAATGTCGACGGCATCAGCCAGACGGCCAGCCGCAAGAAGATCTTCACCTGCTATCCCGATGATGCGTCCGAGGAAGAGGCCTGCGCCCGCCAGATCGTCTCCAACCTCGCCGAGCAGGCTTTCCGCCGGCCGCTCACCGAGACCGACGTGACCCAGCTCATGGCCTTCTACGACGCCAGCCGCGAGAAGGGCGATTTCGAGAAGGGCATCGAGGATGCGCTGTCGGCCATCCTGGTGAGCCCGCATTTCATCTACCGCGCGGAGGACGGCCTGTTCGCCGGCGACAGCCAGAATATCAGCGATATCGAGCTGGCCTCGCGCCTCAGTTTCTTCCTGTGGTCCAGTCTGCCGGACGACGAGCTGATGACGCTGGCCGAGGCGGAGAAGCTCAGCCAGCCGGCGGTGCTCAACCAGCAGATCGACCGCATGCTGAAGGACGACCGCGCCAGGGCGCTGGTCAATGATTTCTCCTCGCAGTGGCTGAACCTCGCCCGGCTCGACGAGATCGCCGCCAACGGTTCGCTGTTCCGCTATGCCACGCGCTCGCTCGATCCGCGCAAGATGTTCAAGACCGAGCTGAGCCTGTTCCTCGACAGCGTGCTCAGGAGCGACCAGTCGGTGCTGCGGCTCATCGATGCCGACTACACCTTCCTCAACGAGCGCCTGGCCATGCATTACGGCATCGAGGATGTGAAGGGCAGCCGCTTCCGCAAGGTGCATATCGATAATCCGGCCCGCCGGGGCCTGCTCGGCAAGGGCGCCATCCTCATGCTCACCTCCACGCCCGTGCGCACCTCGCCGGTGATCCGCGGCGAGTGGATCATGGAGCGTCTCCTGGGCACGCCGCCCGCGGCACCGCCGCCGGGCATTCCGGCCCTGACCGAGAACCGGCCGGGGCAGGTGGCCCTCACGGTGCGCGAGCGCATGGAGCAGCACCGGGCGGACCCGGCCTGCAACAGCTGCCACGGGGTCATCGATCCGCTGGGCCTGGCGCTGGAGAATTTCAATGCCGTGGGCCAGTTCCAGAAGTTCGACCATGAGACCCAGACGCTGATCGACGCCAGTGGCGAGCTGCCCGACGGTACGGCCATCAAGGGGCCGGAGGATCTGGACAAGGCCCTGATGGCCCGCAAGGACATGTTCGTCCAGACGCTGACCGAGAAGCTGATGACCTATGCGCTGGGCCGCGAGGTCGATTACCGCGACATGCCGGAGGTGCGCCGCATCGTGGCCAATGCCGCCAAGGACGACTACCGCTTCGCGGCGCTGGTGCGCGAGATCGTGCACAGCGACGCCTTCATGAAACGTGAGAACTACCTGGTCTCTTCGCCGGATGCCGACGAGCCTCAGCAGGCGTCCGCCAAAGAGCCCCAAAGAGAAGCCCGGGCCGAGACCGGCGCCTTCGAGTGACCCGAAAAGCAGGATGCCGACCATGTTCATCACCAAGAAACATCTTTCTCGTCGAACCCTCCTCAAGGGCGCCGGTGCGGCCATCTCGCTGCCGCTCCTCGACGCCATGGTGCCGGCCGCCACGGCGCTGGCCAATACGGCCGCCGCTCCCAAGGTCCGATTGGGCTTCATCTATTTCCCGCATGGCGCGGTGATGAAATACTGGATTCCGGAAAAGGCCGGCACCGACTTCGAGATGTCGCCCATCCTCAAGCCGCTGGACCGCGTGCGCGACTACGCCACGGTGGTGAGCGGCCTGCGCAACAAGGGGGGTGAGAGCAGCAATCCGCACGGCATCATCGAGGAGACGTGGCTCTCCTGCGTGGCGCCGGGAGAGCGCGACCACCGCCCCGGCGGCACGCGCGGCATGACCGTGGACCAGATCGCCGCCCGCCAGATCGGCCAGAGCACGGCCCTGCCGTCGCTGGAGCTGTGCGGCGAGCCGGGCGGCGCCATCAACTACCGCACGCCGTCGCAGCCGCTGCCGCTGGAAGGCAATCCGCGCAAGGTGTTCTACGCCATGTTCGGTCAGGGCGACACCTATGACGAGCGCATCGACATCCTCGACAAGTCGGGCAGCCTCCTGGACTATGTGCGGGATGCCACGGCCTCGCTGAACGTCAAGCTCGACAAGGCGGACCGGACCCGGGTGAACGACTATCTGGATTCCGTGCGCGAGATCGAGACCCGCATCTCCAAGCTGGAGGAGAGCGCGCGCGGCCTCACCGGCCTGCCCGATGCGCCCATCGGCCCGCCGGACGATTTCACCGAATTGCTCGACATCCAGTTCGAGATGATCGCGCTGGCCTTCCAGACCGACCAGACCCGTATCGCCTCCATGCGCATGATCAAGGAAGCCTCCATGCGCGTCTTCGCCAATGTGGGCATGCAGGAAGCCTTCCATCCCCTGTCGCACCACAAGAACAAGGAAGAGAATTTCCAGAAGCTGGTGAAGATCCAGGCTTACGAGACCGATCAGGGTGTCAAGTTCGCCGAGCGCCTGAAGAGTATCCAGGACGGCGAGAGCAGCATTCTCGACCAGTCCATCATCTTGCTCGGCTCCAACATGTCCAACAGCGACCGGCACAACAACGACCCGCTGCCCAACGTGCTGCTCGGCAAGGGCAACGGCAGGGTCAAGGGCGGCCAGCACCTGCATTACCCGCAGGACACGCCGCACGCCCAGCTCCTGCATACCATACTGGACCGGGCGGGCGTGCAGGTGGACAGCTTCGCCGACAGCCCCGGCCCGTTCAGCGAAGTGTGACCATGACGTATGCGAGCAGGCTGCTTCTCGGTTCGGTCGCCGCGCTGCTGATATCCAGCGCGGCGCCGGCCTTCGCCTATCAGGACGAATACCGGATTCCGAGCTTCGAGGTGAAGCCGGAGACGGACGTGAACTACCGTTATCCCGACGAGAGCACGCCCCTCATGTGGGCGGTTTATGAGGGCAAGGCGGACGAGGTGGCGCGTCTCATCAAGGCTGGTGCCGACGTGAACGCCCACAACAAATACGGCTCCAACGCCATGCAGCTCGCTGCCGAGGTGGCCAATGTGCCCATCCTGGAGATGCTGCTGAAGGCCGGCGCCGATGCCGACTCCCCCAACCCCGAAGGCCAGACGGCGCTCATGCTGGTGGCCCGCACCGGCAATGTGGAGGCCGCGAAGCTGCTGGTGAAACACGGCGCGACGGTGGACGCCCGCGAAGGCTGGGGCGACCAGACGGCGCTGATGTGGGCCTCCGCCCGCCGCCATCCCGAGATGATGGAGTTCCTGATCTCCAAGGGGGCCGATGTCGACGCCCGCTCGAAATGGCGGGACTACCAGCGCCACATCACCTCCGAGGCCCGCGCCAAGAACATGGATACGGGCGGCCTGACGCCGCTCCTCTACGCGGCGCGCGAGAATTGCGTCGCATGCGTGAAGGTGCTCATCGAGCGCGGCGCCGATATCGACAAGACCGATCCCGACCGGGTGTCGCCGCTCCTGCTGGCGGTGCGCAACACCAACTGGGATATCGCCAAGCTGCTCATCGAGGCGGGGGCCGACGTGGACTTGTGGGACATGTACGGCCAGTCGCCGCTTTATGCCGTTTCCAGCCGGCGCACGGAAACCGCCGTCACCTCCATCGATCAGCTCAACCAGGCGTCGGGCACCGAGGTGATGCGGATGCTGCTGGCCAAGGGCGCCAATCCCAACCTGCAGCTCTTCATGCGGCCGGCCGAGGAGCGTGGCGCCAACGTCTCGCGCGGCAGCACGCCGCTGCACGCCGCCGCCTCCCATACCGATCTGGAAGCCGTGCAGATGCTGCTGGCGGCCGGCGCCGAGGTGAACCTGAACGACGGCGACAATGAATCCGCCCTCATGATGGCGGCGCTCGGCCCGGCCTTCGCCATTTTCGGCCCGCAGCCCAAGGGAGACGAGGACACGGCGGTGAAGATCGTCGACGTGCTGGTGAAGGCCGGCGCCCGTCTGGACGACAACGCCCTCTACAATCATCTGCAGCGCACGCGCGGTGGCACCGCCCTGCATTACGCGGTGCGGGCCGGCTGGCCCAAGGTGGTGCAGGCGCTGCTGGATGCCGGGGCAGACCCCGACATCAAGGACCCGGACGGCCTCACCGCGTTGGATTATGCCATGGCGCGCGGCTACATCCCCTTCCTGCAGTCCCGCCAGCCGCCGCGGCTGGATATCGCCAAGGTCCTGCGCGACGGCGGGGCCACCGTGGAACTGGCCGAGGAGCCGGACTGGCCGCCGGTCGGTCCGCCGGTCTATTACGAGGCCACGGTGTGGCCGCTGGCGCCCGACGTGCCCAGCCGGACGTACGAAGATTTGAAACCCAGCGAGTTCCTGGTTCATGAAGTTGAAAACATGCAATATCCCTGATCGCCTGATGGCCGCCCTCGTAGCGGTGGGCATGATCGCATTGATCGGCCTGGGCGGGGGTGCGGCGCGGGCCGCCGACATTTCGTCGAAGGAATTGGCGGAGGGGCTCTTCCTGTTCCAGGGTGCGGGCTCCAACGTCGTCGCCATGGCGGACGGCGGCGACCTGCTGGTGGTGGATGGTGGCCTGAAGGAGAACAGCCGCGATCTCTATTCCGCCATCCGCAAGGCCACCGGCGGCAAGCAGATCAAAACGCTGATCGACACCCACTGGCATCCCGAGCAGGTGGGATTGAACGAGCGCGCCGGCAGGGACGGCGCCGCCATCATCGCCCATGAGCAGACCTATATCTATCTGAGCCACCGGGTCACGTCGCCGCTGTTCGAGGGCTCGTTCGGCCCGCTGGACGAGCGCGCCCTGCCCACCCAGCATGGCCGGGACGGCGGCGAGTTCACCTTCGCCGGTCACAAGGTGGTCTATGGCTACCTGCCGGCGGCCCACACCAATGGGGACCTCTACGTCTTCTTCCCCGATCTCAACGTCTTGGTGGCGGGCGGCGTGGTGGGCTCCAACAGCTGGCCGCTCATCGATTACTGGAACGGCGCCTTCATCGGCGGTCTGGTGCAGGCGCACGAGAAGCTGGTGAGTATGGTGACGGACGATACCATCGTCGTCCCTGCCCAGGGTCCCACCATCACCGGCGCCAGGCTGAAGACCGACCGCGACATGTACGCGCAGCTCTTCAAGGACCTGCAGTATCTGATGAACAAGGGCATGGGCTACAACGACGCCGTGGCCCTCAACCCCCTCAAGCCGCACGAGGCGGAATTCGGCGACGCCTCCGCCTTCATCAACGGCGCCTACCGCAGCGAGGAAATGACCAACGTCCCTGATTGATCGGCCGCCGGCCGGTGAGGGGGCGGATGCTCAGGCGCTGCCGCCCTCCGCCGTCTTCTCCTGCGCCACCAGTTCCTTTTTCAGGATCTTGCCGATGGGGCTTTTGGGAAGGTCGGTGCGGAACTCGACGAATTCGGGCATTTCGTGCTTGCCGATGCGCTGTTTCAGGAAGGCCAGAAGCTCGTCCGCGGTGAGCCGGGCGCCATCGTTCAGGACCACGAAGCATTTGGGGGTTTCGCCCCGGTAGGCGTCGGGCACCCCGATGACCGCCGCTTCCTTGACCGCCGGATGCTCGTATATGGCCTCCTCAATGGCGCGGGGGAAGACGTTGTAGCCGCTCACCTTGATGGTTTCCTTCTTGCGGTCGACGATGAAGACGTAGCCGTCCTCGTCCATCACGCCGATATCGCCGGTGAGCAATTGACGGCCGTGCATCACCTCGGCGGTTTCCTCCGGCCTCATCCAGTAGCCCTTCATGACCTGCGGGCCTTCCACCGCCAGCTCTCCCTGCTCGCCCATGGGCATGGGTTTCGCGGCGTCGTCCACATCGACGATGCTGACGATGGTGCCGGGGAGCGGCAGGCCGATGGAGCCCTCCTTGCCGCCGCCGGCCGGGGTGAGGGCGACGACGGGCGACGCCTCGGTGAGGCCGTAGCCCTCGCGGATGTCGACGCCGGTCAGCTTCATCCATTTGCGCGCCACCTCGACGGGCAGTGACGCGCCGCCCGAGACCACGAGCTTGAGATGCTGGAAGCGGCGGGGCTTCGCCTCGATGGCGTGGTTGATGGCGGTGAGCATGGTGGGTACGGCGGGCAGCAGGGTGACGTCGCGCCGCTCCAGGTCGTCGAGGACATCCTCCAGCTTGAAGCGCGGCTGCATGACGATGGTGGCACCCTTCAGCACCGAGACGAAGCCCACCGCGATGAGGGCGAAGATATGGAAGAACGGCAGCACACCATGGATGATCTCCTGCCCGTCGCGCAGGTCGCGGAAGGCGGCGACGGACTGCTGCGCGTTCACCGTGAGGTTGGCATGGGTGAGCATGGCGCCCTTGGGCACGCCCGTGGTGCCGCCGGTATATTGCAGCATGGCCACGTCGGCCTCGGGGTCCAGCTCGGGCTTCTGCCAGCCGCCCTCGGCTTTCAGCAGGTCGCGGAAGCGGCGATGCCGCTCGTCCCAGCGCAGGCGGGCGATCTGCCGGCGCTTGAAGATGCGGAACAGGATGTTCTGCGGGAAGGGCAGGCTGTCGGCGAAGTCGGCCACCACCAGTGTCTCTATCCCGGTATCCGACAGGATATCGCGGATTTTGGTGTAGGTGAGGTCCAGATCGACGGTGATCATGACGCTGACGCCGGAATCCCGCGCCTGGTGCCGCAGCTCCTGCTCGGAATAGAGCGGGCTGAAATTGACCACCGTGCCGCCGGCGCGCGAGATGGCAAAGAGACTCACCACATATTGCGGGCAGTTGGGCATGCACACCCCCACCCTCACGCCCTTGCCGACGCCGATCTTCTGCAGGCCGACGGCGGCCCGCTCGACCCGCTGGGCGATGGCGCGGAAGCTCAGCTTGCGGCCGAGGAAGTGGATGAAGGTGCGGTTGCCGTATTTAATGGCTGCGTCCTCCATGAGGTCGTGCAGGAGGCGGGGCGGCATGTCCGCGCGCCAGTCCACGCCCTCTGGGTAACTTTTCAGCCACGGATGGTCGGCCATGCTCACTCCTTGTCGACGGCGGCGGACGCGGGTTTCCGCGTGCCGCTTTGTTTTCAGCATCATAGGCGCAAAAAGCCGGGACCGGAAGGCGGCGATGCCCGTTGATTCCTTGTGACCCGGGTCAACATGTGATACCGGCTGGAGCGACTTCGGACAATTCGCGGTGTATTGGAAGTGGACTTGATCCTGGAGGCCGGCATGACGGCCTATAACGAGGGCGCGAAGCGCATCGCCGACGGCGGACTCGTGGCCTTTCCCACCGAAACCGTATACGGCCTGGGGGCCGACGCCGGCAATGGCGAGGCCGTGGCGAAAATCTTCGCTGCCAAGGAGCGCCCCAGGTTCAACCCGCTCATCGTGCATGTCACCTCGCGGGCGGCCGCCGCCCGGCTGGCCGTCATGTCGCCCACCGCCGAGCGGCTGGCGGAGGCTTTCTGGCCCGGGCCGCTCACCCTGGTGCTGCCGAGAAAGGCCGATGCCGGATTGGCCGACCTGGTGACGGCGGGACTGGATACGGTGGCCATCCGCGTGCCGGCTCATGCCGTGGCCCGCGAGTTCCTCGATGCCGTGGAGCGGCCCATCGCCGCCCCGAGCGCCAACCGCTCCGGCCGGGTGAGCCCCACGGCGGCGGCCCATGTGGCGGCGGACCTCGACGGCCGGGTGGACCTCATCATCGACGGCGGCCCCACCACGCTGGGCCTCGAATCCACCATCGTCTCCGTGGCGGGTGAGACGGTGCGTCTGCTGCGCCCCGGCGGCGCCACGGTGGAGGATATCGAGCAGGTGCTGGGCCATGCCATGGAGAAAGGCGCCCCGTCCGATGCCCGGCCCAATTCCCCCGGCCAGTTGCGCAGCCATTACGCCCCGCGGCTGCCGGTGCGCCTCAACGCGCGGTCGGTGAGCGCGTCGGAGGCCCTGCTGGCCTTCGGCAAGCCTCTGGAAGGGGCGGCGGCCACCCTGAACCTGAGCGAGGATGAAACCCTCACCGAGGCGGCGGCCAATCTCTTCGCCATGCTGCGCCAGCTCGACGACAGGCGCTTTTCGGCCATCGCCGTGATGCCGGTACCGGCCAACGGGCTGGGCCTGGCCATCAACGACCGGCTGCAGCGCGCCGCCGCCCCCAGGCCGGGAGGCCATGCGGATGATTGACTCCGGCATCATCGACCGGCTGAAGGCCATCACCGGCCCCAAAGGCTGGATCGACGACGCCAGGACGCTGGAGCCCCACGTCACGGAATGGCGGGGGCTCTACAAGGGCAAGACACCCCTCCTGCTGCGCCCCGCCGGTGTGGAGGAGGTTTCGCGCATCCTCGCCTTCTGCAACGAGGCGCGGGTGGCCATTGTCCCGCAGGCGGGCAATACCAGCCTGTGCGGCGCCTCGGTGCCGGACGGGACGGGCCGGCAGATCATCCTCAGCCTCGCGCGCATGAACCGGGTGCGCGCCATCGACGCCTTCAACGCCACCATGGTGGCGGAAGCCGGCTGCGTGCTGGCCGATATCCACGCGGCGGCCCTGGCCGAGAACCGCATGTTCCCCCTGAGCTTCGCCGCCGAAGGCAGTGCGCAACTGGGTGGCTTCCTCTCCACCAACGCCGGGGGCACCAATGTGCTGCGCTACGGCAATGCGCGCGACCAGGTGCTGGGGCTCGAGGTGGTGCTGCCCGACGGGCGGGTGTGGAGCGGCCTGCGCACCCTCAGGAAAGACAATACGGGCTATGACCTCAAGCATCTCTTCATGGGGGCGGAGGGTACGCTCGGCATCATCACCGCTGCCAGTCTCAAGCT
>Ga0180219_1002015_pt1 | contig 12463 bp, 8 predicted proteins | sample eDN3rd30CBELigMG_FD_151338 | JGI IMG/M metagenome (GOLD analysis project Ga0180219, IMG submission 151338) | Enriched Miracle-Growth compost microbial communities from Emeryville, California, USA - eDNA 3rd pass 30_C BE-Lig MG (version 2)... ...
ACCACGACGTGCTGCCCGAAGACGCCCCGCCCATCCACATCCCCCTGCGCCTGATCGCCAACGGCGACGGCTGCGAACTGCAGCTGACCCTGCTGCGCCAGCCGGCGATGGACGACGCCGCCTTCGAACGCGATGCGCAGTGGGTGGAGAAGGATTTGCGGGCGATCAAGGCGTTGCTGGAGTCGGAGGAGATGCCTTGGTCGATGGGGTTTTCGCCGTGAGGTCCGGGGCGGGTGCTTCGAGGTTGGACACGGAGCGTGTCTGGGCCAAGGTCAGGCGGCGTATAACCGCGAACGGTTATACGCCCTACGCCACGTGTAGGCGCCGCTGCTTTTCGTAGGAGCGAGCTTGCTCGCGAATGGGGTTTGCCGGTTGTTCTTGAGTTGGGTTTGAGCGCGTTCCCTCTCCCCAGCCCTCTCCCTGAAGGGAGAGGGGGCTTGTCCGTGCCGAGAGAAGGTAAGGTTTCCGTCGGAGGCTTTCGGTGTTGCCGGCTGACTCCAGAACAGCCAAGCACGCCGAACGGTCCCCTCTCCCTTCAGGGCGGGGCGCGCAGCCGAGGGTTAGGGAGAGGGCAAGGAGGTGGAGCCACGCGCCGGAGTTGCCAGCGGCTCTTCACCTGCAGCCTGCAGCCTGTAGCCTGCAGCCCCTCACAACCGCGCCCCCAATTCCGCCCCCTCCCGGATCGCCCGCTTGGCATCCAGCTCCCGCGCCAGGCGGGCGCCGCCGATGATGTGGTGGCGCAGGCTCTCCGCGGCCTGGGTGGGGTGCAGTTCCAGCAGCGGTTCCTGGCCGGCGCAGATCACCACGTTGTCCACCGCCAGGCACTGCTCGCGGCCGTCCACGCGGATGTGCAGGCCGGCGTCGTCGATGCGCCGGTATTCCACGCCGCCCAGCAGTTGCACCTGGTGGTGCTTCAGGTGGGCGCGGTGGACCCAGCCGCTGGTCTTGCCCAGGCCGGCGCCGGGCGTGCCCGGCTTGCGCTGCAGCAGCCAGAGCTGGCGTTTCGGCGTTATCGGCGTGGGCCTGCGTAGCCCGCCCGGTGTGCTGTTGTCCAGGTCGATGCCCCATTCGCCCAGCCACTGGCCCAGCGGCTGCGGGCCTTCGCGTTCGGCGAGCAGGAAGCTGGCGACGTCGAAGCCGATGCCGCCGGCGCCGATCAGCGCCACCTTCCGGCCCACCGGCGCGCCGTTCAGCACGTCGAGGTAGCCGAGCACTTTGGGATGCTCGATGCCCGGCAGCTGCAGCCGGCGCGGGCGGATGCCGGTGGCGACTATCACCTCGTCGAACTGCCCCTGCAGCTCGCCTCGGGCGATGCGCCGGTTCAAGTGCAGGTCCACGCCCAGCTCGGCCAGGCGCACGGCGAAGTAGCGCAGGGTTTCGCCGAACTCTTCCTTGCCGGGGATGCGCCGGGCCAGGTTGAACTGCCCGCCGATCGCGCCGCCGGCCTCGAACAGGCTGACGCGGTGGCCGCGCTCGGCCGCCACGCAGGCCGCCGAGAGCCCCGCGGGGCCGGCGCCGATCACCGCGATGCGCTTGGGCTGGCGCGCCTTGCGGTAGCGCAGCTCGGTCTCGTGGGCGGCGCGCGGGTTGACCAGGCAGCTGGCGCGGCGGTTGGCGAAGGCGTGGTCGAGGCAGGCCTGGTTGCAGGCGATGCAGGTGTTGATGCGCCCGGGCTGGCCGGCGGCGGCCTTCTGCACGAACTGCGGGTCGGCCAGCAGCGGCCGGGCCAGGGACACCAGGTCCGCCTGGCCGCTGGCGAGCAGCGCCTCGGCCAGTTCCGGGGTGTTGATGCGGTTGCTGGCGATGAGCGGGATGCGCAGTTCGCGGCGCAGGCGCGCGGTCACCTCGGCGAAGGCCGCGCGCGGCACCGAGGTGACGATGGTCGGCACCCGCGACTCGTGCCAGCCGAAGCCGCTGTTGAGCACATCCACGCCGGCCTCCTGCAGCGCCAGCGCCACCTGGCGTACCTCGTCCCAGGTATTGCCGCCTTCCACCAGGTCGAGCAGCGACAGGCGGAAGCCGATGACGAAGCGCTCGCCCGCCGCGCGGCGGATGCGCCGGACGATCTCCAGCGCCAGGCGCATGCGGTTCTCCAGGCTGCCGCCCCAGCGGTCCCGGCGGCGGTTGCCGCGCGGGCAGAGGAACTGGTTCAGCAGGTAGCCCTCGCTGCCCATGATCTCCACCCCGTCGTAGCCGGCGGCGCGGGCCAGGCGCGCGCAGCGGCCGAAGGCGGCGATGGTGCGGGCGATGCCGCGCTCGGACAGCTCGCGCGGGGCGAACCAGCTGATCGGCGACTTGAGCGGCGAGGCCGAAACCACCAGCGGGTGATAGCCGTAGCGCCCGGCATGGAGGATCTGCAGCAGGATGCGCCCGCCCTCGGCGTGCACCGCCTGGGTCAGGCGGCGGTGCGCCGGCACCTGCAGGCTGCCGGTCAGGTCGCTGCCCAGCGGCAGCAGCCAGCCCTCGCGGTTGGGCGCGAAGCCGCCGGTGATGATCAGCCCCACGCCGCCGCGGGCGCGCTCGCGGTAGTAGGCGGCGAGCTTGCCGAAGTCCCACAGGCGGTCCTCCAGGCCGGTGTGCATGGAGCCCATGACCACGCGGTTGCGCAGCTGCAGCGGGCCGATCCGCAGCGGGGCGAGCAGGTGAGGGTAGGGGCTGGCGTCGGTGGCGTGCATGCTGGCTTCGTCGGCAGGGCGATGAGCGCACCATAGGAAGTTGCGCGGCGCCGGTGAACGGCCCGGCTGACGGCTGCGCCGGGCATTTGGGCCAAGCCGCCGCGGCTTGACAGCTGGCGCAGCGGGCACACACTGGAACGGTGGGGCGGCAGCTTTCGCCGCCCCCGGTTCCCTGACCGGCTTCCTCGGGAGGTTGTCATGAACGGCACAAGAAGAAAGCACCTGCGGCACTACCGCCACTATCTGCTAGCCGCGCTGCTGGGCCTGTTCCTGCTGGGCCTGCACGAGAGCGTCAACCAGGACCTGCAGCCCTCCTGCCTGGGCGACGACGGCCAACTGATCTGTTCCTACCCCTCGCGTACCGATTTGCAGGTACTGCTTTATTTCCGCTGAGCTGGCCTGCGTGGGCTGACCTGGGTCAGGGAAGCGTCTCGGCCTTTTCAGGCAGAGTGCTCGGCCGCGCCTGCTGGCGCTGCCTGGCGCAATGCGCCAGGTTGGCTATCTTTTAAACAGAGGCGCCTGGCCAGGTACTGGGCGCCCTTTGCCTGATCAGGAGACGCACGATGGATATGAACCGTCGGCAATTCTTCAAGGTCGCCGCCGTCGGCCTTGGAGGATCAAGCCTTGCGGCCCTCGGCATGACGCCCCCGGAGGCCTTTGCCGAACAGATCCGCCACTTCAAGCTCGAACGCACCACCGAGACGCGCAACACCTGCACCTATTGCTCGGTAGGCTGCGGCATCCTCATGTACAGCCAGGGCGACGCGGCCAAGAACGTCACCCAGAACATCATCCACATCGAGGGCGACGGCGACCATCCGGTCAACCGCGGCACCCTCTGCCCGAAAGGCGCGGGCCTGCTGGACTTCGTCCACAGCCCCAACCGCCTGAAGTACCCGCAGATCCGCGAGCCCGGCTCCAGCGAGTGGAAGCGCATCGAATGGGACGAGGCGCTGGACCGCATCGCCCGGCTGATGAAGGACGACCGCGACGCCAACTTCATCGAGAAGAACGAGCAGGGCCAGACGGTGAACCGCTGGCTGACCACCGGCTTCCTGGCCGCCTCGGCGTCTTCCAACGAAGCGGGCTACATCACCCACAAGGTGGTGCGTTCCCTCGGCATCCTGGGGTTCGATAACCAAGCGCGTGTCTGACACGGCCCGACGGTGGCAAGTCTTGCCCCGACGTTTGGCCGTGGAGCCATGACCAACCACTGGACCGACATCAAGAATGCCGATCTGATCCTCATCATGGGCGGCAACGCGGCCGAGGCGCACCCCTGCGGCTTCAAATGGGTGACCGAAGCCAAGGCGCACAACAAGGCGCGCCTGCTGGTGGTGGACCCGCGCTTCACCCGCTCGGCCTCGGTGGCCGACTACTACGCGCCCATCCGCACGGGGACGGACATCGCCTTCCTCGGCGGCCTGATCAGCTACCTGATCGAGAACGGCAAGTACCAGAAGGAATACGTCGAGCACTACACCGACGCCGCCTTCATCGTGCAGGAAGGCTTCGGCTTCGAGGACGGCCTGTTCAACGGCTACGACGCCGAGAAGCGCAGCTACCCGGACAAGTCCGCGTGGAACTACGAGCGCGGCGAGGACGGCTTCGCCAAGGTCGACCCCACGCTGCAGCACCCGCGCTGCGTGTTCAACCTGCTGCGCCAGCACTACAGCCGCTACACGCCGGACGTGGTCAGCAACATCTGCGGCACGCCCAAGGACATGATGCTCAAGGTCTGGGCCGAGATCGCCGAGACCTCGGCGCCCGGCAAGGCCATGACCATCATGTACGCCCTGGGCTGGACGCAGCACTCGGTGGGCGCGCAGATGATCCGCACCGGCGCCATGGTGCAGCTGCTGCTGGGCAACATCGGCATGCCCGGCGGCGGCATGAACGCCCTGCGCGGGCACTCCAACATCCAGGGCCTGACCGACCTGGGGCTGCTGTCCAACTCGTTGCCCGGCTACCTGACCCTGGCCATGGACGCCGAGCAGGACTACGCCGCCTACATCGCCAAGCGCACCGCCAAGCCGCTGCGCCCGGGGCAACTGTCCTACTGGCAGAACTACAGCAAGTTCCACGTCAGCCTGATGAAGTCCTGGTTCGGCAAGGCCGCCACGGCCGAGAACAACTGGTGCTACGACTGGCTGCCCAAGCTCGACATGCCCGGCGCCGGCTACGACGTGCTGCGGGTGTTCGACATGATGTACCAGGGCAAGGTCAACGGCTACTTCTGCCAGGGCTTCAACCCCATCGCCTCGTTCCCCAACAAGGCCAAGGTCGGCGCCGCGCTGGCCAAGCTCAAGTGGCTGGTGATCATGGACCCGCTGGCCACCGAGACCTCGGAGTTCTGGCGCAACGCCGGCGACTTCAACGACGTCGACACCAAGTCGATCCAGACCACGGTGATCCGCCTGCCCACCACCTGCTTCGCCGAGGAGGACGGCTCCATCGTCAACTCCGGGCGCTGGCTGCAGTGGCACTGGAAGGGCGGCGAACCGCCGGGCCAGGCACGGCCGGACATCGCCATCATGGCCGGGCTGTACCACCGCCTGCGCACGCTGTACGCGAAGGAGGGCGGCAAGTTCCCCGACGCCATCCTCGGCCTCGACTGGCCCTACCAGCGTCCGGACGACCCGAGCCCCGAAGAGCTGGCCAAGGAGTACAACGGCAAGGCCCTGGCCGACCTGGTGGACCCGAAGAACGGCATGGTCCTGGCCAAGGCCGGCGAGCAGTTGCCCGGCTTCGCGTTGCTGCGCGACGACGGCAGCACCGCCAGCGGCTGCTGGATCTTCGCCGGTTCCTGGACGCAGCAGGGCAACCAGATGGCCCGCCGCGACAACGCCGACCCCTACGCCATGGGCCAGACCCTCGGCTGGGCCTGGGCCTGGCCGGCCAACCGGCGCATCCTCTACAACCGCGCCTCGGCCGACCTTGCCGGCAAGCCGTGGGACCCGGTGAAGAAACGCCTGGTGTGGTGGAACGGCAAGGCCTGGGGCGGCACCGACGTGCCCGACTACAAGCCCGACGTGCCGCCGGAAGCGGGCATGAACCCGTTCATCATGAACCCCGAGGGGGTGGCGCGCTTCTTCGCCGTGGACAAGATGGCCGAAGGGCCCTTCCCCGAGCACTACGAGCCGTTCGAGACGCCCATCGGCATCAACCCGCTGCACAGGGACAACCCCAAGGCCACCAGCAACCCGGCCGCGCGGGTGTTCAAGAACGACATGGAAGTCTTCGGCAAGGCCGACGAGTTCCCCTACGCGGCCACCACCTACCGCCTCACCGAGCACTTCCACTTCTGGACCAAGCATTGCCGGCTGAACGCGATCACCCAGCCGGAGCAGTTCGTGGAAATCGGCGAGGTACTGGCCAAGGAACTGGGGATCGCTGCCGGCGACCGCGTGAAGGTCTCCTCCAACCGCGGCTACATCAAGGCCGTGGCGGTGGTGACCAAGCGCATCCGCCCGCTGCAGGTCGACGGCAAGACCGTGCACCACGTCGGCATCCCGCTGCACTGGGGCTTCGCCGGGGTGGCGCGCAACGGCTACCTGACCAACACCCTGACGCCCTTCGTCGGCGACGGGAACACGCAGACGCCGGAGTTCAAGTCGTTCCTGGTCAACGTCGAGAAAATCAGCGGAGGTGAGGCATGAGCACGCAAGACATCAGTGCCCGTTCGGCCACCACCACGCCGATGCCCTCGGTGCGCAACCAGCAGGAAGTGGCCAAGCTCATCGACGTGTCCAAGTGCATCGGCTGCAAGGCCTGCCAGGTGGCCTGCTCGGAATGGAACGAGCTGCGCGACGAGGTGGGCCACAACCACGGGGTGTACGACAACCCGCTGGACCTGACGGCCGATTCCTGGACGGTGATGCGCTTCACCGAGCACGAGAACCCCAACGGCAACCTCGAATGGCTGATCCGCAAGGACGGCTGCATGCACTGCGCCGAGCCGGGCTGCCTGAAGGCCTGCCCGAGCCCGGGGGCGATCGTGAAATACGCCAACGGCATCGTCGACTTCAACCAGGACCACTGCATCGGCTGCGGCTACTGCATCACCGGCTGCCCGTTCAACATCCCGCGCATCTCGCAGAAGGACCACAAGGCCTACAAGTGCACCCTGTGTTCCGACCGCGTGAGCGTGGGCATGGAGCCGGCCTGCGTGAAGACCTGCCCCACCGGCGCCATCGTCTTCGGCACCAAGGACGCCATGAAGGAGCACGCCGCCGAACGCATCGAGGACCTCAAGTCGCGCGGCTTCGAGCACGCCGGGCTGTACGACCCCGAAGGCGTCGGCGGCACCCACGTGATGTACGTGCTGCACCACAACGACCAGCCCTCGCTGTACGCCGGCCTGCCCGACAAGCCGGCCATCAGCCCGCTGGTCAGCCTGTGGAAGGGCATCACCAAGCCGCTGGGCCTGCTGGCCATGGGCGCGGTGGTGCTCGCCGGGTTCTTCCACTACACCCGCATCGGCCCCAACCGCACGGAAGAGGACGAGCAGCCGGGGCCGGACCCGGAGGCGCCGGTACACAAGGTCGACCCTTCGGTGCACCGCTATGACCCGCGCGACCCGCGTTGAGCCCATGCACCGAACAGCCCCCTCTCCCGTCGGGGAGAGGGATGGGGAGAGGGCGCTCGTCGGCCCTCAGAGGAGCCCAGCATGAAAAAAGACATCCAACGCTATACCGCCAACGAGCGCAGCAACCACTGGCTGGTGGCGATCTTCTTCATCCTCGCCGGCCTGTCGGGGCTGGCGCTGTTCCACCCGGCGCTGTTCTGGCTCAGCAGCCTGTTCGGCGGCGGGCCCTGGACGCGCATCCTGCACCCCTTCCTGGGGCTGGCGATGTTCGTGTTCTTCCTCGGCCTGGTGCTGCGCTTCGCCCACCACAACCTGCTCGACCGCAGCGACGTGCAATGGCTGAAGCAGTGGCGCGACGTGGTCGGCAACCGCGAGGAGAACCTCCCCGCGGTGGGCCGCTACAACGCCGGGCAGAAGCTGCTGTTCTGGACCCTGCTGCTGTGCATGCTGGTGTTGCTGGCGACCGGCCTGGTGATCTGGCGCCAGTACTTCAGCGCCTGGTTCGGCATCGAGGTCATCCGCCTGTCCGCGTTGCTGCACGCCTTCGCCGCCTTCGTGCTGATCAGCAGCATCATCGTGCACATCTACGCCGGCATCTGGGTCAAGGGCTCCATGGGCGCGATGCTCTATGGTTGGGTCAGCCGCGCCTGGGCCCGCAAGCACCACGCCGCCTGGCTGAAAAGCGTGGACAAGGGCGAGGGCCACTGACCGGCCCCGCCCCTCCCGTAGGATGGCGTTGAGCGCAGCGATACCCATCAATGGGACGAGCACAGTAATCCAACCCATGCACCGAACAATCCCCTCTCCCTTCAGGGAGAGGGCCAGGGAGAGGGAAAGGCGGCTGATCCAGACGATTCGCCCCATCCCTGAAACCACCGACCAAGGAGTCCTGCGTGCCAGGCCAAATCCTCGAACCCGGCCAGATCGAAGCCGCCGCCAACATCCCCCCCTTCCTCAAGCTGCCCTCGCCGCAACTCTTCACCCAGCGCGGCCAGCGCCTGCGCCAGCTCGCCGAAGGCCATCCCCTGGGCGACTACCTGAACCTGCTGGCCGAACTCTGCGACATCCAGCAGCACTTGCTCGACAACCCGCCACCGCTGCCCATGCCCGACGAAGCCGCCCTGCGCCGCAGCGTCGAACACGGCATGCCGCCGCTGGGCTTCGAAGTGCTGGTGCGCGAAGGCGCCTGGCTGGCCCTGCTCGACCCCCTGCTGCAGGCCTTCGCCACCAGCCCCGCCAGCCCCATCGCCGATGCCCTGCAACAACTGCGCAAGGCCGACGCCGGCCAGCGCAAGGCCTGGGCCCTGGCCCTGCTCAACGGCCAGTTCGACCTGCTGCCGGCGGCCCTGGTGCCCTTCCTCGGCGCCACCCTGCAGGTCGCCTTCAGCCACTGGCTGCTGCGCCTGCCCGAAGGCCTGCTCAGCGAGCGCGAGGAACAGACCCTCTGCCCGGCCTGCGGCTCGCCGCCGGTGGCCGGCGTCATCCACAACCGCGGCAAGTACAACGGCCTGCGCTACCTGGCCTGCTCGCTGTGCTCCTGCCAGTGGCACTACGTGCGCATCAAGTGCAGCCACTGCCGGCAGAGCAAGGGCCTGTTCTACCTGTCGGAGCAGAGCGACAGCCGCGAGGTCATCCACGCCCCGCTGCGCGCCGAGGTCTGCCCCAACTGCCAGGCCTACCTCAAGCAGTGCTACCTGGAGCACGACGAAGCCGCCGAGCCCCAGGCCGACGACCTCGCCAGCCTGGCCCTGGACATCCGCCTGGCCGAGGAAGGCTACCTGCGCAGCGCGCCCAACCTGCTGCTGTCCCCCGGCGACGCAGACTGACCTAGACTGCATCCAGACCCCCGTAGGATGGGTTGAGGAGCCCGCGACGATACCCATCGCCTCCCCAACCCTCGAAGCACCAGACAGGACCGCGCATGACCTCCGCCCGCCTGCCCTCCATCGACCGCCTGCTGCGCAGCCCGGCCTGCGCACCCCTGCAACAGCGCTACGGCCGCGAAGCCCTGCTCGGCACCCTGCGCGACCTGCTCGACGAACTGCGCGAGCCGGCCCGCCACGGCCAGCTCGCCGCCGTGGAACTGAGCGAAGCGGTGCTCGCCGGCCGCGCCGGCGAACGCCTGGCCGCGCACCACGCCAGCCGTGTGCGGCGGGTGTTCAACCTCACCGGCACCGTGCTGCACACCAACCTCGGCCGCGCCCTGCTGCCGGAAGAAGCCATCGAAGCCATCACAATGGCTGCGCGCTACCCGCTGAACCTCGAATTCGACCTGGCCAGCGGCAGGCGTGGCGACCGCGACGACCTCATCACCGGGCTGATCCGCGAGCTGACCGGCGCCGAGGCGGTCACCGTGGTCAACAACAATGCCGCCGCCGTGCTGCTGGCGCTCAACAGCCTGGGCGCGCGCAAGGAAGGCATCATCTCCCGCGGCGAACTGATCGAGATCGGCGGCGCCTTCCGCATCCCCGACATCATGGCCCGCGCCGGGGTGAAACTGGTCGAGGTCGGCACCACCAACCGCACCCACGCCAAGGACTACGAAGCCGCCATCGGCCCGCGCTCGGGCCTCTTGATGCGCGTGCACACCAGCAACTACAGCGTGCAGGGCTTCACCGCCAGCGTCGCCACCCGCGACCTCGCCGGCATCGCCCACGCCCACGGCCTGCCGCTGCTGGAAGACCTGGGCAGCGGCACCCTGGTGGACCTGACGCGCTGGGGCCTGCCCAAGGAACCGACCGTGCAGGAAGCCCTGAAGGACGGCGCCGACATCGTCACCTTCAGCGGCGACAAACTCCTCGGCGGCCCCCAGGCCGGGCTCATCCTCGGCAGCAGGGAACTCATCGGGCGGATCAAGAAGAACCCGCTCAAGCGCGCCCTGCGCGTGGACAAGCTGACCCTCGCCGCGCTGGAAGCCGTGCTCGGCCTGTACCGCGACCCCGACCGCCTGGCCGAACGCCTCACCACCCTGCGCCTGCTCAGCCGCCCGCAAGCCGACATCCAGGCCCAGGCCGCGCGCCTGGCACCGCTGCTCGCCGTACAACTGGGCGCCAACTGGGCGGTAAGCGCGGAAGCCGCCCTGGGCATGATCGGCAGCGGCGCCCAGCCGGTGGCGCGCCTGCCCAGCGCCGCCCTGGCGCTGCGTCCGCAGAGCAACAAACGCCTGCGCGGCCGCGCCCTGCGCGAACTGGAAGAACGCCTGCGCGGCCTGCCGATCCCGGTGCTCGGGCGCATCGACGACGACACCCTGTGGCTCGACCTGCGCCAGCTCGACGACGAGGCCGCCTTCCTCGCGCAACTGCCGCTGCTGGCGGAGGGCGAGGCTTGATCGTCGGCACCGCCGGGCACATCGACCACGGCAAGACCGCCCTGCTGCGCGCCCTCACCGGCGTGGAAGGCGACCGCCGCCCGGCCGAGCGCGAACGCGGCATCACCATCGACCTGGGCTACGTCTACGCCGACCTCGGCGACGGCGCGCTGACCGGCTTCATCGACGTGCCCGGCCACGAACGCTTCGTCCACAACATGCTGGCCGGCGCCAGCGGCATCGACCTGGTGCTGCTGGTGGTGGCCGCCGACGACGGCGTGATGCCGCAGACCCGCGAACACCTGGCCATCGTCGAACTGCTCGGCATCCCCCGCGCCCTGGTGGCCCTGAGCAAGGCCGACCGCGTCAGCCCGCAGCGCCTGGCCGAAGCCCGCGCCGAAGTGGAAAGCTTGTTGGCTGCGGGGCCGCTGGCCGGCGCGCCGATCTACCCGGTTTCCAGCGTCACGGGGGAGGGCGTAGATGCTTTGCGCCAGGCCCTGGCCAAGGCCGCCCGCGAGGTCCATGAGCGCTCCAGCCAGGGCGGCTTCCGCCTGGCCGTGGACCGCGCTTTCAGCGTCAGCGGCGCGGGCCTGGTGGTCACCGGAACGGCCTTCTCCGGCAGCGTGAAGGTGGGTGACGAACTCCAGCTGGGCAACGCCGGCCGCCCGGTGCGTGTGCGCGGCCTGCACGCCCAGAACCGCGTCGCCGAACAGGCCCACGCCGGCCAGCGGGTGGCGGTCAACATCGCCGGCGAACGCCTGGGCCCGGACCAGGTGAAACGCGGCGACTGGCTGCTGGCGCCGGAACTGCACGCGCCCACCACCCGCATCGACATCGACCTGCAACTGCTCCCCGGCGAACCCCGCGCCCTGGCCCACTGGACGCCGCTGCACGTACACCTGGGTGCCCAGGACGTGACTGGCCGCGTCGCCCTGCTGGAAGACGAACGACTGGCGCCGGGCGAACGGGCCTTCGCGCAGCTTGTGCTGAACGCTCCCGTGCAAACCGTGCACGGCGACCGCCTGGTGCTGCGCGACCAATCCGCCCAACGCACCCTTGGCGGCGGCCGCGTGCTCGACCCCTTCGCCCCGGCCCGCAACCGCCGCAGCCCGGAGCGCCTGGCGCAACTCCAGGCCCTGCGCGGCGAAGGCCTGGAACAGGCCCTGCCGGTGCTGCTGCAACACGCCGACAACGGCCTGGACCCCAAACTGCTGGCCCGCCAGTTCAACCGCCCCCGGGCGAGCTGGCGACTGCCCGCCGAACTGGTGGAAATCCCCACCCGCGGCGGCCCGCGCCTGTTCACCGCCGAACACTGGCAGGCCCTGGGCGAACAGCTGCTGCAAGCCCTGGCCCGCTTCCACGCCGAACAACCCGACGAACTCGGCCCCGACCGCGACCGCCTGCGCCGCTATGCCTTCGCGCAACTGGAACGCCCGATCTTCATCGCCCTGCTGGAACAGGCCCTGGCCGGCAAGACCGTGGAAAGCAGCGGCCCCTGGCTGCACCTGCCGGACCATCGCGTGCAGTTAGGCGCTGAAGACGAAGCCTTGCGCGAACGCATCCGCCCCCTGCTGCAAGCCGGCGCCTACGACCCGCCGTGGACCCGCGACCTGGCTCGCGAACTACAAGTCGACGAAGCCGCCATGCGCCTGCTGCTGCGCAAACTCGCCCGCCTCGGCCAACTGCACCAGGTGGTGAAAGACCTGTTCTACCCCGACGAAACCCTTCGCCAACTGGCCCGACAAGCCCTGCAACTCCACACCGAGCAAGGCCTGATCCGCGCCGCCGCCTTCCGCGACCGCATCGGCATAGGCCGCAAGCGCAGCATCCAGCTACTGGAATACTTCGACCGCATCGGCTTTACCCGGCGGTTCGGCAATGAGCGGAGGGTTC